>WNGL01005837.1_pt1 | contig 14595 bp, 15 predicted proteins | sample 5400591 | NCBI WGS metagenome assembly WNGL01 (sample SAMN13153377, study PRJNA577476) | soil metagenome | isolation source: 80 cm soil or saprolite under Garry oak tree replicate 1 | place: USA:California | collected 2016-06-15
AACAAGCTGGTGCGCACGAGCCGGCAGTTGGTGCAGGAGCTCGGGCGGGAGCCGACCAGCGAAGAAATCGCCAAGCGCATGGACATTCCGGTGTCCAAGGTGCGCAAGATTTTGAAGATTGCGCAGGAGCCGATTTCGCTTGAAACGCCGATTGGCGAAGAGGAAGATTCGCATCTCGGGGACTTCATCGAAGACAAGGCGGTGGTTTCGCCTTCCGATGCGGTCATCAACTTGAATTTGAAGGAACAAACTTCTTCGGTGCTGAAGACCCTGACGCCGCGCGAAGAAAAAGTCATCAAGATGCGATTTGGACTGGACGACGGCAGCGAGCACACACTCGAAGAAGTGGGCCAGTCGTTCGCGGTGACGCGCGAGCGTATTCGCCAGATTGAAGCCAAGGCGCTGCGGAAGCTGCGGCATCCGTCGCGTTCGCGGAAGCTGCGGGCGTTCTTGGAAGGACCGTCGCGGGACTACCTCTAGGAAAGAACGGAAACTCGAAAACTGAAATTGGAAAATGGAACGCCTCCGGAGTATCGGAGGCGTTTCGTATTTTTAGAGCAGGGTTTCCCGAAGCGGCCGACCAAATCGAGTAAACATGCGGATGAGCCACACGATGAGGAAGGTCAAGAACCCGCCAATGGCGTACCAAAGATGCGCAACGCCAGGCGGATGGTCCGGATGCAGGTTGGACTGTACGGCGTAGTCAATAAATATGATCGTGACCGCATAGATGGCGCAGCCAAACCAAGCGAAATGCGCCTTCAGCCAATCTAGCGTGTCCTCACGATGTTGCGGCGCGAGCCAATACTGCTTGTTTGGAAGATTGATCAACCGGGATGGCAGGACGCCAATGATGCTGGCCAGGCCGAAACCAATCAACGCGCACAAAACGCTCATGCCCACAAAAACGGTGAAGAACGCCTGCTTGGTTTGCCAGCCGTTCGGATTGCCACGGCCGTCGAAATGAGAAGCCAGCACACCGGGCAGTCGCGGGTATAAAGACGAGAAATGAATCGCCGCGTATAGCACCAGGAGCACGAAAATCAGCTTGGGCAGTCGCGAATCCAAGAGGGAGCCTCTTCCTTCAAGATTACTGCTACGCGTCCGAAAGCGCGTCGGCAATCGCGAGGAGGTTGGTTTGACGATTAAGCTCTTCGCTCCGTTGTGCGCAGCTCTTTGCGTCATTAGAATGTGAGGTGAAGGAAGAACCATGAAACCTTACCAGAAAATCCTCGCGATCACGCTCGTGCTGCTCCTGGCCGCGACGGTCTACGGGCTCGTCCGAACGGGCCAGGCTCCCAATTTGCCGCGAAATGGCAGCAAGACCGCAGGAACTGGTGCCGCCCCTGCCGTTGACCAGACTCCGATTCGCACCGCGCTGGAACTGGCGAAGATGCCAGCTACGGAGGACGAGCTGCCTTTCACGCAACAGGCCTTGGGAACTGCCGACAAAGACATGGATGTGGCTTACGCCGCTGCGAAGCGCGAGCTTGAAGAACACCCGGTCCCCCTAAGCGCCGAGGCCAAGCAGATCCAGGCACGTCTGAATCAAGCTGAGAATGTGCTTGCGGCAGACGATGCGTTGGTTGAGCGGCTGACCGCCGAAGAGGCTAAGGCCACCGGAGCAAGAAAGGACAGCCTGCACGATCAACTGGTTCTTGCTCAAGCTAACCAGCAGGACCACCAGGACGAAGTCGATGATGCGAAGGAGGATTTGGCCCGGGCCGGAGGGGATTCGACCAGCCGCATCGAGGCGCTGACCTCGGAGCACGAGAGTTCTTCGAAGGAAGTCGATAGTTTGAAAGACAACTTGAAAGCCAGTGCGGGTGCGGCGGTCGGGCAGCCCGGGCTGATTCACCGCTTCTCGGAGTGGTGGGCTCTCCACCAAAAGCAGATGCTCCTGTGGCAAGCAAAACAACAGGCGGAATCCGCGGCGGCGGCTTTTTCGGCAAGTCACAATGCGTTGGAGGCGCAGTCCGAAGCAAAACAAGGCAGCCCGCCGACATCAGCGGGTGCTGCGGGCCCTGCACAAACAGCCGCCAATGCAGGCCCACCTGCAAACCCGGGGCAACAGAGCTCTGCGGACCTAGTGAATGCAGCAACGCAGCGCGGCTCGGTCAAGAAGACCCTCGCTTCTCTGGGCAAGAGAATCGACAACCAAAAGCAGCTCGCCGAAACCTATTCGAAATGGATCAACGTGGTTGCCGCCAGCCAGCGCGCAGTTCTCCACCGGATTTTGATTGGCCTCACGATCATCCTCTCCATCGCTTTGTTCGGCGTTTATTTCGCCACCTTAATGGACAAGCTGGTGAGCCGGCTCAACATGGACCGCCGGCAGCTGCAGAGCCTGCACACCGTGGCTCACGTAACCGTGCGTCTGGTGGCCTTTCTCTTAATTTTGCTCGTGATCATCGGGCCGCCGGGGCAACTGGGAACGTTTCTCGGTTTGGCCGGCGCGGGCCTCACCGTCGCGCTCAAGGATTTCATCGTCGGCTTCCTTGGCTGGTTCGTGCTGATGGGGAAGAATGGGATTCGCTTGGGCGACTGGGTGGAGATCAACGGCGTGACGGGCGAAGTGGTCGAGATTGGCCCGTTCCACACGGTGCTGCTGGAGACCGGCAACTGGACCGACTCAGGACATCCCACGGGCAGACGCGTGACGTTCACGAACAGTTTTGCCATCGAGGGCCACTACTTTAACTTTTCAACCTCCGGCCAATGGCTTTGGGACGAATTGCAGTTGGTGCTTCCTGCGGGCCAGGACCCCTATCCGATCGTGCAAGAATTTCAAAAGAAAGTCTCGGAGGCCACAAAGGGAAGTGCCAAGCAAGCCGAGGAAGAGTGGCGCCGCTCCACACGTTCGCGGGAAATGAGCTCGTTCTCCGTGGAGCCCGCAATCAGTATCAAGCCCGTAGTCGGCGGTGTCGAAGTGGCGGTGCGCTATATCACCAGGGCCAATGAACGCTATCAATTACGCGCCAAGCTCTACCAGGCCGCCGTCGAAATGCTCGGCCGCAAGACTGCCCCTGTGTAGTCAGGCTGACTTGCCCTCGCCACTCGCCCAAACTTTCAATAGTCGACAGCGAGATGCCAGCGAATGCCGTTCGCTTTAGCAAGTTCCAAGACACCGACAAATTCGCGTAGATCAGCTTCCACGCGAGCTACATCCTTGAGTTTTGAACCTGATAGATTTTCGAGAAGGGCGTTTACCGTGCGCAGACCCTCTTCTGCCGCGAACCACGTGTCCGCAGTTCTCGATTTTGTTTTGCTAAGATCGATTGCATACTCTTTTTCCAACGACGCCAATTCTTCGTTCGAAATGCTGAAGAAACTCATCAGCGGCCTTACTCCCAGTCGCTTCGCCATTTTTTCCAGTTCGTCATTGTGTTTCGACAGAGACTTTCCATTCACGAATGTGTCCGCCCCGGGGATCTTTCTGTCGAGGATGATATAAAGAGCTGCGGACATTCTTGGCACTCCAACTCTGTATCCTAAGGACGCGTGGCAATCTTCCTTAGCTCTTCGAGAATTTCCTGGAAGAGTTTTGCGTTTTGTTCCTGTATTTTCAGGCTTTGATCAAAGATCTGTGCATTTCGCTCCGCGAGTTGGCCGTTGCGTTCCGAGATTTGCAGCGAGCGCTCGCTGCGCTGGCTGATGACTTTCATCCTCTTGGTATTCCTCCAGAGACTAAAGAACAGCCCGCCGAAGATGAGCAAGAGGATGCCAAACCATCCAAAACTGATGAGCGAAGGCCAGACCATCTGCCTGGGGATCCGCTCGCGCACCTGTTGAAAGTACTCCTGTGACGTGAGCCAGCGTTGCGCCTTGGGATCCCAATACAGAGTGTTTCCCGTGCTCCACTTCGCGTAGCTCGTTGCAAAAGTCCGGTGGAAGTCGTCGGTTACGCCTTGCAACTCCACCTCAACCGTTCCCGTCGAGATGCCGTCTTGATTGACGCCGGGATAATCTTCGAGGACTACGTTGCGGACGAGTAGCTCGCCATCGAACGGGAATCGTTTGGTGGAGAAGTGGTACTGGCGATCTTTTGTTTTTTCAAATTTGGTCGTGGTAGGATCGGATTTTTGTTCCTGCTCCCAAGCGGCGATGAGACCCGCTTCCGTTTTCTGCTCCGGACCGGGGGCAGTGAATCGCAATGTGAAAAGGATAGCAAGGCTGACAGCGGAGACGATTCCTCGCATTTTTCCTCCGGGGAGTGCCCCTATAGATAGGCTAAACGTGAGGAGGGTTTGAGCGCGGGTTCAGGATTTCGGGCTGTGACTGAATGCTAACCACGATTCCTAGCGCAGAAGCTGGCGTGCGCGAACGGCGGAAATGGTTGAGCCAGTGTAGAGCAGCGCGAGCAGGGCGTAACCGGCGATGAGTCCGGCGCCTTGCGCGACCCATCCGAGGGCAAAACTCATCAGAAGCTGGACCACAGTGGTCAGGATGGCCATCGCGGATTGCGTGCGTCCCATGAAATGTCGCGGAACAATGGACATCAGCGAAGATTGCGCGACCACGCCGCCAAGCGCGCGGCAGAATCCGAAAATCATCTGCATCATCACTGCGCCCACAAGGAATGCGACGAAGGGCGTGGCCATGTGACCCGCGGCGAGTACGGCGCACGCCGCAACGTACAGCGGCATGCGTTTGGCGCTTGGAAGCTGGCTGGCGATCAAGCCGCCGCAAATCGCGCCTGTGGCCCACCCGGCTTCCAGAAAACCCAATCCGCGCGCGCCCGCATGAAGAATGTCGTTTGCCAGCGCGACGAGCACGACGTTGGCACTAACCACTCCGGCCATCATGATGGAGTGCGTAATCCCCAATGCGCGCACGAGCGGCTGCTGGCGCAAATAGGCGAAGCCTTCGCGCATGTCGGCGTAAACGGCGAGCGAAAGTCCGGCCTCTGCCACCTCGGGCATTTCTCCGCTTTCGAGCGCTTCCGCCGTTGCTTCGGTGGCTTCGTTGAACTCGCGGGGATATTTTTGCCGGTCGCGGGGTGAGACGTACCCCTGCCGCACGCAGTACAAACAATACGCGGAAACAAAATAAGTGGCGCCGTCAATGGCCAGGATACCCGCGATCCCCGCAGTGTTATAAAGGAAGCCCACGCAGGCGCCGGCAATCAGCATGCCGCTTTGCACGCCAACTAAAACAGCGGCATTCGCTCCCGTGAACTGGCTGGACGGAATCACTTCCTGCACGAGCGCGTTCACCGTGGCCCAATACATGGCTGAGCCCGTGCCGGTAATCAGCGTCATGCCGTAGAGGTGCCAGAGCTGGAGATGGCCGCGCCACGCGATGTATGCGGTGCCCAACACGAAGAAACCGCGGACGAGGTCCAGCATGACGCCGAGGTAGCGCCGGTCGAAGCGGTCGATCAGCACACCGCCAAGGAACGGCACGAACAGCCCCGGGATGGTCATTACCATGACCTGCCAACTGACTTTGACGGTGGAATGCGTGGCCGCGAGGATGTACCAGCTCACGCCGGCGAAGTTCATGCCACTGCCGAAAAGCGACACGAACATGGCCACAAAAAAATAGCGGAATCCGCGCTGTGCCCAGATCAGGTTCCAGTCCACTCGATGTGGTGTTGCGGTGGCCATAAAACTCTTTAGCTTACTATTGTGAAGGAAACAGCGGCGGAGGCATGTCAAGAAGAGTTACACTCTTCCAACAATTTGGCCGGGGGTGGACAAGATGGGGAACGAAGCGACGTGCAAAGTGCGCTTTGGCAAGCAGGAGTCGGAAGGGAAGGCTTTGCTTGAGACGAATGAAGTTCTCTTTCGCGGCGACTTCCGGCTGAAGATTCCTTTTTCCAATATCAAATCAGCGAAGACGGTGGACGGTGAGCTTCGTTTGCGGACGGCCGATGGTCTTGCCGTTTTTCAGCTTGGGCCGACGGCGGCGAAATGGTGTGAGAAAATTCTTCACCCCAAGTCGCGGATCGAAAAGCTTGGAGTAAAGCCCGGGGCAAGAGTTTCGTTGATCGGTGAATTTGAGGCCGAGTTTCTTCGCGAGGTCGGCGATCTCACCAAATCCATTACCAAAGGCAAAGCCGCTTTAGACTCAGAGCACATCTTCTTCGCGGCGGATTCCACGGAAGATTTTTCGGCCCTATCAAAAATCGCGAAAGCCATGTCAGGCGCGGCCGCTCTCTGGATCGTTTACCCCAAGGGCCAGAAACACGTCACCGAAAACGACGTTCTCGCCGCCGGCCGGAAAGCCGGCTTGAAAGATGTTAAGGTCGTCGGCTTTTCCGCCACGCACACCGCGCTCAAATTCGTCATCCCGCTTTCCAGGCGTTAGCTCTCTTCGAACTCACATGAGCCCTCTATGAGCTCATTCTTCTTCAGGTCTTCAATGTCGGCAGTTAGCTGTCGACTGTGAACTTCCTTCGCGCTACAATCCCCCGCTGAAATTTTCTCCCGTTCCCGTGCGTATCCCAATCAAGCAGACGTTTTCCAAATCTTGTGGTGGAGGAGTCCTCGATGGCTACAACCCCTACCCCTATGCCCGAAGCGCAGGCGCAACCCCAGGCATCGATCAGCCCGATTGGCCGGATTGTAGGAGTCTTCTTCTCGCCGAAGGCCACTTTTGAAGACATCGTCCGCAAGCCCACCTGGCTGCTGCCATTTGGGATTTTTGCCGCTCTCGTCCTAGCGGTCTGCGTTTCCCTCAATATGAGAATGAACTGGCGCGAATACATCAGCCAGCAAATTGAAAAAAGCCCTCAAGCCTCGCAAATGTCCGCCGAACAGAAAGAGCAACGCATCGAGGGCGGAGCCAAAATGGCCCCGATTTTCACTTATGTGTTTGGCGTCCCCGTTCAAATCATCATCGTTTTTGGTGTGGCTTTGATCATGTGGGGCGCCTATAGCTTGTTGGGGGGAGTCAGCACGAACTTCAGCACGGTTTTGGCTATCACCACTCACGCCTTCATGGTCAGTTTGATCAGCAGTTCGTTGCTCATTCTGACCTTATTCCTGAAGCCCTACGGCACGGCCGACCTTGACAATCCATTGGCGAGTAATCTTGCAGCAATCTTGCCCGAGGACTCTGCCAAGTGGCTCCTGGCACTGGGCAAGGCGTGCGATATTTTTGTGTTCTGGATTCTGATCTTGCTGGCCATCGGTTTTTCCGCAGTAAACCCGAAAAAGTTGAAAGGCGCGAAGTCCTTCACCATCGCCTTTACCCTGTGGGCCGTGTTTCTGGTGATTCGCGTCGGAATCGCCTTCATCTTCTCCTGATACACTGAGCGTGTGAGTTTTTCCTTTGAAGTCCTGAAAACAGACGCGACCGGCGCGCGGCGTGGCCGCCTGACCACGCCGCACGGTGTCGCGCAGACGCCATTTTTTCTGCCCGTGGGCACGCAAGCTTCCGTCAAGGCTCTCACGCAGGAAACGCTCGAAGAGCTTGGCGCGGAAATTATCCTCGCCAATACGTATCATCTTTATTTGCGGCCGGGCTATGAGCTGATTCGCCGCCTTGGCGGCTTGCATCAATTCATGTCCTGGCCGCGCGCCATCCTGACCGATTCCGGCGGCTACCAGGTTTTCAGTCTCTCAGAACTACGCAAAGTCACCGATGAAGGTGTGCGCTTCCGTTCGCATCTCGACGGCTCGGAGCATTTGCTCACTCCCGAAAAAGCCGCCGAGATTCAGCTCGCTCTGGGCTCTGATATTGCCATGGTCCTCGACGAGTGCATCGAAACTCCCGCGCCCCGGGACAAAGCCGAAGCTGCGCTTCAACGCACCACGGCCTGGGCTCGCCGGGCGCACAACTATTTTCAAGAATGCGCACACCGCAACGGTGACCGCACCCAGCAATGGCAATTCGGCATTGTGCAGGGCGCCACGTTCCCGGACTTGCGACGCGAAAGCGCTCACCAGCTTCTGGAGCTCGACTTTCCCGGTTACGCCGCGGGCGGTCTCGCTGTCGGCGAACCGCACGAAGTCACTTGCGCCATGACCGCCGAAGTCTCCAGGCTTCTTCCCAAAGATCGTCCGCGCTATCTCATGGGCGTCGGGCGGCCCGAGCAAATTGCCGACTACGTCGCTCTCGGCATTGACATGATGGATTGCGTCCTTCCCACTCGCGCCGCGCGCCATGCCTGCCTCTACACCAGCGAAGGCCGTGTGCTCATTAAAAACTCTCGATACGCGGAAGACCCGCGCCCTATCGATTCGAATTGTTCCTGCAGTGTCTGCCGCCGCTACACACGCGCTTATCTCCGTCATCTCTTTGCCGCGGGAGAAATGACCGCCGCCATCCTGGCCACCCACCATAACGTCCACTTTTACCTTGACATCATGGGGCAAATCCGAGAGGCTATCGAGTTTGGGAACCTAGCGAATTTCTCATCTGAGATGCACGCGCGTTACGCCGCGGACCCTGCCTGAGTCGCAACGTCGTTCAGGTCACTGGGCTGAAGGTTCGGAAGGAAGGCACCGCGCGGGCCATCCGCGAGGCGCCAAGTTACTCCGGCCGGGTCGGGGTTGCTCATACAGAGTGAGAAGTCGTAGAGCAGGGAAGCGGGCGATTTTTGCCCGCCTCGGTTTTTGCTATCTTCTGTGAGCCGAAGGAAGAAATTCAGAGCGGAAGAAGCCGGGCTCAGAGTTTTAACTTTAGAACTTAAAACTTAAAACTGATAACTTAAAACGGATGATGACAGCAGCAATCCTTCTTCAAGCGTCCACGAGCGGCTTCGGCACCTTCCTGGTTCCCCTGGCCCTGATGTTCGGCATCATGTATTTCATGGTGATCTTGCCGCAGCAACGCCAGCGCAAGAAAACCCAGGAGATGCTCTCGACTTTGAAAACGGGCGACAAGGTCATCACCGGCAGCGGCATTTACGGTACCGTCAGCGGCATCGATGGAGATGCAGTCATTATGAAAATCTCCTCGGAGCCGCAAGTGAAAATCCGAATCGCGCGTGCGGCGATTGCTCAGGTGGAGACGCAAGACGATGCAAAATAAGCCACCTCTTCGCCGGAAGACGCGTCCCATCTTTTAACCATGAATCCCAATCTCAAATGGAAAGCGTTGTTCATTCTTGCAGTCATTCTGTTCTGCCTCTACTTTCTTTTCGGGTATCCGACGTTTCCCACTTCCTTCGCGCAGGTCAAGGATAATTTCCGCAACCAGATCAAGCTCGGCCTCGACCTCCAGGGCGGCACGCACCTGATTCTTCAGGTCCAGGTGCAGGAAGCCATCGCGCAGGAGACGGACACCACGGTGGACCGCGTCACCACCGCGCTGCGCGCCAAGAACGTTCGCTATGACGAAGTCCGCCGCATCGATGATACGCACATCCTCATCCACAACATTGAACCCTCCCAGTACTCCGTACTGAGCGACCTACAGTCCACGCAATACAACAATGTTTGGGACATGTCCCCCGCTCCCGGCCAGCCCAACAGCTACGTTTGGACGCTTCGCGCCAACGCCATCGCACAGAATCAGGAATCCACCATGACGCAGACGCTCGAAACCATTGAGCGGCGCGTCAACGCCCTGGGCCTGACCGAGCCAACCATTCAGCCTCGCGGCGGCAACAATGCCAATGAAATCATCGTCCAGCTTCCCGGCGAAGGGGATCCCACTCGGGTCAAGGCCGTCATCCAGCAAGGGGGGCAGTTAGAACTGCGCTCCGTCGAAGACCCGGAAACGTATCCTTCCGTCTCCGCTTATATGGCCCAGCACACCGTGCTTCCCGCCGGTTCGGAGCTTCTGCCCGGTCGCGCGGAAACCCGAAATCCCACAGGTGGGCCCTCGGACACGGGAGAGACCTGGTATGTTCTCGGCCGCGCTCCCGTCGTTACTGGCCGCGATCTGCGAACTGCTGTCGAGAGGCGCCGCATTGAGTCAGGTGATTGGGTAGTGGACTTCACCCTTTCCCCGGAAGGCGCGAGCCGCTTTGCTCCTTTTACCGAAAGGAACGTGGGGAGAAGGATGGCCATCGTCCTGGATCACCGCGTTTACATGGCCCCCAGCATCAAGGAACCTTTGAGGGATTCCGCTTTGATTGAGGGCGGCTTCAGCCAGGAATCTGCTCACGACCTGGCCCTGGTTTTGCGCGCTGGAGCTCTCCCTGCGTCCATTAAGTATCTCGAAGAGAGCACGGTTGGGCCTTCTCTTGGTGCAGACTCGATTCGTCACGGTGTGCAAGCTTCCGTACTCAGCCTCGTCGTCGTGATGGTCTTCATGTTGATTTATTACCGGTTGTCTGGAGGCAACGCCGTCCTCGCCTTGATCCTTAACCTGATCATCCTCCTTGCTGTCATGGGGCTTTTCGGCGCGGTACTCACCCTCCCGGGCATCGCCGGTGTCATCCTGACCATCGGCATGGGCGTGGACTCCAACGTTCTGGTTTTCGAGCGCATCCGCGAGGAAATACGCAACGGCAAATCCTCCCCTGCCGCCGTGGATGCGGGCTTTGACAATGCTTTCCGGACCATCATTGACACGCACGTGACCACGGTCGTCTCCGCCGCTTTCCTGGGTTTCTTCGGAACCGGCCCGATCCGCGGCTTTGCCATTACCCTGGTGGTCGGTCTCGTGGCCAACATTTTTACCGCGGTTTATGTGTCCAAGACGATTTTCCAGTATCACCTGACCAAGATGGACCGTCAGGCGGCACTGAGCATTTAAATGCGTACTAGAACTGCTAAGGCGTGCGGCCTAACTGCTTGCAAACCAACGGGCAGTAGGTTCGCCGGCCGGGTTCCTTTACCCTACGCAGCTATTGGGCAGAGGGCCTCGACCGCGAAACCTTGGACCGGGAACAATTTGCCCTTGGCGGTGTCTAAGGAAGGGAAGTTAGGAAGGCATGATCGAGCTCTTTAAGCAGCCCAATCTCGATTGGATGGGCAAAGCCAAGTATTTCTTCGCCCTGAGCGCTATTCTTCTCTTCGCCGGATGGACTTCGATTTTCTTCGGTCGCGGTATTAAGTACGGAATCGATTTTAGTGGTGGCACAAACGTGGACGTTCGCTTTGCCAACCCGCCTAATACTGACAAGATCCGCAGCGGTTTGACTACGCAAGGGCTTGGCAATACTGAAATCCAGCCCATCCACGACATTGCCAACCCCAACAGCAACGAAGTCCTCATCTTCGTCGAAGGCAAGGGCCAGGATGAAGACGTTATGCAATCCAGCAGGGCCAAGGTTCTAAGTGCCTTGGATGCTACTTATGGAGTCGCCACTTCCGACAAGCCCGATTTCAATTCCTACACCACTACGCCCGCTTCTCTCTCCAAGGTCCTTACGGAGAAAGATCCTCTGTTCCTCTCCGTCAACGCCGGGAACCGCTATCAGGAACTTGCCAAAAGTCTTCTCGGTTATCGCGATTCGAATGCGAACGGCATCCTGACCAACTTCGACGATCTTTCGAAAGTTCCTGGGGTAGCGCCCGCCGTTCTTAACGTCATCAAGTCTGGTTACTCGCTCGGTCCTTTCGCCATTCGCGATATCCGGATCGTCGGCCCCAAGGTCGGCGCTGAGCTTCGCAAGCAGGCTGTCCTGGTTACCCTCTATGCGTTGGGGGCATGCTGGTATATATTGCCTTGCGATTCGAATGGGTTTACGGGGCCGCCGCCGTTTTAGCTGTGTTCCACGATGTGCTGATCACTCTGGGATTTTTCTCGTTGTTTCGTTTCGAGATTTCTCTCACGGTCATCGCGGCGCTCCTCACCCTGGTCGGTTATTCCATGAACGACACCATTGTCATCTTCGATCGCATTCGTGAGAACAACCGTTTGCTGCGAAGAGAAGCGTTCGCGGGCGTGGTTAACAAGTCCATCAACCAAACGCTTTCGCGAACCATCTTAACCAGTGGCTTGACTTTCCTTACCGTGCTCGTCCTGTTCCTGATGGGCGGCCAGGTGCTTCGTGCTTTCTCCTTTGCCCTGGTGGTAGGGATTGTGGTAGGAACATACTCCAGCTTTGGTATTGCCGCTCCTATTGTCGTCGCCTGGAATCGCTGGCGCGGCCGTGGTGCGGTGGCAGGGACCGGACCCGCAGCCGGCAACAAAAAACGTGGTAGCGAAGACCTCACAGCACGTCTCGCTCCCGCCGGTAGGAGGTAGCACGCTATGTTTGACGAGATGGTTGTTTCGAGTCCGCATCCAACAAGGACGAAGAAGCCCATGACGGTTTTTGTTTCTGCCGTCGTGCAAATTGCCTTTCTGGGCATCCTGATTCTTATTCCGTTGATTTACACCGAGGCGCTGCCGAAAACGATGATGGCCACGATGCTCACGGCACCTCCGCCTCCGCCCCCGCCGCCTCCCCCTCCCGCTGCTGTGCAAGTTGTGAAAGTGCGTCCGCAAGTTCACTTGATGGACGCCGGCAAACTCATGCAGCCCAAAGTGATCCCGAAGGACATCAAGATTATTAAGGAAGAAGCCGAGCCCGATCCGGGCGTCGTTGGCGCCGTGGGCGGAGTTCCCGGCGGCGTTGCCGGTGGTTCGATGGGCGGCGTGCTGGGTGGCGTGATCGGCGGCATTGGCACTGCTGCTCCGCCGAAGCCAAAACCGACCGGCCCGATCCGTGTCGGAGGCAACGTGCAGGCTGCTCGCATCGTCAATCGCGTTCAGCCCGTTTATCCTCCGCTCGCGCGGCAGACTCGCATTTCGGGCACCGTCCGCTTGCACGCCATCATCAGCAAGGATGGCGCGATTCAGCAACTGGAAGTGCTGTCCGGCCACCCGCTCTTGCAGCAGGCGGCGCTCGACGCCGTTCGCCAGTGGCGCTATCAACCGACTCTTCTGAACGGCGAGCCGGTTGAAGTGGACACGACGATCGACGTGATCTTTTCTTTGAACCAGTAGTACGGTCTGGCGCGCCAGTTGTGGGGCACGCGCGCCAGTCCGCGCAGTAAATTCAGCAAACACTCACGCGGATCCTTCAGCCACTGCCGGAGGGTCGCTTGAAAACTTAAGGAGCAAAACGAATGGTAGCCACTCTCAATCTTTTCTCGGCCCTGCTCCTGCAGGGTAACTGGGACCTCCGCAGCATGATCCATAACATGGGTACGTTGGCGCTAACCGTGGTGGTCATCCTGTTTCTTCTTTCCGTTTATTCTTTCGGTGTCATGATTGACCGCGCCTTGATGTACAGTGCGGCTCGCAAGCAGTCCCGCATTTTCGTGCAGCAGGTGGCCGGCGCGCTCAAAGACGGCAAGCTCGATGAAGCCATCGCGATTGCCGAACGCAACAAAAAGAGCCACATCGCCAAGGTCGTGGCCACGGGTCTCTCGGAATTTCAGTCGGCTTCGCAACAGGTTTCGGATTCCGATGTCATCGACGCCGCGAAGCGCGGTCTCGAGCGCTCGGTCGCCATCGTCCATGCGGAAATGAAGCGCGGCCTTTCCGCTCTGGCCACCATTGGTTCTACTGCGCCATTCGTCGGCTTGTTCGGCACCGTGGTCGGTATCTTGAACGCATTTAAAGGCATCGAGTCACAAAAGCAAGCCGGTCTGTCGGCCGTCGCGGGCGGTATCGCGGAAGCCCTCGTGACCACTGCATTTGGTTTGCTCGTCGCCGTTCCCGCCGTCTGGGCTTACAACTATTTCACCAATAAGGTGGAAGCGTTCGACGTCGAGATGGACAACTCTTCGATGGAGCTGATCAACTACTTCATCCTGCGGCGCGGCGCGAAGAGGTAGTTTCCATGGCGTACAAACCACAAGCCGGCGCACAAATGGCGTCCCCCAATGTGATCCCCATGGCGGACATCATGCTCGTCCTGCTGATCATCTTTATGGTGGTCACGCCGATGCTGACCAAGGACATTCCGGTCGACATGGCCACCGCCCAGAATTCCCGCGACATGCAGGATGCCGACAAGGACGATGCGATCACTGTAGCCGTTACTCGCGATGGCCGGATTTACCTTGGCAGCACCCAGATGACCAAGGATGAAATCACGGGCGCGATCAAGGATCGGATATCGAGCCGTCTCGACAAGACCGTTTACGTCAGAAGCGATTCTCGGGCGAAATACGGCGACGTCGTTGCCGTGGTGGACGAGATTCGTTCCGCCGGTGTGGACCAGCTCGGGTTGCTCACCCAGAGGATGGAGAAGGCGACTGCAACCCCGCGTCCGCCCGCGGGAGATTGAAGCTGTTGGACCCGGTGGCCGCTTTCTTGCCGCCAGTTTTTGCCGAGTGTTTGCCATTCGTTTGTTGATGGATTTGAAGCCGCGCCGGATCCCAACCCGGCGCGGTTGCGTGGCCCGCGGAGATGCTCTGCTTCGGGTCCTTAGGAGACTCGCTATGGGAATGGAAGTTGGAGAAGGCCACGGTTCGTTATCCACTCCGAACGTGGTGCCGCTCATTGATATTTTGCTGGTGCTGATCATTATTTTCATGGTCATCACCCCCCACGTGCCGAACGGCTTGGATGCCTTGGTTCCTCAGCCCTCGCCCAACCAGCAGCAGAGCGTGGAGTTGGAGAACAAAACGGTGGTCGTGCAGATCGCCATGAACGGCAAGCTGAAAATCAATCAGGAAGACACTACTTGGGATGGCCTCGGCCCGCGCATGGAGGTCATTTTCAAGGAGCGCGCCGAAAAGATTGCTTTCGTCA
>WNGL01009504.1_pt1 | contig 14594 bp, 17 predicted proteins | sample 5400591 | NCBI WGS metagenome assembly WNGL01 (sample SAMN13153377, study PRJNA577476) | soil metagenome | isolation source: 80 cm soil or saprolite under Garry oak tree replicate 1 | place: USA:California | collected 2016-06-15
CTGGGAAGCTTCATGTTCTTGACAGGCTCCGGTTTGAGGAGCCTCTGTTCAGTCTATGCTTCTCTCTTTTCTGATTAACACGGCGTAACCGTGGCTGCCCTCCAGAATGTTGCCATCTCCTTCTTTGTTCTTCCAACAGTGTGGACCTGGTCTCCTTGGTTTTCTGTTACCTAGTCCTTCACTAGTTGACGTCGTGGGTCCACGGGAGGGTGTCAGCGCTCCGCCGGAGTTATTGATTCATCTCACCGAATCCTGCAAGCGGAGTATCTGTGTTAGGTTGTTGCCCGTTCTGGGGGAAAGCTCTGGAAGGATTGAGGTTGAATCTCACTTTCAAGGGGTCCATTGGACTTCACGGTCCAGAATGAAACTCTGAGTTGCATTGGTAAGATCGTCAGCTTGCTTCGGTGATTCCCCGTGGTCAGATTTGAAGGCGCCCAGGCCGGGCTAGGACGCCACTGTATCCCGCCAATCGGCAGTGGAGACATAGTTTCTTCCGTAGGATCAACACCTCGGCATTTCCCGCAGAATTTGACCTACCCAGCATTCTATACCCCCTAAAGCAACGGAATGCGTCCAAGATCCTCCCCGTTCGGCTAGGTGAAGTAGCCCGGAATGAACCCGTTTTGCCAATCTGGGAGGCCATTACATTCACCCACCTAGTGATCGTGAAGGAAAAATCGTTGAAACAGGGAATGGCAAAAACCCGAGACGGGCAGGATTCACGCCCTGACAGGGAAAAATCGCCCAAAATCCCTGCCAGACATGAAACGAGTTTTCAAAAGGGGGGTACATCAACAGCCTTTCAAGACGTGAGAGACCAGGGTCTCTACCAAGTCAATCGGGTCAGCCTTGCCGTCGACGGTGATATTGGGTATAAGCAGCATCAAGAAGATTCGAAACCGCTATGGAACTTGGATTGGCAGAGAAAGTCGCGCTTGTCCCCGCGTCGAGCAAGGGGATAGGGCTCGGAGTGGCAAGAGTTCTCGCGATGGAGGGCTGCAAAGTTGTAATCTCTTCGAGAAACCAGGACTCGATTTCAAAGGCTCAAGACTTCCTGGTGAATGAGACTGGAAATCAAAACGTGTATGGAATCAGGGCCGACCTGACCGTTAAGGAAGACATAGACCATCTGGTCGACCGAGCAACCAGCAAGTTCGGTAGTACAGACATTCTCGCCTACAACACGGGACCCCCGAAACCTGGCACTTTCAAAGACCTCAGCGATGAGGACTGGGATCTTGGGGTGAAGTTGCTCTTGATGAGCGCAGTCCGGCTGACCAGACGAGTTATACCTGACATGGTTTCGAAGAAGTGGGGAAGATTGATCTACATCACATCCTCCACCCTCAGACAGCCGGTCCCGAACCTGGTTCTATCGAACACTGTGAGGCTTAGCCTCGCAGGGCTGTCGAAATCGCTCGCCCTAGAGTACGGGCCGGCAGGAATAACGGCCAATGGGATCATGCAGGGACACATTCTCACTGATAGGCAGCGCCAGGTGGCCGAGGATATTTCTTCGAGAACCGGGAATAGCGTGGAACAGGCAATGAAAGAACTGGTTATGGATGTTCCTCAGAGAAGGTACGGACAGCCGGAGGAGATAGGATTCCTCGTGGCGTTTCTAGCGAGCGAAAAAGCAAGCTACATCAACGGAACGATGCTTGCAGTGGACGGCGGCCTCATCAAATCAGTATTCTAGAACTCGTCACTTTAGAACCTAGGCTAGCTGGGCCCCTCTACAAACCGCTCTTCTACTTGCGGGTTGCGACCCCGGCTAAACGGGGGCGAAGCATTGTTCGACCGTTGAGAGCCTATTGCTTGAACGAGTGTTTCCCTTTGCGGTGATGCCGCGACTCTTTGGAAGGCTTCTGAGGGGTATCGGAAGCTTTGTTCTCGTTTGAGGGTTCGGTTTCGGTTTCTTTCCTCTTAGGCGATTCGAGTTTCGAGCCTAAGGATGGGGTATGTGTGCTCGTTGATTCTGAAGCTTTGCTGGTCTTGTCGTGGGGTAGGTGAGACTTTTTCTCTTTGAATGTTGAGATTTCTTCGAAGGTGTCCTCATCATTGTATTCTGAGCCTGAGGAATGCTGAGGGAATTCGGGTGATGCCCTTGCCGGGCGTGAGTCCTGTTGGAGGAGTTCCCATTCGTGCCTTACTTGGCTGTAGCACTCGTCGGCCAGTTTGATGAACTGGCGGGCTACGGCTATGTTTCTCTCAAGTTCTTTTAGACGAGACTCCAGTTGACCGGCGATGGTTGTGCTGGCAAGATCGCTGAAGAGGTTCGCATCTCTTCCCTGAACTTTGGACATGCTAAGTCGCCCGTGAATTACAATAGGACCCAATCTAACCCTGATGTTCCCTAGGTTTCACTGCGAAGGTAGCGGGATCATGGTCGTCCTCCTAGGAATTTCCTTAAATCCCGAGGAAGGCTCCACACCCTCATTTCCCCAGGTGAAACTTGACAGGTGGCCTCCACCGATTCTCTGGACGATCCTCTACTGAAGGAGCTTCTCACTGCTTTCAAGGAGGACTCGCAACGACTCGCCCAGGACATTCTCAACGGACTCTGGCTCCAAGCCGCGGTCTCACTGGTTGCCCTGTTCCTCGCCGTATCTTCCACTGTCAGGCTGCTCGTATCCTACTTCTATCCTTTCGCTGGAGAACCTTTCCCCAACCGTTTCGTAGGCCGGGAATTGACGATTGCCCCGGACATAGCCTTAACAATCGTTCTCTTCATCCTCTCAATCTTCTCGTTGCGCAGCTACCTGGTTCTCAGGAAGAGATATTCGCGTCTAGCCACATTGGCTGAGAAACTCGGCCGATAGGGCTTGCCGCTTTCACCAGAGTCCAAGAAGGAAGCAGAGAAAAGACTAACAGTACTCAAAATGATAGAGCTCTATACCGACAGGTGCCCCAAGAGTACGCTTCTAAACGGGCCCTTCGGAGGAGACGACAAGGCCTTCGAGAGGCTCCTCGGACCCAGCGGAGTACTAACCCGCACAAGACTGGTGGGAGCGGCCCAAGAGGAAAGGGCAACCTTCTTCTCGAGAACAGAAGCGGGCAAAGTCTACCAGAAGGTTCTGGACATGCAGCTCAACTTTCTAGACCCCTACACTGGCGGAGAAGTGTGGAGCAAATGACAGTCATAGTCTTGAAATCTTATCCCTTCACATGATACTCTTTTCACCCCGTTCATGTTTCACATCAGGTCTTGTACGCTCAATGACCTCGCCGCCGTGCATAGCCTCGCGTCAGAGTATACATCCTTCGACGCCACACCCACCCGAGCTGATATCGAAGATCTCCTTCAGAAAAACCCGGAATACTTCTACGTCGCAGAACACGGTTCGGGAAAGATCCTTGGCTTCATAACTGGCTACGAGAGAAAGGGAATCCCCGAAGCAGTGTTGCGAACTTGGAAAGCGAACCGGGTTGGCTATATTGATCTCATGGCCGTCGACATGTCCCATAGAAGGAAGGGAATAGGGACCAAACTCCTAAACACGCTATTGGAACAATTCCGAACGACGGGAGTAGACCTCGTCATACTTGACGTTCCCGCAGAACAGGAGTCCGCGGTCAACCTCTACAGGAAACTAGGATTCCGCATCCGAGCCTTCAACATGAGGAAGTCTTTTGAGAATGTCGTTGGCGCCGGGAGTGGGATTTGAACCCACGTGGGCCTAAGGCCCATCGGATAACAGCACCCTAACAGGGGTTTAGCAATCCGACGCCATACCTGGCTAGGCGATCCCGGCACCCAAAACAAAAATTGCTCAATAGCCTCTAAATAACTGTTCAAAGAAAAAAAGATTGGAACCGCACGGGCATGAAAGCGCCAGCAAGAAACTAGGCTGGCTTGCCATACTGTTCCAGGTCTCGCATCATCAGGTCGTACTGCTCCTTCGAAATCTCTCCCCTAGCATACCTTTCTCTGAGAATGTAGTAGGACCCGTCGCGGTGCCTCCAGTATCCGTACCCGCCCCCGTATCCTCCTCGATAGTGCCATCTCCAGCCCCAGAACGCCCATCGTACGAACCAGAAGAAGGCGAAGACGAGGAAGACTCCGAAGAAGAGTCTGAACCCGAAGAACCCGTAGTATGGAAATGCCGTTCCGGCGGGAGCGATTGGCCTTGGAATGTAGTAGAGGACGAGGCCAATGGTCGCAAGGATTGCGACGATCGCCATGAGCGCGATTATTCCCCAGGCGAACATGTACCTTTGCGGTCTCCAAGCATGTTGTTCAGTCAAACATCTTTCACCTCCATTTCTCTCGCAGCTTAACTTCTATCGGTAAAACGATATCGGATAATCGATATAAACATTGTCCTAGCAGCCCCTCGAACACCGCCACCGGTGTGTCTTGAAAAATCCGAACCGGCTTATACTTGACAAATGCTCCGGATGAGCAGCCTAGTGGAGAGCAGACCGTCACGCTTTGCATGAACAGACCGGGGGTTTCCAGGAAGGAGAGCGGATTGCGAAGGTCTCAGTCTGGACCCTCCTCGCCGTGGGAATAGCCGAACTAATCTTCAGCAGTCTCACAGGCAGCATCGCCCTATTTGCCGACGGAGTAGACAGTATCAGCGACGCCGTAGTCAGCTTTTTCGTCTGGACTGGGCTACGCTTCGTCCGCAAAAGGCCTAGCCGCCGATTCCAATACGGGTACTACAAGGTCGAGAGTCTCACAGCCCTAGTCGCTGCAATAACCCTTGTCGGATTCTCCGCCTTCATCTTCTCCAGGGCTTACAGGGCTCTCAGCAACCCTCAGCCAGTAAACCTTCCAATCGTCGCTCTGGTAGTCCTTCTAGCAGCCGGGTTCCTATCCCTCTACAGGGCTTTACAGATGAGGGACGTGGCCAACCGAAACAACATATTGTCCTTGAAGGTAGATGCTAGAAATTCCATCAAGGACACCACCTCGTCCTTCGTCGCCTTCGGAAGCGTGCTCGTAGCTAGCCTGGGAATCACTCACGCAGACGCCATTGGAGGAATGCTTGTGGGGATCTACATTCTAACAGTGGCCTACGTTGCGCTCAGAGAATCCTCCCTTGTTCTGTTGGACGCGTTTCACGAACCAGAACTGACCAAAGAAATCGAGACCCTGATCAAGTCTCACAATGATGTGAAGGGAATTAGAGAACTGAGGCTTCGCAGAGCGGGACCCTTCATCGTGGGTGCCCTAGAGGTTATCGTTGACGGAAACATGACCCTGAACCAAGCCCACGAGGTAGCCACAGAACTTGAAGGCTCTGTCAAGAGCAGAATCGCGGGCCTGCGGAGGCTCGTCGTGACCCCAGTTCCCCTGGTCGATCCTCATGAGCACTCCGCTACATAAGGCGGGCGCGCTGGCCGTGGTCTTCTACTGTTTTCTGAAGATGAGGCAGTACTGATGGCTCCGGTTTCCTACCCACGCATTGTAAACCCCTAAGGGCAACAATCGCTTATCATCATGGAGCCAGACCTTCTCATCCTTTGGCACCCAGGTTTCGCTGAGAGTCGTTAGGGTCTCGAACGCCAACGGGTATAGCCGTCCTTGGTAGAACACGTTGTTGGTCACCACGACTAGATATCCACCCACCTTCACCACCTTGTGCACCTGCTCGAGGATGCCCCTCTGAGCGTCCAGGAAATCCTTGTACCCGTCAATGTTCCCAATATCCTCGGAATCATCACTATACTTCGTATCCAAGCCCTTGTCAGCACGGTCACGCTGACGCATACTAGCACGTTTCAACTGGTTCCAGTAGGGAGGCGAAGTGATGCAGAGATCCACTTCGAAAATGCCTCGCGCCCCCAACAACCCCACGATTTTCCTTGAGTCTCCTCTCAGGATGAGCTGTCTCGTCCCACTAGGACCCTGACCCTCAGTCAGTCTCTTCCTAGCGATTCCAACATACCGGGAATTGATCTCGACCCCTACGGCATTACGCCCGCAAGCTCGGGCCGCTAGAAGTGTGCTCCCGGTTCCCATGAACGGGTCCAAAACCCACATCCCAGGTTTCGTGAAGAACTCGACAAACCGTTGGACAAGAGTCTCGGGAAAACCTGCCGGATGTAAAATCTTCGCGCGGTCCCGGCGGGGAGGGCTAAGAATAAACCATGACTTTGTGAACTTGATCCACTCTTTGCCCGAGAGTTCGTTCAGCTTGTTGACGGGCTTGCGTTTCTTGTGCAGGACTAGTTCGCTGGACATTTGGGGCTGAATCACTGTTTGCTGAGCTGTTCTATCTCTATTGGTCAATCCTTCTACAGGCTAAAGACGCGATTGAAGGCAAGCTACTGATAAGAAGAGGTAAAACGGGTAGACTTAGGCCCAACACATTGTCCCAGTCCAGAAAGCAAAGGATCCAAGAAAGGGTCGAGAAGCATCGTCGCAACAGAAGGATCCTGACTCTGCTTGTCGCAACTGCTCTTATAGCCATCATCGTCTCAGCTGTTTACCTAGCGACTCGGCCCACACTGGCCGGAGCCTTTCCATTTCCATGCCTGGGATTAGAAGGAACGACCGTCCACGTACACCCTTGGCTTCGCATCGTCATCAATAATCAAAGTGTGTCCGTACCCGCGCTGATAGGGATAGTCTCGACGCCTATCAGCACTTGTTTCGAACCCCTCCACACTCACGATAACTCGGGCATCATACACGTTGAATCCGACAACACTAATCAAATTTACACCCTTGGCAACTTCTTCACAATCTGGAACGTCACATACGGAACGATAAGCTTCCTCAACATTCAAAGGCCCATCATCTTCAACCAGACTGACATTCTCGGTTTCAAAAATGACTCAACCCACCAGGTTAGGCTACTAGTCGATAACACTACTAGCCCACAATATACGTCTCTCAACCTCGTCCAGTACGACTACTGCAATTCGGCCAACGCCAACGTAGCTCCGTGCAATCCCACAGCATCAGGAAACCCAGCCTATCCGAACGGTTACCAGTATGGCACTGGCCATACCATCATGATTGAATACTGACCCGTGCTTTGGGCGGGGGCTAACACGTCCCGAACCACATCTGACACTTTCTTCTTCTCGACCGGAGGCCTCGGATAGTGTGCACAGCTCGGTCAAAGTCAAGTTCAGGTCGGATAGTCATCGAATTATCGAACCTTTCAGCCACTCTCAAGGTGTCAACGCCGGTGACTGGGCCGCTCTTCCCTTCAGCCAGTTTGCAGCGTTTCGAGCTCCACTTCTCTGTAGCCTTTCTTCGCCAGCTCCTTGTTGAGTAGGGATAGTAGAAAATGGACGAGTTCGTCCGGCTGGACTCTCTTCAATCCTTTCAAGTGATGTACCAACACCTCAACTCTGTCTGGCTGGAAGGACATTCGTGTCATGTATCGGTCTTTCTGGACTCGGTGCTTGCTGGGGCCTCGGACCTTGTAGTGGAGGTCCAGAGAAAAGTCAAGCGTCTGGAAGACACCTCGAGCTTCTAATCTCCTCAAGACTCTGTCTTCTTCCCGAGAATCCAGAATGTCGAAGCCTTCATGGTTTCCAACTCCCACCCGGAACCCCACAGTACCATCCAGATAGCCGGGATGATCTGATAGGGACAATTGCATGGAACGAATCGATTCTTGAAGCTGGCATAGGCAATGAACGAAGGCCCTTTGGAGAGTGTCAGTGTTCATATCATACGCCAGAGAGGCCCGAGCATGTAGAACAGTGGGAAACCGTTCCAGAACCCCAAGCCAAGGGTCCTCATCGACGACCTGGCTCAACCTTCGACCAGTTACAATCGAGGCTGTCTCGCCTTGTAAGATTTGTCCTAGTGAAGGCCGATTTCGCCCCGGACAAAACTGATATTATCCCTCAAGGCTCAAAGGCGATCGTTCAGTTCCATGTCTCGTCGCAGTGCTTCCCAAATGTGGAGGAAGTGTCCCTCCTGTGGCCGGGAGCTCTTCTCTGAAGACTATATGTGCCACGAATGCGGCCAATGCACACACTGTTGCCAGGGAGTGCACACGAAACACGAACCCGCAAAGACATCGCACTAGACGGATTCTATTCTAATTGGGCGGGAAGGCAGTCGGGGTTAGTCTTGGCCTCGCGGCTTAGGCGTTGACTTGGGCCATCGCCTGATTCTGAGGCCTAATCAAGAACTGTCGCCTACGGTTTTCTATTTCTTCGCGCCTCGCGTGAAAGTTATTCTTTCCCTCGCATGCCCTCGGAGGGACAAGTGCGTGATAGATTGTTTACCTGCCTCCATCTCTCTGATTGGCCTTGTCATACTCGTATTATTCTACCTAACCACGAGGGTTTCACAGAAGCGCTAAGACGGAGAGCCCAACGTTATGGAAATCTTTTAATGATGAGTAACCCGGGGTCTGTTGGGCCGTATGGGTCTGAGGAGCTCTTTCAGAATCTTGGTGGTATGGCTTGCAAAAGGCGAAACGCAAAGAGGAGTACGAATCTCGAATAAAACAGGCCCTCGCCGTTCTCAACGAAGTCACCAATGACAATACGACACCCCGGAATATTCGAAGGGCTGCAAAGGACGCCATGGACCATCTCCAGGACCAGTCCAACAGCATAGGCGTTCGGGCCAGTAACGCCATCAGCATGCTTGACGAAATTGGCCAGGACCCTAACATGCCACCCTATACAAGGGTGAAGCTTTGGAACGTAGCAAGTCTCCTGGAAGCAGTGAAAGACTAGGGCTCAGAACAAGTTTACCTCAAAGGATCAAGAAGGGCAAATTACCCATTTCTTCGAGTGAACTTTCGAAACCCCTCCAAAACTTGAAACGGTCCTTCCATCGTTAGAGGGCAGTTATGAACAGGTTATCAAGCGCTTGCGGTCGCTACGGATTGCTTTGGCTAGCCGTCCTCGGATAAGGATTTAACCAGTAAACACAGAAGGCCTAGCCCCCAGGGTACCTCATTGAAGGCCAAGCGGCTGCTACCTTACCTGATAGCCCTGCTACTCCTGGCCTGGATTCTAGGCTCTCTGGCAAGAAGTACTACTACAGGTGGAAGCCTACTATCCAACTCCTACTGGTTGGTATATACGATCGAACTGCTACCACTTATTGCACTGGGCCTGATGGTGGTACTCTTAGTATCGCTCATCATCAACTGGCGGCTTCTATCTGATGCTCTCGGGTCGGGAATGACCCGGAAGAGAAGAGCCCAGGGTAAGAAGTCTTGGAGAATCCAGGCGATTGTCTGGGTGGCCACTTGGGCAGCCGCAATCGTTTACCTGGAGTTGAGATGTCATGGGCTCGTCTGCAGCTCGGCGAATGAGGCTAATGCCACGGCTGTTATTCAGAACGTAGTATCTGGGAGCGGGCCCCTGCCCGTGCTTCCAATCCTCGGGCCGGCGCTCGCTTTTGCAACCCTCGTCGATACGAACATGTTCGCCCTAGCATTCTTTGGGGTCCTGATAGTCAGCAGTGTCATAATGTTCAGGGCTGCCATGGTCCACTTGGACGAAATCCGGAAGCAAAGGCTGGAATTGGTGGAGATGGCGCAGGAGCATGGTCGGGAAGCGGTCCAGGCCGCGATCAGGGTCTTGGACGAGAGGGGTGAGGATGACCCTCGGGCTCGAATCTTGGCATGCTACCAGAGAATGGTCAAAGTGGCCTCGGACTTAGGTGCTTCCGTGGGGGCTGATAAGACGGCCCGGGAGTTGGAACGGGGGATTAGGAGCATGTTTCTGTTGAATGGGCCTGGTATTGCCCGGCTGACACGATTGTTCGAGGAAGCCCGGTACAGCCTGCACCCGATTACGGAGGAGGATGCCGTGATGGCCCGAGAGTGCCTCGTAGAGATTAGTGAGGAATTCGACAAGACCGTCAGCCTAGAGGCTTGAAACAGTCCACTCTCAGACTAGTAGTGGTCGTCTCGGCTCTATATTTCTTCATACTCTTCCTGGCCAGAGGGCTCTTTCCCTCAGGGTTTACACTGCCCTTCTATTTCCTAGCTGCGCCTCTACTTCTCGTGGTTCTGGTCTTGGTTAGCGATTTAACTGGTAGAGCGACCGTTCCCGCCGAGATGCCTTTGAAAGCAGTCCGTGGACGGACGCTATCTCGTCGGGTCCAAGAGTTAGCCCGGCAGATAGAAGTGGGCGCGTCATCTAGCAGGTCGTACTTTGATGGTATACTCTTGGCTCGTCTCCGAGCGTTGCTGGTGGAAAAGGTCAGCTTAGAGACTGGTACGGACAAGAAAAGGGTCCAGGAGATTCTCAAGAACGAGACTCTTGGGCCAGGATTGTTGAGGAGTCAGGAATTGTACAGGCTTCTATATAGCGGGGCTCCGGCGAGGGGCCATGAGAGGGTCAAACTTTTGGAAGAGGCCGTGGTAGCGATTGAGGCTTGGAAGCCCTGAATGTGGCCGAAGCAGGCCAAGTATGCCAACAGGTCGTAGGCCAAGTCCGCAACGTGATTGTGGGCAAGGAGCCTGTTTTGGAGAAGGTGATGCTGGCCATTCTCTCCAACTCTCACATCCTTTTCGAGGATTATCCAGGTCTGGCCAAGACCCTGTTAGCCAGAAGTTTCGCGATGAGTATGGGATGCGGTTTTTCCCGGATACAGTTTACGCCTGATTTGTTGCCTGCGGATATTACCGGGACGTACATCTACAACGTGAAGAATGGCGAGTTTGAGCTGCGCAAGGGTCCCATCTTTACCAACATCCTTTTGGCGGATGAGATTAACAGGGCGCCACCCAAGACCCAAGCCGCCTTGTTGGAGGCGATGCAGGAGCGCCAGGCGACCATGGATGGGAAGACGCATGTTTTGGATGACCCGTTTATTGTGATTGCGACCCAGAACCCGATAGAGTACGAAGGAGTCTATCCGCTACCCGAGGCTCAGCTAGACCGGTTCCTTGTGAAACTGGCCCTAGGCTACCCGAATAGGGCTGAAGAGGTAGAGATAATGAAGCGTAGAATGGCCCGCGCCCGGGAAGAGGTCCAGCTAGAGCCAGTAGTGGACACAAAAACCATTCTAGAGTTGCAGAGGAAGGTGGAGGAGATTCATGTGGATGATGATGTCTTGGGTTACGTGGCGGACATTGTCCAGTCCACTAGGTCCCAACGGCAAGTAGAGATTGGCGCGAGCCCCCGAGGGTCCCTAGCAATCTTCAAGCTAGCCCGAGCCAGGGCCGTCTACCACGGCCGAGACTTTGTGATTCCAGACGATGTGAAAGAAGTGGCGGCGCCAGCACTCGTCCACAGGATGATCATGAAGGCCGAGAGCTGGGTCAAGGGTACTGACCCTCAGGCCGTAGTGGATGAAGTGTTGAAGACGGTCCCAGTTCCCAGGGTGAAATAGACAAACCCGTCCGGGGATCTTCTACTTTTATTGCTTCAAGGTAGAAATCTCAGAAATCTCAGAGCAAGAAGCCCCAAGAAGAAGGCTAGGACTAACCAGTATTTCCACTTCTTGACATTTCTTCTCATTTTTCAGCCTTCCGGATGGCCTCCCGCTTCCTCATGGAATTTCAAGCGAGCCACGAAGAATGGCCTTGAAAGGCTACAAACTGGCGAGCTCCGGAGCGGGGGCAAATACAACAGAATAGACGAGCTACCATACCATAGGATAACTTCGATGAGCTACGAAGAGAGAATAACGACGAGGGGAAGCAAACTGCTCTCCATCCTCGGAGTAGTCCTTGTTTTAGCGGGTTTGGGGATACCAGCGTTATCCGCCTTGATTTCAATGGCCTCTCTTCAAGTCCAGGGAAACAAGATTGGTGGATTGAACAATGCGCTGGCTTTGCCTGACCTTGCAGGGGTTTCTCTCGGAGTTTACCTGCTAGCATCCAGGTTCCCACGAAAGGCCAAGGAGGGTTGGTGGCAGATTAAGGGCGAAAACTTTGCGCCAGATGAGCTTCACGGATGGCAGATTGCATCTAACCAGAAAGGCGTTGATGAGCTAGTCAAAGCCGTTAGGGAAGGAGTATCACTCACCAGAAAGCCAAATACTGCCCGTACTCCGTAGCCCGCGGGAAGGCCAGATTTAGCTAGCTTCTTGGGGAGAAGGACAAACGCGCGAAATCGAAAGAGCGAAGAAAGGGGGGTTTCAACTAGCGAGTTTTTTTCACTAGTTGAAATTCACGATTGCTGAACCACAGCCTACTCCTGCTATCCACACGTTCTGAACGCCGTCTAGATCCGTGCGAATATCGACGGCGGAGACTATCATTGGCACGTCACTGAAGGACTCGTGAGTCCCGTCGCTAGCCTCATAGAAGTCAGCCTTCAAAGCCACCGTCTTGTCGCCGGTAGTTGCTGTATGTGGGGTGTCGGCGCCGAAGCACTTGAACGGGACGGAGGGAAGCAGTTTTACCGTATCCCATCGCACGCCTTCTCCTGCCTGGCAGCCGGGCCCTCCCTCGACGGGGCCGTTAGAGTTCGCGTCGGTAGCGAGTGGTCCCTTATTCACCGTCTCTATGCACGAGAAGCCACCTGCGGAGTGGACGAAGCCTGAGAGGCTGAAAGCGCCACCTCCTGTTATGCTCACCTTTCCACTAATACCGCTCACGTCGGATGCATTGAAGCCGAAGGCAGTACGGCCTGTGGCATGGGCCCCGGGGGTTGAGAGAATCACCCCGAAGAGGAGTACTGCTATGCACATTTGCAGCTTTTTCATACTCGAAACACCCCGCCCAAATTTGGAGTGAAGCCTGGTGCCTGAACGCTTGAGCCGACATTTAAGCGTAAGCCTGTGACCAGTTGGATATATCGCTGTATAGCCATGGGTATAACGGGAGTGAGAAGCCGGTGATCTGACACAGCATCTTCTGTGACGCCCCCAGTTCCCAAGTGGAGGCTCTCGACAGAATCTCAAGTCTGCCTGGTGGGTTGCTCACGGATGGATAGTTCCGTGGTCGAAACCGATGCTCGAGGTCGCCGCCCGCCAAACCGACCACTCTACACCGTTGTTACAACTACATTTTGAGTGAGGAAGCACCGTTGAGAGAGGGTCGACGATAGTGCGATGGGAACAGGCCAACTTCTCGCCGGAAACCTAGCAACTTTAGCCATCACAATATTCGCCTTTCTGCAGTTGCTACCTTGGCCCATTGCAGGATACCTCATTATTGCCTCAGTCCTGATTACCAGCGTGACCCACCTTAATTCAGTGAAGGCCCAGACACTCTTCCCCGAAGGCCGGACAGTGTCTACGTCTGAGAGAGCTCTCGAAGAGAGGGTTTCACAGAAACAGGTCAAACGCCCGGAAAAGCAGGTGGTTGAGCCGCAGGCCGAGCCGAAAGAACCGAGGCCAAGACCGGTTAGCACAAAGACATTCCCACCTAGGGAAATACCGAGCGAAGAGAAACCTCAAGATGCGCCCACTAGGATTGGAGAAGGAGACTATCTCAGTTTCAGCCTCGAACTAGACAAGGGTCAGGAAGTTGTGGGAGAAATTGGGTGCAGTGGAGACGTTAACGTCTATGTTTTGACCGAGGATAATCTGACCGCCATAGATTCTGATCAGGAGTTCTGGTACGAAGCCGGAAACGAAGGGGTGCGAAACACAACCATCCGCTTCACCGCCCCTGAAGACGGAGAATGGTACCTCGTAGTGGAAAATGCTGGCGACAAAGAAGCCTTTGCGACAGTCAAGATTAATGTGAGCAAGGTATCTCACGCCCTCCCCATGCTAAGAGCAGAGGGCTTGGGACTTCCGGGAGAGAAGCTAGAGGGTAAGCTGTAAGACATTCCAGGCTTAGAATCCCCTTTCTGCAATATTGTTGAAGGAAGGGAATGTGCGAGAAACCACGGCCTCTCGATAAAGATAAGAGATAGCTGCCGGGGAGCATTAATGACAACCCTTGGCCTTCGGGATAGACCTCACCGCAGGCGGAACAGGACTCATCATCATAACTTTCATCATCGGACTACTTGCGGGAGTAGTAGTCAAAAGGGTCCTGAAACTCGCCATAGCGATAGTAGCCCTCGTCATCCTCTTGGCTGTGGCCGGCTACGTGAACCTAAACCCGGACCAAGTGAGCAAAGAAACGATCTACAGAGCCTTTTCCAAGGTTCCGCCTATAACCTCTACTGCTTCGCAGGTGGCTACTCTTCTTCCCATAACATCGGCTGCGTTCTTGATCGGAGTAGCTCTGGGTCTCTGGAAGGGCTGAGCCCGAAAGCCGAGGCTTAAGATTCTTGGGCTAACAGGCTCTTCCGGGATCTGTCAACGCCCCGTGGGGCTGGGGGCTGTGAAACTTTCGTTATGACCCGGCCTCATCTCTTGAAACAATCTCGCGTCGCCATCTTCGAATCACAATGGTCACTGCTACAACCAACACCGCTGTGAGGCCCAGAATTCCGTAAAAGATCGGCGGGTCCAACCCTAAAATCGAAGATTGTGACTTCGCCGTAACGACAACGGTATCAATGATAGAATGACTCGTCGAGCCCTTCGACGCGGTAAGCCTCACCCTGTAAATGCCTGGTACAGCGTTGTTACTGGCCGAGATGGTTACATGGGACTGGGCTGACTGTCCCGGTGTTAGCGTGATCTGGCTCTGTCCAAACACTACTGAAAAGATTCCGGCCGAGGCAGCAGCCGTGAAACCAGCGGACCCGGAGAGCCCGTAACTATTCAGGCTAACTGTGACGATTCCCGAGCCGCC
>WNGL01005840.1_pt1 | contig 14593 bp, 27 predicted proteins | sample 5400591 | NCBI WGS metagenome assembly WNGL01 (sample SAMN13153377, study PRJNA577476) | soil metagenome | isolation source: 80 cm soil or saprolite under Garry oak tree replicate 1 | place: USA:California | collected 2016-06-15
GGGCCTCGAGCTCGAGGGAGCCCTTCTCCCGGATCTCGGGCTCGGCGATGGGCTCGATCCGCGCCTGCAGGTGGGGGACCCCCTCCTCGAAGGCCAGGGTGCGGGCCCGGGAGATCCCCTGCACGAGGACGCGGATGCGGCCGTCCGGCAGCTTCAGCATCCGCATGATGAGGGCCACCGTCCCCACGCTGTAGATGTCGTCGGGGCCGGGATCTTCCTCGTCCTGCTTCTTCTGGGCCGCGAGGAGAATCATCCGGTTCTCCGCCAGGGCCTGGTCCACCGCCTTGATCGAGCGCTCCCGGCTCACGTAGAGGGGGACGATCATGAACGGGAAGATCACGATGTCCCGGAGGGGGAGCACCGGGAGGCTCTCCGGGATCTTCGGCGTCTCCTCCTCCTTCTTGAGCTCGTCGGTCATTCTTGCTGCTCCCACGTGATCGGGATGACGGTCTCCCGCCCCCGCCTCTCCTTGAGGCGAGGAAGGGTGACCGTGAGGAGGCCGCCGGCGAGCGTCGCCTCCGCCTGGGCCACGTCCACCGCCACGTCGAGGGGTATCGTGCGCTCGAACCGCCCGTGGGACCGCTCCAGGCAGAGGAAGCCGGTCCCCGCCCCCGGCCGCCGCGCCCGCCGCTCCCCGCTGAGCACGAGCTCGCGCTCCCGGTAGACCACCTTGAGCGCGTCCGCGGGCAGCCCCGGCACCTCCACCACCACCAACAACCGCCCCCGGCACTCGTAGACGTCGACCCCCGGGATCCACTCCCCGCCCGTGATCCGCTCCGACCGGTCGAGCAGGGCCAGGCGCTCGAAGAGCTGGTTCACCTCGTGCTGGAGCAGGGAGAGGGCCGACATGGGCGTCCGCGGCGGCTTGCGCGTGACGGTCATGATTCCGGCCCCAGTAGACTCTACCGGCCGGGCCGATGCAACCGGTTCGTCCGCATGTCACGGCGTGCCCACATGCCAGCAGACACCCGCCAAGTCAATGAAGTGGACCTCACGCCCCCGGGGGAAGTCGGTCGGCGGCTTGAGCCTGAAGCCCGAGAATCTTGTCGGAAGCCCTTTAGCCGATGCGGTCGCCCACCAGGCCTCAAGATCCTGCACCTCAATCCTGATCATGAGATTGCTGGCGAATGACGGTTCGTTCAAGTCCTGAAGGATGAACTTGGCACCGCCGCTCTGGAAGCCAACGTAACCGTCGCTCGACCAAGTTTCCTCGAACCCAAGCTCCCCGAATAGTTCGCGGCTCTTCGCGAAGTCCGATCCTCCAGGGACGAACGGCACCAGCCTGATTGGATCCGGCGTGGCCACTCGCCTCACTCCCGAGAGCGTCGCAACGCATCTCGATGTTCTGTCCTGCTCCCAGCGTCCGCCGGAACTTTCTTAACGTTGAAGTAGATTTCGCGTTCGTGGAACCGCGCATCGATCTTCGCTTGCCCAATCGCGACGAGGACGTACAGGACGTTCAGGGCGGCGAGATGGCTGCCTACGAGCCGCGGCCTACGCGAGGTCTTGTAGACAGTCTTGGCCGTAAGACGCTGCCTGCCGGCGAAACGCCGCGCCACATACGCCACGGCGTCACTCGCGACGACGTTGAAGTTGCCCGCCTTAGGCTTCGAGCGTGAGAAGGACATGACGAGGTACTGAGACCTACCCTCGAACACATAGTAGGTCTGTCGCTTCCCCTCTACCTCGCCCCTGTATTGAAGTCCGGTCGTGAGGCTGCGGATATTCATCTCGCCTCCACGCAACGCTATGCGGCCCGCGGCTAGAGTCGCCGATGCCACTCACGCCATGCCTGGACAAAGCAGTTGAGCACCGCGGCTGTGACCACGATCAGCGATACCGTCGTGCCGAGATAGCGGTGCAGGGTGTAGATGGCCAGCATAATGGGGCTATCTGGCCAGGGCTCCCCTGCGTCGAGAGCCTTGAAGCCGAAGTAGAAGATCAGCCACAGGTAGAGTGCGACCCCGCCGCCAATGAGCCACTCGCGCCACTTGCGACGTGGAGGGCGAAGAAGAGATCTGCCGCAGTAGGCGCACCTTTCGGCAACGAGAGCATTCTCCTCATTGCAACCACCGCAGCGCATGAGAACCCCCCAGAATTTGAGCGATGATACCGGTTCTGCGAGCTTCTGGGTCCCGCCGAACACTGGCGCTAAGCTGCAAGCGCCGCCTCCGCTCGGTCATGGCGGGGCTTGTCAGCTTCAGCGCCTTGTTCGACGGCTCCCCATCAACTCACCTTACCCGGTAGTCGTTCGAGCGCGTGTAGCTTTCTTTCGCGTATGCCCCAGAGCGCGCCACTCACGAACAGGACAACCGGCGGAAGAAAGAACCAGCGCCACACAAGGGTCGTGCAGAGCTCGACGCCGGGATGCTCCCATGAATAGAGCCACTCCATCAGAATGATCGTCCCGAAGAACACGGCCGCCAGCATGGCAAACCAAGTGAGATCGCGATAAAGGCGGGGCCTTGGAGGGCCTCGCCGCGGTCGCCCTAGCCGCCCTAGAACCGACGACAGAAGAAGCGCGGCAATCAGCCCAGCGGCGAGGGCTACGATGAATGCGGGGTCGTTCGGGCCGACACACTGACTCGGAGGATTCACGCTGACCTCCACTGCGTTCGCCTGGCCCCACTCATCACGGTCAAGTCTAACCGGCTCTCTCTCCGCTGTCCGTCGAACACCAAGATCAGCAGCGAGGCTCCATTCTGGCCGTGCCTCGCCTGCTGCATCTTGTTGTTCGGCAGCCGCGATTCAAACGCTACTGTTCGGTCCATTTCCTGTACGCCTCGGCCGTCGCCTCAAGGACGGAACGCGCTTTCTTGTTGCGAGCGTCGCGTTCAAGGGCGAGCTGAGCTACGCGATGAGCCTCAAGAGCGTCGCCAAGCGCGAGCAGCGCTTCGGAAAGGAGTGAGGGTGCCCTGACCTGCGCGTTGAGAGTAGTAGCGGCGGCCAGTGGGACGATAGCGCGACGAGGGTCGCCTTTCCGTAGCCACGCTTCGCCAAGAAGTTCGAGGGCTTTGAAGTGCGGATACTCGGCGATGCTCGTCTCTAGGTGCTGGATGGCCAAGTCAGTATCTCCGGCCTCCAACGCCGCGCGGCCTGCGTCGTACGTCTCGCGGGCCCGATCCGGTGATGGTTCATTAGCCATCGGTCACAGAGCCTTGTCACTCCAGTGTCTGCCGAACACCGCGGATCAGCTGCGGCGCCGGTGCTCGCCGAAGGGCGAGCACGAGGCGCCGCCTCCAATCCTACGCCCGGCGGCGCCGAGAGGCGCCGTCAGCTCCTGCATCCGCTTGTTCGACGGCTCAGTGTTCCTCACTGATGGCCGCCTCCCGGCCTTGGGGTGGCACCGGATCTCCCTTCGCCGCGGCCAGACTGCTCGCGAATCCTACAACCGTGACCCCCAAAAGGATTCCCATTGATGAGAGTCAAGGGCCGCTGCTCGATTGGCCCACGTTCGGGTACTCCCAAACTCTCAAGGTGCGCGAAGAAGCCCATGTAGAACATGGCACACGTAAAGCCCCACGCTCCTGCGAGAAGAGAAGTGCCCCCGGCCTTGCGAGACCTGACAGCCCACCATGCCCAGATCAGTAGAGCTACCGCGATATAGTCAACGACCCAGAAGGGCCAGAAGCCCCAGTCACCCCAGTTTCTGACGACCTCAGCGATGCCCAGAAACAGCGCAAACGGGAGTGCTATCCGGAAGCCAAGACGCCGAATCATGTCCGCTCTTCGCGTCGCCTCCTCTTGTCCGTCGAACACCGCGTTAACCTGCGAGCGGCGTCCATTCGGGCTCAGCGTCGCTCGTCAGGTTCAACGCGTTGTTATCCGGCCCTTTCTGCGACTCGTCGGCACCCGCAGGCCTTACTTCTGTCTCCTTGGCGAGGTGTAGGATCGACGTGCGACCCGGCTTGGAACCGTCGCGTCTCCGGAGCCATATCAACGCTAGGCCAAGAAGCCCGCCGAGAGCCACTACACCGAGAACGATAGGCCGGTAGGTGGGAGCGCCAAACCAGAACATCGCGACATACCCAATCGCGAATACCAAGCCGATCCCGCCCGCGATTGGAATAGCGTGCATGCTGATGCCGGGATGGATCTTTGCCTGCCGCGAGGATCTCGCGCCGGCATGCGTGGCTGCACGCCGGAGCCGCATAAGCATGGCGATCACCGCGCCTCCGCCTGCGACGGCGATCAATGAGAGACGATGCTCGTCCCAAAGAAAGGGCACGATGCCGAGCATGAGGAAGACCATCAGCCCCACGAGCATCAGGAGGAGTAAGGCAAAGGCTACACCCAGCAGCTTTCCCATCACCAGTCCCTCCAAGGTCCGGATAACACCGAGATAAGCAGCGAAGACCGCGCCATCCTGGCCATCGCGGGCTTCGTCTGCTTCATCTCGTTGTTATCCGGCCATTCAAAGCAGCTGAATTGCTTGACCATCGAATCGCATTGCGCCTACGATGCTTGGCCGCTCAGTCGCGCCCCGTAGGGTGGCCAAATAGCGCGACGGAGATCCCAAACAGGATCGCGGCGCCGATCAACGTCGCTAAGGCGAGCCCAGCAACGACGAGTGTCCGGCGGCCCCCGTCGCGTGCGGGCGTGGAGAGGATGATAGTCCTGCTCCACGAGATAGCAGCCACTGGAAGAAGAAGAAAGGATAGAAAGCCGATGTAGGGGTACGGAAACAGTGCGATGACCGTCGACCCCAGCATCCAGGCCAGTACCCACCATGCGGCTACCTCCGCTCTACTTCCCCTTCGCGGTGAGTGCGCCGCTGGCCCTTCTTTCGTCATACTCGCCCGTAGCGAGGCCCGTATAACACCGAGATCAGCAGCGAGGGCCGCGGCTGCCCTGACCGTCGCGGACCTTGTCTGCTGCATCTCGTTGTTATGCATCGCATGCTCTCACGTTCGATCACTTCTTGTCACGAGGATAGAGCTTGCACACCCCTTCGGACGTAGCCTCCCACTTGCCGGCACGCCCGTTGCTCCTGTAGCCACAGGCCCCAGCAGAGTCGCGGGTGAACATCGCAACCGGCGCGAATGCACGCTCTTTCCCATCGAAGGAGATAGGACCAAGCACCATGATAGGCCCCAAAAGACACGCGCCTTCACCTGTGCGGTGTCGGAAGCACACGCTAGCCGGCAACATGCGGCGCTTCTCATCGAGAAGAGCGGCTACCACCGAGTCGGCCAGGCTTGCAGAAGTGTTCACGTCCACGAACACGGGTTTGGCATCGTCCACTTCGTGCAGCGACGTCCTCAGGATCTCTTTCACGACACTTGAGTAGACAGCGCACCTCAAGAGATGGTCGTAGTCCTCGCTCGCAGACATCGGCTTCGCTTCGACCAGACCAAGTGCAGCCGCCGCAAACGAGATTGCAGCCCGTCTCCAGTTCATGATCTGCCTCACGCCTCGTGGCGTATGCATAACACCGCGTTAAGCTGCGGGCGCCGGTGCGCGAATGCGCACGCGGCGACCGCCTCCAATCCTACCCCGGGCGGCGCCGCGAGGCGCCCGTCAGCTTCAACGCGTTGTTCTGCAGCACGTTCAATTATGGAGCAGAAGGATGAATCTCGGCGCGCTCACCGTAGCTAACGCAGGGCCAGGTAGACAATGCCCGCGAAGAGGAGCACGGCGTTGCCTGCCATCCCGATTCCGCTCAAGATACGGTCCTCCCGCATCCTCGCGCGCCAGAGCGCGACGGCGCACAACGCGACAGCAAGACCGAGGGCCACGACGCCAATGGGCGTCAAAAGGGAGGTCGACTCACCTCCAAGGCCAATGAGGCTCGCAGCTACCCCCAAGATGCCCAATACGCCAACCGGCGAAAGGAGCGCAAGAACCGGGATGACCCTCTCATCCGGTAGCTTGGTCAGCGACAGGCGAGGTGGCGTTGTGCAGCCACCTTCTTGAATCGAACTCAGCCGCATGATCCTATAGCACTCCGAGACCGATCACGTCGCTCCCGCTCAGTCTGCAGAACACCCCGGATCAGCGGCGAGGCTCCCGCGCCGAACGGGATCATAGCAGTGCCTCGGCCGCTGCATCCGGTTGTTCGCCCGCTCTTCTTCTACCTCGGGAGATCCTCGAGACGGGTCCCGAGGCCAGCACGGATTGCCGCGCGTGCCTCTCCAACTCGACGGAGGAACTCCGGGTGATTCTCCAGCCGGTACTCAAACCAGTCATCCTCGGTCTGGAACCCGATCAGGACTCCCGCAGGCCTTCCATGACGCGTGATCAGGATCTCCTGCTCCGCAGCAAGCTTAAGGTAGCGCGAAAGGTCATCCTTCACCTTTGCCAGGGCCACTCGGCGAGGCTGGGGTAGCCTCTTCCGCGAGCCACGCCTCAGCCTGTTCTTTCGGGATGATGGCGAGGACTTCGACCGCCGTTGCCGTGACGTCATAGAACACCCTCACCTCGTTCACCCTGAGCCGGTACTGCGGCCGATCAAGGCCTCGCAAGCGCTTGATGCGGCTCTTGCTCAGCTTCGTCGGCTCGTGGCGCAGGTGCAGCTCGATGGCGTCCCGGACACTCGACTGGAAGTCAGCCCTCAGGGCCTTCAAGCCTTCGACGGCTTGAGGGGCCAGGACGATCTCGAACGGCATCTGGCCAGATTATAGCCAGAATGCCGTCGCATCACCACTCCCCTCGTGTCGGGCGAACACATGGATCAGCGGCGAGGCTCCATTCGGGCCGGGCCTCGTCAGGGCGAGTAGGTTGGGTCTCTCGTGGCCGCCGGTGGTCGCGTGGGTCCGCTGTTCTTGGCGAGACCGGCAGGGGACCCGCCGCCGGCCTCTTGGGTGTTGGTGTGGCTGCCCCCGCAGCCGTGTGTCGCGGCGTCCGGTGTCGTCCACGATTGGTGCCTTTCCCCCTCTCAGAACCGGACGTGCGCCTTTCACGCATCCGGCTCCCCGCCAGCCGTCGCTCAGGCAAAGCCCGGATTGAGGTTGACCACACGCCGTGGCCCCGCCAAGGGGTACCGATCCACGTACCGCCAGAACTCCTCCCAGGAGAAGCTCAGACGCTGACTCCGTCGGTTCAAGCCCCGCCAGAGGGCCTTGGCCGTGCGGCGCCGAAACTCGATCACTGCGTCCCAATTGTCGCTCACGTTGTAGTACGCGTAGTGACCTTGGAGTTTCCGATTCACGGTCCGCCAAAGCTCGGCCAGAGGAAGGCTCGGGTGGGAGCAGATCCACTTTCGCATGGCGCGTAGTTTCACCCGGAAGCGCCTCTTCGAGGTGCGCCACTTGAGCTTGAATCGTCCCGTCTGGCTGGTCCCGCAGTAGTGCGTGAGGCCCAGAAAGTCGAAGACCGCGACCCGCTCGCCTCGCATCTGTGCGTCCCGCTTGGCGAACCGGCCGAACCTCAGCATCTGGGTCTTCGTCGGCTCCACCTCCAGCTTGAACCTCCCGAGTCGTACCGCAAGAGCCGTGCGGAACCGGCAGGCATCCGTCTCGTACTCGAAGCAGGCCACGAAATCGTCCGCGTACCACACCAGGTACGCCTCCCCCTGGCAGCCCTTCTTGACCACCTTGGCGAACCATTCGTCGAGCGCGTAGTGCAAGTAGATGCTCGCCAGCAGGGGAGAGATCACTCCCCCCTGCGGGGTCCCCGCTTCCGTTTCGACTCGGCTGCCCTCCTCCATCACACCGGCCGTCAGCATCCCTCGGATCAGCCGAAGCACCCGTTCGTCCGAGACCCGGTGGCCAACCATCGCCAGCAGCCACTCGTGATCTATGTTGTCGTAGAAGCCCTTGATGTCCGCCTCGACGACCCGGCTCACCTTGTCGTGGCCGATGTGATGCGCAAGCTCGCGTAGGGCATCATGGCAGCTGCGCCCCGGCCGAAACCCATACGAGAAGTCGTGAAACTCCTCCTCGTACACCTCGGTCAGGACCGCCGCCAGCGCCCCTTGCACCAGCTTGTCCTCCGTCGCGGGAATACCGAGCGGGCGCAGCCGGCCGTCCCCTTTCCGTATCCCCGCCTTCGACTCGGTTGTGGGCGGTACTCTCCTCGATGCAGGCGGTCCAGCAGCGACCTCAGTCTCGCTTCCAGTCCCCGCCCGTATTCCTCCACGTCGATCCCGTCCACCCCCGGGGCCTTCCCTTCCTCCAGTCCCTCGAACGCCCACAGCAGAAGTTCCGCGTCCAGGTGGCTGAACAAGTTGTTGAAGCTGTCCGTCCGATGCGTCCGAGCTCTTCGTCTGATGCGTTCCAGGCGAAGCTTCACCGGGTCCGTCCCTGAGTACGGCCGGTGCTTCACCGGTTCGCTCCGGTGGCGTCGCCGCCTTCCCTCCACCCGCGTTACCTGGCTTCATCGGTACTACGCAGCGATCCGACTTCCACCACGCCTTTTGCCCTCCTCGCCTCTTCAGCTCGTACAGGCATACTCCCGCGGAGAGCGTCGTGGATCTCCCTGGTTACCGCCACGGCATCCTGTGCAGCGTGAACCGGCCTCCGACCCCGGGCGCCCCCGCGACACTCGCCATTCTCGCGGCGCGGGGTGTTGCCTTCAGCGATGCAGAGCGCTTGGGCGCGATCCGACAGGGACAACATTTCGGGGCTCGATACCTTCACGGGGTGGCTGCCGGCCACCTCCATTGGTCCTCGCTTCACTTTCCTGCCTACGCATCAACCTGCCCGTTGCCGTTCAGGCTGCAAGGCTGGATACGGGGCCGGTGGCTAGCCGCTACCCCGGCGGGCTTTCACCCCCTTGTCGTGGCGACCTTGCCAGGTCGCTTCTTGCAACGCATTGTTGTACGGCGGTGTGATCATAAAAGCGCCCTCTCTTCGTGTCAGCTGCGCTCTACCCTCTGCGGTACTATACAAGCGGACGTGCGAATCGCACGTAGCGACCGAGGAAGGCGCGCAATGGATTGTCCCAATTGCGGTCTCGTGAACCAGCCTGGAGCGCATACCTGTGACTGCGGCTATGATTTCGAGTTGCGGAGGTTAATAGGCAAGCAACCGCTCCAACAGCCGCGATCGAGAATGGTTCTCATGGTCGGAATGGCGTTATTCCTGTCGGGGTTTCTTGAAATCACGATGGCTGTGGTGAGGAAGGGCGACGAGCTGTTGGGTATACTTACTTGGTTCGCGATCCCCGTCGCCTTGGTCGGACTAGCCCTAACTTTGATCGGACTCGGCGCCCTCCGCGGCAGGTGATGATGCAACTTGTCCCCACCGATGCCCTCCCGCATGTTGGTTGTCCGTACACCGCGGATAAGCTGCGGGCGCCGGTGCGCGAATGCGCACGCGGTGTCCGCCTCCATCCGAGCGCGGGCGGCGCCGCGAGGCGCCCGTCAGCTTCATCCGCTTGTTCGGCCGCTCCTGCATACCTATGCACCGAAGAATCCCTTCGCGAAGAAGTGCGTGATGGTTGCGGCGAAGGCTGTCCCCACGACCAACAGTACGACACGGCCCGTTCGCCAGGCCCGGTCGAGCCCAGAGAACTGGACGAAGATGTCGGCGATGTAGGCCACGCAGTAGCAGACGTTCGCGAGCACGGCGAGGAAGAAGACTCCGAGCGCAAGGTCGAAGGAGATCTTCTCACGTGCCCCTGGCCAGGCCAACAAAAGATGTGCCAGGACGACTATGGCAAGGACGCCGTTGTACAGGAGCCTGCGGGGTTCCCAGTAGCGAAGGCCATTCGCCACATACCCGCTCAAGCGTGCGACGAACCCCCCGACGGGGCTCGCTGAACTCGGCTCAGTCCTTACTCGCTCTTCCACTCTTCCCGTCGATCCTTCTGTTGTCGGCCGAACAAGAGGATAACCTACGAAGGTCCAACGCTTGCGCCGCCTTGCCGGGTGGGCCCGGGTGGTTACCCCACCCGGGCCTCCCACAGATCCGGACGTGCGGGTTGCCGCATCCGGCTCCTCGGGTCACGGGTTCGCTGCGCAATGGTCAGGTCCAAAACGGATGGTTGGACTCGGGAGAGGGTAGCGCGCTTCCAGACGCTGAAAGCGCACCCACGTCATCTGGGCCTTGTGGGAGCGACGGTCAAGCCACTTCCGCCAAAGCCGGCGGACCTCGTATCGAAAGCGGTACAGTGCCGCGGAGTTGCCGACTATCCCATAGTAGTTGTTGTGTCCGCGCAGCTTCCGAATGAGCTTCTCGTGCTGCCAAGCCACCGGCTGGTGGCGGACTGACCGAAACCATTCGGAAGCCCGTTTCAGCGCGCTGCTGAAGCGGCTGCCCGCCGTCTTCCGTTTCACCACCCAAGAGTTTCGACGGGAGCGCGCCCAGTGATGGGTGAACCCCAGGAAGTCGAAGCTTTGTTTGCCAGTATCCCGTGGCTGATCGTTCCCGGTCGACGATGGCGGCCGGAAGAAGAGCAGGCGGGTCTTGGTCGGGTGGAGGGTCAGTCCGTACTGGCCGAGTCGTCCCGGCAGCACGTCCAGAACCCTGCGAGCGTCCGTCTCGTCGGAGAACACCATGACCGCGTCGTCCGCGAAGCGAATCATGAAGGCGTGGCCATTGAGCCGCGGCTTCACGAACTTCTTGAACCACGTGTCCAGGGCATCATGAAGGTAGACGTTCGCAAGACACGGTGAGACGACTCCTCCTTGCGGGGTGCCAGCGTCCGGGTGGCTCAGTTCCTCGCCCTCCAGGACTCCAGCGGCAAGCCACTTGTCGATCGTCCGACGCAACACTCCATCACGCACCCGCTGGTCGAGAATCAGTCGGAGAGAGGAATGGTCCAAGCTGTCGAAAAAGGCTTTGATGTCCAGTTCCAAAACCCAACCCCCTCTCATCTTCATGAGCCCCTGCCAGAGATCTTCCAGCGCCGTGTGCGCCGAGCGGCCAGGTCTGTAACCGTAGGAGCAGGGTAAGAAGTCCTGCTCGTACACGGCTTCCAGCACCATGGTCACCGCGCGTTGCAACACCTTGTCCTCGAAGGTCGGTATCCCGATGGGGCGCTCTTGTCTCCCGTCGCCTTTCGGCACGTAGGTGCGGCGCACCGGAGGTGCTTTGTACCGTCCCGACTTGAACCGATCGAGAAGCGATTGGAGATTCTCCTCCAGATTCTCCTCGTAGGCTTTGCCGGTCTGGCCGTCGACACCCGTGGCTCCGTCCTTGCGTGTGCGGCGGAAGCCCTCCTTCAGAAACTCAAGGTCGATGTGGTGGGCCAAGCTCATTTCCAGATTCGCGTACTCACCCTCCTCCCGCACGCGATACCACGATAGGTATCCGACAATGGCCTGCCGCTGAGCTTCCGTGAAGCCGCCTCTTCGCTCCTCGAACCAAACATCATCTTTGCCGGGCTCCGGCGGCTCCAGCTGATAGACGAGGTACTCGCACCTGATGCCCGCCGCGTCTGGATCGCGAACACACAAACAGATCACGGCTGGTAGGTAGTACCTCCACGCCACCGCGGTGAGCAGCGCCGTCTCGCTGGCCAAGAGATCCCCCAGCGAAATGTCTGGCCACGGACGACCGCCGAAGGCCTTCGAGACTTCGATGCACTCGTCGCAGTGGTCATTGAACAATGCCGCCGGCGGTGGCACAGGCTCGGCCGGAAACGCGGTTGTCACCTGCGCAATGATCGTCTCCGGGTCGTTCATTCGCGCCACGATGTCGCCTCTGCGTCCGTCGAACACCAAGATCAGCGGCGAGCCTCCATTCTGGCCGTGGCTCGTCCGCTGCATCTTGTTGTTATGCGGCTCCCATTCCGCCAGACGACGCTCGGTGGTGTCGCGGTTCGGAGCCAATTCTCACTGTCATGCAGCCGCCCGCGACTTTGCTCGCTGGTATGCCGCAACGAAGTGCGGATTCTCTCCGCACGTGAATCGCAATCGCGGCCCATCCTGCTTTACGTCCAGCAGACCATTAGAGCCCTGCGCCCGCCCATTGAGGTGTGCACTCACTATTTCGTCGAAGGTTAGGCCCGCCTTTCCGGCGAGCACCCGCAGAAGGATCTGCACGTTGTCGGCTGAGATGTTCCTGGATTCGATTCTCCACTCGCCAAGGCTCGAAAGGCCGTCAAAGCCCTGGATGCGCCAGTGGGACTTGTCCTTCGGCGTGAGCGTCCTCGCCGATCTCATGCGGCCTCCCTTCGCACTAGCGACGTCCGCATAACACTGCGTTCAGCGGCGAGGCTCCGTCGCTTGGTGCGTCCAGTCAAGGCTGTCGTGCTCAGCGGGAGACAGACCCGCGGGGGCAAGAGTCAGAAGCCCCGTAGCTTGGATGGCAGCCAGGAGGGAAACCGAATGAGCTGAAGCCCATCGACAAGCCGCCCGAACGGGGCGGTGCGAGCCATCGGGCCGCAACGTAAGTAAACGCACAGGTAGCCTCGAAAGGAGCTTAGCTCCGGAGGCCGAGCCCCTCAAGCAAGGGCGAAGGCAGCATGGTCCGCCCTCTTCTGGCTTCGGCGGATCACTCCGGCGGGGTGGTAGCGGCGGCACGCTGGCAAGGGTACGACGAGCAACTGGAGAAGCCCTCCTCGTCCCGGTGCGAAATCGCCGGAGCAAGGTACTCTGCACAACCAGGGAGACCTGGGAGGCTGGGGAAGGCGAGAGGGTGGAGGACGGGCCCGGAGTAGCAAGGAAGCGGGGCAATGCCCGTGGAGCGAAGGGGCCCTGCTGTACGTAACTCTTCCGGCAACATCGGGAGGCAGGGGCGGAGTGACAAGGACGCCCATCAGTCTGCAAGACCTGAGGCGGAGGATATACGCCAAGGCGAAGGCGGAACCGTCCTGGCGTTTCTGGGGCCTGTTCGCCCACGTGTGCAAGCTGGAGATCCTTCGCGAAGCCTACGCGCTGGCGAAGGCGAACGACGGAGCGCCGGGCATCGATGGCGTGACGTTCGCCGACATCGAGGAGGGCGGAGTGGAAGGGTTTCTGGGGCGCATCCGGGACGAACTGGCCGCGCAGACGTACCGTCCCATGCGGAACCGGCGGAAGGAGATCCCGAAGGCGGGCGGAAAGGTCCGCGTCTTGGGTATCCCGACGATAAGGGACCGCGTGGTCCAGGGTGCGCTGAAGCTCATTCTGGAGCCGATCTTCGAAGCCGACTTCCAACCGGGATCGTTCGGTTACCGGGTGGGACGGACGGCACACGAGGCCGTGGAGCAAGTGCGGGCGGAGATCGCGCGGGAGAAGACCCGCGTGATCGACATGGATCTCAAAGGCTATTTCGACAATGTGAAACACTACCTCTTGCTCGAAAGGGTGGCCCGTAGGGTTCAGGACCCGAAGGTCATGCGCCTGTTGCGCTTGATCCTGAAGGCGTCCGGCAAGCAGGGCGTTCCCCAGGGCGGTGTGATCTCGCCCCTTCTCAGCAACATCTACTTGAACGACGTGGACCGGATGCTGGAGAAGGCGAAGGAGGTCACCCGGGAGGGCTATTTCACGCGTGTGGAGTATGCCCGCTTCGCCGACGACCTGGTGGTCCTGGTCGACGCTCAACCATGGCGCGAACCGCTGTTCCGGCTCGTGAATCGACGCTTACGGGAAGAACTCGACCGTCTGCGGGTCGAGATCAACCAGGAGAAGAGCCGTGTCGTGGACCTTCAGGCGGGGGATAGCTTCGGCTTCCTCGGGTTCGACCTGCGCGCGGTGCGCAGCCGGACTAGTGGCCGGTGGACACCACTCGTCACCCCGAAGGTCAGGAAACGGACGGAACTGCTTGGCAAACTAAAGCAGGTTTACCGACGGAACCGCTCGCAACCTGTCAGCCGTGTGATCGAGGAGGTCAATCCGATCCTGCGAGGTTGGGTGGAGTATTTTGCCCACGGCAACGCGACCGATTGCTTCAACTACATCCGGAACTGGGTGGAGAAGAAGACGCGGCGGCACCTCGAGCGCAACTCGAAGCGCCGGGGCTTCGGCTGGAACAGGTGGAGTACGCGAGGGCTGTACTCGCGCCTCGGGCTGTTCAACGGCTACCGAGTCACGCGGGCCTGGCTTCAGCAGAAAGCGCTGCCAGTCCGATATGCCCCATAACCCTGGGCGCGAAACGCGCAGGAGAGCCGTGTGCGGGAAACCCGCCCGCACGGTTCGACCGGGCGGGGGCTGGGTCTACGGGGTCACGGCAAAGCCTAAACGGGCACGAAGCCGGAAACGGCGGAAACAGCCAAGGCCGAGCCTCAACGGATCACCGCGCCAGCCCTCGACCCTACCGCCCGCCTCGTCCGCTGCAACGCATTGTTGGACGGCACCCCTCGGGGCGCTCGCTCCCTACGCGTTAGCCCCAGAGGAAGCGGAGAAGGCCGGCATCGCGCGGGCTGGCAACTCGATTGGAACGAAGAGTCGGGCAGGGAAGAGGTAGTCCTCGCCGGACTCGTCGATCACCCGAAGCAGTGAGCGCGCCTCTGCCTGCGGGTCATCTACGACCCTATAGATCTTGCGGGGCTCCAGCGACGCCTTGTAGGTCCCGTTGCGAACGCAGAGAACAAAACGCCTTCTTCGTGCCATGGCTAGGTCAGTACCTGCTTCACCTTCATGTCCCTCCGGCCAATGCCGTGGGCCTCGTACCAGTGTAACTCCGCTTGGAGGACTTCGCCGGTCTCGAGCTCCACGAGAGCCGTCCCCTTGAGCTTCCGCCACCGGCCCTTACCGTACGCCTTCTTCAGCTTCGCCAGATCTCGA
>WNGL01013890.1_pt1 | contig 14592 bp, 10 predicted proteins | sample 5400591 | NCBI WGS metagenome assembly WNGL01 (sample SAMN13153377, study PRJNA577476) | soil metagenome | isolation source: 80 cm soil or saprolite under Garry oak tree replicate 1 | place: USA:California | collected 2016-06-15
CGTTTGGCGACAGTATCTCCGACTCTGATGCCCTGCTGCTTGCCTCGGCCATCGGGAATGGCCGCGAGCTCACCGGCGAGCAACTGGTCGGGCCCGCTCTTCAGCGCCGGGTACAGGGCGCTCAGCACGTCGTGCGCGGCCTGATCGGCGGCGGCGTCCGGCCGGGCGCCGCGCGGCGCCGGCACCGAGAAGAGGTACGGAGGGGCCGCGTGCGTGATCGAGGTCACCGCGTCGTACTCGGCCGCTTGCAAGAGCGCGAAGCTGCGGGTGGGATGCACGGTCGCCGGTTGAGCGCCCGGAGTGCCGAGTATGGTTATCAGCTCACGGTTCCAGTCGACAGCCGACCGTCCCGACCCGGGCATGAAGGCAACCGATGACCGAGGACCGGGCCCGTGCCGGGCCGTTACAGCAAGCGCCGGAGCGGCCGCTCCGGCGACAACGGCTGCCATGGCCACTAGGACAAGGGCCCTTCCTGTCTTGCGCATGCTTGCGGCTCCTCTCGACTGAGGTCGGCTGGCGGCATCGGCCGACGCGGGACCCAGGCCGTGTCGGCCCGGAGCTACCTACTATCACGTGTAGTACCTGATCGGTGTTCACTGAACGGACGGACTCAGCACCGCTGAGCGCCGGCAATCGAGGACAAGCGCATGCGCCGCCGCTGACCGGCTCGCCCGGTAGCAGAACGCATCGGAACAGGCACTGTGGTCCGGTGTCCGTGCCCCGGGCACAGCCGGAGCCCAGGAGGCCTAGGGCACGATCACCAGGGGCACCGGTGAGCGGCGTGCCAGGCTGACGGCGACCGAACCGACCACCCGGTGCATGGCATGGGAAGAGCTCCCGACCACGATCGCCACACTCTCGCCGTCGTGGGCATCGCGGATGTCCTTAGCCACCGCAATCAGCTGGTCCGCGATCATGCCCTGGCGCCGCGCGAACCCCCAGCTCTCAGCGCGGCCGCGCAGCCGTTCGCCGGCCTCGGTACGAAGCTCCTGCTCGACCTCGTCGAAGTTGATCTCTATTTCGCCCAGGGCAGCGGCGGACACCATGCCCGCATCGGGTACGTGAGCCACGTACACTACCTCGATCCGGCCGACCCGCCCCTGCAGCAGGCTGACCGCGGCGTCGAGCGCCCGGCGGGCGGGAGCAGACCCGTCATACCCGACGACGAGGCACAGGTTCCCGGCGGGCAGCATGGTGGTGCTCATGGAGGTCAAGGGTAATCCCGGGTGCCCTGGCGTGGCGTCCCCGATATCCGGCCTGCGCAACGGCGGGCCGGAGGGCCGCCGCGAGACCGGCCAGCTGGCGGAGCCGGGCGGCGGCTACTGGCCGAGCATGTCGCGCATGGCGCGCGCGTTACGCACGGCATTGGCGTAACCGTCGTTATTGAAGTACATGAACACATCTTTGCCCAGCTGTTCCCATTCCCGTAGCCGGTCAGCCCACCACGTCAGGTTGTCATCGGTGTAGGAACCTGCGTACAGATGATTGTCGTCCGGGCCGTGCATCCGGACGTAGGCAAACGCTGCAGTCGTTCGCAATATGCACGGCAGGCGAGCGCCGCTCATGACGCAGTACGCAGCACCATGCTCTCTCAGCAGCGCCAGGACATCTTCGTCATGCCAGCTGGGATGGCGAAACTCCACTGCGACCCGTACCCACTCAGGAAGCACCTGAAGGAAATAAGCCAGCCGGGCGTCGTCCCGGGCATGGGCGGGCGAGAGCTGGACCAGCAAGACAGCGCGCTTATCGCCCAGCTCATGCCAGCAAAGCGCGATGCGCTCTGCCCATGCCTCGGGTGCGTACAGCCTCTTGCCGTGACTAAGGCCGCGCGGAGCCTTGACCGACAGGCGGAAACCGTCAGGCAACCTCTGCTGCCAGCCCCGGAAGGCCGAAGGCCTGGGCCAGCGGTAGAAGCTGCTATTGAGCTCGACCGTCGAGAAAACCCCGGCGTACCGGGCAAGCCTGTCCCGCGCCGGAAGACCGGCCGGGTATAGCTCCGGCTCCCAATGGTCATAACTCCAGCCAGCCGTCCCGATACTCGTCACCACGGGAAACTCACCGGATAACTGACTGCCTTGCCTGCGAGTTTTCCGAGTCTGGCACGGCTAAGCCGGTAATCCGCAAATCACGGGAGCCTGAGCATATCCCGCCAAGGCAAGTAAGCCGTTCTGGCGTCCTCTAACCTCATTTTCTGCGGACGGGGAAAATATGCGCATCCCAGAATCTCTCTGTGGGTTCCGTGATCGGCGTCATCTCGATCGAGCGGCGTGACGCGCGTCCTCCTTCAGCGATAGCCCGCACACCTCACGTGTCCCTAGGGCGCGCCCCAGTCGTCCCGCTGCTCGGTCCGCTGTTGACCTGAGGGAGTTTCCCGAACCTCTGTTCGAGTCGTGCTCCGGCTCCTGGCCCCCATCACAATGACGAGAACACTCAAGATTACGACAAGGATCCCGACCAGAAGCAGGATATCGCCGACCTTGTGGATGTTGAATCCAGAAGTATGCACTGAGGTAGCGAACCTCAGGATGGCTCCAACGACCACCAGCACGATCCCGAACGACGTTAGACCGATACCTGAATTCCTATTCATGGCCCCCGAGTGTAGGCTAACCCGGTCAAATGCTCCAAGCGGCGCGCCGCCAAGATCCGCTGTCGGCCGTGGGATTCCGTCGATCAATGTGGCCAGGTCGGTGCGCCGGCGCATGCACCCCGCCGTGGAGGGCAGCGTGAGGCCTCAGCACGCGCGGGTCTGGCCCCGGCTGTCCAGGGCGAACTCGTCCAGCACACGACGTCCCGCAGCTGGCGCCGGTGTCAACCGGCCCTGGGGTGGCGTATTTAGGTAGCATCGTGATGGTACCGGTGAATCGCACGGTTCAGGGTGCCCCTGTCACCGTGGCCCGGCTCGATCCTGAGTCAGCCGGGTGGCTTGAGGCGCTCGGCGACGTGGGTCCGCGGCGGGAGGCGGCTCTGGCGCGGCTGCATGAATTGCTGGTGCGCATCGCGCGGGGTGAGGTCCGGCGGCGTGGTCGCGGCGCACCTGCGCGCGTGCGGCCCGTGCGGTGAGGACTTCGAAGGGCTGCTGGCCGCGATACGCGGCGGGCCGCACTGACCAGCACGCATGCGTGCGCCCCCATCGCTGGTCCGTGGTCATTGCGGCCCGGTCACCGTAGGCTGATGGCCACGTCCGCTCGCGTTTCCTCCGCATGCGTGACTCCGGAAGCGCAGCGCGGTTCGGCGGCGCTGCCGCCAACATCGAGGCCTACACCGCTGTCCGGTGGATCACCGCGCACCGGGAGATCCCGGCGTACGGCACGCCATCCAGCACTTCTACTACCAGCGGGTAGCTTCGGGAGTCGAAACCACGGCCTGGTACGAGGAGAGCGTCGCGGTCGTCCATATGACGTGTGATCTGATCGTCCTAAACCAGGAGGCCTGGCCATTGATCTCTGACCACCATTGAGGAGGCAGCGGGTAATGACTCTCGACGAGGTGGTCCCGCATCCGCAGTACCGGATGTGTCACTCCCGCACCGTCAGCGCCCCGCCCGCGGCCGTGTGGGATGAACTGTGCCGGGTTACCATGTCGGCTCTGCCCTTGGGGTATGTCGTTGCGCGCCGCGCGGAGTCGCCGCGCACGCCAACAGAGACAGAACGGTGAGCGTGAGGCCCCCGAGTTTGAGTCAGGCAAACGCAGCACGACGGTTCCATCTGCGCGCGGTCGGCTGCCAGGACGGGCCGGCGCCTGGTAGGCGGGCGGCTGTTATGGGCGTCGCTGATGGGCGCGATGTCTGCTAGGCCACTGGCCGGCCATGTCGGCTTGCCTACTGCGCTTCGGTTGCCTGCGGCGCGCCCGGAGCGGCCACCATGTTGCCGCTCGTCAGGTCGGCTGCCGCTGCTGGCCGCTGGTAGCCGGCCTCAGCGTGCTCGCTGAGATCGAGACCGGCCTCCTCGTCCCCGGGACTCACTCGCAGCCCCACGGTCCGGTCGGTGACCCAGAGGATGATCCAGGTCATGACGAAGGGGTAGGCGATTCCGACGACGGCCAGCACCGCCTGGCGGCCGAGCTGAGTCCAGCCGCCGTGTTCTCCGGCGGCGTTCACGACGAGGCTGGCGAAGACGCCGGTGAGCAGGACCCCGATCGCGCCGCCGACCATGTGGACGCCGACCACGTCGAGGGAGTCGTCGTAGTGGAAGATGTCCTTGAGGTGAACGGCGCCGTAGCACAGCAGCCCGGCCGCGGCGCCGATGATGATCGCCGCCCACGGCCGCACGTAACCCGACGCCGGGGTGATCGCCGCCAGCCCTGCGACGGCGCCGGTGGCGATGCCCACGCCCGAGGGCTTGCGGCGGCGCCACCACTCGATGCCCATCCAGGCGAGCATCGCGGTGCACGCCCCCAGCTGGGTATTCACCAGCGCATAACCGGCGACCTGCCCGGCGGACAGCGCGCTGCCCGCGTTGAAGCCGAACCAGCCGAACCACAAGATCCCGGCGCCGAGCAGCACGAGCGGCACGCTGTGCGGCCGCTCAAGCTGGTGGCTTCGCCTCAGATAGATAGCGGTGGCAAGCGCCGCCGCGCCCGCCAGCTCGTGGACGACCGAGCCCCCGGCGAAGTCGATCGCGTGCAGGCCACCAGAGCCAAGGAACCCCCCGCCCCACTCACTGTGCGCGAACGGACTGTAAACGATCAGCGACCACAGGCCGATGAAGACCAGGTAGCCGCGGAAACGCATCCGCTCAGAAAACGCCCCGGCGATGAGCGCCGGGGTGATGACGGCGAACTTCATCTGGAACGCCATGTACACCAGCGACGGAATCGTGGGGGCATAGCTGTTCGGGGCGCCGTTGACACCGCGCAGCATCACGTTCTGCAGGCTGCCGATCACCCCCCAGTGATCACCGCCGAACGCCAGCGAGTACCCGAGGATTACCCACAGCAAGCTGATCACGCCGATGGCCACGAAGGACTGGACCATCGTCGCGACCACGTTCTTCGCGCCGACCAGTCCTCCGTAGAACAGGGCGAGCCCCGGCATCATGAAGAACACCAGCGCCGTCGAGGTCAGCATCCAGGCGGTGTCACCAGCGTTGATATGCATGCCAACCTCCATGACCGCGGCGCCTTTGCCTCAGCATGCCGTTGATCACCGTAGCCCATTGCTGACTCGCGCACCCGAGATCGCGGGGACGACTTTGCGGCACGAAGCACCTCATGTTGACGGTGCAGCTGATGACGCGATCAATCGCCCTAGCGGATCCCCAGTAGCTGGCGCCACCGCCGGCGTTCATCGGGAGCCCGCCGGGACGCGCCCGAGAGGTCGAACTGCACAACCGGGTGGACAGGTTCCAGGTCAGTTCTCACCTGGACACGTCACCGCTGAGGTGGTCCGGTCCTCATGGCCTCGCTAAGGGTGTTGCCGCAGGCCTCGATGCCCTTCGCGGGCGGCCTTTCTTACACCGTCCCGAAGCCGCCCCCGGGGTTGTCGGTTACCGGACCCTGCGCGCCGTTCGCACCGGAGAGCCGGTAATAGATCAGCGTCACCACAAGGGCGAGGAACGGGGCGATAAGGGTTCCCGAGACGACGGTGCTCAGCCCGGTGCGCCACAGCGCCGGCAGCGCCGAGAAAACAAGGCCGAGCAGGATGTCCACGACGATCAGGATCAAGAACACCAGCACCAGCGTGCCGAACACATGCCACCCGCGGCCCCGGACAAGCTGCTGGCTGCGCCCGAACGACGCCAGCGCCCCCGACCGCTCGATGACGATGACGGGCACGATCACGGCCCAGATGGTGATCAGGTACAGGCCCGGGACGATGAGCAGGATGAGCCCGACGGTGATCGCGATGCCGGCCAGGATCGACGCCCCGGCGACGGGCCCGAGGTAGGGAGTGGCCGCGGAGACGGTCTCGCCGAAGGACAGGTCAGCGCGGCCGTCTCGCACATCCTGCACCGCCTTGACCAGGGCCGCCTGGACCAGGAACGCCGCGAACAATTCCACGATGGAGCCAAGCAGCGCCCCGAAAAAGCCCCCAGCCAGCGCGAAAACCGCAGCCACGACCGCGGCGACCAGGTAGATGACAAAGGCGATCACCATAAGATGCGCGGCGTGCGCCCGGTACAGCTTCCACGCCTCGCCGAGGACGCCCGAAAGCGGATTCATGGCCGCGATCGTACAGGTAACGGAACCCGCACACCGGCCACAACCCGAACGCGGCCAGCCGCGCGCGCACCACGCCCTAGCCGCTGAGCCCGCGAACTGGGCCAGGGTCCGGGTAGCTGGGCCCAGGCTGAGGAAGTTCTGTTACCACCCGGGTCCACTCGGCTGCGTCACGCGTTCACCGGCCGAGCGCGGCTGTTACCGCGGCGACTGCCCTGGCTGGCGCGCCTGGCTGCCCGGTGTCCACCCTCACCAGTGCCGCGCCCAGGCCCAGCGGGGTGACCGTCGCGGCAAGAGCCGCGGCCCGGCCGATGATCGAGGGGCTGATCATGTCGCGGTGGATCGGGTGCCGCCCGGTGCCGTGCCGGGCACGCATCCGGCTGCCGGCCAGCTGCGGGTCGCAGTAGCAGAAGACCTCGGCCGCCCCGGCGAACTCACCGAGTGCCCGCTCGCGCCTGGCCCCCCGCCACCAGCCCTCGACCACCACATCGGGGAATCGCGCGCACAGCCGGAACAGGACCTCAGCCGCGGCATCGCCCAGGCGATCCGACCAGTCCTGCCCGCCGAGGCCGAGCACGTCGGCCAGCGCTTCCTTGATCGTGTCGAGTTCCAGCACCGGCCAGTGCATCCGGGCGGCGAGCGCGGTGGCGACGGTCGACTTGCCGGTGCCTGGCGCCCCGGACACCACGATGACGGTCATCAATTCCCTGGCCTTGGCGGTGACGGCACACGATCGGCGGCATGCGCAGACGACTCGGCGCCGCTCCGGAGCTGCGATGGCGTCCAGGTGGCTACGTTCTTTGGCCACGGTACATCCCCGCGTCCGGGTCCAGGTGCCGGCGCTCGGCCCCGCGGAGCTGGCAGGCGCAGCTGTAGATGGAGCCGGCAGGAGTAATCGTGATCTGGCGGTGGCGCGGCTGCGCACCGCGCGCGCCTCCAGGAGCCGGTCGAGGGCTAAAGGGCTAAAGAGCTAACTAGCGGCTAATTGCGGACGAACTCTGTCATATACCTGTTTGAGGCCTTGCGCCCCGTGATCAGCCGGAGTAACGTCCCGCTTGCTCGTAATCTCATCACGATTACGTATGATTTGTGTGCAATTAGGTATTTGGGCTGGGGGCTCGATGCGCTTGCAACGAGGCTGCCCGCAGGCGGATGTCGCTTCAACGACGGGCGCGGGGCGGAGTCTTCACCTCAGCGATGCGCTAGACGACCAGCGCGGCGGCGGTACGGGCAGCAGCGCGCAGGAACGCGCGCCCCGGCCGGCCCGGTTGCCTCGGATCACGCGGTTGCCTCGGATCATCCGTGCCGCGCGTGGCCCGCCGTCAGGCCGGAACCAGCCGCCTCCGGCCTGACCTGAGTGACCTTGCCGCTTGGCAAGGGCGGCTGGGGGCTTTCTTCGTCAACTGTCAGCAGCGGCCGCCGCCCAGCGGCCTGCATGGTGCGACGGGTGACCCATCCGGCATGAGCAGTTCGCCAGAACACGCCAGTACCGACGGGCTCCGTCGCTAGAGATATTTTTCAGGGAGGGCACCATGAGTGTATCGAGTAAGCACGGCGGCGGCGCCAGGCCGGCCGGCCGTGGCACCCGCCTATCTTTTCTGGCCAGGCGAAAGTGGCGCGTGCTGATTGCCGCTGCCACGCTCGCCATCGGCATCGCTATCCCGGCCACGAGCTTCGCGGACAGCTCCACCGGGTGTGACTTCGCCCCGAATGGCACCACTCAGTCGTGTTCGCCGCCGCTCGCCCCGAGCACCTTCGAGGGCGGCGACGGCAATCTCGTGCCGAATTCCGCCGGGAACACCGACTGGTCTACCGTTCAGGGCCTCAATACGGGCGTCGACCTGGCCAGCGGCAGCGGGGACAACGCCTTCGGGCAAGGTACCAAGGAGGACAATCCCAACGTCACGGTGGTAAGTGGCTCCATTCCGCCCAACAAGAGCGACCTCACCCGCTTCTACGAGGCATCCGAGTTCGTGGGCGGCGCCAATGGCGGCAATTTCCTGTATCTGGCCTGGGAGCGCTCCAATGTCCTCGGCTCAGCCAACATGGACTTCGAGATCAACCAGGCGACCACGCCGGGCCTGGGCTCCCCGGGTGCCCACACCATCAACCGGACCGCGGGTGACCTGCTGGTCACCTTCGACTTCACCAACGGCGGCGGCAGGCCCACCCTGGGGCTGCTCAAGTGGGTCACTACCGGTTCGGCCAGCCAGTGCTTCTCCAGCAGCACCCTGCCGTGCTGGGGCAACCATGTGAACCTCAACAGCTCCAACTCCGAGGGGGCCGTCAACAATGTCGACGCAGTGACGGACCCGTTTACCCACCAGAGCCTCCCCGCACTGACCTTCGGGGAGGCGTCGATCAACCTCACCACCGCCGGCGTCTTCCCGCCCGGTACCTGTGAGGCCTTCGGCAGCACATTCGCGAAGAGCCGCGCCTCGTCAGCGTTCAACGCCGAGGTCAAGGACTTCATCGCGCCTGCCGCCGTGAACATCACCAACTGCGGCACGATCAAGATCCACAAAGTGACCGAGAACGGGGACGGCACCTTCGGCTACACCACGACCGGTGGCCTCAGCCCGGCAACGTTCAACCTGTCCAACGGCCAGACCCGCACCTACGGCCCGGACACCGTTGTGCCGGGCCCCTACAGCGTGACCGAGTCGACCGTCCCGTCCGGCTGGACACTGAAGAATCTGACATGCACCGCGACCGGCAGCGGCACTAGCGCGTCACCCAGCCTGGCGACAGCGACCGCGTCGATCACAATGGCCCCGCAAGGCGTGGTCGACTGCACATACACCAACCATACGAACGTAAGCCCGGCGATCAGCACGAACTTGTCGGACGGCACGGTGAGCGTCGGTGATTCGGTGCACGACTCGGCGACCCTGACCGGGGCCACCGCCGACGCGGGCGGGACGGTGACCTACAAGGTCTACACCGACAGCGCCTGGCACCTTCTACTGGCAGGCCGTCTACAGCGGCGACGCCAACAACAACGGCGCCACCAGCGACTGCACCAGCGAGAAGCTGCTCGTCAAGGCCAGCCCGTCGATCAGCACGACACTGTCGGCCGGCACGATCAACATTGGTGGCTCGGTGCACGACTCGGCGACCCTGACCGGGGCCACCGCCGACGCGGGCGGGACGGTGACCTACAAGGTCTACACCGACAGCGCCTGCACCCTGAACCCGGTGGACGCCGGGACCAAGACGGTGACCAACGGCGTGGTGCCCGACTCCGACTCGGTCACCTTCAACCACTCCGGCACCTTCTACTGGCAGGCCGTTTACAGCGGCGATGCCAACAACAACGGCGCGACTAGCGACTGCACCAGTGAGGCGCTGGTCGTGTCCCCGAACAGTCCGGGGATCAGCACCGCCCAGCACCTCATACCCAACGACGACGCCACCATCACCGGCGCCACCTCGGACGCGGGCGGAACCATCACGTTCAACCTGTACGGCCCGGGTGATGCGACGTGCTCCGGCGCGCCTGCCCTCACCCAGACCGTGAACGTGTCAGGCAACGACACCTACAAGACGACCAACACCACCTTCGTCGCCAGCGCCGACGGGACCTGGCGGTGGCTGGTCACCTACAGCGGTGACTCCGACAATGCCGGCACCACCTCGGCCTGCGGCGTCGAGAACTTCACCATCACCAACGGATAGCCCACCCACGGATAACCGAAGGAGGCCCGCGAGGGGCCGGCCGTCACGGCCGGCCCCTCGCAGTGCGCCCGCACCGCCAGAGTGCCTGCATTGCGGCCCCGAAGCCCGGCCACCCGGCTGCGGTCAAACGGGCAGCTCAGGTCCCGAGCCTGAAGTCAAGGTCGGCGGCGAGCTCGGCGACGTCCATCTGCGCCTTCTGCAGATGCCCGGAGTAGTCCCAGTTCATCGCCTGCCAGCGGGTGAACTGGTCGAGCACCCACACGCCGGACTGGCGGCTGCCGTTGCCCGACTTGCCGTTCCCGCCGAACGGCAGGTGCGCCTCGGCTCCGGACGTGGAGTTGTTGACGCTGACCATGCCCGCGCTGATGCCCCGCCGGAACCGGAACACCTCGCGCGGGTCGTTGGTGTAGATGCATGACGACAGGCCGTAGCCCGGCGCGTTCGCGAGCTCGATCGCGTCGTCGATGCTGGCGTAGGTCGTGACGCCGACCAGCGGGCCGAACGTCTCCTCGCGGAACAGCGCGTCACCCGGCCGCACGCCGTCGACGATCGTCGGGTGATAGAAAATCCCTTCCTCGGGATTGCCGACGAAGCCGGCCCGGGGGCTGGCGCCGCTGATCTTGCCCGTCCCGCTGGAACCGAGGACCTTGTGATGCGGCTGGATCCAGCCCAGGTACTCCTCGAACCGGTCGGCGAACTTCTGGGCGAGCATCGGCCCGTAGAGCACGTCCTGGGCCGGGTCGCCGATGGCGGCGGACGACACCGCCGCGGTCAGCCTGGCGAGGAACTCGTCATGAACGGACTCGTGCACGATGAGCGTGCCGAGGGACGTGCAGCGCTGCCCGGCGGTGCCGAAACCGGAGAACAGCGCTCCCTGCACGGCCAGCTCGATGTCGGCGCTTGGCGTCACCACCATCGGGTTCTTGCCGCCGAGTTCCAGGCACGGGCTCTGCAGGTGGCGGCCGGCCAGCTCGCCGATGCGCGCGCCGACCGTCGTGGATCCGGTGAACCCGATCTTGTCGATCGTGCCGGCCTGCAGCCCGAGCTCAAGGCCGCCGAAGGCCTCCTCGCCCTCGGCGAAGACGATGTTGAGCACGCCATCGGGCAGGCCCGCGGCCTGGATCAGCTCGAACAGCGCCATGGCCGAGGCGGCAGCGTACTCGGCCGGCTTCCAGACCACCGTGTTGCCTGCTACCAGCGCCGGGATGAGATACCAGGACGGCACCGCGACGGGGAAATTGCCCGCCGTCAGCACCGCGACCGCCCCCACCGGCACCCGGAACGTGAAGAGCTGCTTGTCCGGCATCTCGCTGGGGACCGTCTGGCCATACAGGCGCCGGCCCTCGCCGAGGAAGAAGTCGCAGGTGTCGATGATCTCCTGGACCTCGCCAAGCGCCTCCGGGTAGGGCTTACCGAGCTCACGGGTTACCAGGCGGGCCAGGGACTCCTTGTTGGCCTCGACGATGCGGCCGATCGCGCCCGCCGCGCGGCCGCGGACGGGAGCGGGCACATCTGCCCACGATGGCTGGGCCCGCTTGGCCGCCGCGCATGCGGCCGCAAAGGTCGCGGCGTCGGCGAGTGCCACCTCGGCGACCACGTCCGCGAGCCGGGACGGGTTCGGCGAGCTGACCAGGCCGACCGGCGCGCCCTCGGCTGGACGGCCGCCGATAACGGAAACGAGGTTGCTGGCCATGCTGACTACTCCTCAGTGTATTTGCCGGTGCGGACGCCGGTCAGGTGGTGCCGGTCAGGTGGTGCCGTGCGCCCGATCGGCCGCGAGCCGGTCAAGGCGCCCGCCGATCGCTTTGATCCCGACTGCAAGGTCATCCTCGCTGATGGTCAGCGCCGGGCGGAAGCGGATCGACCGCGGGCCGCTCGGCAGCAGGAGGATCCTGTCTTCCTCGCGCAGGATGCGGAGCAGGGAATCGCGCTCGGCGGCGTCCGGCAGGTCGAAGGCGCACATCAGCCCCCGGCCGCGGACGTTCGACACCAGGCCGGGGTAGCGCGCGCCGAGTTCCTGCAGCTCGGCGAGGAACCAAGCGCCGGTGACCGCCGCACGGCCGAACAGCCCGTCCCGCTCGATGATCTCGAGCAGCCGGCGGCTGCGGACCATGTCGACGAGCCCGCCGCCCCAGGTGGAGTTGATCCGCCCGCTGACCGTGAACACGTTGTCGGTAACCTCGTCTACCCGGCGCCCGGCCATGATGCCGCCGAGCTGCACCTTCTTGCCGAAGGCGACGATGTCCGGGGCGAGGCCGAGCTGCTGGTAGGCCCACGCCGTGCCGGTCAGCCCGACGCCAGTCTGCACCTCGTCGAGGATGAACAGCGCATCATTGTCGTCCGAGAGCCGCTGCATGGCCTGCAGGAACTCGGCGCGCATGTGGTTGTCGCCGCCTTCACCCTGAATCGGCTCGGCGACGAAGCAGGCGATGTCATGCGGGTGGTCGCGGAACGCCGCCTCGGCGTGGCTCAGCGCCCGCCGCTCGGCGGCCAGCACCTCGTCGAGATGATCTTCGAGCGGGAACGTGACCGCCGGCACCTCGATTCGCGGCCAGCCGAACGTCGGGTAGCGCTCGGTCTTCACCGGGTCGGTGTTGGTGAGCGACAGCGTGTAGCCGCTGCGGCCGTGGAACGCGCGGGTCAGGTGGAGCACCTTCGTGCCCGCCTGCGGCGACCGGCCGTGCATCTCGTTGTGGCGGCTCTTCCAGTCAAACGCGCACTTCAGCGCGTTCTCGACGGCGAGCGCGCCCCCCTCGATGAAGAACATGTGCGGCAGCGCCGGGTCCCCGAGCACCCGGGCGAACGTGTCCACGAAGTCGGCGTAGTGCGTGGTGTAGATATCCGGGTTCGTCGGCTTGTTCGCCGCAGCCTCGGTGAGCTGCGCCATGAAGTCAGGGTCGTCGACGACGCCGGCCGGGTTGATGCCCAGCGGCGCGGAGGCGAAGAACGTGTACAGGTCCAGGTACCGCTCGCCCGTCCGGGCGTCGACGACCCAGGAGCCGCTGCTCTTGCGCAGGTCCAGGATGAGCTGCAAGCCGTCGGTCAGCACGTGCCGCGCCAGTCGGCCACGGACCTCGTCGCTAGTCATAGTCCCTCCTCCACCGAAACGGTAGCCGCCGGCAGTTCGGCAAGAAATCCTGCTCTCCGCAGGCTACGTGGCAGGACTTTCTCTCTCAAACTAGACTTATGCCCGAAATATCCGCGGGAACAGCGGCTGCGAGCCAGAAAGCTGCTCAGCCGGGCGGGCCCGCCGGCGGCCGGCGCCGACCGCCGGGAGCCAGCCGCAGCCAGCACGACCGGGCGCCCCGTCACGCCTGCCAGCGACGTGGATGGGATTCTGCTGTCGTTCTTACCGCGGTAAAGTCCCATCCACGCTGTCGAAGGGCACCGATGCGGGGCTGACATGAGGCTGAGGGCTGCGGTCTGCGCCTCCGCCGTATCGCTTGCCCTCCCCAGCCCGGCCGGCGGCAAGGAACACCGCCAGGCGCCCGCGCCGTCACTGGGCAACAGGCGTTCGCCGCCGGGATCACGGACGTTGCTGTCCGGGCGCGTCCGGCGGCATACGGACCGAGATATCGAGCCCGCCGCCTGGTTGGCTGCGGGCCAGCACCGCCGCACCGTGGGCGGCAATGACGGACCGGGCGATGGACAACCCGACGCCGACGCCGTCGCGACTGGCGGATCGTCCATCGAGGCGGCTCGCCGCGTCAGCGGGTAGCACGCCTCGATGACCAGCCTGCACTTCCCGGCATAGAGCCGCGCAAGGCCGGGCAGGCGCGGTCACGGCAGCGGCAGTGTCGGCGTCGTGGTGGGCGTTGGCGTCGGCGTCGTCGTGCTCGGCGACGGTGTCGGCGTCGTCGTGCTCGGCGACGGTGTCGGCGACGTCGTGCTCGGCGACGGTGTCGGCGACGGCTTCGTCGAATGACTCGGCTTCGGTGACGCGGTGGGACTCGGCGTCGGCGTCAGGAATAGCAGCACGCCGGTCGGACCCGGTGTCGGTCCTAGCAATGGCTTGTGCGCGTGGCGGCGCCGGTGGCTCTGCTGGACAGTGGGCAGGCTCACCGAGGCGCTCGCCGAAGCTGGAGCCGGGCTATTGGTGGCCAACGCCGCGGTCGCCTTGGAGCCAACCGCCGACGCCGATGTGAGCTGGTGGAACATGACGCCCCCTACGATCAGGACGACAAGCGCGGCCGCGGCCGCCATCGCCTTGGGCAGGTTGCGCCTGGCCTGGAGCAGGACCGAGAAGCCGTCGTCGTCCAGCTTGCCGATCCGGCGTGCGACACTGCGGCGATAGGAATCTGGCTCGGTGTCGAACACGGTCCTCGTGATCTGCTTCCGCAGTTCGCCAGGCAGGGCTGCCAGCGGCAAGGCGCCGAGTAGTTCCGGGCCGAGGATGTCGCCGCGGCTCTTGGCGCAGTCGTCGCAGGAGCCGATGTGCCGGGTAAGGCGCTTGCGTAGCTCCGGTGTCAGCTTCGGCGACGCGGGATCCCAGTCTCCGGCGATGGTCTTAAGGACCGGGCAGACCGCCCATCTCGCGCGAAGAACCGTGATCGCGTCGGCCGAGTCCTCGAAGCGGGCGCTCGCGCCGGACAGCAACGCCGCCGCGCGGCGGCCAGAGGTGCCGAGCACGGTGGCGAGGTCAGCGCCGGCAATCCCGTGCTGGAACGCGAGATTTACCACCTCCTGATCCTGATCGGACAGCCCGCCAGCGGCCGCCGCCACGACCAGCAGCCTCTCCTTCGCCAGCGCCCCGGC
>WNGL01012345.1_pt1 | contig 14586 bp, 17 predicted proteins | sample 5400591 | NCBI WGS metagenome assembly WNGL01 (sample SAMN13153377, study PRJNA577476) | soil metagenome | isolation source: 80 cm soil or saprolite under Garry oak tree replicate 1 | place: USA:California | collected 2016-06-15
ATCAAACAGCGCTCAGGTCCTCATCAGACGGAGGCCAGGGAAGGAGCGCGGGCAGCGTACCGCGAGCAACCCTGGTATTGGGAACTCCAGCACGATACGCCACGGCATGGCAGTCGCCCTTTCGAGATTGTCCATATCGATCATACCGAACTTGATATTGAAGTACGTTCATCCTCCACCGGCCAGCTTCTGGGCAAGCCCTGGGTCACGTTCATGATGGATGCCTCCTCCAGGCGTGTGCTGGCGGCCTATCTGACTTTCGATCCTCCCTCCTATCGCTCCGTGATGATGGTGCTGCGCATTTGTGTGCAGCGCTTTGAGCGCTTTCCTCAGTCGATCATCGTTGACGGGGGGAAGGAATTCCACAGCGTCTACTTTGAGAGCTTGCTGGCGCAGCATCGTTGTACCAAGAAGTACCGCCCCTGGGCGCAACCGCACTTTGGGTCCGTGATTGAAAGACTGTTCAACACGACCAACGAACAATTCATCTACACGCTGCTTGGCAACACGCAAGCGGCCAAACGCGCCCGCCTCATGACGAAGGCCGTTGACCCACGCGAACACGCTCTCTGGACGTTGCCGGATCTCTACACCTATCTGGTTGAATACCTCTATGTGATCTATGACCAGAATGAGCACAGCAGTCTAGGGATGTCTCCCCAGGCGGCGTACCTGTGGGGCATGCGCCAGGGTGGTGAGCGAGAGCATGTCCGCGTGGCCTACACTGATCGCTTTTTGAAAGAAACCTGTCCCACGACGGCCAAAGGGACGGCTGTGGTCCAGAAGGGCTGCGGGATCAAGGTGAACCATTTTTATTACTGGAACAACGCGTTTCGCAGTGGAGAAGTCGTCAAAACCGCTGTTCCGATCAGATTCGACCCCTTTGACATCAGTACGGTCTACGCGCAGGTCCAGGGCCAGTGGATTACCTGTCGCTCGTCCTACGTGACACTAGAAGGACACACGGAGCGAGAACTCTTCCTTGCCACGCAAGAACTGCGTCAAAGTGCCAGACGAGATGGCAAACGCGTAGAAATTTCTGCTGCTCGCCTGGCGGACCATATGAGCAAAGCGGGGGCTCATGAGGAATTGCTCCGGCAGCGCTGGCGCGATTTGGAAGGGAAAAAGGTGTTCGCTATCATTGCCGGTCAATCCGGGCATCCACAAACGCTCGGAGGAGCGGTCCCGCTGCCATCAGGGCCGCCAGAAGCGGTCAAAGAGGCCGCCAAACTTGCCGCCCTCTCCAAACCCGTTGATGTGTCACGTCTGAAACGTCTGGGGGAGTATGGCTAATGGACCCACGCGACATCAGCCATCTCTCCATTGAAGAGAAGAAAGCCCGGTTCCGGCAGGCCACCATCACGCATCGGAGGCTTCAACAGACGCATCGCAAGATTATGCAGGTGGTGCGTGAGCCAGCCGGGTTTACCTTCGTGCTGGCATATGGCCCGACCGGGGTAGGAAAAAGCAAGATGATTGAAACCGTGGTCCGGCACCTCAATGAGGTGCTGCGGGTCCCGTCCACCTCTGCGCTTTTCCGCCCCTTGCCACCTGTGCCTACTCCTGTGCTGGTAATCGAAGCGGACCCGCCGGATGGATCTGTCTTCAATCGCGGCTATTATTACCGCACAGCCCTGACCCTCATGGGAGAGCCAACCCATCAGCAGCACTTGCATATGGATATTCATGGCGAGGCACAGCCCTCGAAACGACGACCTCTGCGCGGCAAAGCGGCGGAGTCCAACGACCTTCCTGAACTGAAAGCGGCCACCAAAGAGGCCATGCCCCGGCATGGCGTTCAGGTGGTGATGATCGATGAAGCGCATCACATGCTCTATGGAGGCAATGGGATGGGAGGTTCTACGCTCCAGGAGCAGTTAGAGTGGCTCAAATCGCTCTCATCTACCACCCTCCATATCCTCGTGGGAACCTACGATTTGCTCAACTTTGGGCAACTCAATGGGCAAATCGGCAGGCGCTGCTTGCCCGTCCATTTTTCGCGCTATCTGTTGCAACGGGAAGCGGATTGTCTGGAGTTTCAGTCTGCCCTGGTTTCGTTGCTGGAACAGGTGCCGCTACGCTGTGATGTGGAAACGCTTGTCGGATCATATTGGGTGTATTTCTACGAGGGATGTATTGGCACTATCGGGGTCTTGAAGGACTGGTTGACGCGTGCGGTCTCTGCTGCCCTCGATGCAGGCCAAGAGACCTTGACGCTGGATTGCCTGCAAGATCATATCTTGCCAACGGGCATTTTACGGCAAATGGCCCTCGATGCCTCTGAAGGAGAGCAGAAACTCGAACACACGGAAAGCAATCGGGAGCATCTGTGGCGGATCTTGCAAGGAGGTGAGCTGATTGCTCCTATCCCACCCCTTCCCCCACGCGAAACCTCGCCACTCGCAAATGGTTCGCCTGTGCCTGCCCCCGTCGCTCCTGAAACGAGCAACGGGTCTACAAATGTCAGGGAAGTCGCATCTCTCCCAGATGCAGAGCAGCCGAAGGTCAAAAAGACCAGATCACGCAAGAAGGTGGAAGCGACGCCGCCTGAACAGGAACCGGCAAGCGTGATCCAGGCATCTGATCCCACACCAGAAGTCGCCCCAAAACCTGCACGCGGACGGAGGAAGAAGACTGCCGAGCCAGCAGTAGAAGTGGCTGGCGCACAGGGAGCGTCGAATGGCAATGCGCCATCCACGCCGACTGATCCTGAAACGGAGGCAAAGCCTCTCAAACCGAAACGAACCAGGCGTGTTGGAGAACCGAAGCCGAAACGATATCCAGTCGGTGAGTAAGAAACACAACAAGGCTCCTGAGCTTGCCTCTCGTCCCTGTTCCTACAGAACAGGTGTTATCGCAGGAAACGCTCTTGTGCCTCATCTCCCAAGAACGTGTGCTCATCGCGCGACACGTCCTCGCTCCCCAATCCGTGATATTTGTCATGGTCAAATCTGGAGGAATTTCACTTCCCCTTCTCTTCGGATGTGGGTACACTCCTGCATAGGATCAGATGCGAGCATCGAAATAGAGCAATGCAAAGGAGGCGCGAAGCATGATCGATGGTTTTCCCCTCTCCTTCTTCCTTCCGCTCGTCGTGCATGTCCTTGCGGGACTCATGACGGGAGTCACTGGCATCATGGCGTTCTGTGCGCCCAAACGCCCCAGTCGTCATCATCGGTGGGGAACCGACTATGTGTGGGCCTATACCGTCGTCTTTCTCACGGCGACCATGCTCTCTGTCCAGAGGTGGCAAGCTGATGCGTACCTCTTCTTCCTGGCCGTGATCGGCTATGGTCTCGCTCTTTGTGGGTATGGAGCACGACGCTTCTGGCAGGAACCACGGGTTGGCTACATGCCTGGAAAGCAGTGGGGCGTCGTCCACGTCGTGGGCATGATTGGCTCCTACGTTGTCCTGTGGACAGCCTTTCTTGTGGATAACGCCCAGCGGATTCCAGGGTTGAATCAGCTTCCACCGCTCACGTTCTGGGTGCTTCCCAGCCTGATCGGCCTTCCGTTCCTCATCGTGTCCCTCTCCCGCTTTGCTCCGCAACGGATGGTACCAGCCAGAAGGCCAGGCCTGGAAAGGAAGGAGGAAAACGATATGAGGGGGCAGAACCAGGGCTTGCCGTCGCACGATGAGAGCCAGCCAGATTCCGGCACGCTCGTTGTCCCTCTGGAGAAGGTGGACCGAACATCGCTCCCGCTTGCAAGGGGAAAGGCTGACAAAACAATCAAGTTATAGAGATTACAAGGAGGTTTATGGCCATCATGATTGCACGTATTCTCCAGATCGTCGTTGGTCTTGCCGGGCTGTGCGCCCTGGTGCTGGGCCTGCTCATCTGGATCGCAAATATCGATCTCACTGACATCCATATGCTCTTCGGCCTGCTTGTCACCCTGGGGCTCCTGGTGATGAGCACCATTGCACTCACCACCAGGGGACTGCGCATCTGGGGCACAGTCGGGATCGTCTACGCCATCATCGTGCTGATCTTTGGCGTGTCGCAATCCACGATGCTCATCGGGAATCTGCACTGGCTGATCCAGACGCTGCACACGCTGGTCGGCATTGGCGCTATGGTGCTGACAGGCACACTCGGCGCACGCTACATGACGCTCAAGCGCGGCGAGGCGAAGCCCGAAGCTTCATCTCAAGCGTTGCGCTAGGGGGTTTCCGTTTTCGCCACACGTATGTACAGCATGCAAAGCACAGAGAAGCACGAAAGGAAAGACGATGCAACATATTCTGGTGACAGGCGGTGCGGGAAGACTGGGCCGCCGGGTGGTGAAGCACTTGAGTGCGGCAGGCTATCCCGTGCGTGGGATGAGTCGCCGGGCCAGCCCTGGAGAGGATTGGCCCGGCGCTGAGTGGAAGCAGGCTGATCTGGTGACCGGCGCGGGTCTCCCTCGGGCCGTCCAGGGCATGGATGTGGTGGTCCATACCGCAGGCAATGGAACCTGGCAGGTCGATTTCGAGGGCACGCGCCGCCTGCTGGACGCTGCCCGCAAGGCGAATGTCTCGCATATGGTCTATATTTCGATTGTGGGAATTGATAGGGTCCCGTATGCCTATGGCAAAGCCAAGCTCGCCTGCGAAGACCTCATCGAGCACAGCGGTATTCCCTGGTCCATCCTGAGAGCGACCCAGTTTCATTTCCTCATCGATCGCGTGCTGCACAGGCTAGCCAGGCTCCCGCTGGTGATGCTTACGCCGACTGACCTGCTGCTTCAACCTGTGGCCGAGGAGGAAGTGGCAGAGCGTCTCTGTGAGATCGTCCAGGCTGGCCCCTCCGGTCGCCTGCCGGACATGGGTGGCCCGCAGGTCTACACCTCTGGAGAGCTGGTGCGGACCTGGCTCAAGCAGCGTGGGAAGCACCGTGTCATTCTCCCGATCTTTCTGCCTGGCAAAACAGCTCGCGCCCTGCGTCAGGGTGGCAATACCTGCCCACAACAAGCGACTGGTACAATCAGCTGGGAAGCATGGCTCCAGCACCACTAAGTCCATAAACTCTACAAGAGGAGGAAAGAGATGCGTATTTCCCGCGAGGGTCAGCTGGTGACGTTGATCAATGTCTTTGAGACGAAACCTGAACAGCAGCAGGAACTGATCGATCAGTGGATTCGCTTCGTCGAGTCCGTCAAGGAGGAGCCAGGTCTGATTGGGACGGCGCTGCACAGAAGCACAGACGGTCCCCGCGTCGTCAACTATGCTCAGTGGAGATCGAAGGAGGACCTTGAAAGGTTTGGGAAGAAGTACCGCGAGCAAATGGAGGCCCGTCGCCCGCTCGCCGAGCGTGTTGACCCCCATCTTTACGAAGTCGTCTATCTCTTTGAGCAGAGAGACAGTTGATTGCCTGAGCGGCAGCCGCCGGGTGGCAAGAGAATGGATGTCCTCTCCTGCTCCCCCGCGTATCGAGCCGATGGAAGGGCGGCAAGCAAAAAGGAGCAAGGATCGTATGGCAAAGCCCTATCGCGTCAATGCTTTCGTGCGCATCAACAACACCGTGATCTCATCGTTGTTGCGCCTGGGCATCAAGGTATGGAGTTTCTCCCTGCTCACGGTTCGCGGACGCAAAAGTGGCAAGCCCATCGTCACCCCGGTCGCCATTTTTGTTCAGGATCAGAAACGCTACCTGATCGCCCCGTATGGGGTCGTGAACTGGGTGCGCAACCTCCGCACGGCGGGAGGAGAGGCGGCGCTTACCTGGGGACGGCACTGCGAAAAGATTCATGCCATCGAGCTTTCGCCAGAGGCTGCAGCACCCGTTTTTCGAGAAGCTTTGCGTTCTGGCCCTCCGGGCGTTCCCGCTGTGATCTTTCGCGTGTACCGCTCTCTGCAGGTCCTCCCTTACCTCAACGTCACCGAGAACTCTTCGCTTGCGGAATTTGAGCGTGAAGTGCTGGCCCATCCGGTTTTTCTCGTACAACCTGTGCTGTGAGGAAGATCAGTCTGGACAACGGTGGTGGTAAAATGGAAGCAAATGCCTGGCCAACATCATTCACGGCACCGGAAAGAGGGAGCTCTGCTATGCGAACACGAGACGATCACCTATTGCGAACAAAGGGAGACACAGGTCAGGAGAGAGTCGAGACGAACGATGAAGTGATTAGGGAGAGTGGTGTCAACTTCTCCCTCTGGCAGCTCTACCAGCACTTCTGGCTGCTTATTTGTCTGTTCTTTCCTCTGGCTTCTTTGGTGAGCAAACCGGATGCCTGGCTTCGTCTCGCTGTGGGCAGCACGGCCCTACTCTTTTTTGCGATCAGTTATACCTGGATCATGTGGCCACATCCAGCGAGCTGGGGAGCGCGAACACGTGGCCGATCCCACCTGTCGGTGCTCCTGTTGGTCGCTCTCGGCCTCCAGATCACCGTGTTCAGCCTCCTTGATGATCCTGCTTGGCTGTGGTCCTTTCTTGGGGTGAGTGCCATGTCTGGAGTAGTACTTCCCATGCGCCGGGCGGGGGTCGTCGTTGTGCTCTTGACTGCTCTTCCGCTTCTCATCACCCTCTTCGCACACAGAGGCGTGGCGGGGATCGATTGGTGGTGGCTCATCGCGTTGATGCTGCTGGTGCGAGGACTGGGCCTGGATATGATTGGCGTGGCCCGCATGGGCAGCGCCATTCGAGAACTGCATACGGCGCGCCGAGCACTCGCTCGCATGAAAGTGGAGGAAGAGCGTCTGCGACTGGCACGGGATTTGCATGATCTGCTGGGACAAACCCTCTCGGTGATCACCCTCAAGAGTGAACTGGCCCGTGGCCTGATCACGGAAGATCCCGCACGCTGTGCCCAGGAACTCTCTGAGATTGAACAGGTCGGGCGGATGACGCTACGCGAAGTCCGCAAGACCGTCGCGGGCTACCGACAACCGCGACTGTCGAGCGAGTTGGACGGTGCGCGAGAACTGCTCGAAGCAGCGGGGATCGAGTATTCCATCGAGAAGCTTCATGGAGAGCTTCCCCAGCCGCTCGATGCGGTCCTAGCGTGGACGGTGAGGGAAGGGGTCACCAACGTCATCCGTCACAGTCGGGCACGACACTGTCTGCTGCGATTCACACGGGATCAGGGATGGATTGGTGTGGAGATGCTCAACGACGGGGAAGAGACAGAGGATGCGAGCACACAACGCCTCGGCCAGGGGAGTGGGCTGCTTGGCCTGCGGGAACGAGTGAGTGGACTGGGAGGAACGATGGAGGCTGGTCCACTTCTGCTGGAAGGCGAGCCACATTTTCGCTTACACGTGGAACTGCCGATGCAGCCCCAGGTGGAAGCGACAGCGATGCCGGAGGAACGATCATGATCCGTGTGCTCTTGGCAGAAGACCAGGCGATGGTGCGTGGAGCACTCGCGGCGTTACTGAGTCGAGAAGCCGATATCGAGGTTGTCGCGGAAGTGGCGCGAGGCGATACGGTCGTCGAAGCAGCACTGACTTCTCGCCCGGACGTGGCACTGCTGGATATCGAAATGCCTGGGGGAGGCGGACTCGAAGCTTCCCACGCGTTGCGCACGGCGTTACCCTCATGCCGTGTGGTGATCCTGACCACCTTTGGGCGCAGCGGCTATCTGCGCCGAGCGATGGAGAGCGGAGCGGTCGGCTTTCTGCTCAAAGATGCCCCAGCCTCAGAACTCGCTTCCGCACTGCGGCGTGTGATGCAGGGGGGGCGAGTGGTTGATCCTGAACTGGCCTTACTGGCACTCTCTGAGGGAAACAATCCCCTGACCCCTCGGGAGCGGGAGGTGCTCGCTGCAGCCCTTCCTGGTCTCAGTTATGCAGAGATCGCTGCACGCCTTTCTTTATCCGAAGGAACGGTGCGCAATCACCTTTCCGCAGCCATGCAGAAATTGGGGGCGCACAATCGGATGGAGGCGGCACGTCTGGCCGAACAAAAGGGATGGTTGTGATCACGCCGTTCTTCTGCTCTCGCTCTTCTGAACGGGACGTGATGGGCCAGCGCACCATGATTCTGACCCATCGCATGTTTTTCCCTCACATCTGTTTGTCGCCAATGATATGAGATGAATGTCATACGACTCGCCTGTCCTCTCTGAAGGATATGTTGGCCGGAGCAGCTCAGGCAAGAGAAATATTGATCAGACGAAAGGTTGCCCATCAAGACGCTCGAAGGAATGAGACAAGAGAGAAAGTGTGAGAATGCGGCTATGCTTGAGAAGCCAGTCGAGAAACCAGCAGTCCCTCCATTTCAACTCAATCTGTCATTGTGAAGGAATTCTCGCCGTTCCATGCCTGAAGCATATTGCGCCGGATTTTGCCACAATATGCCGCAGGTAGCAATAGCACTCCCATGAAAAACGCCGGGAAGAGACGTTAAACGTTCTCATGTGAATTGCCTCAATACTTCCATGTTGAGCTTGCGGAATTACTCTCTCGTAGCACGCCTGTCATCCGGTTCCCAGTCATGAAGAGTAATGCTCATTCCGCAACTATTCACTGGAAGCATGGAGTTCGTTACCCGCTCGTAGCCACGGTCGTTGTTTGATTGACAGCAAGGATGGTTCCGTCCATGGCGTAGACCGTCCCTTGACCAAAGGCAGTATAGCTGGTCCCATCGGCAGAGAGGGTGGCCTGCTGCTGCACATCCACATAGCAGATCTGGATCCCCTGATTGTTATAGATTTGTTCCTCGAACTGGTACTGGAACTGATTTGAGCTGGTCATACTCCAGGTCCCTGTTCCAGGTCCAGGCGTGTAGTTAATCGTGGTCTCATCTGGATTGAATCTCAGGGATGACGGACTCTGGGAACCGTCGGGAAAGGTCACGGTCAGATTCCACCGACCAACTGGGGCGGAGTTTTTTGCATGGGCCTGAGAAATAGGCTGTGTACTCCCCTGATGAACCACCACACCAAAACCGATGCCGAAGAGGGCAATACCTGTAACGAGGCTGAACGCAAGCAAACGAACAAGGCGAGAACGCATGAGACTCCCTTCCTTTCTGGGAACATTCTAAGAGAAGAACATGAAGGTCCTTAGATGGAACTACTTCTTGCAAGCTCTCAGTGTTAACCCATACCATCCTCTGAAAGGATGTATCTAGAATTATATTAGGAACTCATTGTAGTTCTTCGATATTGTAGCTGGGTTATGATTGAGTTAGCATCTTCTGTCTTTTCTTGCATGAAGGTTGAGAAAATACAACTACTCCTCATGGAATTTCTGATGCCATCCCGAATATCGTGTAAAGAGGAACTCCCCAAAGAGGTAGCAGAGAGCAGATAATACAGACATAAGTTGTCCCTTTCAATCAAAATCTTCAATTTTAACTCAGATTGACGTCTTCACGACGGAGACCAGTTGTCTCGCGATCGTCTGGGCCACGATCCAGGACATCCGCTTGCACAAAATCTCCGTGTGATGCACTGGACTCCTTAGGGTTCTTCTGGCCTCTTTCCGGGGCTGGAGCCATGCCTGCAAGACGAAGATTTTCGGAGGAATCGATATAGCATCAAATATTCTGGAAGTCATGCAACTTATCTTGGAGCAGGAAGGATACCAAGTACAGACGAGCCTGAATGGGGCATGTTTCCACGAGATGAAGAGCGACCTACCCGCTCTGATTCTGCTGGATGTTTTACTAGCGGGAGAAGATGGGCGAGAGATTTGCAAGCAACTGAAGAGCAACGAGCAGACTAACCACATTCCTGTGATTCTAATCTCTGCCCATGCGAACTTGAATAATGCCAGAGAGATATGTGGCGCAGATGATTCTCCCAGCATCTGTTACCGCTTCGGATGGGGTGTTGCCGTCGGTGCTGATGTGGGAGTCGCACCAGATGTCGGCGTCGGTGTCACACCGGATGTCGGCGTTGGCGTCACACCAGATGTCGGCGTTGGCGTCGGGGTCAGACCGGGTGTCGAGCCAGGTATGGATGTCGAGCCAGGTATGGCTGTTGACCCCCCAGGAACTGGGCTGCCTTCCAGCCCATTAATGCTGATATGAGTGGCACGTGAGATCAGCAAGGACAAGCCCAAGATGCTCACCATGATAATGACGATAATGAGAACGGTCCGCAAGAGTTCTCCCTTTGGGGGATGTTGAGATCGGATGTAGGCCCAAGCCGCCAACAATGTCGCAGTAGAGCCAATGAGCGCAGCAAGTAAACCGATCACTGCACTAATAGTCATTGCTTGTTCTCCTTTTCCAAAGAGATGCTCGCACCTCTATCATACACTCGACTTCTGAAGGGAAACAGGTCCTTCACTCAGCCTTACTTCCTATCCCTCAGATGACGATAATCTTTCGTCTATGAGCCTTGGCTGAGGTGAGGCAAGGCTCTGCTGGGCGGTTTTGCCTCGATAGGTCTGCTTCAGCCTGTCGCCAAAGGGCTTGTGATGATGCAAAATGCGCAAATCCAGGTAGGAAAGATCAACATCTTCCAGATTTTGAAAGCTTAAATCCAGCCCAGCAGAACTCTCGACCTGGCTACGCAACCGTTCAACATCAGCCCTCGTTAAAGGGGGAATTGCTCCTTCTGTTTCAGTGGGTCCTTCAGTGGTCATGATCGTGCTCCTTTGTTACTGTAGACCTTTGTGTGTGTGCGCAATGAGCATGAAGTACTCTCATTAGAGTATACCCCAGAGAAAACGAGAAGTCATTACGGTAGTATTGAAATGTTGAAAAAAGTGGTTCAAGGAGTTGAAATCTGCGATGTCGGTAGTGCTCCAATCATCTGCATCACGCTTTCAGCAATTCTTGTTCAATTCTTGCTTGCAGCTGCACAAGCACCTTCAACACACCTTTTTCCCCTGCACGCTTAAATGCCTCCAGCCCTTCATCCAAGCTAAATGTAGCACTGATCAGCGAGCACACATCAACGCTATGCTGGCTTAGCGCACGCAGTGCCGGAGCAAACGGGCCACAGCGCGACCCCTGCACACGAATCTCGTCGATGACGATGGGAGCCAAGTGTAAGGTACTTTTATCGGCAACGGTACTTTTCAAGATAATGCAACCTCTGGGACGGACAAGCCGCATCGCTAGTTCCAAGCCCTGAGCAGAACCGGTACATTCAACAATCAGATCAACACGCGAAGCAGGCGTGATGGATTGTGCCACCAGATTCTGTAGCAGACGTGTCGAGACACCACGCCGTGCCGCCAACGTCAGCTTCTCCTCGTGCTTGCCTACCATAGTTACTTCACAACCGATCAGGGCTAGTACCTGTACCGCGAGTTGGCCCATCTTGCCATCACCCAGGACAATCACACGATCGGTGGGCTTGATGTGTACTTGCTCAAGCATCTCAAAGTTGGCAGCCAGTGGTTCGACGAAGACGGCTTCTTCATCAGTCACGGTTTCAGGAACAAGGTGCAGATTTTCCAGTGGCAATGTGAGATATTCGGCAAAAGCCCCATTGCGGTTGACAATGCCAAGAGTAGTGCGGTTGGGACAATGGGTGGGCATATTCTGCTGGCAGTAGGCGCAATCAGGTCGATGGCAGGCCGCGTTAATTTCACCGACTATGCGCTTGCCTTTTAGATATCCATAGCGTTCCTGGGCCATATCACCATAGATTTCCTCGACCACGCCTACAAATTCATGGCCCAGGATGCCCTCAAAGCCCATATAGCCGCGCACGATCTCCAAGTCGGTGTTGCAGATGCCTGTCAATAAGATGCGGATGAGGGCTTCACCCTCAATTGGAGTTGGCATGGGATAGTTTGGCTCAAGCACAAGGTCGGTGTTCCGGTATACCAATGCACGCATGCAGTTCCTCCTCATTTTCCCTTTTCCGGATTGAGTTTTCCTTTTGTTCAGTATAGCATGTTTATAGGCCAGTTTGGTACTACAATCGTGTACTTAGTAGTGTTATAATAGCAAGTATCATGAGGAGATGAGGATAATGGCTAAAGACATGAACTACATTGATATCAGTGACGTTCCAGACCTTCTACGCATAGCTGAGGAAGTGCAAGCGACGAGGAAACCCCACATGTTACGGCGGGATAGTGAAGATATAGCGATTTTGATGCCAGTCACTCCTGCAAGGCATAAAGCCAGGCGAACCAAAACCAGAGCGGACTATGACGCATTCCGTACAGCAGCTGGAGGATGGAAGGGGCTTGTTGACACGGATAAGCTGATTACAGATATCTACGAAAGCCGCAGACTTTCAACGAAGCCTCCTATTGAGTTATGAAATACGCCGCTACCACTCTCTATTATGATCTCATCCTTCTTACACGTAACCAAAGGCACTTTCAGCGTATCCCGCTCCTGAAAGCGCAGTTTCCCACGCAATAAATGTGTACCCTGCTCTCCAAGCAAATGATGCCAGAAATTCTCTTGTAATCTTTGCCATTGAAAAGTATACTGGTGAAGCGTACTAAAGACAAGAGCATTATACACAATTATAGAGAAGGAGAACACCTTATGGGCTACGATCCAAACACACCTTATAATCAGGGGCAACCACAGCAGCCACCTTATGGACAACCTGCCATCCCAAATACATCACCTGTCTATGGACAGGGACAACCGCCCTATCAGGGACCAACACAGGCGTATGGAGGGGCTGTCGGCTTTAACATCCTGGGCAATGTTGCAGGGCCTACCGTTACCGCCAACGCATACTATCAGGCCATCAAGAATCAAGACTACAACAAGGCCTATTCATACTGGGATACAAGCAAATTAACAGCAGTAAATGGCCAACAGGTAACAGAACAGGCGTTTGCGGCACTAGCCCAATTAGATGATACCAGGCAAGGCCCGGTGACCAACTTTAGTCAGACAAACATTAGTGTGAATAACGACACCGCGACGGTTACCATGTCGGTTACACGCAACGGCCCGCCGTACACAGTACAGCTTCAAATGAGCAAGGTAGGCAATGACTGGAAGATCACCAGAGCCGACAACATTTAATAAGATGAACGAGTACGATCTCATCGCGTCCTTTTATGATCGTGAGCATGCGCAGTTCGATGAAGATGTGGATTTGTACCGCAGCTTCGCCGAACTGTATACTGGCCCCTTGCTGGAACTGGCCTGCGGGAGTGGACGCCTACTGCTGCCACTCGCCCAGGACGGCTATACACTCACTGGCGTCGATACATCTGCAAAGATGCTGGAACTGGCCCGGCAGCGTGTACAGGAGGAAGACCTGGCCGACCGCGTGACGCTGGTACAACAAGATATGTCTACGCTGCACCTGGGGCAGCAATTCAGTTTAGCCTTCGTGGCTCTTGGCTCGTTTGCTCACCTCACCACGCGCAAAGCCCAACAGCAGGCATTGGCAGCTATTCGGGCGTATCTGACAAAAGGGGGTACCTTTATCCTCGATATCAGCAATGCAGACGCTCGTTACATGGAAAACCTCAGTGGTCAGCTTCTGCATCAGGGGACATGGACGAACGAAGATGGCACTATTTTGACCCATATGGTCAGTCCTGCATCCTCGCATACAAAGCACCTGCTGGAGCTAACTCACTTTTATGACCGGCATGTACAGGGTGGCCCAATCGAGCGCACAGTCGTGACAACCTATCTCTATCTCTTTGAGCGCAGTGAAATGGAACTGCTGCTTGAACAGGCAGGGTTTGGCATTAAAGAGGTCTATGGAGATTATACGATGAGTCCTGCTACGTTGGAAAGCCCACGTATGATATTTATAGCGGAGGCCCGCTAGACAGAAAACTATGGCAAACGTACAAACATTGCATGAATGGAATCTTACACAACAAGCAGCTCAAGCCTTACAAAGCCAGCTAGCCTCACAGGTTATCCGTACCGACGAATTGAATAGCGATGTTCGCTATGTGGCCGGGGTGGATATGGCTATCAACGAGGAGAACGAGATGGCGAGGGCTGCCGTCGTCTTGCTCTCCTATCCTGATATGGAGATACTGGAACGCCATGTCTATGAGGAGCCTGTCCGCATGCCCTACATCCCCGGTCTCCTCTCGTTCCGCGAAGTGCCGTGCATTCTAGGAGCCTTTGCCCATTTGCACCAGCAGTCCGATCTGGTGATGGTGGATGGACAGGGCATTGCCCATCCACGCTATTTTGGTATCGCCTCACACCTGGGTCTCTGGCTCGACCTGCCCACGATAGGCTGTGCCAAATCCATTCTACGCGGCCACTATGACGAAAAGGCTCTGAGCGAAGAGGCTGGTTCGTGGGTTCCGCTTATATATAAAGGTGAGCGAATCGGAGCCGCGGTACGCACACGCTCCCATGTCAAGCCAATGATTATCTCGTTAGGTCATCGTATCAGCCTGGAAACCAGCATTAAGTATGTGCTAGCTTGTAGCAAGGGCTATCGCCTGCCAGAGCCGACACGACAGGCGGATAAGTTGTCGAAGGATAACGCATACAGGGAGCAGGAGCAGAAGCAACAGGCTACACTGTGGGAATGACTATTTTCCTTCATACAACGGTACCGTAAAATAGAACGTCGTGCCCTCATCTAAAGTACTGTCAAAACCAATCTTGCCACCATGTTGTTCAACAATGAGTCTGGCGATAGAAAGCCCCAGACCGTAGCCACCCATTTTTGATTGACGCCTATCATTGGATTGATAGAAACGCTCAAAGACATGGGGGCGGTCCTCCAAGGGAATAC
>WNGL01006992.1_pt1 | contig 14584 bp, 16 predicted proteins | sample 5400591 | NCBI WGS metagenome assembly WNGL01 (sample SAMN13153377, study PRJNA577476) | soil metagenome | isolation source: 80 cm soil or saprolite under Garry oak tree replicate 1 | place: USA:California | collected 2016-06-15
TGGCGGATCCGCGCCTCCATCATGCCCTGCTCGTTCTTGGCGGCGTCGTAGTCCGCGTTCTCCCGGATGTCCCCGTGCTCGCGTGCCACGCCGATCGCCTGGGAGACACGCTCGCGACCAGTGGTCTTGAGCTCGTGCAGCTCCACGCTCAGGCGCTCGTAGGCCTCGGGCGTCAGGTAGGTGACACGGTCGCCGGCTGGCTGAGACATGGTTCGGGAACCTCCTTGGCCGCGAAGACGAGAGCGTGACGGGGTGCCCTTCGCGTCGGCTACCAGCCCCGTCCAGTCGATTGCCGTTCAAATGACGATCCGCGCCCGAGTGGCGGGCTTCGCACCGCCCTGCCGCACCCGGACGCTCAGCGCCTTGAGATCAGGGCGAAGAGCAACACCTCGCGCCCGGCGATCCGGAGACGCGAGCTGCCCGTGTGGCGTTATCGGCACAGGGCTCGACCTGGTCGATCCCGAGCCGGTCGCACCGGTCGCTCGAAACGGCCGCGGTCATGCTCCACCTCCCGAGAAGACGGCCACGAGGCCCAAAAAGCGTAAAGAGCGGTTACCAATCGCGCAGACCAACAAGCTACCCTTCCAGAGCGCCGCATGCCAGGTTGATCCAGTTATTGCCAGCTCAGCCGTGTCGGGAGCGCTGCTCATCGCCGGCGGGCGTAGGTCACCGGCGCGCCGCCGGCCAGCGCACGAGGCGAGCGGTCACCGTCGGGCTCGTGCTCGGAGACCCGCGCCGGTCCTTCGTCGGCCAGCGGCAGGCGCAGCTCGAAGCGGGCGCCGGGAGTGCCCGTCGACGGCTCGCAGAGCACCAGGTCGCCGCCCAGGAAGCGGGCCAGCTTGCGGGCGATGTAGAGGCCGAGGCCGGCGCCCTCGCCTCGCCGGCCGTCGCTGGATTCGAGCTGGGTGAAGCGCTCGAAGATCCGCTCCCGCTGTCCTGCCGGGATCCCGGGCCCGGCGTCGATGACCGCGATCACCGCCTGGCCGCCCCGCCGCCGTGCCTGGAGCCTGATCGGCGTCCCGGCTGGCGAGTACTTGGCGGCGTTGTCCAGCAGGTTGGTGAGCACCTGCAGCAACGTCTCGGGCGCCGCGCGCACCGGCAGCGCTCTGCCGGCGTCCAGGCGCACCCGGCGGCCAGGGTGGCCCAGCTCGGTCGCCCGCTCGGCCTCTCGCGCCACCTTGACCGCGTCGATCACGGCCTCCGCGGGAGGTCCCAGCTCGGCCTGCTCGAGTCTGGCGGCCTCCAGCAACTGCTCGACCAGCCGCTTCCGCCGCTCGCCCTGGCGGGCGGCCATGGCGACCAGCTCACGCCGCTGCTCCGGCCCCAGCGCGCCGTCACGGGTCGTCAGCGTCTCGAGCGAGCCGAGCACCACCGTCAGCGGTGCGCGCAGCTCGTGGGAGACGGTCGCCAGCATCGCCTCCGCGGCCGCCTGGGCGCGCGCCCACCACCACGATCGCCGGGGCGAGTCCGAGCAGCAGCGCCGAGGTCCAGGTGCCGAGCCGCGCCCGGCGGCGCAGTTCCTCGCCGAGCGAGCCGCCGCGCAGCGCCGGCTCGGCGGCGGCCAGCGCGTTGGCGACCAGCAGGAAGGCGAGCGCCGCCGCCAGTGCCGGCAGCTCGGTCGCGCTGGCGCCGCGCGGCCCGCCGAGCAGCAGCCAGGCGGCGCCGGCGACGGCGATGGCCAGGGCGAGCCGTGCCGCCTCGAACAGGCACCGCCGTGGCGGCAGGCGCCAGGCGAGGGCCGCCAGCAGGGTCGCGACGCCGGTGACCAGCACGCCGGCGGCCATCCCCCAGCCGAGCAGGACCGCCAACCCGAACGGCTGCGCCATGGCGCCCGGCTCCAGGTGCGCGGGGGAGAGCCGCTCGCCACGGTGCTGGGCGCCAAGGTCGGGGCGGGATGGCCGCTCGCCACGCAGCTGGGCGGCCTGGTCGGCGGGCGGGCGTCGCCTGCCGGGGAGGTGAGCGGCGAGGCTCGGTCCCAGCGCGGCGGCCAGTGCCAGGCCGCCGAGGACGGCGACCGGGCCGGGCGTGGCGAGCAGCGCCCGTACACCCGCCGGGACCGTGGCGAGCAGGAGCCCGGCCCCGGCCAGCGAAACGGCGAGCGGGTAGGCGAGCCGCCAGCGGCCGGACGGCGCGACCGTCGTCCGAACCGGTTCCAGCCGCCGGTCCGTCCCCACCTGCCCCACCTCCTGAGGGTCCCGCCGGCCCCACGCCGGTCGCTCGCCTGGCCTCTTCAGCCTCCGGTATCGCGGACGGGAGTGGCGCCGCGCGATCCCTGACCGATGCTCTGGATCCCGGCTACCGCGACCTAGCTATCAGGCACCTCGAACATGACAGACAGTCTAATGATAGTGAACTAAGCCTATTTCGGTAGAGGGGCGAGCAGGTCAGTTAAGCTGTACCGGTCTGCCGCTGAACGGCTTTCGATGTTTCTCGTCGTGATCGTCCTGATAAGCGCGCTAGCCGTCCCGCTGCTCGGGGGCCGCCTGGAGGCCCTGGCCGAGGTCCGAGCGAGGCTCGCGTGGATCCTCCTGCTCGCACTCGGGCTGCAGGTGATCAGTCTGACGGTCCCCGGGGTGCCCGAGTCGCTGCGGCCGCTCATCCAGCTCGCCTCCTACCCGGTCGCGGGGGTGTTCGTGTTCGCCAACCGCCGCCTGCCCGGGATGCTGCTGATCGGCCTGGGCGCGCTGCTCAACCTGATCGCCATGACCGCCAACGGCGGCGTGATGCCCGCCTCGGCCTCGGCGCTCGACCAGGCCGGGTTGCCGCGGCAGCGGGACAGCTACGCCAACTCGACCCTGGTGCGGGACCCACGGCTGGGGTTCCTCGGCGACGTCTTCGCCATTCCGGAGCCGGTTCCGTTGCACAACGTGTTCAGCGTCGGTGACGTCACCATCGGAGTCGGTGTGGTCATCGCCGTGCACGGCCTCTCCGGGTCGCGCCTGCGGGTCGTGCGCGGGGGCGGGCGCCACGTCCGCCGGCGCCGCTACCGGCGCCGCTACCGGCGCCGCTACCGGGGCCGTCACGAGCGCGCCCCTGGAGGTCGCGACCCAGCCCACTGACACGCGTGCCGCTACGGCACGACGCCCCGCAGGCGCAGGCGGCGCTCGGTCCTCGCCAGGGCCAGCGACAGGTAGGGCATCGACCACGCGAGCGAGCGGGTGGCGGCGTGCTCGTCGCCGTAGCGCCGCGCGATGTCGAGGGCCCGCTCGTGCAGGGTCATCGGCTCGCCGGCCGAGCCGACGGTCATGTCGCAGTAGGTGAGCGCGTCGGCGACCGCCGACTTCTCCCGCGGGAACCCCTCCAGCTCGCGGTCCAGGCCGCGCAGTTGCGCCTCGAAGCGCGCCTCGGCATGGTGGGCCACCAGTCGGGCCAGCCGTTCGTGCCCGAGCGACCGCAGGTACCGCGCGCCGTCCAGCGCGTGGCAGCCGGTCTGCTGGAGGCCAGGCGCGTCGCCGACGTCGTGGAGGTAGGCGGCCGCGACGAGCTGGACGCTGTCCTGCTGGGAGAACGCGCCGGCCACCCAGCGGGCCCGTTCCCCGACCGCCCGGCAGTGCAGCCAGCGGTCCCCGAGCGGGACCAGCAGCTCCGCCGCGTGCTCGGCCGCCCAGTCGACCAGTGCCTCGCCGGTAGCCGTGGCCGAGCCCTCCCCGAGATCGCTCCCCGGCTCAGCATAGCGGCTGGGCGTGACGGTGCTCCGGGGCCGGCGCGGACTGTCGGGTGAGTTCGCTACCCTTTGTCGAACGCATCGCAAGCCACCAAGTCAAGGAGCGGTTGGATCGTGCCCCGTACTCTGCTCGCCGTGCACGCGCACCCTGATGACGAATCCTCCAAGGGTGCCGGCACCTTCGCCCGCTACGATGACGAAGGCGTCCGGACGGTGATCGTGACCTGTACCGGCGGCGAAGCCGGGGACATCCTCAACCCGGCGATGGACCAGCCGGGCAATCTCGAGCGGATGCCCGAGCTGCGCCGCGAGGAACTGGCCAAGGCGCTGCAGGTCCTCAACGTCAGCCAGCACTACTTCCTCGGCTACCGCGACTCGGGCATGCCCGACACCGAGACGAACAAGCATCCCGAGGCCTTCGCCAACGCCGACCTGGACGAGGCGATCGGCCGGCTGGTGCGGATCATCCGGGCGGAGCGGCCGCAGGTCGTGCTCACCTACGACGAGGAGGGCGGCTACCCCCACCCCGACCACATCCGCACCCACGAGGTGGCCGTGGCCGCCTTCGACGCGGCCGGCGACCCCGCCCGCTACCCGGACGCCGGCGAGCCGTTCCAGCCGCTGAAGCTCTACTACTTCGCCTCGTTCTCGCGCAACCGCCTGCTGACGCTGCACGAGGGCACGGTGGAGCGCGGTCTGGAAAGCCCCTACGCCGAGTGGCTGAAGCGCTGGGACGAGGAGTCCGAGGAGAGCGGCGAGGAGATCCGCGAGCCGGCGATCACCACCCAGGTGGACGTCGGCAAGTGGCTGCCCCAGGCGCGCGACGCGCTGATCGCGCACGCGAGCCAGATCGACCCGAACGGCTTCTGGTTCGCGATCCCCGACGAGGTGGTCGCCGACATCTACCCCTGGGAGGACTACACGCTGGCGCGATCGCTGCTGCCCACACCGCTGCCGGAGCGTGACCTGTTCGCCGCGATCGACCAGGACGGCCTTCCGCTCCGCTGAGCAGGACTTGCCGCGTCCCCCGCGCCACCGCCGCACTACAATCCCGGCGACAGTGGTACAGCCCAATGAAGGGTCGCGACATGCGGGTGTACGACTCGATCCTGGACGCCGTCGGCAATACCCCGATGGTGCGCTTGTCACGGCTCGGGCGAGGTCTCGGCCCGACGATTCTCGCCAAGGTGGAGTACCTGAACCCGGGCGGCTCGGTGAAGGACCGGATCGGCCTGGCCATGGTCGAGCGGGCGGAGGCCAGCGGCCAGCTCAGGCCCGGCGGCACGATCATCGAGCCGACCAGCGGCAACACCGGCGTGGGCCTGGCCATCGTCGCCGCGCTCAAGGGCTACCGCTGCGTCTTCGTGATGCCCGACAAGGTCAGCCACGAGAAGATCGCGCTGCTGCGCGGCTACGGCGCCGAGGTGGTGGTCACCCCGACCGCTGTGCCGCCGGACAGCCCCGAGTCCTACTACTCGGTGGCCAACCGCCTGACGGACGAGATCAACGGGGCGTTCCAGCCCAACCAGTACGCCAACCAGGCCAATCCCGAGGCGCACTACGCGAGCACCGGCCCGGAGATCTGGGAGCAGACCGACGGCGAGGTGGACGTGCTGGTTGTCGGCGTCGGCACCGGCGGGACCGTCACCGGCGCCGGTCGCTACCTCAAGGAGCGCAAGCCCGGCTTGCGGGTGGTGGGCGCCGACCCGGAGGGCTCGATCTACTCGCGGCCCGACGACGTGCACCCCTACCTGGTCGAGGGCGTCGGCGAGGACTTCTACCCGGCGACGCTGGACCCCTCGGTGGTCGACCGCTACGTGACCGTCTCCGACCGCGACGCGTTCCTGATGACCCGCCGCCTCGCGCGGGAAGAGGGGCTGCTGGTCGGCGGCTCCGGAGGCCTGGCGGTGGCCGCGGCCGTCGTGGTCGCCAGGGAGCTGGGGCCAGGCACGACCATCGTGGTGCTGATCCCCGACTCCGGGCGCGGCTACCTGTCCAAGGTGTTCAACGACGACTGGATGCGCGAGCACGGCTTCCTGCCGCGCAGCCGGCAGGGCATGGTGGGCGACGTGCTGGTCGGCAAGGCGCACCACGACATCCCGCGGCTGGTCACCGTCGCCTCGCACCAGCGCGTCAGGGAGGCGATCGACCTGCTGCACACCTGGTCGGTGAGCCAGGTGGCGGTGGTCTCCGGCGACGACCCCAGCGACGTGTCCAGGGTGGTCGGCTCGGTGCAGGAGGGTTCGCTGCTCGAGCGCCTGTTCCGCAAGCCCGAGGTCCTCGATGCGCAGGTGGTCGACGTGATGGACCCGCCCTTCCCGACCGTGGAGCGGGGCGAACTGCTCGAGGAGGCCTACGAGCTGCTCTCCAAGGGCCGCTCCACCGCCGTCCTGGTCACCGAGCACGGCCGCCCGGTCGGCGTCATGACCCGCTCCGACATCCTCGACTTCCTCGCCACCGCCCGCCGCAACGGCTAGGCGCCAGCGGCGGGCGCACCCGCGAAGCCGGTGGTGTTGAATGGCGGCGACGCTGGAGTCCCACGCGAGCTTGGAGCAGCGCAATGTCGTTCGAGGAGTCGCACTTCGAGACCAAGGCGGTGCACGTCGGCTCGGCCCCTGACCCCGCGACCGGCGCGGTGATCCCGCCGATCTACCAGACCTCCACCTTCGCGCAGGAGGGCCCGGGGCGGCACCACGGCTACGAGTACGCCCGCACCGGCAACCCGACCCGCGCCAACCTGGAGCAATGCCTCGGCGCGCTCGAAGGGGTGGGGCCGGGCGACCGCGGCGGCGCGCTCTGCTTCGGCTCCGGCATGGCGGCCACCACCACGGTGCTGCAGACGCTGGTCCCCGGTGACCACCTGGTGCTCTCCGCCGACGTCTACGGCGGCACCTACCGGGTGGTCGCCAGGGTGTTCGCGCAGTGGGGGCTCGACTTCACCGCGGTGGACATGACCAACATCGATGCAGTGAAGCAGGCGACGGGCGCCCGGACCCGGATGGTATGGGTCGAGACCCCGACCAACCCGCTGCTCGGCGTGGTCGACATCGCCGCGGTCGCCGAGATCGCGCACGCCGCCGGGGCGACCTGCGTGGTCGACAACACCTTCGCAACGCCCTACCTGCAGCGGCCGCTGGAGCTGGGCGCCGACGCGGTGGTCCACTCCACCACCAAATACCTGGGCGGGCACTCCGACCTGGTCGGCGGCGCTCTGGTCACCCGCCTGCCCGAGCTGCACGAGCGAGCCAAGTTCCTGCAGAACGCGGTCGGCGCGGTGCCCGGCCCCTTCGACTGCTGGCTGACCCTGCGCGGGCTCAAGACCCTGGCGCTGCGCATGCACGCCCACTGCCACAACGCGCTGCGAGTGGCGACCTTCCTGGCTGGCCGCGACGACGTGGCCGAGGTCCGGTACCCCGGCCTGCCGAGCCATCCAGGGCACGAGCTGGCCGCCCGTCAGATGCTCGGCTACGGCGGGATGGTCTCGTTCCGCCCCGCCGGCGGGGCCGCCGCCGCCGAGCGACTGGTGCAGCGCACGCGCGTGTTCACCCTGGCCGAGAGCCTCGGCGGCGTCGAGAGCCTGATCGAGCTGCCCGGGGTGATGACCCACGCCAGCGTGGCGGGCACCGAGGCCGAGGTGCCCGCTGACCTGGTGCGACTGTCGGTCGGCATCGAGCACGCCGACGACCTGGTCGCCGACCTCGACCAGGCACTCGCCGGCTGAGGGTCGAAGGGCTGGGGGTCGCCCGTGCCGGTGGTGCCGGCCGTCTCGGTGGTGCCGGCCGTCTCCGGAAGCGGGCAGTCCCGCGTCCCTCAATCGTCCCGGTCGGGGGGTGGCCGCTGGCGGAGCTGCTTGGTGGAGGCGCGGCGGCGCTTGGACTCCACGCGCCGGGCGGCGGCGGTCACGCTCGGCCGGGTGGGCCTGCGGGTGCGTGGCGCCGCCACGGCGGAGGCGAGCATCGCGGCGAGGCGCTCGGTCGCGTCGCGCCGGTTGGCGAGCTGGCTGCGCTGGTTCTGGGCGACCAGCCGCAGCCGTCCGGCCGAGTCCACCCGCGAGGCGAGCCGGCGCATGGCGCGCTCCTTGGCCTCCGGCGGGATCGACGGCGAGCCGGCCAGGTCGAAGCGCAGCTCGACACGGGAATCGGTGGTGTTGACACCCTGCCCGCCAGGCCCGGACGAGCGGCTGGTCCGGAACTCGAGCTCCTCCACGGGGATCTCGATCTCCGGCGTGATCCGCACGACCTCGGCCATCAGCCCACCCCTCAGGCCATCGCCCGCCGCGGTGGGCCGCCCTTGTCGGTCAGATGCCGGGCGGTGTTCACCAGTGGCACGTGCGAGAACGCCTGCGGGAAGTTGCCGAGCTGGCGGCCGAGCTCGGGGTCGTACTCCTCGGCGAGCAGCCCGAGGTCGTTGCGCAGCGACAGCAGCCGCTCGAACAGCTCGCGGGCCTCCTCGTGGCGGCCCATCAGCGCCAGGTTGTCGGCCAGCCAGAAGCTGCACGCCAGGAACGCGCCCTCGCCCGGCGGCAGGCCGTCGACGCCTGCCGAGTGGTCGGCGTCGTAACGCATCACCAGGCCGTCGCTGGTCAGCTCGCGCTTGATCGCCTCCACCGTGCCGCGCATGCGCGGGTCGGTCGCCGGCAGGAAGCCCACCAGCGGGATCATCAGCACGCTCGCGTCCAGCAGTTGGCTGCCGTACGACTGCACGAAGGTGTTGCGGTCGGCGTCGTAGCCGCGCTCGCAGACCTCGTCGTGGAGCTTGCGCCGCAGCGCCCGCCAGCGGTCGACAGGGCCTTCCAGGTTGTAGACGTCGACCGCCTTGACCGCGCGGTCGACGCCCACCCAGGCCATCACCTTGGAGTGGGTGAACTGGCGGCGGGGCCCGCGGATCTCCCACAGCCCCTCGTCCGGCTCCTGCCAGTTGGATTCGAGGAAGTCCATCAGCGCGAGCTGGAAGTCCCAGCCGGTCTCGTCGGTCGCGATGCCGGCCCGCCGCGAGAGGTGCAGGGCGTCCATGACCTCGCCGTAGACGTCGAGCTGGAACTGGTTCACGGCCGCGTTGCCGGTGCGCACCGGCCTGGAGCCCTCGTAGCCGGGCAGCCAGGGCAGCTCCTGCTCGCTGATACGCCGCTCGCCGGCCACGCCGTACAGGATCTGCATCTGCTTGGGCTGGCCGGCCACCGCCCGCAGCAGCCACTCGCGCCAGGCCCTGGCCTCATCGATGGCCCCGGCCAGCAGCAGCGCGTCCAGGGTGAAGGTGGCGTCCCGCAGCCAGCAGTAGCGGTAGTCCCAGTTGCGGATCCCGCCGATGGCCTCCGGGAGCGAGGTCGTGGGCGCCGCCACGATGCCCCCGGTCGGCTCGTAGGTGAGCGCCTTGAGGACGATCAGGGAGCGGATCACCGCGTCCTCCCAGTCGCCTCGGTAGGTGATGTTGCTGGCCCACTGGCCCCACCAGGCCTCGGTCTCGTCGATCGCGCGGATCGGGTCGATCGTTCGCGGCGAGGGCATGTGCGAGGCGTGCCAGGTCAGCCTGAACGGCACCCGGTCGCCCTCGGACACGGTGAACTCCGCCACGCTGCTGAGGTTCTCGCCGTGGACCTCGACGGGCGTGCGCAGCCACACCGAGTCCGGACCGGCGATGGCGTGCAGCGCGCCGTCGATGCGCCGCACCCACGGCACGATCGAGCCGTAGTCGAAGCGGATCACCAGCTCCATGCGCATGGGCACGCGGCCCCTGACGCCCTCCACGACCCTGGCCACGTCGGGGTCGCGCTGCCGTGGCGGCATGCAGTCGACCAGCCGGACCACGCCGTCCGGGGTCTGGAACTCCGTCTCGAGGATCAGCGAGTCGCCCTGGTAGCTGCGCCGGACCGCGGTGAGGGGACCGGCCGGCGCGATCTGCCAGTGGCCGTGGTGCTCGTCCCCGAGCAGAGCGGCGAAGCAGGCCGGCGAGTCGAAGCGAGGCAGGCACAGCCAGTCGATCGATCCGCTCTTGCTGACCAGCGCGGCGGTGTGCGTGTCCCCGATGATCCCGTAGTCCTCGATCAGCGGCATGTGGCGCCCTCGTTGGTTGGCTCGGCGCGGCCCGCGGCGACCGACCGGGCCACGCGGCCCGCTCTCAGCTTGCCGGAGGATCCAGCGGTTCGCCGTCCACCAGGCGCCTGGCCACGTCGATGACGCGCTCGCGGTGGGAGCGGGCGCGGCTGCGGATGCGCTCGAACGCCGCGCCGGAGGAGAGCCCCTCGCGCTCCATCAGGATGCCCTTGGCCTGCTCGATGACGACCCGGCGGTCGAGCGCGTAGCGGAGCTGCTCGGTGACCTTGCCCTGCATGTGCGCCTCGATCGAGCTGCGCAGCACCGAGGCGATGATGCGCGCGTACGCCTGGATCGCCTCGATCTCGCCGTCGTCCCAGTCGTGACGCTTGGCGGCGTAGACGTTGAGGGTCCCGACCGAGCCCTCGAGCCGCACCGGCACCCCCAGGATCGCGTGGACGCCGTGCTCGCCGGCCAGCGGGCCGAACGACGGCCACCGCGGGTCGCTGGCGACGTCGGCGGCCACCACCGGCTCGCCCTGCTCGAACGCGTCCACGCAGGGCCCCTCGTCCACCTGCTCCTGGAGGGTCTCGATGATGCGGCCGCGCTCGCTGGAGGCGGCGACGTAGCGGAGCAGGTCGCCCTCGGTCAGCAGGAGCAGGCCGGCACCGTCGATCGCGAAGATGCGGCTGGTCTCGCTGACGACGTGCTCCAGCGCATGCTCGAGCCCGTCTCGATCGTCGGCCGTGAGCTGAGCAAGGCCGCTGATGCTTGACGCGAGAGCGTCTGGATTGATCGGCATCGCTTCCTCCGGCTCCTTTTGCTCCCAGGTCGGAGGATTCCACATCCGCCGTGATCGCACCACAGTTTGACAGACGACGAGCCCCCTGCCGGCAGGAGGCCCGTCGCGCCCCGAGAGACGATCCCCCCGAGGGGGGAAGGCAGGGTCTGGGCCCTCCCCCAAGCGGTCTTACACGAGCGGGCATGTCCCAAACGCGCGGTTCAGGCTTCAACCAACTCCATCCGCATACGCTCCAGCGCCCGTCGCAGGAGCCGCGAGACGTGCATTTGCGAGATGCCCAGGCGCTCGGCGATCTGGTCCTGCGTGAGCTCGTCGACGTAGCGCAGCACCACGATACGCCGCTCGCGCTCGGGAAGGCGGCCGACCAGCTCGGGCAGGATCAGGAGATTCTCGGGCTCCTCGCGTGCGCTGGTGTCCATGACGAAGTCGCCGAGCACCGCGTCGCCCTCCTCGCCCGCCGGCTGGTCCAGCGACGGGGCCGAGCGGGTCTGGGCCACCTCGATGGCCTCCAGCACCTCGTCCTCGCTCGCGCCGAGGTACTGGGCGAGCTCCGCCACGGTGGGCGAGTGGCCGAGCCGCTGGGGCAGCTCGTCGATGGCTCGGCACAGGCGTAGCGCCAGGTCCTTGGTGCCCCTGGGCACGCGCAGACGCCAGCTCGTGTCGCGCAGGTAGCGCTTGATCTCGCCGATCACCGTCGCCACCGCGTACGGGATGAACGGGTTCGCCCGCTCCGGCTCGTAGCGGTCGACGGCCTTGACGAGCCCGAGCCGCGCCACCTGGCGCAGGTCCTCCAGGGAGGCGGCCCGGTTGCCCCGGTAGCGCTCGGCGAGCCGGTCGGACAGCCCCATATAGGCGAGGATGATGCGTTCCCGCGTCGCCGGGTCCCGGGTCTTGGCATACTCCCGGAACCAGCCCTCCACGCGTTGCACCGCCAGCTCGTCGTCGGGGCGGACCTCCTGGACCATGTCTGGCATGTCCGGTGGGAGAGGGAGCTGCCAGCGGTCCGTTGCGGTTGACCTCACTGCGGTCGTCATCGTTACCTCCGAGAGGTGTTGATGGACCCGCAGGGTCAGGGCAGGTCGCGGCCCTTTCAGCGGGAATCGTTCCCCGGCCCTCCGGCATTAAACGCTCTGCTGTGGTGCGGGTCAGCGGGCCGACCACCACGCCCAGCGGTCCGGCCGGATGGCGATCACCGGGCCGGGCGGCCTGGACCCGAGGTAGGCGGGGTAGCGGGCGGCCAGCGCGTCCAGCGCCGCCTCGGCGGCCTCGCCCTCCAGGGTCGAGGCTGTGCCTCGAAGCTCCACCCACCACAGCGCCGACCAGTCGTCCTCGTAGTGGTCGACCAGCAGCGCCGCGCGCGGATCGGCCTCCAGGTCCCGGATCCGCCGCAGCGCCCGGCCGCGCTTCGGCTTCACGTCGTCCACCGCCCACACCGCGGTTCCCGCGTGCCACGCGAAGGTCACCGGAACGATCCGCGGGCCATCCGGCGACAGCCTCGCCAGCCGCGCCACCGGGGCGTCGGCAAATCGGGCGATCACCTCCGCCGGGGGTCCCTGTGGCCCGGCGCTCCCGCCGGGCATCAGGACCGGCCCGCGGGGTCGCCGGTCGCGCTGAAGGTGCTCATCCGCCAGACCGTAGCGCCGGCGGCGCCGTCCGGCATCCCAGCCGGCTGCAACCACCGTATCCGAGCTACGCAGTGCGGGTGAAGTGCGCAGACATCCAGTAGTGGAGAATCTCCTCATCAATCTCTGACCCGGGCATGCCGCCCGAAGGAGCACACACGATGACCGATCAGACTCCGCAGGGCTGGGGACCGCCGGCCGGTGGCCCACCCAGTTCCGGCCGGGGGGCGCCGCGGCGCAGCGGACCGACGCGCCCGCCACCACCGCCGTGACCACGGTCACGACCCCGCCTCCGACCACCGAGCTCGCCACCACCACGACCGCGGCGCCGACCACGAGCCCACCGACCACCCGCAAGCCCACGCCCACCACCCGGTATCGGCCCCCGACCACGCGCAAGCCGCCGCAGACGACCCGCGCCCCTGCGCGGAACTGCGACCCCGCCTACCCCGGCAGGTGCCTCCAGGACGGCATCGGCGACTACGACTGCGCCGGAGGCTCCGGCAACGGCCCCAACTACGTCGACGGCCCGCTCACGGTGCGCTCGCCCGACCCCTTCGGCCTGGACAGCGACCACGACGGCGTCGGCTGCGAGAGCTGATCCGTCAGCGGCGCCCGAATGGAAGGCTGGTGCCGGACGAGGGGCTCGAACCCTCCCCTGATATCCGTCTGACCAGCGGTTTTGGCGAGGAGGAGCGCCTCGGGTCCGCATGGGGTCCGCGAGCGCTTAGATTAGGTGAGCCGAAGGCACTCAGCCGGCGTGGGCCGTCAGCAGCGCCAGGAGCGCGTACGCGGCGCGCTTGGCCTCCTCCGGCTCGGTGGAGTCGCACATGAGCCCGATCGCGTTGATGCCCGCCGACCCGGCGTGCTGCGCCAGCGGGTAGTCCGCGACGATCTGTGTGGCCGGGTTCTTGGCGCGTTCGCCCAGGGTCAGGTCCAGCAGCGACGCGGCGTTGGAGTTGGGCGCCAGGTCCTCTGCTGAGACGCCGGCCTCGACCGCTGCCTGCGTCCCGGTGGTCAGCAGGTCCAGGGCGGGCCGCTGTCCGGCGCTCCCAGGCGTCCACGAACCCGACGTTGGCCACGATGGCAGCTGCTTGCGCGGGGCGCGGCAGCGCCAGCTCCCGCGCGTGGTCCACCGCCTTGGTTGCAGCGCTCACGAGGTCGAGCGTGGCGAAGACGGCCGCCATCACCTCGAACGGATCTCCCTGGCTCACCTGGCACGCTCTTCTCGCGGCTCGGCGAAGCGGACCGGCTGGAGCCAGCAGGAGCTCGGCCGCCGGCTCGGCCTCTCGCAAGGGGCGTGGCCGCGATGCTCGCCTCCGCACCGCCAGCGCCGCCGGGCCGGGACGCCGAGCTGCTCGCCGAAACGGTAGCGGCGATCAAGGCCGAACCCGGCCAGCTCAAGACGCCGATCGCCAACCGGCTCCGCGGCGAGATGCAGCGACGCCTGGCCGCAGTCGACCGTGCCGTGGCCGCTGGCCTCGTCCATACCCGCCCGCTGGTCCCTGTCCACGGCAGCCGGACGGGCTACTACCCGGGTCCCGCCCTCGAGGAGGGCGCCGCCGGCTAACCGAGCGCCAGTGATCCGCCGGCGGTCGACGCCGGCCAGGTTCCTCGAGGACCTTCCCGAGCACGGCACGACGCGAGCCGACCGGTAGGCACGGCGGCCGCGACGCTGGACGCCACCTTACCGGTAGGTGTACGGTGCGTACATCCCGTACAGAGAGAGTGAGGGTCGAACGGATGAGCGAGCTTCCAATCACCGACGCCCGCGAGGACCTCGCCGAGGTCATCAACCGCGTCGCCTACAGCCACGAGCGCGTGCGGCTCACCCGCCGCGGCAAGCCCCTGGCCGCGGTGGTGTCGATCGAGGACCTCGAGCTGCTGGAGCTGCTGGAGGACCAGGCCGACCTGGAGGCGATGCGCGCCGCGCTGGCCGACCCCGCCAACGCCCAGCCGATCCCCTGGGAGCAGGTCAAGACCAACCTCGGCCTGTAGCCCCACGCCCACCCTCTCCCTCGTCGTCGCCGCCGCCCTGCAGCCCAGCCCGAGGAGCCTCCGACGCGCTACCGCATCGTGGTGTTGCCCACCGCTCAGCGTGAGCTCGCCAAGCTCCCCCGCGCCATCGCCCGCCGCATCGCCGCGGCGATCGAGGCGCTGGCCGCCGACCCCCGGCCCGCCGGCGTCCGCAAACTCGCCGGCGGCGCCGGCGAGGGGTGGCGCGTCCGCGTGGGCGACTACCGCGTGCTGTACGAGGTCCGCGACGCCGAGCTCCTCGTCACCGTCGTCAAGCTCGCCCACCGCCGCCAGGTCTACCGCGGTCGCTGACCAACCAGGAGAGAACCAGCGTGGCCCATGTCGAGAAGCACCGCCGGATCTACCCGTGCGAGTACGGTCCGCGAGCGCTCAGATTTAGGTGAGTCGAACCACTCTCCGAGGGCTCTCAGAACGTCCCCCGAAGCGGCTA
>WNGL01009454.1_pt1 | contig 14582 bp, 11 predicted proteins | sample 5400591 | NCBI WGS metagenome assembly WNGL01 (sample SAMN13153377, study PRJNA577476) | soil metagenome | isolation source: 80 cm soil or saprolite under Garry oak tree replicate 1 | place: USA:California | collected 2016-06-15
CTGGAAGGGACGCGCTTTCACCACTGCCCGGAGACCGCTGGACAACTCGACTCCGACGACGTCGGACAGGTATCCGGACCGGAAGAGCACGCGGTTGAGCGGCACGCCCAGGTAACGCAGACACCAGTCCGCGAGGAGTGCGTCATCGAGCACACCCGGCAGCGTATCGCGGCGTCCGGAACCGCACTCACATGCCGCATACGGCGCGCATCAGGTCAGGCAGGATCTGGCCACCGGAGGCCGGGACGTTCGCTCGCATCATCGACGGGCGCCTACCTGGCCCGGCGGCGACTTCTGGGGTCAGATGCGTCGTGCCGGGTCAGCGGCGGCATCGGGCTACGTCAATCGACAGCATCACGCTGAGTGACGAGGGCGTCAGGACGAACGCTCACCGAGCCGCCGATAGGTGCGGCTCCGGAGAGCAGACGCTGAGCGATCATTGCCGCACATAGCTGGTTGTTATGGATTGCGTGCTTGGGCTCGGGTGCCCCGGTTTGCCCGGGCAACGCGTGTGACGGTCCTTCGAAAGCTGGCATTCAATGGCTTGTGCCACATGGCGCAGGGCATGATCTCGTCACCGTTGCTCGCCGCGCAGCCGGACGATCGCTGACTGCCATTAGTCCAATGGTTCCAGCCGGTACTCTCCGCCGTCCTCGATCAGCAGGACCCCTTTGCCCTTGCCCACCGGGGGGACGACCCGGCCGGCCAGCCCGAGCACGGCTGCCTCGTTGGTGGGGCTGTGGCCTGCCACGAGCGCCCGGCCGCCTTCGGGCAGCCCTTCCACAACCTGCCGCAGTGCCGAGGCGAGCAGGAAGGACTCTCGCTCGACCAGGTCCGGGTCGACTGCTCGCATGGCGTCCAGGTCCGCACCCTTGCCCGCTGCCTTGGCCGCTTGCCGCCAGCGATCCTCGACCGACGACCGCAACCCCGTCGCCGACGTGATCGGCATTTCGTCCTGTCCGGCGGCATGCCGCAAGATTTCCAGCATCTGGGTAGCGCGTGCCGCCCCGGTGGAAACGAACGCCGCGTACGGGGGGTGCAGCCGACCCCGGCCGATCGCCTCGGCGTCTGCCGCTCCCTGCGGGGTGAGGCGATCACCATCGTTGTCGGTGTGCCGGCGCAGCTCAACGTACCGCATTAGCTGGTCTTGCCCCGGTGTGGCGTTGTCATGCTCAATCTTGTCGCACCGGCGATGTCCCCACGCCTTGCGGGCTGCGCGTTGTCCTGCCACAAAGGTGTGGTCACGTAGCCGTCGGCGCTTATGCGGGCGCGGATCTGCATCTGCTCGCTCTTTTCCTGAGTCGGTCGTTGTTGTCTTCATGCCCAGGTGCGTGGCGCGGGAGTGGCCGGCGCCTTCAGGCCGCTGCAGGCGGTTGAGCCGGCGCAGCATCGGACGGCTCGTCGCAGTCGCTGCGACACCAGCCAGCTCGTTCTGCCGCTTATGGAGGCTCGCCCGTCTCCAGGATCGTCTCCACCAGGCCGGCCAGCGGGCCGGTGAGATCCTGCTCACCCACCAGCACAGCGCGATCCCCGGCGTGAATCAGATACACCGGCCGACCCGGAGCCGCCCTGTACGGTGGCGGGCAGGCCAGGACCTGCTCAATCAGGTTCTCCCAGCGGCCAGCATCGGTGAGGCCGGAGGTGTCAAGCGCGCTGCGGCGCATCCTCCCCTCCCACCCGATCTCGGTGACCACGACCCTCACCCAGCCAGTCTGCCCGCAGCCACATGCTGGGCCATCCTGGCCGCGGCGCGAAGCAGGCCTCGGTGAGGCCGGCCTGCCAGCAGTGCATGCTGGCGGCCAGCTGCGGGACGGCCGGCCAGATGCGCAATCGTCACCCTCCGTGAGGGAATGGCTGGAGAAATGCGCTCCCCACCGCCGATCTGGGTAGATAACCGGTCTGGCTGCTCACGGGTCTGATGGGCACGGAACGGGATTTCGGCACGGCTCCGGCCGCTTGTGGGTTGATCTGGTACCAGACCTGAAGGGGTGAACCCCGGCCTGCCCGGTTCGGGATGCGGCCGGAATCCCCCGGGGGGCCGGCCGGCACTCGCCCAGGTACTTCTCGCGCAAGCCCTCATAGGGCACGGGATCGTCGCAGTCGACGCTGGCAACATCCAGCGCATCTGCGACCAGGCGCAAGAACACCTCACCCGGGAACGTGTTGTGGCGAAGATGCAGCTCCTCGATGGCAGCCGCCAGGCCGAACACATCGTCGCCACGGGCCAGCCCGCACAAGAGCCGCCGAAGGGCCTCAGCACGATCCTGGTCCGTCGGACTCCTCCTGGCCATACCGCGAACCCTATGCCCGGCCCAGCCAGCTCCCGGAGTCATCACCGAACGTAGAGGGATCCACGGCGAAGACGGCTGCGCGAACCGCCGTTCTGCATGGCTGTCGATCTCTCGGCCCTCACCAGCTGAGTCGCGCAGATCGGGGGGATCTGGTGCGATGATCTCCAGCGGCCCCCTCGCTGAGGATGACCGCACATAGCCGATGAGCGGACGCCGGTAGTGCGCGCCGGGGGGCTATTCAGGCTGCTGTAGCAGCGCGCTTATACCCCTGCCACCCTGCAGTTCCGCAGCCCGTCACGGGTATAGCCATAAATCCCTGCCGATCCTGGCCAGCGCCGGGCCAGCCGGAAGGCACGCACGCGGGCGGACCTGCGTCCGCGAGGCATCCGCTGTTCAGCGGTAGACAGTCAGGGACTTTCAGCGAGGGCGGCAAGCCGGTCGAGCGAGGCTCGAAGCTTGTCAGCCGTAGTCGCGCGGGCCCGCGGCAAGCGGCTCTCGTCGGTCAGCCGGGTCCAGTCGCAGGTGCAGGTGACCCGCGTGCGAGATGCGCCGACTGGCTCAAGATCCCATCGCCACAGATGCCCGGGCGGCTCTTCCCCCGGGCTCGGCCGGCTTCCAGGCCATGCAGCGGCCCTCGTCGAACTCGACCACGTGGTTCTCCCTGACGCCGCCATTGGTGAGCGTCATCACGAACACCTCACCCGCGCGACGGACGCGCTGCCCGCCGGGTGCCCCGGCCAGGTTCTCGTTGCCGTCCCAGCGTGGCTGCTGAGCCGGATCAGCGATGAACTCGAAGATCTCTCCCGGCCCGGCACACCGTCCGGTTCTTGCTGCCCACGTACACAACGCCGCCGTTGAAGACGGGTGCCATGACGAGGGTGCCGTTGCCGAAGATCCAGCGGTTCGGGCTTCCCGGATGGGGCCGAGGCGACCAGCCTGCCGTTCTAAAGGGTGTACATGCTGGTGCTGTCGAAGGCCGGGAGCCGCCACGAAGCAATACCGAGGCACTCACCGTCCGTAGCGGACACAGCTAGACATCGATAGCGACCGCAGCCCAGGTCGCGATGGCGACGGGTACCGCAATGCTCGAACCCAGGGGCAGGGCTGGAGGGCGGCCTGGGCGCCGGTGGGCTGGGTGACGGTGATCCCGCCGGGAGCGGGGGCCGCGAGCGCAAGCTATCCGATCGTCGCCGGCCGGCCGGTGCCTGGCCGGTTCGGCGTTGCGGCTAATGCGTCGCCGCCGCCGAATTGCGCTGAGCAGGATGACGTAATGACCGAGCGGTTCATCGTCCCGCCTTGGAAATGAAGCGCTGCCACGTCAGACCTATAACGATCTCGCTGAGTCACTCATCTGGACCTCCGTCGCCGCTTCGCGGTTTAGTTCCGGCGGCGAGCACACGGCGGGTCTCCTGGGCGATCTGGAGGTCTTCGCGAGCGGTCACCACGAGTGTGCGTGCCGTTGCCTGCTCGTGGCTGATGTCGGCATCGTCTTCCACCTCATCGTTGTGCCCGGCGTCAATGTGGACACCGAGGTGGCCCAGCCGCTCGGTGGCGGCGGCTCGGACGACCGGCGAATGCTCGCCGATGCCGCCGGTGAACACGAGCGCGTCGAGCCCGCCGGCCGCGGCGGTCATCGCGCCGATCCCGGTAACCAGGCGATGGATGAACACGTCGAATGCTACCGTCGCCGCCTCATCGCCAGCGGCCGCATGTGCTTGTACCTCTCGCATGTCGGTGGTGCCGGCCAGCGCGAGCAGCCCGGACCGGTGTTCGAGGGCATCCGCGACAGCACTGGGTGGCAGGTCCTCATGCTGCTCGAGCCACAGCACCAGCCCGGGGTCCACCGTCCCCGATCTGGTTGCCATGACGAGACCCTCCAGCGGGGTGAAGCCCATGGTCGTGTCGACGCTGCGCCCGTTCACTACTGCTGCCAGCGACGCTCCGGCGCCGAGATGACAGGTCACCAGGCGAAGCCCAGCAGGCTGGCGCCTGAGCAGTTCAGCGCCGCGGCGGGAGCAATAGGCATGCGATAGCCCGTGAAAGCCGTACTTGCGCACGCCGTAGCGTTGCTGCCATTCGCGCGGTACCGCGTACGTGGCCGCGGCAGCCGGCAGCGAGGCGTGGAACGCGGTGTCGAAGCAGGCCACTGCGGCAACGTCGGGCAGCAGTCTGCGGACCGCGTCGAAGGCCGCCAGGGACTTCGGCTGGTGCAATGGCGCGAGATCGGTTAGTTCTCGCAGCGCATTCTCGACTGCCCTGTCCACCAGGACCGGTCCGGTGAAGCGGGTGCCGCCGTGCACGATACGGTGCCCGGCTACATCCGGTGCCGGCCAATCACGGAGCGTCCTGGTCAGGTCGCGGTCGTTGATGTCCGAGTCTCGGGCTGGCAGGTCTGCGCTCTCGACCACCTGATCCTGGTCGTCGAGAAGGCGCAGCTTGAGGCTGGAAGAGCCGGCATTGACGACGAGCACCTGCATCGGTCCGTCCTCACCTCCGCGTCAAGCCGGGGATCGCGGGATCGGCCAACACGATAGATGACGTGGCGGTAGCGGCGTGCTCGGGTAAGTCATCGAAGCTGCGGAACGGGAGGTCTCGCGCCGGCAGCCGGGTCTCACAGGCTTAGCCTAGGCCGGTGCCGTGATCACGGTGAGGAGACCAAGCTGGTGTAGCGGCGAGCGAGCACGGGCAAGTGCGGCACATGAGTCAATCAACGAATACCGGCGGCGACACCGCCGCCGACTTCGAAACGGCCGGAGGCGGGAGGACGATCGCGCCGACGCCGTACGTGCTGGGCGACGCGCCTGGCCCGCTGAGCCGTGCGGAACTGCGGCTGCTCGATGCGTGGTGGCGGGCGGCGAATTACCTAGCCGTCGGCCAGATCTACCTGATGGGCAACCCGCTGCTGCGGGAGCCGCTGCGCCCCGAGCATGTCAAGCCGCGGCTGCTGGGGCATTTCGGCACCGTGCCAGGCCTGAACCTGCTGTATGTTCACGCGAATCGGCTGATCAAGGCGCATGACCTGGACGTGGCCTACGTCGTGGGACCCGGTCACGGCGGGCCGGGGCCGAACGCCTGTGCCTGGCTGGAGGGCACCTACTCGGAGGTTTACAGCGCGGTGCCGCAGGACGCGGAGGGCATGGCGGTGCTGTTCCGCCAGTTCTCCTTCCCGGGCGGGGTGCCGAGTCACTGCGCTCCGGAGACCCCGGGCTCGTTCAACGAAGGAGGCGAGCTGGGCTATTCGCTGCTGCACGCCTACGGCGCCGCGCTTGATCACCCCGACCTGCTGGTGCTCTGCGTGATCGGCGACGGCGAAGCCGAGACGGGCCCGCTGGCCACGAGCTGGCATTGCGACAAGTTCATCAACCCGGCCCGCGACGGGGCCGTGCTGCCCGTGCTGCACCTGAACCAGTACAAGATCGCAAACCCGACGCTGCTCGCGCGGATTCCGGACGATGAGCTGCTCAACCTGCTGCGTGGCTATGGCTACGCACCGCACGTGGTCAGCGGCGATGATCCGGCCTCGGTCCATCAGGCGATGGCGGCGGCACTGCAGGCCTGCGTGAAGCAGATCGGCGAAATTCACCGCACTGCGCGCACCCAGGGTGACCAGTCGCGGCCCGCCTGGCCGATGATCGTCATGCGTACGCCCAAGGGCTGGACCTGCCCGCCAGTTGTCGACGGGCAGCAGGTGGAGGGCACCTTCCGCGCGCACCAGGTGCCGCTGCCGGAGGCACGCACCAATGACGAGCACCGCCGGGCTCTCGAAGGATGGCTGCGGTCGTACCGGCCGGAAGAACTGTTCGACGGCGCTGGCCGGCCGGTGCCTGAGCTGCTCGCGCTGGCGCCCGCGGGGGCCAGCCGGATGAGCGCCAACCCGGTGACCAACGGTGGCAGCCTGCTGCGCGACCTGCGGCTGCCAGACTGGCGCGACTACGGGGTGCCGGTCGAGCGGCACGGCGCGACCCAGCATGAGGCGACACGGGTGCTCGGCGGGTGGCTGCGCGACGTCACCCGGCTCAACCCAGACAACTTCCTGACCTTCGCCCCGGACGAACTGGTCAGCAACAGGCTGGGCGACATTCTGCAGGTCACCGGCCGCGACTGGCAGGCGCGGATCGGCGAATACGATGACCGGCTCGACCGGCGGGGCCGGGTCATCGAGGTGCTGTCCGAGCACATCTGCCAGGGACTTCTGGAGGGCTACCTGCTCACCGGCAGGCACGGCGTGTTCACCTGCTACGAGGCGTTCATCCACATCGTCGACTCGATGTTCAACCAGCACGCCAAGTGGCTGGAGGCCAGCGCCCAGGTGCCGTGGCGGCGGCCGCTGGCGAGCCTGAACTACCTGCTGTCCTCGCACGTGTGGCGGCAGGACCACAACGGGTTCACCCACCAGGATCCGGGGTTCCTTGATGTGGTGCTGAACAAGAGCCCCGAGGTGGTCCGGGTCTATCTGCCACCCGATGCCAACACCCTGTTGTCCACCTACGACCATTGCCTGCGGTCGCGGCACTACGTGAACGTCGTCGTCGCGGGCAAGCAGCCGCAGGCCGACTGGCTGTCGGTGGAGGACGCCGCGCTGCACTGCGCGCGGGGTGCCGGCATCTGGGAGTGGGCCAGTTCCGACGGCGGGCCGGACACCCTGCCTGACATCGTGCTTGCCTGTGCCGGGGATATCCCCACGCTGGAAACGCTCGCGGCCACATCGATCTTGCGCACCGAGCTACCCAACCTGCGGGTCAGGGTGGTCAACATCGTCGACCTCATGCGGCTCGTCCCGGAATACCAGCACCCGCACGGCCTGACTGACAGGGAGTACAACACGCTGTTCACCGAGGACAAGCCGGTTATCTTCGCCTTTCACGGCTATCCGCGGCTGGTCCACCAGCTCACCTACCATCGGCGCAACCACGACCAGATGCACGTCCGCGGATACCGGGAGAAGGGCACCACGACCACCCCCTTCGACATGGTGATGCTCAACGACCTGGATCGCTACCACCTGGTCATGGACGTGATCGACCGGGTGCCCGGCCTGGGCGCCCGCACGGCCCGCCTACGGCAGCAAATGGCCGACGCCCGGCTGCGAGCCCGGACCTGGACCCGCCAGTACGGCGAGGACCTGCCCGAGGTAGCGCAATGGACATGGCCAGAATCACAGTGAAACCTACTTCGCGGGACCGTCGTCAGACAGCCCCTATCGCGAGACGTACATCGCAGATCGGCTAGTTCGCTTCTCGGCGGGCCCCGCTGACTTGGGGGAGGCGGGCATCCGTGACGAGCAACTCCGCGCACAGTCCGGTGAGTCATGGTGATCACTGAACGTGACAGCACGCCAAGCCGAGAGCGCGCGCCGACCCGCCGATATGGCGCAGTTTCCAGCCGTCTGGCGTGGCTGACCACGGGGCTCATATCCGGGTGATCTGCGCGCGTACCCCGGCTGGCCAGCGATCTGCACTGGCGCTCGGTCGTGCCGGGGGGCGCGCGATCAAGGTAGGCCGTGGGCGGCGCGGCAGTTGCTGCTGGCCGAACGCTAGGTGCGGGCCAGGTGGCCGTGCGATAGGACTATGACATGGAAACGTGGGATGCCATCCGGGCGCGCCGCAACGTGCACCAGTACACCAGCCAGCCGATTGCCCGCGAAAATCTCGAGCGCATCTGTGAGGCGGGACGGCGGGCACCATCAGCGGAAACTGGCAGCCGTGGAACTTCGTGGTGGTCACCGGCCGCGGGCAGCTGATCGAGCTGGCGAAGCGGACGACCTGTATGCCGCAGACCGCCACGAGTTTGCATTCGAGTGGTCCGAACCAGACGGAGCGCCAGATGACTGAGTGGCCACGCAATTGGGCCGAGCTAACTCACGGCGTCGGCTGCGAGATGTGCGAAGCCGGGCGACCTGATACCAGCCGTTACGGCATACGAGTCCATGCAGGTCGTTATACGGACGCCTACTTGCAACGCGCTGACGTACAGCGTGGATACACGGTGATCATCTGGCGGGGCCGTCACGTTAACGAGCCAACCGAGCTGGACGACGCCGAGGCGTCGGGCTACTGGGCTGAAGTGCTGACTGTCGCCCGAGCCCTCATTGACGTGTACAAGCCTCTGAAGATGAACTATGAGACCCTGGGAAATTCACTTCCTCACCTGCACACGCACCTGATTCCCCGCTTCACCGACGATCCTCGGCCAGGCCAGCCGTTCCCGCTGTCTGCGCAACAACCGGATGCGAAGGTTCCAGAGACGCAGCTTTCTGCGGACGCTAGAGCACTCCGCGAACTGCTTGACCACGCGCGTAGCCCTTCGGGCCTGTGACAACTTTCTCCACGGCTTCAAGGGCACGCCTTCGGCGCGCCAGCCGGGACGGCCTCCGCCGCGCTCCGGGCGCAAGCCGCGAGACACCAGGCAGCCGATCCGGCGCGGCACCCGCGATTAGCGGCTCGCGCCTGCGGGGTTCCGCCGCCGCTGGCGGCGGCAGCGTCGCCGCTTCCTCCGGGCGGGAGCCCTGCGTTGCGGCGGCTGCCTCGCGCGGTCACCCCGCACCCGGGCCGCTGCCGGTGCAGGCCGTAGCGTCTGGTGACCGCGCCTGCAAGAGCTGACCGGCCGTCCTCCTCGCGCCAGCCATCCTGTCACCGGGACAAAGATCACCGTCAAGGGCGCTCGCTGCGCTCGCGTCGCTGACCAAGGCCGCGTAGTTAAGGCTCCGACCCGCTTGTAGCGATCAGGTCCGCCGACGGTAGTGGCCGTCGCGGTGAGCGGCCGTCACCTGATTCTTGTGATCTTCGGTGGGCGTGAGCTCGCGCATCTCGAGGAGGCGTGCGAGGCTGGCACAGGTCTTCGCGGCACGTTGGGCAGGTGCCAAATGGTGTGATTACCAGGAGGATCACCTGGTCCTCACCGAGGAGCTAGCTGTTTCTCGGCGTTCCTATCCAATGCCGAGCAAGGCGCTTGCGTTCTGGTCGAGGATGGCCCGGGCGGCGCTCGGGTCTATCTGGGCGTCGTTGATGTAATCGACCGCGCGGACGAAGGTGTCTCCGTTTTCGTAGGGGAAGTCGGTTCCAAGGAGGAGCCGGTCGGCGCCTCCACCTCCGCCACGGCGGCGCAATACCCCGCGACGTCGCTGTACCGGGCCACCGCGGCCCCATACCCGATGCCGTCGCGGTGGCCCCGGGTGTCCCACCCGGCCATGGACGCAGCAGCCTCGGCGAGTACCCGCCGGGCCCGCGGGTCGGTGAGATGGGTGAACCGGAATCCGACCGGGTCGGCGCCGGCCGCGGCGGCCAGCTCGTCCATGAATGACTCGATGGCGAACACGTTCAGGTGCGCGCCGAGCGACCGCAGCGAGGATGTCCTGATCGGCATGTCCAGCAGCCGGTGCCGGGTGACCTGCATGCCAGGGATGTCGTAGCCAGGCACCGCGTTACGCGAGGCACCCATCCAATTGGCGGGCTGAAAGTCTGGTGCCGGCGGCATCGGGCGGCCTCCCGCCAGGTGGGTCAGGGCGAGCAGGCGCGGGTCGCCGCCCATGGTGGGACGGCCCATGAAGCCGTTACTCCACACGTCCTGCCGCCAGGTCACGATCCGGCCCCCGGCGTCCAGGCCGGCCGAGAGCCGCGCGAGCATGGCCGGCCCCAGCGGCGCCCAGCACATCTCATCCTCCCGGGTCCATTCCACCCGGACCGCCTGGCCGGGGACCGCCCGCGCCAGCAGCACCGCGTCCATGGCCACGTCGTCCGCGCCGTTCTGCCCGTAGACACCCGCGCCCTCCACGTACTGCACCGTCACCTGCCCGGCCGCCAGCCCAGCCCGGCCGCGATCGCCGCGCGCTGCAGGAAGATGCCCTGGCTGTGACTCCACACGGTGACCGACTCGCCATCCCAGCGGGCGATCGCGCAACTGGGCGCCACCGATGCGTGGGCCAGGAACGGCCGGGTGAACTTGGCGGTCAGCGTGCGCGCGGCCATGCCCCCGGCATCCCCGCTGGTCCGCCACCGTCTGGTCCTCCGATGCCGCCGCCAGCAGGAACCCGCGCAGGTCGCCGGGATCGGGCAGCGACGGGCTGGTCCGCCACCGTGCCGCCCGGGCGACCCGCCCGGCGGCCCGCAGCACGGCCCGGTCGGTCCCGGCCACCACGCCGAGGAACGACCCGTCCCGCACCAGTACGGTCTCGCTGCCGAGGTCCGGGTCAGCGAGTTCGGCCAGGCCGGCGACTCGCGTCGGCGGTCGCACCACCCGGCCGTGGGCCATGCCCGGCAGGACGAGATCGTGGAGAAACCGCGGCCGCCCGGCAATCTTGTCGGGGATATCCAGACGCGCGGCGCTGCGCCCGGCAACGGACCACTCACCGGGCGGCCGGGACGGCACCGGCACCTCGGCGGGCCGGTCAAGCATTCCTGGTTGCGCCAGCGTCCAGTAGCTCAACCCGGTCGGACCGTCAGCGGTCCGGATCTGCCCGTCGGCCACGTTCAGTGCGGCCTCCGTGACCCCGAGCCTGGTCGCGGCGGCGTCCAGCAACAGGGCACGGCCCAGCGCGCACGCCTGCCGGAGCGCCGAGCCGGAGTCCTGGACCGAGAGGCTGCCCGCCGTGACGCCCTCGTCCGGGCTGGTGCTGGTGGACACCGGCGCTATCCGCACCCGGGCCAGGTCGACCTGCAGTTCCTCCGCGGCCACCTGCGCCAGCGCGGTCCAGATGCCCTGGCCGTACTCCACCTTCCCGATCCGGATCGTGACCTCCCCATCCCGGCTGAAGTCGAGCCACCGGGCCAGTACCGGGTTGGCCGCGAGGTCGGCCGGGAGCGGGGAGATGCCGGACGGCACGGCGGGCCCGACGGAAAACGGGCCGGGTGAACCGGACGGCGGCGCGAGTACCGGGCCCTCTGCGGCTGGGGTGCCCCCGGCGGGAACCTCGGCGGGAGGCTGGCCGGCGGGAAGTGGCCCGGCAGGCGGGCCGGGAAGTGGCTGGGCGGGCGGGTGCGGGATCACCGTCTGCCCATCGGGGGTTCGCCCGGCTGCCTTCATGCCATGCGTCCCGCAGCGGCACAGATTGCCGTCCAGAGCCTCCCGCACCTCCCGCTCAGTCGGGGCGGGACATTCGCGCAGCAAGCCGACCGCAGCAATCACCATGCCGGAGGTGCAATAACCGCACTGCGCGGCCTGCTCGTCGATGAACGCCCGCTGGACCGGATGGAGCCGGCCGCCGTCCAATAGCCCCTCCACGGTGATGACCGGGCCGTCCACGGCAGACACGGGCAGGTCGCAGGACGAGCGGGCGCGATTCCCCACGAGCACCGAACACGCCCCGCACAGCCCCATCCCGCAGCCGAACTTCGGCCCGGCCAAGCCCAGGTCATGGCGGAGCACGTCGAGCAACGGCGTCTCCGGCTCGCAGGTCACGCGGCGCTCCGCGCCATTCACGGTCAGCCGGAACTCAGTCTCCATCATGGTTTCTCCTCCGGCTGTCACCTGATTCTGGCGATTTGCGTTGTGCTGCGAACTGGCGGGCCACGCGCCAGGGCTGACCACATCAGACCGCCGCCAGCGCCTCCGAGTTGGTCACGACCCGGCCCAGGGCGCCGTATTCGTGCAGGTCGCCGAACATCTCAAGACGAATGGACTGGTCCACGCCGCCGACGCGGACCGGTTCGAACCCGCCCGCCCGGATCAGCTCAGCGACCAGATCGCCCGCGGCGGCGTCGTCCGCGGCGTAAAACTGCACCGCACGCTCCGGCTCCCGCCGCGCCGCCGCGGCCAGCGAGGGCGCCGACAGCGTGCCGAACGCCTTGACCAGCCGCGCCCCGGGCGGCAGCAGCCCGGCCAGGATCTGCCCGGAGGACTCCTGCGCGCCGATGACCTTGCGGTAGCCGCCGGCGCCATCCGGCCCGACCGGGTTGCTCGGGTCGACGATCACCTTGCCGGACCGGGCTGGCCGGCTTCGCCGTAGTCTCGGCCATCGGCGGCGCCTCGGTGAACTTCGCCATGCTGATCACCGCGCGGGCCTGCCAGGGCGCGTTCGCGGCGCTGCTGGTGCCGTCGGCGCTGTCCCTGCTGACCACCACGTTCACCCAGCAGAAGGACCGCAGCACGGCGTTCGCCGTCTACGGGGCGATCGCCGGGGCCGGCGGCGCGATCGGGCTGCTGCTCGGCGGCGCGCTGACCGAGTACCTGTCCTGGCGGTGGACCCTGTACGTGAACTTGATCTTCGCCGGGGTGGCGTTCACCGGTGGGCTGCTCCTGCTGAAGCGGCAGCCGTCACCGGTCAAGCCCAGGCTCGACGTCCCGGGCGTACTGCTGGCTTCCAGCGGCATGTTCTGCCTGGTCTACGGGTTCTCCAACGCGGCCGCGCACACCTGGGCCACGCCGTCCACCTACGGGTTCCTGGCCGCAGGCGGGCTGCTGCTGGTCGTGTTCGCGGCCTGGCAGGGGCGGGCGCCCCACCCGCTGCTGCCGCCCAGGGTGGTACTCGACCGCAACCGGGGCGGCGCCTACCTGTCGATGCTGATCGCCGCAGCCGGGCTGTTCGGGACCTTCTTGTTCCTGACCTACTACCTTGTTCCTGACCTACTACCTGCAACAGACGCTGGGCTACTCGCCACTCGTGACCGGTGTGGCGTTCCTGCCAATCAGCGCCGGCCTCATCGTCGCGTCCAATCTGTCGACGATCGTGCTGATGCCCAGATTCGGCCCCAAGCCGCTAGTCGCGTCCGGGATGCTGGCCGCCTCGGGCGGGATGGTGTGGCTGGCCCAGCTGAGCCCGCACACCGGGTACGCCACCGGCGTGCTCGGCCCGATCATCCTGGCCGGAACCGGCCTCGGCATGGTGATCGCGCCGGTGATCAACACCGGACCTTCGGCGTGGCCCCCAAGACGCAGGAGAGGCATCCGCGACGGTCACCGTTGGCCAGCAGCTCGGCGCCTCCATCGGCACCTCGTTGCTGAGCACGATCTTCGCCGCCGCCGTTACCTCCTACATCACCGCGCATCTCGCCGCGGCCCGGGTGATCGGCCGCCAGGCCCTGACCGCGCTGGCGCTGGCGCACGGGTACGACACCGCGTTCTGGTGGACCGCCGGCATTTCGCCGTCGGCGCGGTCGTGGGCGGCGCCCTGCTCCGCCGCGGGCCGCTGGGCCAAAGGCGCACGCGGTCCCCGGCGGACGACCAGGTGACAACGGCACAAGCCAAGGCCGGCCCTGCGCTTCCGGCGTGATCTGCCTTCCACTCCAGGCCCCCGCGGACCGGTCAGCGTGCCCATCGTCTGCTCCAGCCGCCGGATTTGCGGGCCCTGCGTCGACTGCGCGATGAACATCCGCTCCGCCGCATGGGTGAAGGAGCCAAGGCCGACGTCAGCTGGGCATCCCTACTCCCGATCATCTCCCCGGGCCAGGAGCGTCGGTTCAGCCAGTATCCGCTCCGTCATGCCCTGGCCGCGGAGCTCCTGGGACGGCCTCAGCGTCGGACCCGGCTCGGTGGGTCGGCATCACCTAGCTTTGGTGATTCCGCCTTAAGCCCTTCGTGCGGAGGGCGCGAGCAGGCTCAGAGCGCGGGCGCGGTCCACGGCCTCATGGCGGCTGTGGACGCCGAGCTTGGCGTACAGGTGGCGCGTGTGGGTGCCGACGGTGTTGACCGAGAGGAACAGCTCACTGGCGATCTCGGGTCCCGTGAGTTGGGTCGGCAGGTAGCGCAGGACGCGGATCTCGCTGTGGGTGAGCTGTTCATCCAGGCCGCGACTGCAGGCCCATCCCGCTTGGCTGCCGGGCGGCGCGGGCCTGTTCCCGGCGAGCAGGCCCTGGATCTCGGCGATCAGGGCGGCGTGGGCGGTGCCATGCCGGGCGTGGCGCTCGAGCAGGCCCGGCGCGGGGTGCAGCAGGAACACCGAGAGCGCCCTGTCGGGTTCGGCGTGGTCGAGCGCGCGTTCCAGGGCCCGCCCGGCGGCGGCCAGGTCGCCGAGCGCGTCCCGGGCGATCGCCTCCAACAAGAAAGCGCGAGCCAGCCCAATCCATGGGAGTACGGAGGGAGCACCGTCAAGGACCGGCGCGAGCGCGGCGACCGCCGCGTGCGGGTCGTCTTGGGCGAGCCGCAGCGTCGCGGTGGCGATGCGCGTCTCCCCGTGGTCGCGGTCTTGGTCGCCGAGTTCGGCAAGGGCCTGCTCTGCGCCCTCGGTATCGCTTAGGCGCACCAGGGCGTGCACCAGCAGCGCCCGTGCCCGGGGGACGGTGTAGTGCGGGGCGGCAAGCCGCCGGGCCAGCGGCTCGGCGGCCCGGAACGCGGCCAGCGCGTCGGCGTCCCTTCCGCGCG
>WNGL01005847.1_pt1 | contig 14581 bp, 11 predicted proteins | sample 5400591 | NCBI WGS metagenome assembly WNGL01 (sample SAMN13153377, study PRJNA577476) | soil metagenome | isolation source: 80 cm soil or saprolite under Garry oak tree replicate 1 | place: USA:California | collected 2016-06-15
CTCACAGCCAGAGGCAGACGGACTGATCGCGTTGGGCTCTTGCTCAACGCGACGTTGCGTCCCTGCGGGAGGCCGGCCTGCCTGCGGGAGGCCGGCCTGCCTGCGGGCACGCCGGAGTGCTCCGCGGGCGCATCGACGGCGCGGCCGCCGCCGGAAACTGGGTGGCGCGGCCGGGCCGGCCGTGAGAGGGTCGCCGCATGGCGACGGACCGGGCGCGACCGGCGCAGAACGCGGGCGAGCGGGAGATGCTGACCGGCTGGCTGGAGCATCACCGGGGGATCTTGATCTGGAAGTGCGCGGACCTGACCGCGGACCAGCTCCGGCAGCGGGCCGTCCCGCCGTCCGCCCTGTCCCTGCTGGGGCTGGTCCGGCACATGGCCGAGGTGGAGCGCGGCTGGTTCCGGGCGGTGTTCCTCGGCGAGGACGTGCCCGATCTGTACGACAGGTCCGCCGATGAGGACGCGGACTTCAACGACGCCGGCCAGGCCGACCCGGCGGAGGCGTTCACTGCGTTTGAACGGGAGTGCGCCGCGTCGCGGCAGGTGCTCGCGCAAGCCCCGAGCCTGGATGTCCTCAGCAAGCAGGCGTCTGAGCGCACGGGCCAGCCCTGGTCGCTGCGCTGGATCGTCACCCACATGATCGAGGAGTACGCGCGCCACAACGGCCACGCCGACCTGCTCCGCGAGCGCGTCGCGGCCGATGCTGGTCAGGCGTCTTTGCGCCGATTAGGATCGACGGCACGAATGAGGTGTCTTCGAGGCGCCACGAATGATGTCAATGAGTTCAGCAAGCGCGTGGACCACGGCGAACGCCGTTGGTGTGCCAGCGACCGTTGGCTCACACGGGCGTCACCACGAACTGGCGGTGCTCGTTGGCGCCCTCAACAGGAGTCACGCGCCAAGCTCGCCCGCAGTGGCGCGAGGCGGCGCGGGTATTCGGGGAAGTCGATGACGTCGGCGGCGACCAGGTCCCTGTGGGGTCGTCAGCGGGAGCGCGCGGCGCTAAGTCACCTGCTGTTCGACGTCCGGTCCGGCCGCAGCCGCGCCCTGGTACTTCGGGGCGAGCCTGGCATCGGGAAGACGGCGCTGCTTGAGGATCTGCGCGCACGAGCTGATGACGTTGTGCTGGTCCGCGGCGCCGGGGTGGAATCTGAGGCCGAACTCGCGTTCGCCGGGCTGCATCACATGTGCTCGCAGATGATCGAGGAAAAGCTCGATCTGCTTCCGCATCCGCAGCGCGACGCGATACGGATCGCGTTCGGAGAAAGCGTTGGCGGAACGCCGAACCCGTTTCTGCTCGGTTTGGCGGTCCTGAATCGGCTGGCGGATGTCGCCGAGGAACAGCCGGTGCTGTGCCTGGTCGATGACGCCCAGTGGCTCGACCGGGCTACGGCGCAGACGCTGGCGTTCGTCGCCCGCCGTCTCGACGCCGAGGCGGTCGGGATCGTGTTCGCCGTACGGGAACCGATCGCGCAGTTGGATGGCCTGCCCGAGCTTGTTGTCTCGGGGCTCGCACCCGAGGATGCGCGCGATCTGTTGCGAACCGCGTTGGCCGCGCCTCTGGACCAGGCGGTGCGAGAGCGGTTCATCGCCGAGGCCCACGGCAATCCGCTTGCGCTTCTGGAGCTGTCTCGCTGGTTGACCGCCGCGGAGTTGGAAGAAGCGTTCGACCGCCGCGACTCGCGGGGCCTGTGGCGACGACTGGAGGAAGGCTTTCAGCATCGGGTCGAGGGTCTGAACGCGGACGCGCGCATGCTCTTGCTGATCGCGGCGGCTGAGCCCGTGGGTGATCCTGTTCTCCTCTGGCGCGCGGCGGATCGGCTCGGCGTGCCCCGAGATGCCGCTGGTTCGCTGGAGGAGTCCGGCCTGCTTCAGGTGGGCGCGAAGGTCGAGTTCCGTCATCCCCTGGTTCGCTCTGCTGTCTACCGGCTTGCGGCAATGGGTGCGCGTCGCTCGGTTCATCGGGCGCTGGCCGAGGTGACGGATCCCGAGTTCGATACCGACCGCCGGGCTTGGCATCAGGCGCTCGCAGCACCGGGTCCTGACGAGCAGGTCGCGGGGGAGTTGGAGCGGTCTGCGGACCGCGCGCAAGCACGAGGCGGGTATGCCGCCGAAGCCGCGTTTCTGGAACGTGCGCTGACGCTGACTGCGGACTTCGACCGGCGGCCAGCTAGGGCACTCGCCGCCGCGCGGGCCAGGCTGGCCGCGGGCGAACCGCGTACCGCTCGAGACCTGCTGTCGATCGCCGAGAGAGGACCGCTCGACAAGCTCGGCTCCGTGCAGATCGAAGTGCTGCGGGCTCGCATCGCGTTCGCGCTTGGCCGCGGAGGCGACGCACCCGCACTGTTGCTCAAGGCAGCAAAGAGCTTGGAGCCGCTTGACCCGATCGGGGCGCGCGATACCTACCTCGATGCGATCGGCGCGGCCTGGTTCGCCGGCCGTTTCGCCAAGGACACGTATCTGCGGGACGTTGCGGTGGCCGCTAGCGGGGTTGCTTGGACTGACAAGCCTGGCGTCCCCGACCTTCTCTTGAGAGCTTTTGCGACCCTGATCCTCGACGGTTATGGGGCTGGCACGCCGTTGTGGCAGCAGACGGTGGCGGCACTGCGACACGGCAAGTTCTCTAGCCCCCGGGACCTGGGATGGCTCGTTCTGGCCACCGAGCTGGCCGTGACGCGGTGGGACGAGGACGCATGGGACGAGTTTGCGCGGCGTGACCTTCGGCTTGCCCGGGAAACCGGCGCTTTGGACGTCCTGCCGATTGTTTTGACCAACCGCGCGTGCGTGCACGTCCTCGCCGGTGAGCTTGCGGCCGCCGCGTCGCTCGTCGAAGAAATCGAGGTGGTCAGCGAGGCGACAGGAATCCCGATTCCCCCTTATGCCGCCGTCGCCACCGCCGTCTTCGGGCCGCCCGCCGACGCCTTTGCGCTGATCGACGCCAGTTTGCAGGCGGCGACGAGCCGCGGAGAAGGCAGAGCCGTCATGTTCCTTCAGTTCGAGAAGGCGATCCTCTGCAACGCTTTGGGCCGGTACGAGGACGCATGGACCGCGGCTGCGTCCGCCTATGCGGACTCGTCGTTCTACTCAACGGAGATCCTGAGTGAGCTGATCGAGTCGGCCGCCCGATCGGGGCGCCCCGAGCGTGCGGCTGGAGCGCTCGATAATTTGGGTGAGGTGGCGTCAGCGGCGGGCACATACTGGGTGCTCGGCGTGGAAGCGCGGTGCCGGGCGCTGTTGGGCGACGGCGAGACCGCTGAGGGTTTTTATCGCTCTTCGATCGACCATCTGCAAGGCACCCGCCGGCCAGTCGAGCTGGCCCGTTCGCATCTCGGTTACGGGGAATGGCTTCGGCGCGGAGGCCGCCGGATCGATGCGCGGCAGCAGTTGCGCATCGCTCGCGACATGTTCGACGCGATCGGAGCAGTCGCATTCACCGATCGCGCGGCATGGGAGCTCGCCGCCACCGGAGAGACCTTCCGAAAACGACCGGGCGACGGCGGCATTGGGAGCGGCTTGACCGCGCGGGAGGCGCAGATCGCGCGCCTGGCCGCCGATGGCCTGTCGAACCGGGAGATCGGTGAGCAGCTCTTTATCAGCCACCGGACCGTCGGTTATCACCTCGGCAAGGTGTTCTCCAAGCTCGACGTCGCCAATCGAGCCCAGCTCCACAGCGCCTTGCACGGGGCCAGGTCGTCCTAGGCCAACTGGTCACGTCGTCACGTCGTTTGACAGATGCGACGCAGGTGCCGCCGCACGTACCGTCGCCGTGACGAACCGACCAGAGAGGTGAATGCTGACCATGGCTGACCCAACCATCGTTCTCGTTCACGGAGCGTTTGCGGACGCGTCGAGCTGGAGCCGGCTCTACGCCGAGTTGGCGGGCGACGGGCTGGTGATCAAGGCGCCCCCGAATCCGCTGCGCGGCGTCACCGTCGAAGACGCCGAGTACACGAAGTGCGTGATCGAGCAGATCGAGGGTCCAGTGCTGCTCGTCGGGCATTCGTACGGGGGAGCTGTCATCACGGCGGCGGGGGTGGCGGACAACGTGGTGGGCCTGGTGTACGTCGCGGGATTCGCGCCCGATGAGGGCGAGGACCTCGGTGCGCTCCAGTCGAATTTTCCCGCGCCCGTCGCCGGCCCGTACATCAAGCCCTCGCCGCTGCCTGATGGCGGCGCCGAGTTCACGATCGACCCCAGCGGGTTTCACGCGGCGTTTTGTGCCGATCTTCCAGACGCGCAGGCGGCGTTCATGGCGATCTCCCAGCGGCCGCTCTCCGGGGTTGCGTTCGGCGAGAAAGCGCCCACTCCGGCCTGGCGGACGCGCCCGTCGTGGGCGGTGCTGCCGACCGCCGACGGCGCGATCCATCCAGATGTTCACCGCTTCTCCTACGACCGGCTGGGAGCGACAGTCACCGTCGTCGAAGGAGCGTCACACGTGGTGATGCTCTCGCGCCCAGCAGTCGTTGCCGACGTGGTACGCCAGGCCGTCCGGGGCTGTGCGCCCGGCGGGCTACATAGCTAGGCCCGAACGATCGAGCATCACGACCTTGTGATGCTCGATCGCCCGCGGCCCGACGCACGCCGTGGGCGCTGCGATCAGTCAGGGGAGCGCATTCCTGTCCGCCGCCCCCCATCTGAAGGAGACCGGCTGTGATATCGGAAACCGTGCTCGAGGTCCCGGTCCGCCGTCATGCCCTCACCAGCGACCAGCCTTCCCGGACGTCCAAGACGGCATCTTCGCCGGGCGTCATGCGCCCGACGATTTGCCTCAGAGTCAGCGTGCGCCGCGCGCCGCGGCCGGTGCCCGGCGCCGCCTAGGTGGCCAGACCGTCGCCTTGGCACTGAGTACCGAGGTGCCTTGCGCGACCGGACATCCGCCCGCAGCCTGCGGCCTTGGTTGCTCTTCAATCCGGTTGCTCGGTGTCGGTACGGCTATCCCAGTGGTCGTAGTACGGGCGTTTTCCGAGCGCCCTGGCGAGCGCCCACAGCGGCGGGAGCATGAGATTCTGGATCCAGGCAGGCGGGGACGTGACGCGGCTCTCGTGCCGGAAGTGCCAGAAGGTGACGCCGAGCTGGAGGACGTTCCTGGGTGCGCCTCGCGGCGTGGTGGGAAAGTCGGCGACCAGGCCGGCGAGCGCCTCATGCCATTCCTTCGCGCGCAGAGCGGGACGGAGCTCGACGATGCCCTCGATGTCCACGGCGCCCGGATTGCCCTCGGAGTGGGGCACCCCGGCAGGGACCACCACGGTCTCGCCGGCCCGGGCGTGGCGCTCTCGGCCGTTGATGGTGAGACGGGCCTCGCCGGAGGTGATGGTGAAGCGCTCTTCCTGATGCGGATGGACATGCTCGGTGATCACGCCGCCGGGCACGCTTCTCCAGGCGAAACGGGCCAGCTCGCCGCTGGTCGTCTCGGCAGCGTCGGTGAACTTGATGAGCTCGCCGGTGGCGGGGTTGAAGAACTGGCGGAAGCAGGTCATGGCGCTCCAGGCGGGAGGCTGAGGCCAGGGTTTAACGGCGGTACCCGGCGGTCGGTGGCTGAACGATATCGACCGGGCCCGGGCCACCGGACTCCTGGCTCCGTTTCTGGCAGCCAGCGGGGCAGATGCGAGCTGCGATGGCCGAGGAGCAGAGTGTCGGCCTTGGAGCACGATCACCGCAAGAGCCAAGCCAGGTGCCGTGATGGCCGGGCCGCACAGCGACGTGGTTAAATGGCCGGCTCCAAGGTTCAGCGTGGCATATCCCACCCGGAGCGGCGTCCCGTAGCCGACCTGGCTCGACCCAGGGCCCCGCGCGGGCCCCGCGGGCAGCTACGGGCCCTTGCCAGGGCAGAACCGCCAGTTCCGCACCAATCTGCGGCTCCTGTCACGGCGACCGGTCAACCCCTCGACCAGCATCGCGAGCTGGCCTCCACGCGGCCGACGAACCGGCAGGGTCAGGGTTCACGCTGCGCCGGGCGTTCGTGCTCCTGGGCCAGGCGGGCGAGAGTTTCGGCCTTGCGCTGGCGCTCTTCGGCGGCCAGGTCCGGCACGCGCGCCGGGTACTGCTCCCCGTCGGTATGGCGGTTGACCTCCGGATTGCTGAGGACGGCGGCATCGACGCGGATTGGCGCACCGGACAACACGGCGAGATTGAGCGCGTCACTCGGACGGGCATCGACCTCGACGACTCCTGCCGGGGCCTCGACAACCACCACGGCATAGAAGACGCTCTCGACCAGGCGAGTGATTCGCACCTCGGTCAGCCGTGACCCGGCGGCAGCGAGCAAGTTCGCGGCGAGCTGGTAAGTCATGGGCCGGGACATCTCGACAGCGTCGAGGCTGCACGCCAGGGCAATAGCCTCTGCTGACCCCGTGTACATCGGGAGCCGGCGGGTACCGTTTCGTTCCTGGAGGACGACGACGTGCGGCCGGCGAAGAGGGTCGTCTGGCCCGTCGGACCGACAGACGTCGATCACCTCTGCTTCCACCAGGCAGACTCTGCTGCAGCCGACATTGCTGGTACCTCCTTCTCGTGTTCGATGCATGACGCGAGCTGCGGGGCCAGTGCCCCGCGAGCCTGGTGCAGCCGGGCCTTGACGGCCCCGACGGTAATCCCAAGTTCCAGCGCGGACTCGGCATGAGTGAGCCCCTGCCAGTAGAAGGCGAGCACCGCCGCCTGCTGGCCCGGTGCCAGCGTCGCGACCGCGTCCCGTACCCGTCGGGCCACTTCAGCGGCTTCTGCCTGCTCCGCCGACCCGGGCTCAACGTCGGGATACTCCTCGGGCAGCGGCTTGGCCGCCACCTCCCGGAGCAAGCGACGAGCCACGTTCAGCGCGATCCCCGCGTACCAGGCGCCGAACTGGCGGGGGGAGCGCAGGCGGCCCAAACTGACCAGGGCCGCGACAGTGGCCTCCTGGGTGACGTCGGCGACCGGATCATCCGTACCGAGCAGCCGCCGGGCCAGGGCCACGACCATGCCCCGATGCCGGTCAGCCAGGCAGGCGAAGGCCTCCATGTCCCCCGCGCGGGCGGCGGCGACCAGCTCGGCGTCGCTCAGGGAGTCGACATCAGCCACGCCCTATAGTGCCAGGGCCGGCCCCCAGGGTTAGCTTTCCCTCACCTGATAGCGTCACAGATGGTCCTGCGCGTTCGGCGACAGCCAGGCCGGAATGAAGGCGTTATGAGTGACACAGAGGTCTCCCTGCGAGCGGAGAACGCCGAGCTACGCCGCTTGTTGAGAAAGCACCAGTGGTCGGGTCTCACTCCCTACAAGTCCAGCGGGTGCTGTCCGGAATGTTCGGGCGCGTCTCCTCCTGGCCGGGGGCACCGCCCCGGATGCGAGGTCGCGGCCGCCTTGGCCAGGGAGCCGGTCAGCGCATAGCCAGCTCGTAAGCCAAGCGACCACTTCGGCCTGATTGCGGGAGCAGGTCGCCGCTACCGGCGAGCCCGGCCGACAGCCGACTTCGCCGATGCCGGATGACCCCGCGCGGTTATCCCGAGGGCTGCGCATAATGCGGCGCTCCGGGGGTAGCGGTCGCCTCATGTGACCCAATCTCGACACCAGGAGCGAGTGTCATGGCTGCTCTGTCACCGGTTCCTCGCACCCGCGGCGGGATCAGCGGGTTTATGCTGATGCTGCTCGGCGCGTGGGGGGCCGTCATCCCCTTCGTCGGGCCGTACTTCGGGTACGCGTATACGCCCGACACGACCTGGACCTACACGACCGGCCGCCTCTGGCTGTCTATTGTGCCCGGTGCTGCCGCCTTCCTCGGCGGGGTCATGGTGCTGCTGGCCGTCTCCCGTCCGGCCGCCATGACCAGCGGGTTCCTGGCCGCACTGGCCGGCGCCTGGTTTGTGGCCGGCGTGCCAATCCTGGCTGTGATCACCACGGCCGGGCCTGGGACACCAGTAACCAGTCCGGGCTCCGCGTTCAGCGCGCCGGTGATGCGGCTGCTCGAAGGGCTTGGCTTCCACTACGGGCTCGGCGTCGTCATCGTGTTCTTCGCAGCCCTCGCGCTCGGCCGGTTCGCCGTAGGAGCGTCCTCGGCGGCCGGGTACTCCACGACGCCGACCGAGGTTCAGTCGGCAAGCCAGGGGGGCTCCTACCGCTCGGCGTAGTCGGAAGTTCGGCGCGGGGCCGCCGCAGCTCCAGCCCGAGTTGACCGCGCGGCCGCCGCGCCGCCGTTAACGCTCGGCGGCGAGCCGCGGCCGGCAACGCGACTCCCGTCCGGGACGACGCGCCGGCGTAAGCTCACGCAACGATTGACGCTAGCGCCCGCGACACAAGGGGACTGTCCGGCAGCAGACCGTAGCGCTCCGTGTAGATCGCGAGAACCAGCGATTTTAGCTGCTCACCGCGGACCGGCGGAGCCTGCTCGGGGGTCGCGGCCATCAGCAACATCGGCTCGGTCACTCCCGCGCCCGTGACATCGGGCAGGACATACCCAGGCGCCGGGAGTGGCCGGGCACCGCACGCAGCCCAGAAGCCGACACGACGCCGGCGAATCAGGCGTTCAGCATCATCGTCCGCCGCATCGTCAGGATCCTCCACCTCGAACACGGTCCGGACGGGCCACGCCTCAAGCGCCAGCGACCGCTGCAGGAGCCGCCAGACCTGACGGCCGGTCCCCTGGCCACGGCGTTCGCCGGCAACCGCGAAGTAGCGGAGGAACGACCACCGCACCGAACCGAGCCGCCTCAGCGCGGCGAAACCCACCGCCGCTGGCCCATCCAGCGCCACGAACGTCCGGTCGACGTCCCCCGCCCTGGTCAGCTCGGCGAACGGAACTCGCAGATGGGAGCCGAACGCATCCTCGTAAATCACCCGCACCCGCGCGAGTTGCTCCGCACTGAGGGCGCCAGCAGGCTCCAGGACGAGACTGGCCATAAGTTCCCGTTGCCCGTGTCATGCAGGCAGCCACGCCGCGCGGGTCCCACGGCCGGCAACACTACCTCACGGCCCGGACCCCCGGAGCCAGCGCGTGTCGACCGAACTCCTGCTCCGGAAATGGCGTTCGCCCGGTGCGCGCGGGAACTCGCCGCCGACCCAGGTGCCCGGCAACTGTTCGCTCAGCAGCGCGCAACGAAAGCGTCCCGGGACCGTCGCCCCCAGGCGGCTCGGCACCCGGGCCGCCGTGACGGTCCCGGCTACGGGTCCTCTGCGTTGGCTCAGCTCAGGCCGAACATTTCCCGGCACGGCTCGAGACCCTCGATCGCGACCTCGCCGGTCCGGGCGGCCCTGGCGGCCCGGCCGGCCTCCCACCCGGACCGGTCCAGCCTGAGCCGCCGAAGCTCGGCGGGCCGACCGCGGATCACCTGCCGCCCAGTCCCGTCATCTCGGTAACCGAGCTTGCGTGACACGGCCAGCGACGCGGCGTTGTCGGTGAATGCGGTGGACGTGGCGAACTCGGCCCCGAGGCCGTCGAACGCCAGCGCCAGCGCGGCCGCGCGCATCGCCGTGCCGATCCCCCGGCCCTGGTGCCGCCGGCCGAGCCACGAGCCGGTGCCGACCTCCCGCAGGACCGGGAAGTCCGCGGCGCCCAGGCCCTGCGTCCCCACCACGGCGCCGTTCCGGACCACGACCAGGTTCAGCGTCCAGTTGGCCGGGCTCCACGACCCCAGGCACGACCAGTGGTGCTGCAGGACTGACCGGGCCCGCGCGGCCGGGTCGACGTCGGTCCAGGGCACGCTGAACGGCTGCACGGCGGGGTCGTGCACGCCCGCCTCGGCCAGCGCGGCGAGCGCGCTGAGGTCGGCCTCGTCGGGCAGCCGCAGTTCCAGCGGGCCGGCCAGGACCCTGAGCCCGCCGACCGGCCAGTACCCCGCCGGGCGGGACGGCGGCCCGCCGTGGCCGGGGTGCCGCGGGCTCTGCTGGGTCATGGCGACGATTATCCCGGCGGCGCCGGTCTCGGATCCACCGGATAGTCCCGGCACGACAGCGGCAGTCCCTCCCGGACCAGGTCCGGGAGGGACTGCCGCCAACCAGCTTCCTACTCAGATTCCTTAGACCGGACCGAAGTAGAAGGCGAAAAGCTGGTTGGTCCTGACGTCACCGCCGACGTGGCTCTCAGGCTGGAGCTGGATCTGGTTGGTCGGCTTCTGCGTGCCGGTGTTGAGCGTCATGACCAGCGGCTGGCTGAACTTCGTGTCGCCGCCGTTGATCCACGGGCAGTAGTTGACCGACGGGTCATTGCCGGGGCCGACCGGCGGTGTCGTGGCGACGCGGCAGTCGGTGCCGAGCGTGGCGTTGTTACGGTCGAGCACCCACACGGTCTTGGCGCTCACGCCGCAGTTCTGCAGCGTGACGTTCTCGCCGGCCACGCCCGCCCTCGCGACGCCAGCGCACAGCGCCGACTCGTTGCCGAACGGAGCCCAGTTGAGCTCGAACACGTCGAAGAACGGGTAGTGGGTGCAGACGTACGACGTCGGCGAGAAGAAGTCGTTCGCCAGGAAACCGCAGTACTGGAACACGAACCCGCTGACCGACGGCTCAAAGTCGCCGTTGGGCCGGAAGTTCCCGGCAATGTGCAGATTGACCTTCTTCCCGACCTTGCCGCCGGTTCCCGTGTCGCCCTTGATGAAGGCGTTCAGGGTCGTCTGCGAGCCGAGCTGGGCGCTGAACAGGCTGACGCAGAGCGAGCCGCACGCGACCGTGTCCTTCTTGACGTGAGTGTCCGCGCTCGCCGTGCCGGTGCTCAGGCCGAGGCCAGAAGCCGCCACCGCCGCCGCCGATACCGCATAGAACGCCTGGGTAAAGCGCTTGCGCATCGTCTATTTCCTTCCTGTTGTCTGCCGCTGCTGCATTCCGGTGCCTTGGGCGGTCAAGGCGCACCGGTCTGCGGCCAAGAACACGGACTGGCAAAGGTAGCGCTTAGTGATTCCCGCCCTGCCAGTTCACTACGTGACGTTACCACCATCTGCCTCTCCGTAATCAATCCGTTCGTTGATTCCGCGCTGAATTTCTCCCGCCGCCGCCGCAAGTCGAGTCGGAACATGCCATCTGTCCTGCTATAACAGCAGAAGAGCGGCCCAGAAAGGGCCCGTGATCGCCGCTAGGCAAAGAACGGCTCGCACCACATGTTGTCCGCAGAGAAGGTTACATACGGTAATCACGGGCGGGCATTCTCCATGCCGTCGCGCCGCGATCCGATGATGGTCACCGGCATGACGCGAGGCGCAACGAGCTCCGTCCCCGGCTCCCCTGCCGCGGGCCGACGCGGCGTTCGCCTACTGTAGGAAGGTCCGCGGCACGAGCCCGCGAGGAAGCAGGAAGGATGGTCGGCACGCGTGAGCGACGCCCTGCCGCGGTCGGTCCGGACTCAGCTTGACGACCCGTTCGCGGAGCTGACCGGCCCGCTGGCCGCGGCCAGGAAGCTCTCCTTCGAGGTCGTCGAGTCCGAGCTGGTGTCACCGAGCATGCAGCGGATCGTGCTGACCGCGCCCGAGCTCGCCGGGTTCAGGTACCACCCGGGCCAGGACGTGATGCTCTTGGTCGGCGCTGAGGGGAGGCGGCCGGTGCGGCGGCGGTACACGATCCGGTCCCTGGACCGGGCGGCGCTGGCGCTCACGCTCCACGTGGTGCGCCACGGCGACGGCCCGGGCGAGCGCTGGGTCCGGTCGGCTCGCCCCGGCGACACGATCGAGGGAATCGGCCCGCGCGGGAAGATCACCACGTTCCCCGAGGCCGACTGGCACCTGTTCCTGGGTGACGAGTCGGCGATGCCCGCGATCCTCGCGATGACCGAGTCGCTCCCCGGCGACGCGGTCGCGACGCTGGCCATAGAGATCCCCGGACCCGACGACGAGCAGGAACTGCTCGCTCCGGCCAGAACCCGGCTGAGCTGGCTGCACCGGCTCGGCGGGCCGGCCGGAGACCCGGGACTGCTGAGCGCCGAGGCCGCGGAGATCGAACTCGGCGGCGGTGACGGGCACGCGTACCTGTTCGGCGAGGCAGCGGTCGTGTCCGCGCTGCGGGAGATCCTTGCGGCCAGGGGCCTGCGTCAGGACCAGGTATCGCCCAAGGCGTACTGGGGTCGCGGCCGCGGCAACGCCGGCCACGGCGAGCCCGCGAAGCAGAGCTAAATCCGGGCCCGAGGGCACGGATTAGCTGCTGAACGCCGGGCCGCCCGGATCCAGCCGGACGATTTAGTCGGCTTTCAGCTAATCGCGGGCCTGTGATCAGGCTTTCCCGCTCATTTCACGCCGCTATGTTTGATACTGGTTTAGGCACGTGCATGCCCAGCGAGGAGGCCGGACGAGGTGGCATCGGCAATGGCGGCGGAGATGTCTGCCGTCCTGTCCGGCACCTCGGCCCAGACGCTGACCCTCGGCATCGACCGTGAGGGCAGAATTCTCCAGCACGACCGCGGCGCCGGGGACATCCTCGCCGGCCGGCCGGGCTCGCTGCTGGGAACCAATCTTCGCGCCCTGATCACCGGCCCGGGCGATCCGGAGGAGGCGCTGAGCGGCCTGATCGAGGCGATCCGGGCCGACCGCGAGAGCACGACGGTCCTCACGATCCGGACCGCGAGCCGGGCCGCGGTGGACGCGGTCGTCACGATCGAGCCGATCCGCTCGAACGACCCCGAACTGCTCGCTCAGGTCATCCTGCGCATTCCGCCGCCGGTCGCCGAGCGGTTCATCGATCCGGCCCTGATGCGCCACGCGCTGCTCGACGGGGCGGTCAGGCGGATCGGCGGCGCCCTGGACATCGAGCAGATGGCGCCGGAACTCGTGAACATCCTGGTCCCGCACTTCTGCAACTCGGCGGGCCTGCTGATGCTCGAGAGCGTGATGGGCGACGCGGAGTACCCCGACGTGCCGCGCGACGGGCTGCACCTGGTCCGCAGGCTCGCCGTGGCCTACGACGACGGCGACCCAGGCTGGGACGCCGCCTTCCCGGTCGGGGAGATCCTGCGCTACCCGCCTGACACCCCGTACACCCGCTGCCTGGCAAGCCGCGAGCCGGTCTGCGTGGTCATGACCGAAGAAGCGGCCGAAAAGCTGGCCAGTGCCTGGTTCCGCACTCCCGTCGCGCGGCTGGTCGCCGGGACGTCCATGCTGCTGCTCCCGCTGCTCGCCGGAGAATCCCTGCTCGGGTTCTTCGTCTGCGTCAGGCGGACCGGCTTCCACCGCTTCGACGCCTACGACACCGAGATCGGGATGGAGTTCGCCAACCGGGCCGGGCTGTTCATGGACAGCGCGCGCCGGTACAGCAGGGAACGCGCGACCGCGCTCACCCTGCAGCGCAGCATGCTGCCCACCGGCCTGTCCCACCCGGCCTCGGTCGAGGTACGGCACCGGTACCTACCGGGCAGCAAGCTGATCGAGGTGGGCGGCGACTGGTACGAGTCGATCGCGCTGCCGGGTGGCCGGGTGGCCTTGGTCGTCGGCGACGTCGCCGGGCACGGCGTTCGCGCCGCGGTCACGATGGGCAGGCTCCGCACCGCGATCAAGACCCTGACCATGCTCGAGCTGCCGCCCGCCGAGACGCTCCAGCGGCTCGACGACCTGATGCAGGAACTCGGGGCGCTCGAACCGCACTTCGCGACGTGCGTCTACGCCGTCTTCGACACGGTCGACGGCACCTGCGAGCTGGCCTCGGCCGGGCACCTCCCGCCGCTGCTGGTACGGCCGGACGGAACCAGCGAGTTCCTCGACGTCTCGCCGGCCCCGCCGCTGGGCATCGGCGCCAGCCCGATCGCGAGCCGGACGCTGTCGATCGAGGACGGCAGCCTGCTCGTGATGTACACCGACGGGCTGGTCGAGAAGCGGACCGAGGACATCGACACGGGGCTGGCCGGGCTTCAGAAGATCTTCGGGCCGGGATCGCCGGACGAGCCGCTCGACGACCTGTGCCGCCGGACGCTGGCCGGCGTGTACGACGACCACCAGCGCGACGACATCGCGATCCTGATCGCCAGGCTGCGGCGGATCGAGCCCGACCGGCACGTGTCGTGGAACCTCACGCCCAAGCTCACCGCGGCGAGGCGCGCGCGGTCCTTGATCAAGCGCCCGCTGCGGCAATGGGGACTCACCGAGCTGATACCGGTCACGGAGCTTGTCGTGTCAGAACTTGTGACCAACGCCGTGCGCTACGCACAGAGCAAGATCAGTCTCCGGCTGGTCCTGGAGGGCGGGCTGTTCTGCGAGATCCTGGACGACTCCGCGGCCGTGCCCAGGCTGCGGCAGGCCGCCGACGATGAGGAGCGAGGCCGCGGCCTCCAGGTGGTCAGCCAGATCGCGCAGCGGTGGGGCACCAGGAGGAGCAGCGGCACGGGCAAGGTGGTCTGGTGCGAGCTGGCGGTGCCGCCGACGCACCCGAGCCAGGCGGCTCGCCTTGGCCTGCCGGCCAGCGCCGAGGCGAGCCAGGCCGCCCCGAGCCAGGCCGGTCGCGCAGCCCGGCCTGACGGCGATCATGTGCAGGCATTGAACCCGGCGTAGCTGCCGGACGTGTCATCACAAGAGGTACTAGAAAACGACACGTAGTCATAATGACTTCCGATCGGTGCCCTGTTTATGCTTTAATAGTCCCGATTATGATCGTTCGCTGGATCTTGCCTAGTCCGTGAGCGATCGTGGGGAGGAATCGTCAATATGAGCACT
>WNGL01009151.1_pt1 | contig 14579 bp, 8 predicted proteins | sample 5400591 | NCBI WGS metagenome assembly WNGL01 (sample SAMN13153377, study PRJNA577476) | soil metagenome | isolation source: 80 cm soil or saprolite under Garry oak tree replicate 1 | place: USA:California | collected 2016-06-15
AAGACCGCTCACCGTAGTGCCTGTATTGAAGGGCGTTCCCTGCGCGAACTTGGGCGCGAATATCCAGGCGAGAGGCAAAGCGTCGTAGATGCCAAAGCCGCCACGAATGGCTGTCTTGCTGTCTCCGAACACGTCATAGGCAAAGCCGACGCGCGGTTCGAAATTGCGCAGGGTGGGATTATGGGTGAAGGGCGTCTTCACATTGGCAACCGATCCACCGTTGAGATTCAGTATGGCCTGAAACTGGTCGTGCGCCTCTGTCGGTGTCGTGCTCATCTCATAGCGCAACCCTAAGTTGAGATTCAGCCTCGGACTATAGCGCCAGCTATCGTTGATGTAACCGGCCCAGATGTTTGTGCGCACACCGACCTCCCGCGTACGAGACGGATCGAGAACGAAAAAGTCTCTCGGAATGTCCTGCAAGAAGTCTGACAGCGATCGAAACCTGATCCGACCGTTCGGTCGCCTCAGCCCGAGTTCGTTGTACTCGATTTTTTCGAAGGCGAAACCAAATCTGAGCGAGTGATTGCCTCGCGTGAGGAAAGCATCGTCATAGATCTGATACGAGTTCTGAACGTGACGAAAGAAAGAGTTCCCCCCAACACCCACGGAATCGCCACATTAACAGCGCCCTTAGTGCGGTTATAGCCTAACCGGAATGAATTGATGAAGCTTTGATTGAAGGTGTGAGTCTCTTCGATCGCAATCATTTGCCGCCGGGTGCGGTTCGGAAAGACTACGTTATTCAAAGCGTCCGGGATGGTCAAGCTCCCATTGTCGAACATGTATGTGCCAAACAGGCTGTCCTTACTAGAAATCCTATGGTCGATGCGGGTTGTAAAAAAGTCTTCATTAAATCTTTGACTCAAGGAAGTGGTGAAAATCCCCGTATCGCCGTTTCCTACCAATCCTCCATTCGGCAGTGGGTACAACTTGAGAAACGGGACAATATTAGCGTGTACCGGCACAGTCCCGCCCGCGAGCTGTCCAAGTCTGGCAGCCGGCGAGGGCACAGTAACCACACTTGGAACACCCTGCAACCGCCGAATGCGCTCGTAATCTGCGAAGAAAAAAGTCTTGTTCTTGATGATTGGCCCGCCAACGGAACCTCCAAACTGGTTGCGCCGCAGCGGTGGCTTTTGAGCACCGTCAAAAAAGTTCCGAGCATCCAGCGCGTCGTTGCGGAAGAATTCGTAGGCCGAGCCGTGAACCGAGTTCGACCCGGAGCGGGTAGTGGCATTGATGACCCCTCCCGATGTTCGCCCGTATTCCGCCGTGTAGTTGCTCGCAAGCACAGAGAATTCCTTGACCGCGTCCGCCCCCAGATTTACACCACCAGCACTGCCAGGTGCCGCGTTTGTATAGTCGTTAATGCTGATCCCGTCGATCCTGTAGTTGTTCTCCTGGGGACGATGACCGGTGACGGTCAACTCATCACCGTAGCCGCGGTTGCCGCGCGAGGACGTACCCCACACTCGAAATTCCAGGCTGTAATGTGGCAAGCGTCGTCCAGTCGCGACCATTGAGTGGCAACTCGACGATGGTCCGTTCAGTCACTACGGCGCTTATGGTGGGAGTCGTGGTATCTACCATCGGTGCCTCATCGGAAACCAGGATTGATGCTGTGATCGCACCGGCTGTCAGTTTGAGGTCGATCGTTAAGTCCGCACCAACGGTGAGTATGACGCCTTTCTGCAGAAAAGAGGTAAAATTAGCCGCGGAGGCAGTGATCTCATAATCGCCGGGCAATAGATTGGGGGCCCGATACACGCCCTCTTCGTTCGCTACCAGTTGCGTCGTGACACCGGTGGCCGTATTACGGATCGCCACCTGCGCTCCAGGAAGCAAAGCTCCGTTACTGTCCGTTACTTTGCCAGAAATGCTCCCGCCGGCCACCTGAGCGTGGGCAAGGAGCGGTAGCATCAGAATGACAAAGAGACCAAGAATACAGGTTGGTAGGTGTACTCGCTTCATAACTTTTCCTCCGTCATAGATGTCAGATTCAAGACGAGGCAACGACTCACTAATTCTCGAATCGCGCTTTGTGTTTCGTTATACCCAGGTAGCGGCTGGAATTTGTTGCGAGGCGGCACAATAGTCTGAAAGACCCCAAATAGTCTTTAGAAAAGCTTTGTAAACGAATAAAAAGGCGCTGCAATAAGTCTTAAAGATTTCTTAGGGTGATGGTGGACGCAGCGCATCGACAAAAACAAAGCCATTGGCCTTGCGCATCTTTTCCTTACTATCGCTGAAGGCCTTCCAAGCTGGATCGCGCATGAGTCTTTCCCGTACACGATCCTTGACCAAATTGCTCTCAGCCAACGCCTTTAGATTCCGGTACTCGAGCACGATCAGGAATGTCCACGGTTGGTCGGACGGGTTCTGATAAGGTTGGCGCTGATACATTGAGTAGGCCGACAACGCACCCTCGACAATCCAGCCCTTGAACTGCGGCTCAATGTAGCCCTTGGCATATTTTTCGTATACAAGGGGGTCGACCTGGACCTGATACGTCCCGATCACAGAAGCAGTTTTTGTTGGGTCGCGCTCCGCGGCCTTTCCCTCACCGATGGGATAGACAAGGCTGGTGCGATCAGGGGCGCCGAGCGTCAGGCCCAGGGGAGACAATCCACCTGGCATCCGTTTCTCGATCTCCCTCCAGCGGGCTGAGGCGCTAAACGAAGGAAAGTCGAGAATCACCATCATGTCGAAGGTGTCTGCACCCGCGTCGACATAAGTCCCGTAGAAGATACGATAGCGCGAAAAAACCCCTTCCCTTTTCCACTGCGCAAACTGGCGCACGCCCGCGGTTTCCATGTGAGATCTAAAGGCCGCACGTTTGTCGACAGAGGTTTTGTACGTGATTACGATCGCCGCAGGACCGTCGTCTTTGATTTGCGCAAGCACGCAGAGCGGTGTGAACCAGACCAGCAGAGCAACAACAAGGCGAGAATTCGATCGGCTGGTGCGGTTTAGGAGCATTTGCATTTGGGATTGCGCGTGAATGATTGCTTCGGAATCGGACGGCACGCGCCGCCGCCCGTCCCCGATTACCCACGCCAAAGATTAGTTCTTCGGGAGAATCGCCACGAAGGTGGTCGGTTCGAGTTCCTTTCGGATGGTCTGCTTGATCGGGCTGTATTGCTTGTAACCTGGATCGTCCTTCAGATCCTTATCGCGAACGGACTGCTTGACGATGTCGCGCTGAGCGATGCCGCGCAGGCCATCGTATTCAAAAACCAGCAGCGAATGCCAGGGCGCATTGGTGGGATTCTGATTCATGTGAATCTGATACGACGGCATGATGCCTGATTTGACCCAACTCCTGAGCTGCGGAATGATATATTTATCTACAAAGTCATCATATTTGTCGACACTGACCATGGTAACGTAAGGAATGATCATGAACATCGACTTGTTGAGGTCAGCGCTCTGCTTGCCGCCGTTCCAGACGAGGTCAGTGTAGACACAGGTGCGCGGTGACGCGAGGGCCAAGCCCTCCGCGGACAGGCCGCCCGGGAAAGCATGCTCCACCTTTTGCCAGTTGGCAACATCGGCGAATTTGTCGAAATCGAGGATGACCCACATGTCGAATAGCTGTTCGTTGACAAAGGTGCTGAACAGGATGAGGTAGTTTTTGACGACACCGTCTTTCTTCCACTTCTCGAATTGGTTTACGCCTTTCGTTTCCATGAACTCGCGGAAGGCGACGCGGTTTTGCGGAGTGCAACTGTAGGTGAGGACCAGGTGCGTTGGGCCTTCGCCCCCACGGTTCTTGCCGCGTTCGCCCGCGGCCTGAGCGTTGGCGGTGGCCGCCAGCGTGCTTGCAACGAGCGCAATCACAATAGGTACGACTACTCTACTGAGAAATCGTTGCATCGTTATTCTCCCTTTTCATGGTCCATATTAGGTACTCGTCGGAGCCTCTTCGCCTAGAACGTCAGCTTCAAAGCGAATTGAATCTGACGGGAAGTCGTGGAAGTAGCGATTAGCCGCCCCGCAGTCGGAATGGGCGCCAGACTCTGATTGAAAAGCTGGGCCACAGTTCTATCAGGTACCTGGAAATTCGGATGGTTGAAAACGTTGAAGAATTCCGACCGAAACTGGAGGTTAAATCTTTCGCCGATCTTGGTGTTCTTAATCACCGACAGGTCGAAGTTCCTAATGCCCGGCCCGATGACACTGTTGCGTCCGGCATTGCCCAATCGGGGAGGTTGCGTAGGTGGTACCGCGGCACTACCCGGATTCGGAGCGACAAAACACTGAGTCTTGATGTAGTGGTCTGGATTGCCGGGGTTAACAGGATTCTTGCACTCGGGAGAGTTTACGCGGTCGGGCATGTTGAAAGGATTGACATTTCTCACGCCGAGCGCGTCGCCACCAATCGCTGGCGTGAATGGCAGCCCGGATGCCGCGCGATAGATGCCGCCCAATTGCCAACCGCTCGTCGTCCATTTAAAAGCACCTTTAGCAGATTTTGGACCGGGAATTTCCCAAAGATAGTTGAAGACAAAGTTGTGGCGCACATCGAAATCCGACAGACCTCGCATGTACTGTGAGAACAATATTAGAGGAGAAATGACCCCGGTGAGGAAGGTGCCGCCCGTCATTGAAGCCGAACTGTTATCAATGCTCTTCCCCCAAGTGTAGGAAATTCCCAATCGTAGTCCTTTCTGCCTGCGTGTCACTCCCACATTGAGGCCGTGATAGGTGTTCGACGCCAGCCAGGCAATGGCGTTAATTTGTCCCACGCTGGGGTTGAGTGGGGTGCCGATGGCAGCGCCAGTGGCGCTCCGCTGGGGATAGACCAATCCCTGCGCCGTCACGGTCGGGACCACGCCGTTGGCATCGTTGGTGCGAAACGGTTGGTGTACCCCGTGCTCGCCTGAGTAACCTACGTGCGTCACGATATCAGCGAAAAGTTGGCGTTCAATACTTAGACTCCATTGTTCCACATACGAGCGTTTGGGATTTGGTTGCACATAAGCGAAGGTCGAAGTGTTGGCAGTGAGACGGGGGAAACCACCCGTCGGAAACGACCCAACAGGCAGAGTTGAAATACTGCCTGCCTGTGTAAACGGCTTAGTGTTGACGACCAGCAACGTGAACTGGTAGGTGAGTGGTAATGTGTCGTATATGCCGAAGCCGCCCCGCAGGGATGTCTTCCCGTTCTTGAAAGGATCCCAGGCAAAGCCCACACGCGGGGAGAAGTTCCGTAAGGTTGGATTACTAAAATTCAGCGACCCGATCGTGGCCGCGCTGTCAGTCAGATTAACCAAAGTACCCAGGTGATTATTCTTTTCGGTTGGTACCGAAGCAATCTCGTAGCGCAATCCCAGGTTCAGAGTCAGATTTGGTCGAATCCTGTAATCGTCCTGGGCGTAAACCCCAAAAACTGTTTGACGAAGGTAGAGGCGTTGAGCTGACCCGGGTATGGTCGCATTGAAAGTGGCGGGCTGGTTTATGAGAAAGTTCTTCAACGACCCGAAGGTATATTTGCCCAGGGGATCGCTAGTGGCAAACTCATTCGATTGGATACGCTCGACGGACATGCCAAACTTCCAGGAATGGTCTCCTTCAACATAAAGAAGATCGTCATATAGCTGATAGCTGTTGTAGAAGTAATCCGTTTCGCCGACTCCGCCTACGCCACCATCGAATCTTGTGATTCCACTGATTTGGATAGAACCGACGTTATTACCTGACAGGAAGCCGAGCGTTTTATCAGCCGCCAAAGGGTTGATGGCGCTGAGAGCGACGGGCGCATTCACCACGACTCGGCTGTAACCGATACGGGCGATGTTTATGAGATTGGGCCTGAAGATGTGCGTCTCCTCAACCGACACTGTCTTCCGATTCGCCGTCTGACCGATGTTTACGAAATTGGAACCGTCCGGTCCTTGAGACTGCGAGTTGTCGGTAAAATATGTGCCAAACAGAGAATCGGCGGCGGAAAACTTGTGGTCAACGCGCGCTGTAAGAAGGTTCTCTGTTGTCTTGGTTTGCGAGGCAAAAGTAAACGTACCGAAATCTCCCGTCTCCGCGCCGTTTGGAAGGGGAAAGATGTTGAGGAATGGGAGGATGCTGGGGTGAATATTGACCGTACCCGAAGTGAGCCGCCCGGCGCGCGCGTTCTGCGACGGCACCGTTAGCGGTGTGGTGGTGCCCAAGTTCTGGCGCAGTCCTTCGTAATCAACGAAGAAAAATGTTTTGTTCTTGCCCTTGTAGCCGATGGCTGGGGCGCCTTCACCAAAACGCGGCAGATAAACTGGTCCACTGATCGAGCCCCCGAACTGATTGCGCTTGAACGGCGGGACTGTAGCTCCGTCGAAAAAATTTCGCGCGTCCAGGGCGCTGTTACGAAGGAACTCATACAAGGAACCGTGGAGTTGGTTTTGACCAGACCTGGTCACGGCATTAACTACTCCACCCGACGTTCTGCCAACATCGGCTGAGGCATTGCCAGTGACGACGGAAAACTCCTGGATAGCATCCACGCCGAGAGCGGAGCCGATGACGTTGCCTGGTCCGCCGCCGGAATAGTCGTTGATACTGATGCCGTCAAGCCGATAGTTATTCTGTTGCGGTCGATTGCCGCCAATAGTAAGTTGTGTTCCGTAGCCGCGATTCGCGCGTGTGTTGCCGCCGCCCGCGATGGAAAGTTGAGCCTCAATTGTGTGGACACCTGGCTCCAATGCCGCCAAGAGTGTCCAGTCACGGCCATTTATGGGCAAGTCACGTACAACTTGGCCGGTAACTACATTGCTCAAGGTCGAAGATGACGAGTTGACCGCCGACGGTTCTGCTGTAACCTGCACTGTCTCTTTCACATCTCCAACCTGGAGCTGGGTGTCGACCATTAATTCTTGACCCACCTCGATCAGCAGGTTCTTGTGCAGCGTTATTTTGAACCCAGGGGCCGAAACGGTAACTTCGTAGCTGCCGGGCGGGAGGTTAGCCGCGCTGTAGTAACCGCGCTCGTTACTGACCAGTTTCCGTGCCTGGCCGGTAGCGTTGTTTAGGATGGTTACTTCAGCGCCCGGAACTGCGTGTTGCGCAGAATCAGTCACTGTGCCGCTGAGGGTTCCCCCAGTGCCCTGTGCAAGGACAGCAGGGCACAGGGCCAAAAGGACGAGCAACACGCCGATCTTACCGGCGAAGCCGCCACGAATCGCCTGGACCTCCGCCGAGGTTGATGTTGAGTCGTAGCTACCGTAATTCGTCATGTGACCCTCCTTAAGGGATTGGGTTTGCGTGTTTTTCTTATAGCTTGCGCCAGTGCCGCATGCGGATATATCATTCGCCTTCCACAGCGTCGAGATCAGTTGCGCCCGTAAAGCCGCCCGGACGTTTGTTTAGGTAAGCGAACTAATTGAACGGCATGCCGCGAATCGGCGTGGTTGTGGTTAAGAACCAGACAAGTTGCAAACACGCAACAGTAACCTGACACGCCAGGGAATAGTCTTTAGAGAATCTTTATAAATGGATTAAAATCTTCAAATAAGTCTTAAGGATTTCTTGCGGACGAGCATGCTTTTGCAAGTTCAGGAGATATACGAGTTCGGCCCTTTTCGTCTTGACCCAGGCGAAGGCAGACTGCTTCGTGGCGATCTGACGGTGGCGCTGACGCCAAAGGCGTTTGAGACGCTGGCTCTGCTCGTTCAAAAGAGCGGCCATCTAGTCAAAAAGGACGAACTGATCGAGCGAATCTGGCACGATACAATAGTCGAAGAAAGCAATCTCAACGTCATCATTCACACCCTGCGGAAGGCGCTGGGCGACGATCCGACCCAGAGCAAGTATATAGAGACGGTCTCAAAGCGCGGTTACCGTTTCGTTGCAGACGTGCGCAAGATCGGCGGCCAAGTTAGCTTGAACGATGAGTTGACAGCCACCGGCGAGTCACTTCCGGATCCACACTTTGCATATCCCAAAACGATTAGCGCTCCGTCTTCCCGTGTAAGCGCGTTCTCGATTCGTCACTTCCTCGATAGACCACTCCTGAGATCCTTGGCATTGGGTTTGTTAGGTGTCGTCATTGCCGCTGTTTCGTTTTTCGTGTGGCGCTCAAACCGGGGACATGTTGCGGAGCGCGTTGCTGCGGCGCCCGCACCAGTGAAATCGATAGCTGTATTACCCTTTAGAGTTTTGAGCAGCGAAAAGGGTGACGAATACCTTAGCCTGGGCTTGGCTGACGCGCTAATTACCAGTCTTAGTCAGACTCGACAGGTTGTCGTGCGTCAGACGGAAGCCGTGACGAAGTACGCGGGTGCCGACAAAGATCCAGTGGAGGCAGGGCGTGAACAGAATGTCGAAGCCGTGCTTGACGGGCAAGTGCAACGAATAGGTGAGCGCGTGCGAGTGACCGCGCGTCTTGTGCGCACGAGCGATGGGACTTCACTATGGGCTGACCACTTCGATGAGCAGTTCACGCACATCTTCGCCGTCGAGGATGTCATCGCCGAGAAGGTCGCTGCCACCGTGATCAAAACTATGGCAGGGAAGATCAGCGACGTAGAGCAGAAGCGGCTGACCAGACGTTACACCGAAAACAATGAAGCTTACCAGGCTTACCTTAGGGGCCGTTACTTATGGAATAAGCGAACGGTGGACAGCCTGCGGCGGGCTTTGGCGTACTTTCAGCAAGCCACCCAGCTTGACCCGAATTACGCACTTGCTTACGTTGGCTTGGCGGACACTTACACGCTGCTGAGTTTCTTTACTATCGACGCGCCGAAAGATACCTTTCCGAAAGCAAGGGAGGCGGCTAACAAGGCGCTGACAATTGATAACACTCTCGCAGAGGCCTATACCGCGCTTGGCCAGGTCAAGGCTTACTATGAATGGGATTGGCTAGGAGCGGAAGAGCAGTTTCAAAAGGGGATCGCCCTTAATCCCAACTACCCCTTGTTGCATCATTGGCGCAGCCTCAACCTCATGGCGATGGGGCGTCTGGAGGAGGCTCGCGCGGCTATGCAGCGTGCGCTCGAGCTGGATCCGCTCTTGCTCACCCCTAATGTGAACCTGGGTCGGATTGATTATTACGAAGGCCAATATGATAAGGCCATCGCACAATACAAGCGCGCGGTGGAGCTAGATGAGAACTTCTCGCGGACACATCTCCGGCTCGGTATGGCCTACGCACAACAGCACCGGTATCAAGAGGCTCTCGCTGAGTATCGCAGGACTCGCGAGATCTCCGGCGACACTCCTCAAGTTGATGCGCAGATCGCTCGTGTCTTAGCCCTTTCAGGAAAGCAGTCCGAAGCGCGGGCCGCCCTCCGTGAATTAGAAAAGCACGCGACAAGGCAGTACGTCCCCCCTTACGATATCGCTCTGATCTATTCTGGTTTGGGTGAAACCGACGAGGCTTTCAAATGGCTGGAGAAAGCCTATGCTGACCATTCGACCGAAATGATTTACTTCAAAGTCGAGCCGATGCTGGAGCCCTTACGTTCAGACCCGCGCTATCAAGTCCTCCTACGCCGCATGGGGCTAGCTCAATGAACTATCGCCGGCAGCCCACCTGATTACTTGTTTACCATGACAAAAGCTTCCAGGCGTTTCGATCACAGATTCGGACGCTTCAGGGCGCGGCTGATCTTTGCGTTTAGCGTATCCCTCTTCGGCGTCGCCGTTCAGGCGCAGCAACCTTCAACCGGAGGGAACACGCACGAATCTACGTCACAGACGCCAGCCCGGGTGTCGCAAGAGAACACCGCTCCACGACGAATTCAGGCCGTACGCGCCACAGATGCGATCAAGATTGACGGTATTCTCGATGAACCGGCGTGGTCGCTGGCCCAACCCGCGACTGATTTTCACCAGGAGCGGCCTACCGAGGGTGCGCCTGCTTCTGAGCGCACCGAAGTGCGCGTACTCTTTGACGACAAAAACATCTACATCGGCATCTGCGCGTTTGATTCTGACGCGACTCAGATTAACGCTCGCGACCTCGTTCGTGATTCAAATTTTCCCAATGACGACAAAATCGAGATTCTTCTCGACACTTATCACGATCGGCGCAACGCTTTTCGCTTTGCCGTCAATCCGCTGGGAACACAACAAGACGCGTTAATTACTGATGAAGGTCGCGACGTCAATGTCTCGTGGGATGGATCGTGGATCTCTGAAGGACGTATCGACGCGAAAGGCTATGTTGTAGAAATGGCCATACCGCTGACTACGCTTCGTTTTACAGAAGGGATCGAATCGTGGGGTCTCAACATCTCGCGCATCATTCGGCGCAAGAACGAAGAGAATCTTTGGACTAGTTGGCAGCGTTCATTCGGCCTCGAACGTGTCTCGCAAGCAGGCGAGTTGACAGGAGTCGAAGAGATTCGCCGTCGTCGCTTGCGAGAGATCAAGCCTTACGCATCCGGAGACTGGCGCGAGGGTGTGCCTCTAATCGGCGCAAGCGGATTTGACGCCGGTGTGCGCGCCCACATCGGACTCGAAGTCGCAAAGCTCGGAATCACGCCGTCGTTGACCGCAGAGTTCACTGCCAATCCTGACTTTGGCCAGGCAGAGGTCGACAATCAGGTAGTCAATCTCAGGCGCTTCTCTGTTTTCTTTCCCGAGAAGCGCGACTTTTTTCTCGAGAACTCAGGAATCTTTCTGTTCGGCAGGCAGGGAGCGAATCAGGCATTCTTCACGCGGCGCATTGGTCTGACGGATGATGGCGCGCCCGTGCCTATCGATTACGGCGCGAAAGTCACCGGCAAGATTGGTCGATACAACGTCGGATTCCTGCAGGTGCAGACGCGCAAGCTGGCCCAGGACTCAGCCGGTCTCGGCATTCCGCGGCAACAGTTCACCGTCCTCCGAGTGAAGCGCGACATCTTTCGGCGCTCGTATCTCGGAGCAATACTTGTTAATCGTCAAGGCGGCACGGCTGCAAGCGGCAATAGTTACAATCGCGTCGGTGGCGTGGATGCAGAGTTCAATCTAACAGATCACTACAAACTGAAAGCCTTCTGGATGGGCTCGGCTACGTCAGGTGTTCGCTCAAGCGCCGGCTCATCGCGCATTGAATCGATCTTTGAGAACGATCTTTATCGCTTTATCACTGTTTATGAAGACGTCGGCACAAAGTTCAACCCCGAAGTCGGCTTCATCGAACGCAACGCCATTCATCAATACTTTGGCCAGGTAGCTTACAAACCGCGGCCAAAGTTTATTCCACACGTCCAGCAGATGGAGTTTGAAACTCAGATTGAATACTACACTGATCGCGCAGGCAAACTCGCCACTCGGCAGACCGAGCTGTCCTGGGACACTGTCTTCAAGAACTCATCAGAATTGTTCTTCCGGCCAATCGAAGATGTGAACGACGTGCTAACCGGGCCATTTGAGATTCGCCCGGGAATCATCATTCCAGCCGGCACGTATCACTTCAACCGCCCGCGTGTGTCGTTCACGAGCGATCTCAGCAAGCGCATCGTCTTCAACTTGCGCGAGAAGTGGGGAGATTTTTATTCGGGTAGAAGATATGAAACTTCTGGTGGGATAACCTGGCGGCCGAACTCGCACCTATTACTCGATCTATCGGAGAGCTACAACAGAGTGCGTTTGCGCGAGGGAAACTTTACCACCAGTCTCTTCGCCGGAAGATTGACCTACAATTTCTCGCGCAAGCTGCTAACCTCGGCCATCGTGCAGTTGAATTCCGCCGCGCGTCTGTCGCTCATCAACATTCGCTTTCGTTACATCTACCGGCCTAATAGCGATTTTTTCGTCATCTATAACCAGAGCACTGGAGCTGGACTCGAACGCCCTTCATACAGTCTTCAAATCAAGCTGACGCGCGATTTCACATTTTGATTTTGTTCCGTCCGAAAGCGCATGACCTTACGGCAACTTCTGGATCTGAAGGTTCCGGAACTGAACGCGAGACGTGTAGTGATGGGCCTGGAGAGCAATGTGGCCCGAAACTTCTCGCGTGCTTTGATAGGTATTGATGAGCTGACCATTCAATGTCACCTTGATCTGATGGCCGACGGCTTCGATCACATAGGTGTTCCACATTCCAATCGGGTTCGAAGCAAATGCGCTCGGCGCTTGTAGATCATAAATCGCTCCCGTCGTTTTCAGAGGATGCCCTTCCGTATTTGTATTTGAATCATACCCGCGCTCGTCAATCTGAATCTCATGTCCTTTGTTGTCGGCCTCCTGAAGGGCATTCGGGACGTTAGGTGCCGGAATGCGGATGTAGACACCGGAATTATCGTCGCGGCGTCCCACGCGCCATTCAAGTTTCAATGTGAAGTCGGCGAATTGCTCCTTGATGTACCAATAGAGGCCATAGGCATCGAAGGTCTCTAACAACTGGCCGTAGTGTCTAACAGTGGTGTTTGGCGTCGAAGGCAGTCGTACCATCTGCCAATCCTTCCGATCCATTGAGAGTGAAGTGAAACCTGGATCGGTTGTGGGCGCGTTCGCCGAAACGATGGCCTGGGCCGTGCGGCGAGCTAAGGATAGCGCCGTGAGAGATGGATTGGCAGAGCCCAGAGTGGGAAAGATCGCCGGGCCGGCAACATACACATTGGTCAGGTCATGAAACTTTCCGTTCGTGTCCGTGATGGAGGCGCCAGCCGCGCCCATGAAGAGCGTACCAGCCTCATGGTGAGTGGTGCCAAGTTTGTCTTGCCAGAAGCCTTTACCGTTCGCGTCCGGCTGCGGTCGCTGACTCTGCCATCCGCTCGGGGTCAAATACTGGATGTTCGCGCCGGTGAGACTGCGCTGATCCTCCATTTCGCCAATGCCGCGCAGCGTGATCACGATCCAGTTTGGGTCCTGGTTCGCCAGCAAGTTTTCCTGTAGGTCGATGTCAGGCACCATATTCCACATATTCTTCTCAGGATCTGCACCCGCAATCGCCGCCGCTGTGACCTGTAGATGAAACCGTCTCTTAAGAGCGGTTCCACGCACGATCAGCGCAGTAGTTTCGAGATCAGTGGCCGGCGTTGGCAGACCAACGGCACTCCGCTTGATGCGCACCGTGACGTTGCTGCGTAGATGCGCCATGAGGTTGCCGACACGCGGGGAACCAAACTGCGTCGAGCCGACACCGAGCGAATCCAGAGCCAAGCGTGTGGCTTCTATGGTTCCGTTTGCAATTACCACGGCGCAGGAAGGAGAGACAAATAAAGTCTGTGGTTGACCGCTTACTCGCAGTTCCAGACTTGTGATCGTGTTCCCTGATCTGTTCAACCTTAGTACCTGCGTGAAGGGCAGCATAAAGATACGACGGCTCACATCTCCGTGAAGACTCTGATTGACATTTGCATCATCGCGGATCGCATCAATCAGGAACGGGCCGCTGCTGAACTTATCAAAAGGCAGCAAGCCAGATTCGGGGGACGAGCCCTGCACGGCCAACGGCGCTTCCGAGACCTCAGTGATCGTCGTATTAGGGCCGACACTCGCTTTGGCATTATTAAAGGCCGTACTCAAAGCATTGAATAGACTTGCCTGCCGGATATAGTCGGTGCTGGGGACAACGCCAATCTCCTCCTCTGTTTTCCGATACGCACCATCGTTCCCAGTAGTGCCGTGAAGGTAAGTAAGAACGTCACCAGGCCAGTTGGCCAAGTCTTCGGCGGTTAAGCGCGGCGACCATCCGCCCCAGAACAGCGATCGCCCACCGATACAGTAAGCCAAACCGGGGAAGCCTTCGTTGCTGATCCAGGGCATGCCCCAAATGACATTCTTAGTGCCGTCATCTCTTTGTCTCAACGGTGAGCCGCCAACGCTGCCGCCGAGACGCTGCGGCAAATTCTGAATGTGTGAGGGCAAGAGAAAAGCGCCGGCTTCCAAAACCAGTATGCGCATGGCAAGCGCTCCGCCCCTGCGGTACAGCTTCTCGGCGATGTAGCCGCCAAACATCCCGCCGCCAATCACCACCGCATCGAACGGGTAAGCGCCGTTTGCCTGGGCAGTCGTGATTTCTTCCCAGGTATTGCAGACGTAACGCCCCAGCACGTCATAACTAAGACTGGTATTCTGCACATCAAAATCGGCGGGTTGTTGACTCGGTATCAGTTTTGGAAGAGGCATATGATCTCCAGACGTAAACCAAATAGGTTACAAATAAGTGATCAGTGAATCTCTGGACTCACTCAATTTGAACCAACACATCACTCCGCGAAGACTCGGGAGTTCTAAACCCGGCCTTTAGGCAAGACTTAATCGCACTCGAGGTCCGGCAAATTCAATTCATAAGGATAGCGTCTCGTAACTCGTACTGGTTTTGCAGTTTCCATGCCGTCGCCGGTTGATAGCACGGGATCCGATTATTTGTCGAGCATTTTCGTTTATAAGCAGTCTCGTCGTTGGCTGCCTTGCTCGGTAGTGTGAACTGTAGGGGACACAGAGCGCGACGATCTGTTCACACCAATAGAGACGATCAATCCTTTGGCTGAGGGTAATGTGCCCAGCCAATGGACAGCGGCCTCAATTGTTTCAACAGACAATGTAGGCGAGCGCTCGCCGTCTAACGAAGATCGAATTCTGAAAACGCCCCGGCTCCATATTCGCAAGGGAACTAGTATAAATAATCCGAATAGCGGCTGAGGCTT
>WNGL01013658.1_pt1 | contig 14578 bp, 15 predicted proteins | sample 5400591 | NCBI WGS metagenome assembly WNGL01 (sample SAMN13153377, study PRJNA577476) | soil metagenome | isolation source: 80 cm soil or saprolite under Garry oak tree replicate 1 | place: USA:California | collected 2016-06-15
CCCGTGAAACCCGCTGCGGTTTTCGGAAAAACGCCACGAACAACAAGAGGACAAGATACGTGTCGACCTGCGCCTGCAGCTCGAGATTGCGCGCAAAATCTTCCGACGCGATCTCGCGGATTCCCTGTTTGAAATGAAGCGCGGCATGCAGCGCGTGATTGAGTTCCTCCACAAACATGATCAGCGATCGGATGTTGCGATTGCCCAATCCTGCGCGGGGATCGTGTTGCTCGAGCTGTTCGATCAGCCAGCGCGAATAATAAATGCCAACGTAAAGCTGGTCGCCCGCGCGACGCAGGAACGTCCGCGCGAGCTCGCTTAATTCGCGCGCCGATTTTCCGGCGAGCACTGACAATTGCGCGCAGCGCGTCCGATCAATAAGGCAATCCTCCAGATTGATCCCGACCTGCGCGTACGTTCGCTCGAATAATTTCTGAATCTGGCTGAAGAGCGTTTCGTTCACAGTGAGAGCGAGGGTCGTGTGTCCTCATCCAGGTTGAGCAACCGATCGGAAAGCTGATTCAGCGCCACCCGGATGTCGCGAAATCGATCAGCCAAACCTTCGAAAACGTCATCCAATTCGCAGCGGCGTGCGACGGCGTGCGAGGAAACCAGTTGAAAGTTCGTGCGACCGACCTGCTCGTAAAATTTAATGTCGGGTCCGCCCCGCAAACTGCCGTGCTGTCCCGCGACGGCGGGATGAAAAATTCCGCTGATGAACAGGGAATAATTACCAATATGCGCGCGGAGCAGAAACGCCTGCTCGGGAGTGGCGCGGTTCAGCGCGATCAGGATGTCGGAGATGTATTGTTCGGCGAGATGATGCGCCTCATCGGAGATCTGCAAGCGACTCGCGTGCGAAAAGCTTTCGAGTAGCGACGCGACATAATCGCAAAGCTTTCGGTCGCCGATCCCGCCCTGTTGCAAAACGTGGCGAGCCAGCACGTAAAAATAAAATTGGGATGAAATCCGCAGATGCCCGCAGTGATTGAGGATCGCATCGACCAAGCGCGGATGATCCAGAATGGAATCGCGCGTTTCGAGATCGCTCAAAAGATCGACGAGCGAAACTTGATCAGTTTGCGAACGCGCCAGCGTTCGCACAATGAAGTCGAAATCGGCAGCCGTAAACCGTGCCCGACAATTCGCCCGAATCATCGGGATTTCATAATGCGCGGTGAACGCGCGGATGGCAAGTCAACGTTTTTAGCCACCGATCAAAAAGGATTTGTTCCAAGATTTTGCCACTAGCTTTTCGCTGTTGCCCATGCAGGGGAGCGGCTGAAACCTTGGGTTACTATGAAAAACAAGGATAATAACCATTGCGATGGATGTGGGGGTTCGGTTCGAGCGTTAGCGGCTTCGGCCGGAATTCAGTTTGGTGATCTTCAGACTGAAGCATATCGCTTGCGCGAGAAGCTTGGACCGGATCACCAGAAAGCTTATTACGAAATCATTCGCCAACTCGCGCGTGGCGGGGCTGTGTCGGAGACAGAACAGCGTGTTCTACTCGAACTAGGGAAGCGCGGCTTCGGCGTCGGCTCGGACCGCGAGGCAGAGAAGTTCGTGGCTTACGTGCAAAGTTTGCACAAGCGCATGCTGGCGGATCGCAGCGCGAGCCCGGTCGCGCTGGCGATTGTCGGTGTGATTGCGAACTATGCTATTCCTTCCAACTTTGGCCGGCGCGGCCGCATCTTGCTGAGAGCGTCCCAGCATCCGGTCCGCGACATCCTGATCGGTGTCGCCGGTGGCGCGCTTGGCGGTCTGCGGATGAGTGGCTGGAATCCCATTGGCGGCGTAATCGGTGGGGTCGTCGGTGGTGCGATCGCCGCGGTGGAAGCGCTCTGCTAGCAAACCACAGATTAACGCAGACTTCGCAGATTTTTCGGTGGTTGCAGACCGCCGCCACAGTCCCACACACCGTCGTCGCAGCATCTCTGTGCGAACGCGAGCCTTTGACGAAGGTTATTGCGAACCTTTTGTCTTTGAAATACGTCCATCTTCGATTTTCCACATCGTGTGAGCGGACGTTCGGACGTACAGCGGCGTCGAATGCAGCAAACTGAGATAGACATGAGTCTCCAGTGGCATTGTGCTGACGAGCTGGTTCGCCCAAACAGCAACTGACGTCTCGCTCCTGTTCACGACGAGCCTGGTGTGTGAAAGTCCATCGACCCGCTCCGCCTTGTTGCCGTCGGCAGAAACCGTGACGCGGTAGTGAATTCCGAAAACGACATCATCCGGGTCTTTGCGCGTTGCGAGCGCATAAACCAAGTAGCCGCTCTTTGTCGGATCATGAAGCACAATGAACTTATGGCTTTTGTCGATGCGTGCACCGAGCGCTGCCTTGGCTGCATCGAGCGCACGCGCCTCGGTGCCTGACAGCGATTTTGGACTTTGGTTCTCGTGCTCGTACAACTGCCGGCCAAGAGATTCAACGGTCCGTAAATCGAACTCGCGAATTGCGCTCGCGTGCGTGGACCCCGCCGCGAGAGCAGCAAGCGCTGCCACGACTATCGCTCGCATAAGATTAACGATTCCTCTAGACCTTCGCATAAAGGTACGGCTTGGCACGCGACTTCGCTCGGTCAGCCCGGACGGTTGCAACGTCACTCCTTGGGGCTTGTCGCCACGCGCACAAGCGTCGCGATGATGCGAGCGCCGGCAACAAATGTGCCACGCAATGTGCCGGACACTTTTGATTGACCGCCGGCGCGCCGGCGGTGGTTCACAGGAATCTCGAGAATTTGAAGCCCCGCTCGCGCAGCTTTCATCTGCATCTCCAGATTCCAGCCGTACGTTTCTTCGCGCATTTTGAGTCTGGCGAGCGCGTCGCGGCTGATGGCGCGAAAGGCACACATGTCGGTGTAACGAACGCCGTACAGCAATCGCAGAATCAATCCGGCAATCCGCCCAGACAAAATTTGCTGGAAGTTCATGCTACCGGGCTCGCGTTGCCCGCGCGTGCGCGAGCCGATCACGAAATCGTGCGTGCCGCGCACGATCGGATTGACAAGCTCATTCATGAACGATGGGACATCGCTGCCGTCGCCATCCAGAAACACTACGATCTCGCATTCGGGCGAAACCGCGCTAACGCCCGCCGCGCATGCGCGCCCATAGCCACGCGGCGCTGTCACGACACGCGCGCCAGCTTCGCGCGCGCGTTCGGTTGTGCGATCGCTGCTGCCATTATCGACAACGATCACTTCATCGGGAACACCGGTCGCGAGACATTCGCACACCACGCCCGTGATCGGTTCTTCCTCGTTGAGTGCCGGAATAACGACGGAGACCTTGCTCATCGCAAAACCAGCCAGCCGGAAGTAAAGTAAATCACCAGGGCAATCAAATCAGCCAGGGCAAGGGTAACCGGTCCGGCGGCAATTTTCGGGTCGAGCTTGAATCGGTGAAGAAACGACGGCACACCCACACCGAGCGCACACGCCGTGACGAGGGACAATGTGATGCTGCCGCCGATTACAAACGCGGCGCGCAAATCACTGCGCCATGTCAACACGATGGCGCTGACGACTACTCCGCATGCTACACCCAACAGTAAAGCCGTTGCGACTTCCCGACGAAAAGCAGCCGCCAGCCAGCGCGTCGTAACGGAGACCGAACGCAACGCGTGGATCGTCACGCTCATCGATTGCATGCTCACGCTTTCGTTTAGCGCCAGCACCATCGTAAGGAAAAACGCCAGCACTAAACTGCGCGCGAGCGTCGCTTCAAAAAAGCGGGCCAGAATGGCCGAGAATGTGCCGCCTGTCACCGTCACCAGCAGCCATGGAAAACGAAACCGAAAAATGCGCCACGGCGATGCACCGCGGATTTGTTCCAGATGAAAACCAAGCGCCTCGAAAAACTCCGGTCCGACGACTCCACTCCCGCTGCTCCGGGACCGATCTTCGCTTTCCCCGCCCTCCAGAATTTCTTCAGCGAAAAGGTTCGCGTCGATAACGCCCACGACGTGCCGTTCTTCGTCAACCACCGGGAACGCGAGAAACTTGTAGAGCACAAAAAATTCGCACGCATCGAGAATAGTCGCATTCGCAGGAACAGCCACGACGCGTGGGGCCATGATCTCGCGCAGCGGCGTTTCCAGTGACACGGTCAGCAAACGGCGCGTAGGCACAACGCCCACAAGGCGCTTTTGTTCATCCACTGCATAAAAGTAAATCACGCGCTCGCCCACGCCTTCGCGCCGGATCCTTTCCAGCGCATCGCCCACGGTCATGCTGGCGCCAAGCAACGGAAAATCTTTCCGCGCATGATCTGCAACACGGGCATTAAGATCAGGGATGCCCGTAGAAATGTTCATCTCGCTACCTGATGAACAATTCGCTTGTTCCTTAAAATTTCGCTGGCCTCGCTGAAGTAATCGCGAATGCCTGCCTGGGTGCGGATCCAATCGATGTAGCGCGCTATGCCTTCGCTCAGGTCGACGTTCGGCCGGTAACCGGCGGTTTGGGCGACTGTGGTGTCGCTGGCAAGATGGCGCATCTCGCCGGGACGAAACTCGCCGTTGATCTCGGGAGCGATTTTGATCTTCAGGATAGAGGAAAGTTGTTCGGCAATTTCGCGGATCGGTATGCCGATTCCGCTGCCGATATTCACGGCTAATCCATCGAGTTTATCTGTTTCGGCAGCGAGTAAATTTGCGCGCGCGATGTCCTCGACGAACGAAAAGTCGCGCGTTTGCTCGCCGTCTTCATAAAGCACCGGCGGCAAATTGTTCAGTAACCGAGTGCAAAAAATCGCGATCACGCCGGTGTAAGGATTAAAGATCGATTGCCGAGGTCCGTAAGTGCAGGAGTAACGGAGCGCGACAGTGGGAACGTCGACCTGTTTCCCCCAGAGCAGCACGAGTCGCTCTTGGTCAACCTTCGTCAAGCCATAAACAGTTTCGCCACCCACCGGCGCGTTCTCGGGAGTCGGAACACTTTTAGTAATCGCGCCGCAAAACGGGCAATGCACTTGCCAATCACCGCGCCGCAATTGTTCGATCGGACGCACGCTTGGAAACACCAAATCATGTTTCGGGCAATCGCCGGCGCCTTCGCTGTAAACGGCTTGCGAGCTCGCAACGATAATCTTTTGGATCGGCAAATTCTTTTCCCGAATCAGTTCGAGCATCTGCGCGGTGGCGAGCGAATTCACATGCACAAATTTTGCAATCTCGGGCATGTAACCGCCGTACGCGGCCTGGTGAAAAACGACGTCGATGTCGTCGAGTGCAACAGTAATCGTATCCCGATCCCGCATATCGCCCTTGATAAATTCCGCCTTCGGATTGATCCACGCTGGCCTTCCGCGACGATGCGTTTGCAGCTCAAGATTATCGAGCGCACGTACTCGCCAGCCTTCGTGCACGAGAAGATCGACAACATGGGAGCCGATCAGGCCAGCGCCACCAGTGACTAGGGCGCGTTTTGCCATGCATTGCTTTAACGGCAGTCTAGAACGGTCGCAAATTCAGTACGACATCGGACAGCGCTCAGCTTCCGCAAAAATTCTCGGGTCTTCGGCGCGATATGCGCCGGCGCATTTGTGGCCAGCAGTTCTCCGCACAAGCGGCGTAAACTTGCCTCATCATCAACATCATATCCCGCCGGCAACAGTTTGACTTCGAGGCCCAGTTCGCGCGCACGTTGTTTTGTCTGAGCAAGCACGCGTTCGGTGCTCCAATCAATCCGCTCAAAGATTTCCTGATGCGGGTCCTTAATCCCAATCAGGTAATAGCCGCCATCATCGCACGGACCTAAAACGATGCGATCTCCGGGACGCTGTAAGAGTTTTACCGCCTGCGCAAAACTCTCTGCGGGAACAGTTGGGCTGTCGGAATCAATCAGACACACCGATTCAAACCCGCACGTAAAGAGGTCCACCGCGGCGAAGTGAAGACGTTCCCCAAATTTTTCTCCGCGTTGTGGAAGCAAAACGAAGTCTGGCGACAAGATTTCGTTGTAAGCTGACTCAGCACCGATCGGCGTGTAAACGGCAATTCCAACCGCACCTGTTGCCGCTTCGCTGTGCGAAACGCGCAGCTGACCTCTTAGTTCTGTTTTGGCTGCGTCGTTCATAGATCGACGGCTGCAGATATTCGAAATCGAAGCCGCGGTATCAGCCAAGAAGCATTTATTTAATTCCGCGGCTTCACCTGTTGTTAGCGGCGGGACGAGACGTGTTTTCACTTTTCCTGGTTGCGGTGCCTTTGTCATCATAGCTAACGCGCAAAGCGCCTGTGTGTTTCGGCTCGGAAATTTTGGATTGAGAACGGAGAACCGATTTATTCTTTGGTCCAAAAGATTTTTCACAGTCCACCAAGATTATTTAAGTTTTCCATTTCGAGAATTTCATCTTCTTATTCACGTGAATAACCGGCTGGGCTATTCTCGCAAATACTGGAGACCAGACAGCTGTTGATAACATCTTCGGATCGCACCGACAAATGCGCGCTTCCAAAAAAGGCAGAGCAGTTATTCGATGTTGTTCGAACTTGTTCGCCAATTACTCAGACATACTTTAACAAGGCAGAGTGCGAATGACTAAGCTTTTGGAGTGCACACGCGGCTTAACGTGTCTTTTCCTCTTGCTGACTTCAGTAGTCTGCCTCGCAGATGATACGTCGCTTTGGAAAATTCAGAAAACGCTCGCCGATAAAAAATATATCGATTTGACCCATGAATTCGCGCCGGGAATTCCGCGTTGGTCCGGTTTCCCCGATGAAACGCGAAAGACGATCTACTGGTATGACAAGCGTTCCGACACAATGGGCACCGGATTTTTCTCGGAGCTGTTCACGCATGTAGGTCAATGGGGAACACACGTTGATCCGCCGACGCACTTCGTGAAAGGACTGAGGACCAGATCCCAATTGGAGCATTTGTGGCGATGCGGACGGATTGGTCGAAACGCTGGCCCGATGGCATCAAAATGGAAAACAAGGATGCGAACGGGGTGGCGCATTATCCAGGATGGAGTCTCCCCGCGTTGAAATACCTTTACGAGGAGCGCAAAATCACGGCTTCAGGCCACGAAACGACCGACACCGATCCGGGCATCGCCACAAGTAAAGACGATTACTCGCTGGAAACATATATCTTGAGCACGAATCATTATCAGATCGAGTTGCTGACGAATTTGAATCAGATTCCTGAGGCCGGCGCTATCGCCATAGTCAGTTTCCCAAAGCCAAAGAATGGCTCGGGCTTTCCAGCGCGCGTATTTGCAATTGTGCCGTGAGTCGGTTCGGGTGAGTTGACCGAAAGTCGCGGCAGGAACGAAGATAGACGCTGAGTCATGCACATCACCGACATTATGCGGGCGAATTCGCCGACGTTCTCGTTCGAGTTTTTCCCTCCAAAAACGCCGGAAGCGGCAGAGACCCTTTACCAGACGATTCGCGACCTCGAATCGTACGTGCCGCATTTCGTCAGCGTGACTTATGGTGCCGGCGGATCAACGCGTGATTTAACTCACGACCTTGTCGAGCGCATTCAACACACAACAAAGCTGGACCCGATCCCTCACCTGACCTGTGTCTGTCACAACGAAGAGGAGATTCAAGCGATTCTTCTCCGATACGCGAAGTCGGCCATTGGAAACATTCTCGCCCTTGGCGGCGACAGGCCAGCCGGGATTGCTTACGATAAATCGCGCGAGTCGTTTCAACACGCGATCGATTTGGTCAAAGTCATTCGCAGATTCAACGAATCCGGAGCGCATCCAGAGCGCCGCGGTTTCGGAATTGGGGTGGCCGGTTTCCCCGAAGGGCATCCCGCCACGCCCAATCGATTGGTCGAAATGGATAATTTCAAAGCAAAAGTGGATGCTGGCGCCGACTACGTCGTAACACAGTTATTTTTTGATAATCGCGACTTCTTCGATTTCCGCGAGCGCTGTGCACTCAGCCAGATTCACGTCCCGATTATTGCTGGAATCATGCCGATTACCTCGATTACCGGATGCAAACGCATGGCCGAGCTGGCGGGCGGCACGCGCTTCCCTGCTACGCTTCTCCGCGCTTTGCAGCATTGCCAAAACAATCCCGAGATGGTTAGGCGCGTCGGCATTCAGTACGCGTTGGAACAATGCCACGATCTTCTGGATAACGACGTTGCCGGTATTCACTTTTATACACTTAACCGCTCGGACGCTACCCGGATAATTTTTGACAGCCTCGGTATTCCGCGTCATCCGAACACACCGATTTCGACCGTCTAATTCAGCAATACAATCCTGGGCAGATTCAGGTGCGTGCACCATTCCTCATTTTTTGCCGCGACGAAATTTGCGCGAAGGCGATGACGCGCGCAAAATTTTGAAATGCCAAAGGTTCCCCGCTCACTTTACTGGCAGGCTGCAGCGCTGCTGCTGGTAATTGCTTTGGTCTGGGCGCTTTCGCGCTTTTTCCCAGTGGTCGACTTTATCGCCGTGCTCCAACAGCGTGTCATGAGCCTCGGTGCGTGGGCTGCGATTTGCTACCCATTATTGTTTGCAGCTTGTAACATCCTCCTGCTCCCAGGAGGTATTCTCGCCGTCGGGAGTGGTTTTTTCTTCGGTTTATGGTGGGGATTTTTGATCGTGTTTGCAGGCAACATCGTCGGAACGGCAATTTCCTTTGCTCTAAGTCGGTCGATAGCCAGACGATGGTTTCAACAAAGACTCTCGAGTAACCCAACGCTGCGCGCCTTGGGGCCTGCGGTTGAACGTGAAAGCTGGAAAATTATTCTGTTGAGTCAGTTGCACCCGCTTTTTCCTACGAGCCTGCTGAATTATTTTTACGGCCTGACACGGATTCGATTTAGCTCCTACATGTTCTGGGCGTCGATCGGCAGGATACCGGGGTTGTTTTTGTATGTTTACGTTGGGACCCTCGGGCAGCTTGCAGTCCGAATCATGCGTGGTGAAAATTACCCGCGAACGATCGAGTACTGGATCTGGGGAGGTGTCTTCGTGACGACTATATTGCTGTTGATCGTGCTGGTCCGGATTGCATATCGCGCTATTCAGACATCGCATGCCTCCACAATTCGATCGATGGAAGGAAAGACGACGCCCAGCATGGGAGTTCAATGAGTTAACTTACTGATAATTATCTACTTACGTCAATGGAACTTAAGCTTCCAACAGAATACGATATCTTGGTAGTCGGGAGCGGACATGCCGGAATTGAAGCGGCACTGGCTGCAGCTCGCATATTGTCCGGGAAATTGATGCAATGGGCGGCGCTATGGGCCTGAACGCCGATGCGACTGGTATCCAGTTTCGAATGCTGAACAGATCAAAAGGACCATCTGTGCGCGCTCCAAGAGTCCAATGCGACAAGAAAGCGTACCAGTTCCGGATGAAAGCTCTGTTAGAAAGCGCCGACAACCTCGATGTAAAGCAAGCGACTGTTTCCCAAGTGATTGTTGATGACCGACGAGCGGTTGGAGTTGAGACTGACCTTGGGTTGAGGATTGCAGCGAATACAGTCATAATCACTTCCGGGACATTCTTGCGCGGTCTCCTGCACGTAGGAGAGAGCCGCAAAGCAGGCGGCCGGATGGGCGACGCAAGCTCAAGTTTGAGTGAGAACCTCCGACAGCTTGGATTTCAAGTCGGGCGTTTCAAAACCGGCACTCCATGCAGACTGAATGCTCGCTCAATCGATTTCTCTCGCTGTGCGATTCAAATTGGCGACGAACCTCCTCCGACGTTCGCGTTCGACCCTGAAGAAATTACCAGCGGCCAGGGGAGGGAGATTTTCACATTAAACTCGAACCGAGCCGGCAAGTTCCACGTGGAACAACTTCCCTGCTGGATAACGGCAACGACGACTGCAACGCACGACATTGTCCGGGCAAATCTTCACAGGTCTCCGCTTTATGCCGGGAGAATCAAAGGCACTGGGCCACGGTATTGCCCGTCGATAGAAGACAAAGTGGTGAAGTTTTCAACAAGAGCTTCACATCAAATCTTTCTCGAACCTGAAGGTTACCACACGTCTGAGTATTACGTGAATGGAATCTCTACCAGTCTCCCGTACGATATTCAGCTCCAACTAGTTCAGAGCATTCCCGGGCTGGAGCAAGCCGAAATTATGCGGCCGGGCTACGCCGTCGAGTATGACTATTTCCCTCCGACCCAGCTTTTCCCTACCTTGGAAACAAAGCTAATCTCCGGGCTGTATTTTGCCGGACAAGTGAACGGCACCTCTGGGTACGAAGAGGCGGCGGCTCAAGGCCTGATTGCCGGAGCGAACGCTGCTTTGAAGGTTCAAGCTCTTCCACCATTTATCCTGGATAGGGGGGAAGCCTACATCGGCGTTCTCATTAACGATCTCGTCACCAAAGGAACTGAAGAACCCTATCGGATGTTTACAAGCCGCGCCGAGGACCGACTGTTTCTGAGGCACGACAACGCTGATCAGCGGTTGACCGGGCGTGCATATACCATCCAGTTGTTAAGCAAATCTCGTCATGCTCGTTTTCAGCAGAAAATGCGCCTGTTGGAGCTAGCGCGATCCACAGCTGTTGAAACGAAGTTCCGAGGGACTCCAATCGCTCAATTATTTAAGCGGCCGAATTTTCGTATGCAGGATCTACCTCCGGAGATTTTTTCTTGTGTGCCAACTGCGATTTGGGAACTAGTGGCAACCGATTTCAAGTACGAGGACTACGCGGCTCGGCAACGCGAGCAGAATCGACAACTCGAGCGGAGAATCGACCAAATCATCCCAGATGGGCTGGACTATAACAACATCAGCGGTTTGCGCTCGGAGACGAGACAAAAGCTCGCGAATTTGCGTCCAAGCTCCATTCGCCAGGCGGCACGTATAAGCGGTATCACGCCAGCGGATGTTGCTATTATATCTATTTGGCTGTCAAAAAACAACTTACACCACGCGGCATTCGCAGTAATGAAGTTACCGCTGACCAACCACGCTTGATGCTCACATTGGTGTTTGTGCTAGTTGCAAGCTATCTACTGGGATCGATTCCTTTCGGGTATCTAGCCGGTCGAATTGCAGGAATCGACATTCGCCAGGCCGGCAGCGGCAACATTGGCGCGACAAACGTCGTGCGGGTTCTCGGAAAACGATATGGCTATCCCGTATTCCTCCTGGATTTCTTCAAGGGTCTGGGGGCCGTTGAGATTGCCATTGCGTTCGCTAGAGCCGCGCGACCGGAATGGGGTTCACCCGAGGTGTATGGAATTCTCGCGGCGTTTGGTAGTGTCATTGGGCATTCTTTTCCGCCATGGCTCAAGTTCCGGGGCGGAAAGGGCGTGGCGACCGCTGCGGGTGCTCTTTTCGGATTGATGCCTCTCGCGATGCTGATTGGTGTCGCCATTTGGATCGTAGTCTTTTGGCTAACGCGCTATGTCTCGCTAGCGTCGCTGGTAACTGTAATCACGCTGCCGCTGGTGATTGCCATTCTGACTCAACTAAATGAAGGCCATGCGAAGGCGCTATTCTACTCATCGCTTTGTATCGCGGTAGTTGTCGTGTGGCAGCATCGTTCAAATCTCTGCCGACTAATCCGCGGCAGGGAGCCACGTTTTAGCCGCAAGTGAATATAGAAAAGACAGCAATCGTAGGTGCCGGTGCTTGGGGAACCGCATTAGCCTGGCTGTGGAGCAAAAATGGGCGAGAAATTTCTCTTTGGGGTCATAACGGCGGTCGTGTCCTGCGCATGCAAGAGACGCGCGAAAACACCGACTATTTGCCAGGGATCAAATTACCCGAATCAGTACGCGTTACATCCGAGTTGCGCGATTGTGCGGGAGCAGACTTGATCGTTTTTGTTACACCGTCAGCTGCACTGCGAGAGATCACCACTCGTTTGAGGAAACTGATCAGTAATCCCCACGCAGTGTTACTGAGCTGCACTAAAGGTATCGAGCACGTGACTGGGAAGCGGATGAGCCAGATCTTAAGGGAAATTTTCCCGGAACATCTTGTCGCGGTCCTGTCAGGGCCCAACCTCGCTGTAGAAATCGCGCAAAACCTTCCCACCGCCACCGTGATTGGGTGTGATGATCTTGATCGTGCGACACAGCTGCAACGCCTGTTGGGGAGTTCGCGTTTTCGCATTTACACCACTCAAGACGTCGTTTCTGTCGAACTGGGCGGTGCGCTAAAAAACATTTTCGCACTGGCGGCAGGAATCAGCGACGGTCTTGGGCTTGGAGATAATTCCAAGGCAGCATTGGTCACTCGATCACTCACCGAACTTGTTCGGCTCGGCGTTGCCATGGATGGGAATGCGAATGCCTTTTACGGACTGAGCGGGGCGGGCGATCTGGTCTTAACCTGCTACAGTGAACGCAGCCGCAATCACACCGTCGGCAAACGGCTCGGGTGCGGCGAACCCCTGGCTCAGATCACGGCATCGATGAAAACCGTGGCTGAAGGGATTCCCACTACACGAAGCGCATGGGAATGCGCACGGCGGTTGAATATCGTCACGCCGATTATCGATGAGGTATATGCGGTGTTGTACGAGCAGAAAAAGCCGACGGCTGCTCTGGAAGAGTTGCTCAGCCGCGAACAAAAAGCCGAACAACTTTAGCGCAGCAATTGATAACCTCGATTGCGCGCCACGCCGGAAATCACAGGCCTGGCCCCGCATACTTTTCACAAAATTCAGCGATTGCCGCAGGGTACAACTGGTGCTCGGCAACTTGAATCCGGGCATGCAGGCTTTCCGGGGTATCGTGAGGCAAGATCGGCACCTCGTGTTGGGCGATTATCTGCCCATGATCGATTTTTTCGTCGACAAAATGCACGGTGCAGCCCGTTACAGTTTCGCCGACTGCCAGTGCTTGCTTCCAAGCTTCAAGTCCTGGAAATTTTGGCAGCAGTGCCGGATGGATGTTAATGATGCGCCGCGGAAACGCGTTGAGCATCGGCGCATGCAATACGCGCATGAAACCGGCGAGCACGACAAGATGAACACCGGCTTGTCGCAACATTTTCACCAGCGCTTCTTCTATTTCCGGCTCCAGGCGCGTGCGAAAACGACCGGGTGGCAGATACGCATTCGCAACGGAAAACTCTCGCGCGATATCGAGAATCGGCGCATCCAGCACATCGGAAATTATCACACGCGCATCCGCCGCAAGGTCGCCCGAGCGAATGCGCTCGAGAATCACCCGGCAGTTGCTTCCTTTTCCCGATCCCAGAATTCCAACTGGTAACCGTTTCACCTAATTTGAGGCCTCGGTTTGCATATTTGTTCGATCAAGCGCGAAGTCGAATAACCCGCTTCAAATGGAATGAGCCGAATCTCCGCGCCGATTTCGTTTAAAGCTGCGCGCTCCTCTTCGTCCAACGTTTCGGATGTGTAGTCGCCACCTTTGACGTAGATCGCGGGTCTCACCGCGGCAATAAACTGCGTCGCCCGCAGTTGTGGGAAAATTGTCACCAGATCCACACATTGCAAAGCCGCCAAAAGCTCCGCGCGATCGTCCTGCGTCATGATGGGACGGCGGGTTCCTTTCAATTCGCGGACCGAACTGTCAGAGTTCAATCCGATTGCCAGGAAATCACCGAGCGCACGCGCAGCTTGCAAGTACCGCACGTGGCCGACGTGCAGCAGATCGAAACAGCCGTTTGTAGCCACCAGTTTTTTCCCAGCATCGCGCAACTTCTCGCAGCGATCGGAAAGTTCTTCAAAACCGACGATTTTCGGGTTCATGCATTCCTTGATTACACGAGAGAGGTATCCGCTAAGTCGCTAGAAGATTGCGCAAATTCCAGAGGCGAAATAGAAAAAATTTCACTTGGTGCGGAATTTGGCGCAATGTCAGGGATTCGCCTTTCACGGACTTTGGAGACTTTGAGAAAATGGCGGCAAGAAAACGAAACCCTACCGCGCAAACATTGAAGGCGCGAACCGGCTTCCGGATTTGCCAAAAACCGCTCACGCACGTTGCGGCAGACGACGAACGAGACAATGTCGGCGATAGCCTTGGTCGGTCGGGCGAATACGGCGCGCCCATGCTGTTCGCGATCGCAAGGGATCCACGCACCATCTTCACTACCTGGAATATCGATTGGCTGTCGTTATTTGAAAAAGCGGTACCAGTGGATCGACAGGTCCATCTTCGAATGTATGGCGCTGATGGTCTCGCAGAAAAAACTATGGCTGTCGAACCTATGGCCGCGATGCATTATCTCACGACCTCGGGAGCGCATTCTTCGTACCGCGTTGAGATCGGGTATTATCAACCCGCAGACGTCTGGCATTCGATTGCGATGTCGCCTGGGATCGCGATGCCGCCCACCGGCGTCTCCGAAACCACAGATGTCGACCTTGCCACGATTCCGTTTCACGTCGCTTTTCAACAGCTTCTCAATCTGTTCAGAGGGGCGACTGAGACTCGATTGGCAACGGTGCTCTCGCAATTTCAAAAGCGCGCATTAGGCTGCGAGCGGCGAAAAGTGCTGAGTGGAGACGAAAGAAAAATTCTTCGCAAGCTACAGGTTTCGCTCTCCGATGTCGCAGCGGGGCAGCGTGCTTTCAATGAAATCGATGGCGAAACGCTCGCAAGGCGCACGCGTGCTTTTCTCGGATTTGCTGGC
>WNGL01020148.1_pt1 | contig 14577 bp, 16 predicted proteins | sample 5400591 | NCBI WGS metagenome assembly WNGL01 (sample SAMN13153377, study PRJNA577476) | soil metagenome | isolation source: 80 cm soil or saprolite under Garry oak tree replicate 1 | place: USA:California | collected 2016-06-15
GCTTTCGGCAACGCCATCCAGAAGCCCGGCGACACCCTGACTCTGGTCAAAGGCGATAATCCGCTCACCGGGCCCTTCTTCATCGAAGGCGCCGAGCCGGGCGACACTCTCGCCGTGAAAATCCTCGACCTCCAGGTGGACGGCAACCAGGGCGTAGGCGCGCTGGCTCCGGGCTTTGGTGCGCTCAATCCAACTCTCTATACGCCGATGATCAATCAGCCGCTCCCTGAAAGAATATGGTTCTATCCGATTGACCACGCCACGAACACGGCGACGTTTCATGCGCTGGACTCCAATTTCTCGGTAAAGATTCCTCTGCATCCGTTTCTCGGATGCATCGGCGTCGCGCCCGCCGCAGGCGAAGCACGCAGCTCCATAGTCCCCGCGGAATTCGGCGGTAACATGGACGCCCCGGAAGTCAGCGCCGGCAATACGTTGTATCTCCCCGTCAATGTCTCCGGCGCGCTGCTGTACATGGGCGATGGCCACGCAGCGATGGGCGACGGCGAAGTCGCCGGCACAGCCATCGAAGTTCCCTTGCACGTCCGTGTGCAAGTGGACGTTCTCAAAGGCAAGAAGCTCAACTGGCCGCGCTTCGAGAACGGCGAAGAGATCATGGCTGTCGGCATTTATCGACCGGTCGACGATGCGCTGCGCATTTCCTTCAGCGAACTCGTCGCGTGGATGCATTCCGACTACGGCCTTTCCGATCTGGATGCCTACGAACTCCTTTCCAAGGTCGCGCGCATCCATTTGACCGAAATGGTGGACCCGAACTACGTCGTGATCGCTTCCATCCAGAAAAAATATCTCCCAAAGCCGATGCGCGGCGCCAAATAATTTCCCGGGTGCTTTCGGCATTCGCCAAAGAGGAAGGGAAATGCGTTCAGCGGGCGTTGCGCGTACGCCGCGGGCTTGGGATACTCCTTGGCATGTATAGCGCCGCTGTTCTCGACCATTTCAAGAACCCGCGTAATGCCGGAGAGCTTTCCGGCGCAACGGCCGTCATTGAAGTCAGCAATCCCGCTTGCGGCGACATTCTCCAGCTTTCCGTTCGCCTGGAAAACGGCCGCATCTCCGAAGCCCGTTTCAAGACCCGCGGCTGCGTGACTGCGATTGCCTGCAGTTCGCTTCTCACCGAACTCCTCACCGGACGCACGCCCGCCGAGGCCGGGCAGATTACGGCGGAGCAAATCTCGGCGGCGCTCGGCGAGTTGCCGCCCGCGACGTTTCACGGCAGCCAGCTCGCCCAAGATGCCGTCGAAGCTCTTCTCGCCAAACTCGCGTAGTTCGGACCCGATCTTCACGAACCGCTTACTTTCCGCTAATCGCGCGCTGCAGAGTGTCAGGATCATTCAGATTGAGCACGACTCCTTGTTCTTCGGTGGGCATTTCGAGGACATCGTCGCGGTGATTCCAAACCACGGCGCGCGCTCCGACCTCGGGCGGCGCTTCAAGCAATTCGCCGTAGAGCGCGCTGGAGAAGATAATTGGATGGCCGCGCTTGCTGTTGTAAGTGGGAATCACGATGAGTTTGCCTGACTCGTAGAATTGGTGGATCAATTCGCCGACCAGCGCCGCGCTGATCAGCGGGTGATCAATCAAGCAGAGAAGAATTCCGTCTGTTTCGCCGCTGCGCAAACTGCGAATCGCCGCTTGAATCGAAGAAAGCTGGCCCTTTTTCCATTCCCTGTTGACGATCACCGCGGCGGGATCAAGTTTTAATTTCTTGCAGATGTTTTCTGCATTCGCGCCGAGCACCACGCGGGTCAGACCGATTTTCGGATGGCGGGTTGCTTCCAGGAGGTGCTCCAGGAAAGGGTGGCCTTGATAATCGAGCAGCGCCTTGGGCGATCCCATGCGTCTCGATTCGCCCGCGGAGAGGATTACAGCAGCGAGCACTTCTCCTCACCTTACCCGGCGGAAGCCGGGCCAGCTTTTGCGAGTTCCACCTTCTTATGCGGCACGTTTGCAGCATTGCGCCGGACGGCGATCAGCTCCGCCGTAATGCTGATGGCAATCTCTTCGGGCGTGAGCGCGCCGATGTCCAGCCCCACGGGCGCATGCACGCGCTCGAAATTTTCAAGCGCAAGGCCTTCCTTCTCCAGCGCCTTGTACACCGAGAGGACTTTTCGTTTGCTCCCGATCATCCCGACGTAGCGCGCCTCGCTCGCGGCCGCCCAGCGCAGGCAGCGCAGGTCGTCGCGGTGGCCGCGGGTGACGATCACAATGTAGCTCGACGCATTGGGCTTCAGCTTTTCAAAGGCCTCTTCGTACGTGGTATAGATTTCGTGGGCCATCGGAAAGCGCGTAGCGTTGGCGAAAGCCTCGCGGTCGTCAATCACGCCGATCCCGAACCCTGTGGCGTGCGCCGCTTTGGCCAGCGCGATGGAAACGTGCCCGCCGCCGAAAATGTACAGAACCGGCTGGGGCAGAATCGGCTCCACAAACACCTCCAGCGTGCCGCCGCAAATCAGTCCGTTGTCGTAACTGGCCTCGTGGTTCAGGTTGAAGGTCATCTTGCGGGGCGCTTCGCCGCGAATCACGTCTTTGGCCGCGGCCCAAACCTCCGCCTCAACGCAGCCTCCGCCAATCGTTCCGGCAATCGTGCCGTCTTCACGGACCAGCATGCGCGAGCTCTCGTAGCTCGGAATCGAGCCGTTGGTGTGGACGATGGTGGCCAGCGCCGCGCGTCGGCCTTCGCGCCGCAGCTTCACAATTTCTTCAAAGAGGTCCATAGGAAGGCTCTCCCTGTAGGGTACGGCGCGAGGCGCGTGCTGTCAATTGCAGCAGGCGCACTGGACACCTCTTCCGGAGCGGTGTTAGCTTGGTCGCCTCATTCTCGATGCGCAGCATGCGGAGGGCGGAGTGAAGGCCATCGTTTTTTCTCAGCACGGCGGTCCGGAAGTCCTGCAATATACGGAAGTCCCCGAGCCGAAAATCACGGCCACCGATGTCCTGGTGCGGGTGCGCGCGGTGGCGATCAACCATCTCGACCTGTGGGTTCGCCAGGGAATTCCCGGCGTGCCCATCCCGCTTCCGCACATCCCGGGAAGCGACGTCGCCGGGGAAGTGGCGAAGATCGGCGAACTGGTCGGCGGCGTCAAGGTGGGACAAAAAGTGGTCCTCGCCCCGGGAGTCAGTTGCGGGCGCTGCGCCGCGTGCCTTTCCGGCGACGACAACAAATGCCGGAAGTTCACCAATCTTGGGTACATCATTGACGGCGGCTGCGCCGAATACGTGCGCTGCCCGGAAGCGAATTGTCTCCCTTGGCCGGGCGAACTCTCGTTTGTCGAGGCCGCGGCGATCCCTCTGGTCTTCCAGACGGCCTGGCACATGCTGGTCACGCGCGCGGAATTGCAGCCCGGGGAAGAGGTCCTCGTTCTGGGCGCGGGAAGCGGCGTGGGAAGCGCGGCCATCCAAATTGCGAAGTTCCTGGGCGCACGCGTCATCGCGACGGCGGGCAGCGAAGAAAAACTTGCCAAGGCGCGCGAACTGGGCGCCGAGGAAACCATCAACCACAGCAAGCAAAAGATTCACGAAGAGGTGAAGCGGCTTACCGGCAAGCGCGGCGTGGACGTGGTGTTCGAGCACGTTGGCACAGCCACCTGGGACGACAGCGTGGCGAGCCTCGCTCCCGGCGGGCGGCTGATTACCTGCGGCGCAACGACCGGATATGACGCGAAGATTGACCTGCGCTTTCTTTTCAGCCGGCAGCTCTCGATTCTTGGCTCGTACATGGGGCGCAAAGACGAATTGTTCACCATCATGAAGCTGATGGGCCAGCGGCGGCTGCGCCCGGTGATTGACCGCGTCCTGCCGCTGGCCGAATGCCGGCGCGCGCACGAAATACTGGAACGGCGGGAGCAGTTCGGGAAGATTGTGCTGACGCCGTAGAGGTTGAGGAGGTAGAGGTATAGGTAGAGGTATAGGAGGTACAGGAAGTCGAGGAAGTAGAGGAGGTAAAGGAAGTGTGGGAAGGCACCCCCCCTCCCCCTGGTTATGTTTTTCGTAAGTGTTGGATGTAAAGGACTTAGGTGCTCGTTTTAACGTAAGTGCAGAATCTAAAGGAGTTAGGGAAGAACGGAGGTTGGAGGTATGAGGTTGGATGTTTGAAAGAGGAACCCACCCCCTACCCTTTTTTTGGAAGTGTGTGAAACGAAAGGGTTTTAAGTCCTTTGTTTTGAAAGTGTGTGAAACGAAAGGGGTTGCGGACGCATTTTTGCGAAAGTGTGTGAAACTAAAGAGCTTAGGCAAAGTAACCGGTGATTTGTGATCCGTCCCGACAGGAGTCGGGACTCGCGTGAATCGCTCGTGACCGGCCACTGGTGGTCTGTGGCCTTGGGCCTCAGAGGCAGGAAGAATCCGGGTGTCCATCTGTTCCTTTTCGACCCCTTGCAAGGAACCTCGGGGAAAGCTTCGCGGCGTTCTCTAGCGGCTCTTACTGCGGCGCCTGGCGATAACGACAGAAGTACGTATACCACAAATGACTAGCGGTTGTCAAGGCCTAATTCGTTCCATGCGTGCACGTGGCATGTGTTTTGTCGCGGGTCCTGCTCTAGGAAGCGGCAGAGGGATCCCCTCGATTGCAGTCGGGGCAGGCTTTCGACTTCGGGGCGCGACGATCGCTGCGGGAAGGAAAGCCGGGCGTAGAAAAGGGGCGCCGGATGTGCTCCGGCGCCCGATTTGGTACATCGGTCCTAGTCGTCGTCTTGGAGCCCGGCGATTTCGGCGGCCTTGCCGGTCAGCCGGAGAATGTGCATCCCAGTGTCGGCGCGGTCGACGATGTAAATGAACCCACGGTCGTCCGTTGCGACGTTGTTCGTCTGGATGGACTGGACGCAGACGTTGGGGTTCCCCTTGAACGGGCCGCAGCGGAGGTCGGTGGCGGGGGTCACGGCAGGAATGAAGAAGGCCGCCTCCTTCGGGTTGTAGGGATCGCGGACGTCGACGGCGCGCACGCCCGCATTGAACTCCGAGACGAAGACGAGCTTCTGGAAGAAGGGCGGCCCGAACTCCTCGTTGGTCGCGTGCGGACCGAAGCGGCCGCCGCGATCGCAAAAGTCGCCGCTCGCGGCCGACACCTGGAAGGTGCCGATCGACTGCGGCTTGCCCTCTGCCGTGACGTCCACCGTGTGCGTCAGGTGGCGGACCTGGTTGGCGCAGAAGTTCGCCGTCGCCTCGGAGGTGACGAACACGATGTCGCGGACGGCTCCTACGTCGTTGCCGGTATCGGTCACGAAGTCCTGCACCGTCATGCGGCCGAGCGGGAAGTTGGTGTGCGCGCCATTGTCCGGGTTCATGATCCAGCGCCCGAGCTCCGCAGTCTTGAAGTCAGCAGTAGCACACGAAGGGGGGTCAAGTGTGGACGCAGCCGAGCCGCACTTGACACCGGTGCCGAAGGGCGGGGGCAGGAGCTTGGTGCGATCAACGATCTGCATCACCCCGTTGGAGCCGGTGCCGTACGCGAAGTAGACCCGGTCGAGGGTAGCGCCCGTCCCAGCGATAGGGTTCGTGGCGGTGTTGGGCCCGGTGGAGATCGGGCCGTGGATGCTGGGTACCGAAGTGAAGTGGGGTGGAATCACGCCTCCCGGCTGCTGCCCGTCGAGGGCCCAGTCCCGGAGGAACACTGGATTTGCCGGGTCGCTGAGATCGAAGATGAAGATGTGGTTGCCCCCTCTCCATCCATTCGTCGTGTCATTGCCGCGTCTGCCGACGATGTAGGCGATGCCCGTGTCGCACTCCCACCAGCTCTTGTGGGTCCCTGCCATCGCACCCGGGGTGCCGGTTTGGGCCCCGATGACCGGGTTGCCGTTCCTGACGGTGCGGACGTCCTTGGGGTTGCTCGGGTCCGTCACGTCCCAGATCTCGTGCGCCGAGCTCGCGTAGCTGCGCAACATGAACACCTTGCCGACGTTGGCACCGATGCCGTCGCACACTCGGACCATCTGGGAGCCGCCGCCGGTCCCGTTCGAAACGGGAAGATGGACCAACTGCTTCGGGTGCCGCACGTCGGTGACGTCGACGATCGCGGTGCCGTTCTCGTCGTTGTTGCCGGTGAGAGGATTGAATGACGGCAGGGCTGGCGTTCCCGGCGGGGCAAGACCATCTCCTGGCTGCGCGAGTGTATGGTGACCGGCGTAGATGATGTACCTGACCTGGCCGTGGACGACCTGCTTGTGCAGTGTCGGCTGGTAGGTCGAGCGGTTTTGCAGGTCGTTGAAGCCGACGAGCTTCATGTCCTTGTGCTCGGCATCGCGGAATTGGTTATCTTCGCGGTCGCCTTGGGCGGTCGCCCGGCCTGCGCCGAAGAAGAGCAGACCAACCGCTGCTGACAGTGAAATACACTTCCTCTGAAATCGCGTCATGTTGGCCTCCTGTTCTTAAACAGATAGTAAAGCGGAATTTCCGATTTCAACTTTGTCTCTGCGCGAAGACCATACGCCTGCCGCCCTCTCGCGTCAAGTTCAGATCGACATAGCCGCCCTCGGGCCGCATCGCGGCTCGCAGCAGATCCCTCGCTGCGCTCGGGATGACACTGCAATGCAAGCCGGGATGGACCGTGTTGCATTACACTACCGCGCTTGAGAGTTCGCCGCCCTTCGGTAAATGCTCGGTGCAAGCCCTTTGCGACAAGGCCGGAATCATCGATTGGCAGGGCCTCAGCGCAAGCCTGCGTTATCGAGTTTTGAAGGGATTGATGAACTCCGCGCCGAGAGCGGCAAAGTCGCTTTCATTTCGTGTGGCTACTTTGAGTCCGTGGACGCGGGCGGCGGCTGCAATCATGGCGTCCTCGAGGAGATGCTCGGCCTTTCCTTCCATCAACCGCACCCATTCGCGGAAGCAGGAAGCGTCCATCGGCAGGACGTTGTAGGAAGCCTCCAGTTGATCCAGCCAGGACTCGATCGCAAGGGCCTTAGCTGTATCCTGCTTTCGAGTTTGTTGGATGCCCCTTTGCAATTCTCCACGGTGACAGCCGAGATATACACCTGGTCCTCCCGCAATCCGGCGATCCAGGCAAGGACGCCTCCGTGTGGCTTGGGTTTGCGAAGTTCGGAGACAACGTTGGTGTCGAGCAGAAACCGGGTCACTTGAATTCCACCGGGGGACGCCGCTGGAACGCGCGGCGTTCCGGGGTAAGATTCTTGAAGCGGGGCCCCGGCGCGAGAAGCAGGGCTTTCAGACTCGGGCGAGAAGACTGCTTCAATCGCCGCCAATCATCAATGGGGACAAGGACGGCAGTCTCTACGCCGCGGCGCGTCACAATCTGCGGGCCCTTCTTGAGGGCGGCGTTGAGGAATTCGGTAAACCGTGCTTTGGCGTCTTGCAGTTGCCAGGAGCCCATGGTGCACCTCCGAAGACCCATGGTATACTACGCTAACTAGTCAGATGTCTAGTCATAAGCGCTGCGCATGTGATGGTCCGCGAATGCTGTTCCCTAAAGCGGCCACGCCGGCGGAGCGAACGTGCGGTTGACTTTCCACAGGCGCAAGCGCGATAACCGTCGAAAGTCTATCGGGTAACAACGGAATTTTGAGGAGGGAATCATGAAACGGGGCATGACGCTGATTGGTTTACTTGCATGCGCGCTAGGCGCGCCGCTTTTGGCTCAGACGCCGCAGAAGAAGGCTGCGGCAAACTCCAGCGGCGCGGAGACGGCTGTCGGCAAGCACTACACGCTGGCGGCCACGCCGGAGACGGTGCAGTGGGGCTGGCTGGACCCGAACGAGAAGCCGAAGCTCACGGTGAAGTCCGGGGACACCATTTCTATTGAAACGATCATGCACGCGATGGACCAGATCAAGCCGGGCGTGTCCATGGAGGAAATCGTGCGCCTGCGTCTGGCCAATCCCGGGGGCGGGCCGCACTCGGTGACCGGGCCAATTTACGTGGAAGAGGCCGAGCCCGGCGACACGATGGAAATCCGCATCCTGAAAATTGTGCCGAAACCGGACGCGGTCAATTTTCATTTGCCGGGGTCGAAATTTCCGGCCGTGGGCCTGCTGGCGCCGGAATTTCCGGATGGATTTGTGCGTTACTACAAAATTGACTGGGCCAAGCGGGAGTTCGAGTTCAAACCGGGAATCGTGGTGGACGTCAAGCCGTTCCCCGGGATATTTGCCGTCGGCGTGGACCCCAACGAGCCCAAGGAAAAGGCCGGTCCGCCGATCCACGATGCCAAAGGGCGAACCAGCACGCTGCGTCCGTGGAAGAACGGCTCGAACATGGACCTGAACGAGTTGCAGGAAGGCTCGACGCTGTGGGTGCCGGTATTCCTGAAGGGCGGGCTGATCTGGACCGGCGACTCCCATTGCCGGCAAGGCAACGGCGAGGTGAACCTGACGGCGCTGGAATGCGCCTACAAAGAGATCGAAATCCAGCCGATTGTTCACAAGGATTTGAAAATCGAATGGCCGCGCGCCGAAACGAAAACGCACTGGATTTTTATGGGGTTTGACGAGGACTTGAACGAGGCCATGAAAATCGCCGTGCGCAGCACCATCGAGTTCCTTGCGACGCAGACCATGGCGCCGATGAGCCGCGACGAGGCCTACTCGCTGACCGCCATGGTGGGGGATTGCCGGGTCACGCAGGTGGTGGACATCCGCAAGGGAGTCCACTGCATGGTGCCGAAGGCCATCTTCGTGAAGAAATAGCCGGCATTGATGCTGCACGTGCGCTTGCAATCCGGCGCGCCTGACGAGCCGGATACATCCGATTGGGACGCCATCTGCGCGACTCCGAGCGTGGAAGGCTTCTTCGCGGCGTTGTTTCAGGAGGCCGCGAACTTCAGTCTGCCGGGGGCGGTCATCGTCTCGGAGGAGGAGGACGACATCCGGAAAATTCAAAAGGGCCTGCGCGGCAGCCAGGCCCTGGGCGTGGAGATTACCGTCATCACTTGCACGGAGACTTCGGACCTTCCGACGCTGTGTACTTTCGAGACGCGCGGGCTGCCGGGGATGAAAGTGAAGTGGGATTACAAGCTCGACTATGCCGGCCAGCTTGGGCACGTGGCTTTCCGTCACACGAATCTGGAATGCACATTTGACAGCGCCGCCGAGCAACAGCGGTTCGCGGATGTCTGGCGGCGAGTCATCGGGAAAGAGGCGGTTTTCGAGACAGCGTAGGAAGGCGGGTCATACGGAGATTTGCTGGATGCCAACAAGCTCGAGCGTTCCGATGTCACCGTTTTCGCCCTCCAGGCAAAGCTCGATGACCTCCCGCACGCGTTTCATCAAGGTGTCCAGATTCTTGGCCTAAGTGTGGCAGCCGCGAAGGGCGGGGACCGTCGCGACGAAATAGCCTTGCTCGTCGCGTTCGATAACAACCGTGAACTTCTTTTGAGGCTTCACGTCAACCTCCAGATTTGTTCCAGTCTACCACGCCGAGGGGCAAGGACCGGAAATTCCGCGAGAGAAAGGCTCAGGGAAAGCGTTATCCTGAAGCGGAGTATACACGCCCCGGCTTGGGGTTCGCCCCGCTTTGTGAGAAAATAAGAGTCAGAAAGAGGGCAGGGAATGAGCATCGCGGTAGGGAAGAACGCCACGCTGGAAAGGCCCGACGACTTCGGGAAATTGCTCGAAGAGGAGGGCATCCTCTTCACGCAGCTCGACAAGATCGTGAACTGGGCGCGCAAGAATTCCATCTGGCCGCTGGGCTTCGGGCTGGCGTGCTGCGCCATCGAGATGATGTCCATGGCGGCGTCGCGGTATGACATCGCGCGGTTTGGCGCCGAAGTGTTCCGTCCCTCGCCGCGGCAGGCGGATTTGATGATCATCGCCGGACGCGTCTCGCAGAAAATGGCGCCGGTGATCAAGCAGCTCTACGACCAGATGCCGGAACCGAAGTGGGTGATTTCGATGGGGGCGTGCGCCACGTCCGGCGGGGTTTTCAATAACTACGCCATCGTGCAGGGCGTGAATCAGGTGATCCCCGTGGACGTGTACGTTCCGGGCTGCCCGCCGCGCCCGGAAGCACTGCTGTACGCTGTCCTGCAGCTTCAGAAGAAAATCGAGAATGAACGCGGCTCGTTCAGACGGGCCCTCAACATCTCCTAGCTCCCGGTTTGCCCTGCACGAATTTCATGGGAGAGAAGAAGGCCGGCTGCGTTCCCCAGAAATAATTTCATTAGAGTATGGAATCCGCGAGGATGGACCTCCCCCTCCGCGGAAAAGGCTCGTGCTTTTGACAAAGTTGACTGAATTGATTGACTAGGGTTTGATCCAGCCAGCCGCACCTGCCTTCGTCAGCCAGGATATCGAGGGCGTGTTGTGAGGGCACAGCTTTCCGGTAGGACCGGTCATTGGTCAAAGCGTCGTAAATGTCCACGATCTGAAGGGTGCGCGCGGCGAATGGAATGCGCTCCCCCTGGAGACGGTCAGGGTAGCCGCTGCCGTCCATGCGTTCGTGGTGGTGCCGGATAATAGGGAGCACATTGCGGAAAGACTTGAGCGGCGCGCAGATGTTTTCTCCCACGACGGGGTGCTGCTGCATGATGACGGCCTCGGCAGGGCTCAGAGGGCCGGGTTTGAATAGAATGGCATCCGGAACAGAGACTTTGCCGATGTCGTGAACCAGGCAGCCTACGCGCAGCGCTTCGAGATCCCCTTCGGAAAGAGCGAGGCTCTCGCCGAGGGCAATCGCGTACTGCACGAGCCGTTCAGAATGCCCATCGGTCATCGGATCGCGCGCTTCTATGCTGCGGGCGAGTGAGGCGACGACGGATTGCGCCTGATCGTCAATATAGAGTTTCAATTGGAGGGTGGACTGGACTCGTGTCAACGCTTCCCACCGCGACGGCGGACGCCCCCAGAAGTCGTCGGCGCCTGCTTCGCGGCCTTGCCAGGAATCAGAGGCGCTCGACAACGGCGCGATCAATACGATGGGTGTCAGCCGGTTGAGTGGATTGGCCCTCAGCCGGCGGCAAACTTCGAAGCCACTCATGTCCGGTAAGGAGACTTGCAGCAGCACTAAGTCAGGCTGAAGACGCGGGCATTCCTCCAGCGCGGTTTTCCCATTTTCGGCTGAGAAAACCTTGTACCCTTGGTTGCGCAAGAGCGCTTCCCAATCGGCGCGATTCGATGAATCCGCGTCCACAAGCAGAATCGTTGCGGCCATTGATCCCTCTTCTTCGCCATCCGCCGCAGATGTGGCCTCAGGCGCGGCGCCTTCGGCCTCTCTGCGAGCGAGGAGTCAGCTTTGGCATTCCCGTTGGGCATGAATCCTTTTATCTCATCGCCCCCGGGTGAGGGGACCCAGGTGGGGACACCGTTTTCAAAGCGAGGGAGGTGCCAATCGCGGTTTTGTAACTGCTTGGAAATAAAGGCCGTCCGCGGCAGTATCAGGTAAAGACCCTAGCCGCTTGGGGATATTTGTCAGCGCAAGAGACAGAATTACGCGGTACTGCCGTACCAGTCCGTCAATTTTCGGACAGTTTTCGTCTGGTGTTCGCCGAGGCGGCACTTACTCGCGACAAAACATCGTTGCGGAATCAGGCCAAGAGGGGAGAAGCGGCTTCATGCGCCATGCGAAGTGCGTTCGAGCGCCGCGCGGTCCCAGTTCCCCAACGACGCGCCTGCGTCGTACGTGCTCTGCATAAATTCCAGCAGCGTGGTTTCCGGCGATGCCGCTTGCCGGACGTCGTCGTACATCAAGAAGAATTCCTTCATGGTCGGACTGTAGAAGGCAGCGCCTGGCCGGATCGCCGCTTTCGAAAATCCCGCAGGCTCCGGCGCGGCGTAGGCATAGAAAGCCGCATCCGTGATTTCACCGCTTCCTGGCCAGAATCCAACGCTGATGTCTTCGTGCGAGTAACCCTCCTGCGTGATGAGGTCCGCTCCGGGACGCTCGGGCGCGCGCCGTCCGGAGAATCGCGACACGGCGAGGTCCATGGCTCCCCAGAAGAAATGCACGGGACTGCTTTTGCCGATAAACTTGGCGCGAAATTCTTTGAACACGGTGTCCACGGAGACCAGAATCCGCCAGAACCTGTGCGCATACTCCGGGTCGTAGGAGGCATGGACGCGGTCCTGATCGAATCGAATGGGATTGGGAATCTCCATGGGCAGGGGCCAGATTTTGAGGTTGATTCCCATGGCGCGCAGCGCGGCCATGGTGTCGCGATAAAAGTCAGCCACCGATCGCGGCGCCAGAGGCAGTTGCTTCACGGTTCCGCCGCTGGTGAGGATGACGAGCTTGTGGTCAATGAAATCGAAGGCCATCTCGAACGTACCGGCGTCGTACGGCATGGGGGAAGTCGTGAGTCCGCGGGCGCTGACGTAGAGCGCCACTTCCCACCAGTGGTTCATTCGCGGACTCGTCACCAGCCGGATCTTTCCCACGACCTGCATCCACATGTGGAGCGTCGCGCGTGTGTCTTCCCATTCTTTCAGAGGCAGCGGGGGCCAAGCATCCGGTCTGTGCCCCACGGCCGCGTTTTTCGTTCCGCTCATGCGCCCCCCTCCTTTGTTGAAAGCGCCGAAAGCGCCGCAGCGCTATTCCATCATCAGTTCATCCACATAGCACCACTTCCAATCTTCGCCGGGCTCGAACGATTGGATGATGGGGTGTTTTGTGAAGTGAAAATGCTTGGTGGCATGTTTGTTTTTCGAATCATCGCAGCAGCCCACGTGCCCGCAGGTGAGGCACAACCGCAGGTGAACCCAGGTGTCGCCCAGTTCCAGGCACTCCTTGCAGCCGTTGCCGCTGGGTTGCACCTTGCGAATTTCTTTCAGATGTTTGCAGCGCGTGGCCATGGCATCCTCGTGTCTTCGGCGAACTTCCCACCGCCCAACCCCCGCATTATACTCGCCGGATATCCCTATGGGTCGCCATGCAATTAGAAAACCGGTGAGTTTGTCTCCGGCGAACTCCCCTGCGCGCTCCATCCGTCGCCTGCGGCGCTCCGACCTTCCGGTTGACACCGTCAAACTGGCGCGTTATCTCATCGGCAAAACGCTGGTGCATGATCTTCCGCAAGGCAGGCTGAGCGGGCGCATCGTGGAGACGGAAGCGTATGTGGTGGGCGACGCGGCGGCGCACGCTTTTCGCGGCCAGACCCCTCGAAACCGCTCGCTGTTTCTCGAGCGCGGCCGCGCGTATGTGTATTTCGTGTACGGCTGCTGGCACATGCTGAACGTCTCGAGCGAGCGCCCCGGCATCGGCGCGGGAGTCCTGCTGCGCGCCCTCGAACCGCTGGAGGGAATCGAACGGATGCGGCATCACCGCTGCGGGACGTGCAACGTCCGCGACATCGCCCGGGGTCCCGGGCGTCTGGCCACGGCGCTGCGGATTGACCGCCGCCACGATGGCCTGGACCTATGCGCGGACGGGCCGGTGTGGCTGGGCACTGCGGTCCGACGCACCGGGCCAATCGCAAGGAGCGCGCGCATCGGGTTGTCGCGCGAAGCGCATCGCCTGCTGCGTTTTTACGAGCGCGGCAATCCCTTCGTGAGCGGTTCAATATATTAACTTTCTACCTGGGACAAACCGGACATTCTCACTCTGCAGCGACCGCAGACTGCCAGTCTCTTGAATTATCCTGCCCGGGGTGGTAGGTTCCCGCCCCAGTCCCCACGATGCGGCAGTGCCGGGCGAGGAGCTTTCCAGCCCGCCAAATAGCCGCTCAAATCAAGCCACGAAGGAGAACACAATGAACAATTTCGCGAAGATTGCTTTGCTGGTCGTGGGCTTCGGCCTTTTGACCTTCGCCCTGGGCCAGTTCCACCCCGGTAGCAGCCAAGCAGCAGGTGCCGCGCCGGTCATAGTGACCAACACGCCGCTGCCGGTGGACGTCAACAGCCTCCCGGCCGTACAGGCTCAACAGAGTGGCGCCTGGAACGTCGGCATCAACGGGAACGTGCAAATCGGCAACTCGCCGGCCAGCCCCGTCCCTGTGCGCAACGTGGAAAACCCTGCCCGCCAGCCTTTTCAAGCGTCGGGCCACTGCTCGTTGACGAATCTTCTTAACTGTAGCGCGGATATTGCAGTGCCCGCCGGCAAGCTCCTCGTTATCGAGACTATTACGCTCCAGTTTCTCGTCGACACGGGTTTGCGGGGCGAGGCCAGCGTCGTTGTGACTTTGAACGGAAGCCCGCAGTTCCACCTTTTACCGGTTGATTTCCAAGCGACTACCACCTCTGGCACTGACGTTCTGCGTGGCGCCCATGCAGTGCGCCTCTATGCCGATCCAGGCTCCAAGGTAACTTTCGCGGCAGAAGTCACTAACATCCCGGTAGTGGGTGATTTCACGGCCACCTTCAGCGGATACCTCGTCGATTGTGGCAGCGGGACGGGCACCTGCCCCATCCCGTAGCGGGAGGTTCAAAGCGAATAGGTACCTAAAACCTTCCCGGCTGCGGCCATTCCATGGATTCCTTGCCTATCGTCATGGTCCTGACGGGCGAAGGAATCTCGTCCTGCGGAAATAGCAAACACTGCGGCGGACAGCATGTAAAATGGAAGCAGCTTCGGGGGCTTACCTTGGGGAAAGATTACGAACTGCGGCTCCGCTGTCCGCATGGGGACAACGATGTCTGGATGACCCTGGAGAACCGGGACGAATCGCTCGGACAACTT
>WNGL01005851.1_pt1 | contig 14576 bp, 13 predicted proteins | sample 5400591 | NCBI WGS metagenome assembly WNGL01 (sample SAMN13153377, study PRJNA577476) | soil metagenome | isolation source: 80 cm soil or saprolite under Garry oak tree replicate 1 | place: USA:California | collected 2016-06-15
CATGTCCACGTAATCGAGGAAAGTGCTAGGCCATCCGTGCGTGAGGATGAGCGGCACACCCCGGCCCGATGCCGCGCGCTGGTACACGAAGTGAATGCCCTCCCAGGTGAAGTGGTTGAGCGCGTTGAGCCTCCGCTCCCAAGTACGCCAGTCAAACTCATGAGCCCAGTAGGACACCCGACGCCGCAACCAGTCCAACTCGGTGCCCTGTTCCCAGCCTATGCCGGGTACCTGGTCGGGCCATCTCGTATTGCGCAACCGCGCCCGCAGATCGTCGAGCACCTCATCGGCGACATGAATCCGAAATGGTTCCACTAAAGCCACTCCCTCTTGGCCATGGCCAGTTACCAGCCAAACGCGCTAGGCAAAGGCTAGATCAATCCCGTTACGACACAGGCTAAATCATGTCTCCGTTTCACGCATGATAATGTCCTCTGTCATGCAGAAATCATAAGCCGATGGAACTTGCCAGCTTGCACTGATCATTACGCCGCAGCGGAGTGTGGACCTAGCGAAAAGGCGATAACTGGCGTAATCAGATGGCATGAGAAGGTCGATCCCCGATCACGGATGGCGTTAAGCTAGCGGTGATCAACGCACTCAACGTGCAATCACATGAAAAGGAGATCGACCTTGAAGAAGCATAGCAAGTCTTCGCAGCGGAGTGAACCAACCTTGAAGTGGACGAAAGCGCGAGGTCCAGTGCAGCGAGATGCGAAAGAAGTACTCGCGGAAGTCCTGGGAAAGTTGACGGGAAAACTCCGGTAGGCAAACACGGTGATAGGGGGACCAGCGAAGTGGAAGTGGTACGTGCCGTCCTCGACGTGCGGGCCGACGCTTTCGAGTAGCCGACTCACCAGGAGTTGAGAGTCGGTGTAGAGTGACACAATCGGGGTTTTCCGCGGTGGGAATAATAAAGAAGCAATCGATCGTAGCACTTGTCCTGCTCCTGCTGATTCCCTTGGTCTTGGCGCTTGGGGGAATACTGTCCAACCGAATTAATCCCGAAGTTGCGGCAGGTCATCCGAACTATGTGCAAAACTACCACCGGCTCAGTCTGCTGAAGAACATATCCTTTTGGGGATCTGGCGCGGTTGTGGCCGTCTTGTGGCTGCTGGTGTGCCTTCTGGTAATCCGCTCCAAGAAGCGATCCCACCTATGGCTGTTTCTAGCCGCATTGGGGCCCTTCGGGTTCGGCGTCCTAGCGATGCTGAACGACCGGGCGCCGGCGGAGACAGACTGGCATGCTCGGTTCGTGTGCAGCCTGAACAGGTTTGTGCGCGTCGGCTACGAACTTTCCACCTTCGTGATGGTATGGGTGCTCGCCTATGAGGCCATGGTTCTCAAGCGCACGCTGATGATCAGGTATGAGGCCGCCACCACTGGAGTTTCGACCGCGCAGATCATTGATCGCCGGAACGCTTCGGCTGGAATGTGGGCATTTGCCGAGGGGAATGAAGTGATGTACCTGGTGGTTCTTCTCTACCTGCTTTGGCCTATCGTGTTTGGCATGGTGGGTCGTGTGGCAGCGATAATGGCATCGCCCAAGACACGCTGAGTCTCGTGCGCCTCAGTATCCGGACGACCGGCGGGTGGCCCACTCAAGCCTGCCTTTGGCTTGAGTGGGGCTGTCCACGCTGATACGCTGACGAACTGCAAGGTGAGTTGTTATAACCAAAGCGCGAGATGGCCTTTCACTGTTGTAAACAAGGCGATTACACTCAGGGCGTGACCTACTTAGGCAATCATCGAATCACAACTGGCACATCCGCCTTCAGCGCCCAGACTAGCGCAATCACCCAACCAATCGCCGTCCACCCCAGAAAGAAATTCAAGACCAGGATCGCACCCGCGTCCCGTTTGCTGCGAGCGAACGCAAGGATTGCCGGCAGAAAATAAAGAACGAATCCAAAGCCGAAAATTGGCGGAAAGAAAAACGCCAAGAGGTGCATGGCTAACCCTCCTGCTAAGTCTTACACAAATATTAATACGATTCCGCAACCGCCCAGGTTCCTTCTTCCACGACTTTTGAAACTAAGACAGTCCGTGTCTGCCAACTTATAAGTCAAGCCAAGCTGTCTGCTTTGAATAGTTTACGCCCTGAGCTTGCATTGTTATGCAATTGAGAGGCTAGGCATTGATTGATTTCGTCCTATGTTGCAGACTAGCCATGAAGGAGACACCCTATGGCCGCGCCCGACTGCGCGACACGATCATCACCCCTCATGTTTACTTCCGCCGCAAGGCTGCAGCGGAGCCTCACAGCTTCGCTGGAGAAAAGGGCCCTGATCTGGCTGGCGAAGCGAACTCCGCGCACCATTAACTCCGATCACCTGACGCTGCTGGGGTTTGCGGCGCAGTTGCTCGCGGGAGTCAGTTATGCCCTGGCGCGCTGGAACCGCTATGCCTTGTTGCTGGTCATCTTCTTCCTGGCGTTGAACTGGCTGGGCGACAGCCTGGACGGTACGCTGGCGCGAGTGCGCAATTGCCAGCGCCCACGTTATGGGTTTTATGTGGACCATATTGTGGACACGTTTTCTGCCCTCTTCTTGATGGGTGGACTGGCGCTGTCGGGATATGTGCATCCTGCGATTGCATTCGGGATGCTGGTCGCGTTTCTGATGCTTTCAATTGAGTCGTATCTGACAACTTACGTGCTGGGAGAGTTTCAACTTTCACATTGGATTTTTGGCCCTACGGAAATCCGGTTGTTGCTGGCCGTGGGAAACCTGGTGCTGCTGCACTCTGCGAACATCAGTGTATTTGGATTGCGGCTACGGTTGTTTGATGTTGGAGGCATGATCGCAATTACTGGAATGATGGTGATGACGGTTGTTTCTGCCCTGCGGCACACGAGGACGCTCTACACTGCGGAGCGGGTTGATGACTGATCCACATCGTACGTCCTCATTTTCGTCGCCTGTGAAGTTCATGCTGGTCGGCATGCTTGGGTTCGCCATCCAGTTGCTGATGATCCAGGTAATTACTGCCCTCACTTCGAACTACTTGGTTGCAACCGCAGTCGCTGTGGAACTCACAGTGCTCCACAATTTCGTGTGAGGTTCACCTGGCAAGAGCGGGCTGCGGCCGGCGTTGGTGGCGAGCTGAGGAGGCTGGTCCGGTTTCACATCAGCAATGGCGCTACTTCGATCGTGGGGAATCTCTTGCTGATGCGGCTGCTGGTGGGCGGAATGCACATGCACGTCCTTCCGGCTAATCTGCTGAGCGTGACCGCGTGCGCGGTGGCAAACTTTCTCTCCAGCGATCGGTGGGTATTCACGCGTCCCGTCGAACGCTGATCAGATTTAGTCGCAACCTTTCTTTCGTCCTTTCAGGGCTTGTTCATCCCCGTGTCTACCCAGGGCTTGCGCCCTGGGCTGTGTTCTTCCGCCGCTTTGCGGCTCGCATGGAGCAGGTTTGCAGGTTCTCGAAAAGGTAATTGAGCATGCGACCGGAGCTTCAGTCTGGGGTCGCTTTCGCCTTAATGGGACCGAGAGCTTCAGTCTGGGGATCGCTTTCGCATTAACAAGAGTGTGCGTTGCGAGAAGGGTACGTAGATCAAAGCCGCCGTTGCTGCCAGGGCCAGGCCGATTCCGATTTGTGGAGCCAGCAGAAGTGGCGCGAGCGCCCAGACTTCATCGAGCAGGAATATAGGAACAAAGAGTTTGCGGAATTGTGCGCTCAAGTTTTCGATGCCAACACCGAAGATAACTCCGGAAATCAGATACAGCCGGATAGGAAGACCGACCAGTGCTGTGACAATGGTTATGCCGAGAGTCCATGCAGAAGGTCCGAAGGTTTGTTCAACCACGCTCTCTAATGTACGGAGTCGCGCCAGCGCCACAATATAGAAGCTGAGATACATGATCTGGATCAACAGGAAGGGAACGCGGACATACTGCGACTTCACAATGGGCAAATCTTCCGCCGCGGTTAAAAAAGTGCGATGAATAATTGGAATGGGTAGTTTGGTGGGGTCGCTTTGCGGCGAGGCTTTTTGCGGTGAGTCCACAGCCACGGCCTCTGGTGCAACAATCTCGTATAGAGCGGCGCTCTGGGTCACCGGTGAGCGATCAACAATTTGCACGGGCGCTACAAATCGGTAGCCGCGGCGCGCCAGGGTTTCGATAAATCGAGGGTTGCCAGCCGAGTCGCCGAGAGCCTCGCGCAGTTTGTTGATTACGGTGTTCAGGCTGTGGTCAAAGTCAACGAACGTGTCCGCCGGCCAGAGCCTTTGCCGCAGCTCTTCTCGGGTGACAATTTCACCGGGACGCGCTAACAGTGCATCGAGCACCTGACATGCCTGGTCCGGCAGACGAATTCTGACCCCGGATTTGCGCAGCTCTCCGGAAGCTTGATCCGCCTCGTACGCCGCGAATCGAAACACCCGCTTGCGGTCCTCTACAGGCACGGCAGCATATTAACGCAAGCGGGATCAGTTTTTTCCCCAATTTGACGGCTTCCTATTGCGGATTCGGCAATGGTCCAGTGCTACCGCACTGGCCGGAGCCCGTGCCCTGGGGTAGTGCGAACGGCGGTTGCTCGTCGAAGCACAGGAACGAATAGGTTTTCGCGGGCAGCGCAAGACCATTCCAATTGCTATTTAGAACTCCAAAGCTGTCATTCCCGTTTATCGCCCAGTAGGTCCAGTTCACGGGCTGGAGGGTGAAGCCCGGGTTATTCGCGGTAGTGAGCGTGTAACTGCTGTTGACGAGGTTGATCAAGTCGGTAAACCACTGGCCTTGTGATCCCGCACCGGTCGAGCTGATGTCGCGGCTGCTGTTGCCGGTGCCGAATTCGCCGAGCCAGATGGGAGCGCTGGCGTAGGCTGTGGCTCCGGTGTTGCTCCAGGGATAGGAACCGTGGCCGGGCCAGACCGGGTTGATTTGGCCGAGGTTAATGAACCCCCAATGAGTCTTCCAGATGTCGGCCAGGCTGTGTGGCGAGCAGCCGCTGGCATAGCAAGTGTCAGTGGTGAACCAGGGTTGCACAAACAGACTTGGGCCGTAGTCGTGTGCGGAATAGACAAGCTGGTTGCTGATCGCGGTGCCGAGAGAGCCCGATGTGCCGCCAGCGTTCAGAACGATGGGCGCACCCGCATTTCCAGCGTTTCCGTTGATGCCTAGAAGCTGGCCGCCATCCCAATAGAAATCGTAAGGGCCGTTGGCCGGGGTTCCGGTGGCGGTGGGGTATTGAGAAATTCCTTCCACGAAAATAATAGGTAGATCCCATCCGTGGCTGGCAGCTTCTCCCAGAATGCTGTCGCCAGCGCGCTCGGCTGCCAGGCGCCAGTCGTGGCAAGTTGAGCTCGAAATGCATGTGGGCGCGAAAGGATTGGGATTGGGGTTAGCTGACGGATCAATGCCATCGCCGGCGCCCCAGGTTGAGCCTCCGAGATAGTTGCATCCGCTGCGGCTGCAGACGGTGTGAGGCTCATTGCGAAGGTCGTAGCCGATCACAATGGGAAAGCCGTCAGAGGCGAGATAATTCACCGCTATGGTGTCGGTCGCGCCCTGAGTTTGCTGGATGCCGTGAACCCAGTCGATAACGTGTACCCAGTCGTTGGTCCAATTGGACTCCGGGTAGCTGGTATGACCGGTTATATACCAGAGCCCATTGGCTTCGGTGGAGTTGCCGGCTTCTGAACGGTGGTTGTCAACGATGACGTGCAGGCCGATGGAGCCAGCATAGTTGATGATCATCGCTAGGATGTCGCGGGCATGCTTGCCTTTGCAGGAAGGACAAAGCCCCACGAAATGGTTCGATGGAATGGGATCGCTCTCCCACATCTGGTTGGAATAGGGCAGCCGGATCGTGTTAAAACCATTTGCTTTGATTTCATTGAGGATGAAGGGGTAGTCCTCGGCCCAGAGCCCGCTGGGGGTATAAGCCGTGGTTTCGGCGCCGTACCAGTTCACGCCGCTGACAACGAACGGCGCCCCGGAGGGATTGTCAATTTGGGTTCCGCTGGTGTGCCAGCCAGTGGCGCTGAGCGGAGTGGCTGCGAGCATTAGGAGGCAGGAGAGGACGAGATACGCGCTCAACCGAGAACGCGACAGAGATTTCATCGCAAGCGACGAGGTTTGCGGCATGGTGCGTCTCCTTTTTGAGAACCACGTTCGATGTGAGACGAGAGTGACACAAAAAAAACGTCCAGAAGCATACCACCGGGCTGGCAAAAGATGCGCAGAAAAGCTGAGTAGTTGCTTTTTTGGAACAAGAGCGGCGCCGCGAAGTCGTGCGGCTCTTATCGGGCTTAGAATCGAAACCTTATGGCGCGCGGATGGGAGAGCAAATCGGTTGAGCAGCAGCAGGAGCTGGCTGCTTCCGAGCGCCAGGAAGGAAAGCGTCGGCTTACTCCGGCACAAATTGAAGTGGAGCAGCGGCGGCAAGCTTTACGACTATCCCGCCAACAAATATTGCAGCAACTTGAAGTCGCTTCCAACCCGCGGCATCGCCAGATGCTCGAAGCGGCGCTAGCTGACCTTGACGAACAGATCAAAGCCGAAGGGTAAGGTCGTATTTGCGACTCCGTTCGTTCTCCGAGAGGCGGGAGCCTATCAGCCGGGTACAATTGTTTTGTGAAGAAGTTTTGGGACAATGCGGCGGCCACTGCTCCGGGCCAGGTTTTGTCGGACAAGAGTGTCGGACCCACGCCGGCACGGGTTCCAGGTTCCGTTCAGATTGGGTCGGTGACAATTTCTCCTGCCACTGTGCTGGCCCCTATGGCTGGAGTGACCGATACCGTTTTTCGACGCTTCATTCGCAACCTGGGTGGATGCGGGCTGATCATGACTGAGTTCACTTCAGCCGACGGAGTGCTGCGGGCGAAGGACCAGAAAGCCAAGCGGTATTTGCATTTCTACGAAGACGAGCACCCGATTTCGGCACAGCTGTTTGGCAGCGATCCGCAAGTGATGGCGGATGCTGCACGGATTGTCGAGGATCTCGGATTTGATCTGGTGGATTTGAATCTGGGATGTCCAGCGAAAAAAGTTGTGAAATGCAATGGAGGCTCCGGGCTGCTGCGTGACCTACCGCGTATTGGCGGGATTTTTGAGGCGGTGCGCAAGGCGGTGACGATTCCGTTCACTGTAAAATTCCGCGCGGGATGGAATGACGAAGAGATTGTTTGCGTGGAACTCGCAAAGATGGCCGAAGCCTGCGGACTGTGCGCCGTTGCCTTGCACGCGCGTACTCGCGAGCAAGGTTACAGTGGAAATGCCCGCTGGGAGTGGATTGCCGCTGTCAAAGATGCGGTGAAGATTCCCGTGATTGGGAACGGCGATATCCGCACTCCGGAAGATGCCTGCGCGATGGTCGCGGCGACAGGCTGCGACGCGGTGATGATTGGGCGGACAGCACCGGCGAATCCCTGGATCTTTCGGCAGATTCAGCAGAATTGTGAGTTTGACCTGGCTCAACCCGATGATGAAGGCTATCCGGAGGGCGAAGGTCGGGAAAGCGATGTTCGGGAGGGCGATGTTCGGGAGGGCACGGCTTCCAGCCGTGCCGGAAATGCCACAATTTTGATGGCGGCTTCAGCCGCTGAGGCACGAGGGGCTAAAGCCTCGGATTCCTTGGGCGCCGTTTACGGCACGGCGGAAGCCATGCCTTCCCGAGTCCTTCCTTTGTCCCCAGTGCCATCCGCCATCAAGCCTTACGACGAGCCATCTGAATCCGACCGCTACGAAATGATCCGCACATATTTCCGCATGCTGATTGAAGAAGAGCTGCCGGATGCGACGGGGAAGATGAAGCAGTTTGCCTCGTGGTTCACGCACGGAGTTCCGGGAGGAGCAGCCCTGCGCAAGGCGATCTACGATTCGAAGACCGCCCCGGAGATTTTGGCGAGGGTGGAGGAGTTCTTTGAGGCTCGCCTGCATCCCGAGAGGGCGGAAATCGTAGTCCAGTGATTCGCCTGCCACGAATCTCCCGAAACGATCCCCGACTTAAGAGCAAAAGCTCTTAACCGCAAAGGCCGCGGAGAAAGGCGTTTGAGATTTTTCTTTGCGACCTTTGCGCGCCTTTGCGACCTTTGCGGTTAAAAGCTTCTTTGTCTCCCCTCCCGGTCACGTGCATCAAGGTATTGTTCTTGCCCTCATCTTTCCACGTTCATCTCTTTCAACATACGCCCACGGAATCTCCGGATCGTGGGTGAACATCGTCAGCCATTTTTCTGGCATCGCGCGCGAGTAGTAGGATTTGCGGCTCTCGATGGTTTCCAACGGATAAAGATCGAACGCCATCACCCAGTTCAACTCGAGGTGCGCGCTGCTGGGGATCAGATCGGAAATGTAGCAGGCAGTCTGGCCTCCGCTCTGGATGATGACGGCTTGCATGTCGCGCGTGTGTCCGGGAAAAACCTTCACTGAGATTCCGGGGACTATTTCCTGATCGCCACGTAGGAGTTGCATTTGGCCACTCTCCACTAAAGGATCATAGTTGTCCGTGAGGTAGCTGACCGCGTCACGCTGGTTCTGGTGCGCGTGCTCCCATTCGCCGTGCTGGACGTAGTACTTGGCCTTGGGGAAGGTCGCAACCATTTCGTTGTTTTGGCGGACCGTGTTCCATCCACAATGATCGAAGTGGAGGTGGGTGTTGATGACGATATCAACCTCATCGGGTGATACGCCAGTGGTGCTCAGTTGGTCGAGTAGTTTCGCAGGCTGGCCATAGATTTCGACCATTTTCTCTGGAAGTTTGTTGCCGACCCCAGTTTCGATCAGCACATTCTTGTCGTCGCCATGCACCAGGATAGAGTTCAGGCCGGTCGGCACCCGATTGTTGGCGTCCACCTTGACCTTCTTCGACCACAGGACTTTGGGCACAACTCCGAAAAAACCGCCGCCGTCGAGGTAGTAGATACCGTCGGAAAGCGCGGTCAGCTCGAAATCGCCGATGGTGATCTGCTGCATCGCTTTGGGTTCGATTGTAGCGATTCGGTCGGCGCCCGCAAAAGCCTTTGACCGCAAAGGACGCAAAGAAAACCCGCAGAGATCGCAAAGAAAAGTCTTTCTCCGCGACCTTTGCGCATCTTTGCGAGCTTTGCGGTTAAAGGCTTTTGCGTTGTTTTCACATGCTAAAATAGAGCAAGATGAGTATTGTCTTCCGATGTCTCCTGAAATAGAGCATTTAATTTCGCTGCAGCGTACTGACCGCGAAATCCAGCGGCTGAAGGCGGAAATCGCCGAACTCCCTAAACGCGTGGCAGTCATCGAGCAAAAATTAGCAGGGACGAAAGCTGGCCTGGAAAAGGCCAAGTCCTCAGTCAAGACCGACGAAGCTGCGCGGCGGAAATACGAAACCGCGATCACCGACTTGCGGCAGAAAATCTCCAAGTATCGCGATCAGTCTCTGGACGTGAAGACCAACGAGCAATACAAAGCTTTGTTGCATGAGATCCAGTTCGCTGAGCAGGAGATCGCTACTAATGAGGACAAAATTCTAGAGCTGATGGTAAACGCCGAGGCGCGAGACAAAGAAGTCAAGGCGGCGGAAGCTGAGTTGAAAGAAGAGATGGCGGAGATCGAGAAAGAAAAGAAGATTGCGCACGACCGAACCGCCGAAGATGAAAAAGAACTTGCTGAATGGACGGCAAAACGGGATGCATCGCGGTCGGCCGCCGACCAGGACATGCTCCGGCACTATGATCGGGTGACCAAGTTTCGCGGCTCAGGATTGGCGGAAGTTCTCGACCAAAAATGCACTGGATGTTCTGTGGTTCTGCGGCCGCAAACGTATAACGAGGTTCGCAGCGGCAAGCTGATTTATTGCGACACCTGCCAGCGCATTCTTTACTACGATCCCTCGAAAGAGGTGCCCGCGGAAGCGCAAGCCGAGCGAATCACGAAGCGGAGGGCACATCCCAAGCTGGATGCCAGTCAGGCTTGGTACTATCGCGCCGAATTCGGCGACAGTGGCGAAGTATTTTTAAGCTTTTCAAACACTGCTGGAAGCGCACACCGCAGAGTTTATGACGCTGCCAGCGGACGCCGGCTCAGGGACATTCTAGTTCGCGATGGCGGCTATCGGCAGGCGTTCCCGGAAGACCTCTCCGACACCATTCGCCTGAATGGTAACTGGAGCGAGACTGAGTTGGATGAGTGGGGAGATGAGCTCCCCAGCTTTGTGCTCGACCTGCTGCAGCGGGACTTGGATCTGGCGAGGGCGGAAGCGGCGAGCCATCGCCACAAAGAGCCGGTTTCGGCGTAGTCGAGAGTGGCGAGTTAGTTGTTGCGAAATCAAACCGCTTCCAAGCCGACCCCAAGCAAGATTTCCAGATCCTCGATCCGAGCTGTGATGCGTTGCATGTGATCCGGGATCCTGAGGTTGCGCTTGACCGCTGCAGGTATAGTGCGGACAGGTTTCAGCTTCTTGCCTTTTTTTGAAATTACTTCCTCCAAGATTTTCCCTTCGCCGTCGAGTAGTTCGATAACGCAAAAATCGCTGTTGGGAAATTGGGCCGAAGGATAATAGTCTTGACCAGAAATAAAGACAATTTCCTCGTTGTTAACCTGAAATGCGTAACGCGCGCCCTCGTCCTCCACTTCTTCAATCTCAACCATCTCTTCTGACAAGATTCGGGTGACACGCGCTTCATTTCGAAGTAAGCCACTCTTCACGCGGAGCAGTTTTGCAGATACGTCGCGCCTCGCATCGCGGTAAGCCCAAAACGACACCGCCATCCCGATAGTCGCCCAGAAAGCCGTGACGAGTAACCACTGATGCCGGACCGCCAGAATTGTGAGGGCCCAAAGTGCTCCGAAAGCAACCGATTCGAAAATTACGACTCTACCGAGCATCAACTGTAGCCGCCGTTGCTCTCGAGAGAGAGTTCGAGAGAGGACCCTCTTCTCTGCGGCGCTAAGCGAGCGGGTAAATTGTTCTATCGCCATTGGAAAAATGGGGGCGGCTTTAACGGATTAACATCCTACTATGACTGAAGCGCAATCGGAGACTGGAGGGCGAGTCACTATCTCCCGCCGTGGGGCTGATCGTCTGCGGGCCGGCCATGTTTGGGTTTATCGCTCGGATGTCATCGAAGCCAAGGACGTTCCTCCCGGCGCGATGGTGCTTGTCCAAGAGTTGTCGGACAAGAATGTCCGACCCACACGGGCTCGACCTCCGCGAGTACTCGGTTCGGCTCTCTATAGCTCTGCTTCCGAAATCGCGGTGCGCATGATTTCGCCGAAACCTGTTGATGATCTCGCGCAGCTTGTGCGGGAACGGATTCGGGCGGCGATTGCTCATCGCGAACGTTTTGTTCAGGACACGAATGCCTATCGCGTGATCTTCAGCGAGGGGGATTTTCTTCCTGGGCTGATCGTGGACCGCTACAACGATCTTTTGTCGGTGCAGGTTCTCACGCAGGCCATGGATTCCGAGGCACTCCGGAACATCTTCGTTTCCGAGTTGCGGGAATTGCTGCAGCCGGACTCAATTGCTGAAAGAGTTGACCCGAGGGTCCGCAGGCTGGAGCAGCTTCCGGAGAAACAGAGTGGCCTGATTTTCGGCACAAATACCAGCACTGAGTTTCAGATGAATGGGATTCACTTTCTCTACGACGCGATCGAAGGTCAAAAAACCGGGGCATTTCTGGATCAGCGCGAGAACTACGCGGCGGCAGCGCACTACGCGCGTGGTGAGGCTTTGGATGTCTTCTGTTATCAGGGAGGATTTGCGCTCCACCTCTCCCGAAACGGTTCCAAGGTCACGGGCGTGGATAGCTCTCGTCCAGCCCTGGAAATAGCGGAAAAGAATGCCGGGCTTAATGGGCGAGAAGTCGAGTGGATCGAAGCTAACGCCTTCGACCTGCTCAGGGATTACTCGGATGCCGGCCGGCAGTATGACTGCATCGTGCTGGATCCACCGGCTTTTGCCAAAAGCAAGCAGAACCTGCCCACCGCACTGCGCGGCTACAAGGAGCTTAATTTACGCGCACTGAAGATGCTGCGCCCGGGAGGAATTCTCGTCACCTGTTCTTGTTCTTATCACGTGAGTGCGAATGACTTGCTAGATGCGGTCTCGGCGGCGGCGGTCGATTCCCACAGGATTCTTCGCGTTCTGGAAAACCGGGGTCAGGCAAAAGACCATCCGACAGTGCTCAGCATACCGGAAACTGTGTACTTGAAATGCCTGATAGCAGTTGTAAGTTGAAGACATATAAGGCATATCATGTACTTGACAATAAGACACTAAGATTTTATGCTTGGCTTGTGATTAAGGGACGCTAATTACAGCAGCTGAGCCCTTCAACTAACATTTTAGGAATTCTGATTCAGGAGGATTGTTATGACCGTGCTTACTCGCTTTGAACCATTCCGTGAATTCACCACATTGCAAGACCGCATGAACCGGCTCTTTCGCGACTCCTTTGGCGATACGCGCGAAGAGGCATTGAGCACCTCGACCTTTGCTCCGCCCGTGGACGTTTACGAGGACGAGCACAACATCACGCTAAAGATTGAGGTTCCGGGAATCGATGAGAAGGATATCGATGTCCGGATTGAGAACAACACGCTAGTCGTGCATGGCGAGCGCAAGTTCGAGAAGGAAGAGAAAGAAGAGAACTTCCGCCGGGTTGAGCGGCAGTATGGCAGCTTTACCCGCTCGTTCACGCTCCCAAATACGGTTGATACTGATCACGTTCAGGCCCAGTACGACAAAGGGATCTTGAAGGTCCAGCTTGCCAAGAAAGCGGAAGCGAAACCGAAGCAGATCAAGGTCAACGTAGGAAGCGAGCGCGCCCTCGAGGGCAAGGGCGCCGGCAAGGCCGCATAAGACGGCAACGATGACGATCATGTAGGGGCAGGTGCCCTCACCTGCCCAGCCGAGCAACGCTCGGCAATTTTCGATGGGAGGCGGAAGATCCAGGCGCCTCCCTTTCTTAATTGGTCGGTCGGGGTGGAGACGTAGCAAGGTACGTTGTACACCAGGAGTAATAAATCATGCCAATACGTTGGGACAAATTCACATTAAAAGCGCAGGAAGCGGTCCAGCGCGCGAATGAGCTCGCGTCCGAGCACGGTAATCCTGAACTGCTGCCCCTACATTTGTTGGCGGCGCTGCTGGAGGACAAGGAAGGCATCGTTCCTCCTGTGCTGGAAAAAATCGGCATCGGGCCCCAGTTAGTGCTGAACGAGATTTACCAGGAAATCGAGCGGCTGCCGAAGGTTTCTGGTGAGGCAGCGCAGGCAGCATTGTCTCAGACGGCGAATCAACTGCTGGATCGGGCCTTCAAGGAAGCCGACAATTTCAAGGACGAGTATGTCTCGACTGAGCATTTGCTGCTCGCCATCACCCAGGTCAAACGCGATCCGGCGCAGGAGATTCTGGCGCGGCATGGCGCCACGCACGACGCGATACTGAAAGCGCTGACGTCGGTCCGCGGATCACAGCGAATTACCGATCAGAATCCCGAAGCCAAGTATCAGGCGCTGGAGCGCTATGCCCGCGATCTGACGGAGCAGGCGCGACGGGGCAAGCTCGATCCCGTAATTGGACGCGATGAAGAAATTCGCAGAGTGGTGCAGGTCCTCTCGCGGCGCACGAAAAACAATCCCGTGCTGATCGGCGAGCCCGGCGTTGGCAAGACCGCGATAGTGGAAGGCCTAGCGCAAAGAATTATCTCCGGAGATGTTCCCGAAGTCCTGAAGAACAAGCGCGTAGTTGCGCTGGATCTGGGCGCGATGCTGGCAGGCGCCAAATATCGCGGCGAGTTTGAAGACCGGTTGAAGGCGGTATTGAAAGAGATCGAAGACTCCCAGGGGAAGATCATCCTCTTCATTGACGAGCTGCATACGCTGGTAGGCGCGGGTGCCGCGGAAGGCGCGATTGACGCTTCCAACATGCTCAAGCCGGCGCTGGCACGTGGCGAGTTAAGGGCGATCGGCGCGACGACTCTGAACGAATATCGCAAGCACATTGAGAAAGACGCTGCCCTTGAGCGGCGCTTTCAAATCGTCTTCGTCGGCGAGCCGAATGTCGAAGACACAATCGCCATTCTTCGCGGATTGAAAGAGCGGTACGAAGTGCATCACGGCGTGCGGATTAAAGATTCTGCAATCGTGGCGGCGGCAACATTGTCGCATCGCTACATCTCCGACCGCTTCCTTCCCGACAAAGCCATTGATCTGATTGATGAGGCGGCCGCGTCTCTGAGAATTCAGATCGACTCAATGCCGACCGAGATTGACCAGTTGGAGCGGCGGGCAACGCAGCTTGAGATCGAAAAGCAGGCGCTGAAGAAAGAAGACGATCCAAATTCGCGTGAGCGGCTGACCGTCATTGATAAAGAGCTGGCGGGTATTCGCGAGCAATCGAACGCACTCAAGGCACGCTGGAAGCAGGAAAAGGATTTGATTGCACGGGCGCGACAGTTGAAGGAGAAGATCGAACAACTCAAGATTGAGGAGCAGGCTGCCGAACGCAAGGGAGATCTGCAACGAGTAGCTGAAATTCGTTACAGTTTGATCCGTCAGGCCGAGCAGGAATTGGCGAAAGTTACTGGTCAAATGGATGGCCAGTCGGACAAGAGTGTCCGACCCACACAGGCCAAACCAGCGCGCATGCTG
>WNGL01019202.1_pt1 | contig 14576 bp, 10 predicted proteins | sample 5400591 | NCBI WGS metagenome assembly WNGL01 (sample SAMN13153377, study PRJNA577476) | soil metagenome | isolation source: 80 cm soil or saprolite under Garry oak tree replicate 1 | place: USA:California | collected 2016-06-15
CCGAGCTGGCGGACTATTCGCCGGTGCGCGGCTGCATGGTGATCCGTCCCCACGGCTACCGCATCTGGGAGCTGATGCAGGGCGCCCTGGACGACATGTTCAGGGCGACGGGCCACCGGAACGCCTACTTCCCGCTCTTCATCCCCATGAGCTTCCTCGCGAAGGAGGCGGAGCACGTCGAGGGGTTCGCCAAGGAAGTCGCCCTGGTGACGCACACGCGGCTCAAGGCGACGGGGAAGGCGGGCGCGCAGGCGGTGATGCCGGACCCCGCCTCGGAGCTCGAGGAGCCGCTGGTCGTCCGTCCCACGTCCGAGACGATCATCTACGCGATGTTCGCCAAGTGGATCCAGAGCTATCGCGACCTGCCGTTGCTCATGAACCAGTGGTGCAACATCGTGCGCTGGGAGTTCCGCACCCGGCTGTTCCTGCGGACGACGGAGTTCCTGTGGCAAGAGGGGCACACGGCGCACGCGACGGAGGCCGAGGCGGAAGCGGAAGCGCGCCAGATGCTCGGCGTGTATCGGCGCTTCCAGGAAGAGTGGATGGCGATGCCGGTGATCACCGGCAAGAAGACCGAGAGCGAGAAATTCGCCGGCGCGCTCCGGACGTACGCCCTCGAAGCGCTGATGCAGGACAACAAGGCGCTCCAGGCCGGCACGTCGCACAACCTCGGCCAGAACTTCGCGAAGGCGTTCAACGTGCAGTACCAGACCGCCGCGGGAGGCCTCGAGTACGTGTGGAACACCTCGTGGGGCGTCTCGACGCGGATGATCGGCGGCCTGGTGATGACCCACTCGGACGACAACGGACTCGTCGCGCCTCCCAAGCTGGCGCCGGTGCAGGTCGTGATCGTGCCGATCTGGAAATCGGAGGAGGAAAGGTCTCAGGTGTCAGGTGTCGGGGCTCAGGTGAAGACGGAGCTCGAGCAGGCGGGCGTGCGCGTGGACCTGGACCTGCGCGACAGCCTCAAACCGGGCGCCAAGTACTTCGAGTGGGAGGCGAAGGGGGTGCCGCTGCGGCTCGAGATCGGACCGCGCGACGTGGCCGCAGGGCAGGCAGTGGCGGCTCGTCGCACGGGGGGCAAGGCACCCGTGAAGCTGGCCGGGCTGCTCGCCGCGGTGCAGGGGGCGTTGGACGAGATTCAGATGACGCTATTCACCACCGCCCAGGAGCGCCGCGAAGCGCATACGATTCGCGGCGTCACGAAGCAGCAGTTCGTGGACTTCATGAAGGGCCCGGGAGGGGGCGGCTTCGCCTACGGCGGCTTCTGCGGCTCGGGCGAGTGCGAAGCCGAGATCAAGCAGCAGACCGGGGCCACGATCCGCGTGCTCCCCGATCCCGAGTTCCGCTCGCCCGAGGTGCCCAAGACGTGCCTGTGGTGCGGCAAGCCGAGCGTGGCGGAGGCCGTGTGGGCCCAGGCGTACTAGGGTTCGACCCCGCGCTGCTCCGCTCGATCGCGGAGCGCGTGGGGACGCCCGTGTACGTCTACGGCGCCAACCTGATCCGCGCGCAGTACCACGCTCTGCACGACGCGCTCCAGGACGTGCCGCACCGCATCTGCTACTCGGTGAAGGCCAACGGCAACGTCGGCGTCCTCAAGGTCCTGAAAGCCCTGGGGGCGGGAGCGGACATCGTGTCGGTGGGCGAGCTGCGGCGCGCGCTCGCGGCCGGATTCGATGCCGCCTCGATCGTGTTCTCGGGCGTCGGCAAGACGGCGGCCGAGCTCGAGGAAGCGATCCGCGTCGGCGTCGGCTTCGTGAACATTGAGTCCTCCGCCGAGCTGGACGTGGCGATCACGGTCGGGCGCAGGCTCAAGAAGCGGGCGAGCCTCGGCATCCGCGTGAATCCCGACGTCGCGACCGAGACGCACCCCTACACCAAGACCGGCGAGAAGACGGCGAAGTTCGGCGTCCCCTACGACGAGGTCGTGAGCGTGGGACAGCGCATAGCCGCGGAGCCGCTGTTCACGCTGCGCGGCCTCGCCATGCACCTGGGCTCGCAGATCACGGACGTGGAGCCGTATCATCGCGGCACCGTCAAGCTGCTCGAGCTCGTGACCGCGCTGCGGGCGTCGGGGCTCACGACGATCGAGGCGCTGGACGTCGGGGGCGGGCTGGGCGTCCGCTACCACAACGAGAAGGCGCCCAGCCCCCAGGCGTTCGCGGATGCCGTGGCGCCGCTGCTCAAGCAGGCGGGGCTGGCGCTGGTGTGCGAGCCCGGCCGCTATCTGGTGGCGAACGCCGGCGTGCTGCTCACGCGGGTGCTGTATCGCAAGCACGCGGGGGGCAAGGATTTCGTCGTCGTGGACGCGGGGATGACGGACTTCGTGCGCCCCAGTCACTACAACGCCCATCACGAGATCGTGCCGCTCAAGGACGGGCAGCGGCCCGAGGAGCTGGTGAACGTGGTCGGGCCGATCTGCGAGTCGGGGGATTTCCTCGCGCTCGACCGCAAGCTCCCCGCGGTCGAGCCGGGAGAGTATCTCGCGGTGCTCGGCACCGGGGCGTACGGGTTCGTGATGAGCTCGACCTACAACCAGCGCCCCCGCCCCCCGGAAGTGCTGGTGGAGGGCGACCGCTACTACGTGGCGCGGCAGCGGGAGACGCTGGAAGACCTGCTGCGCGGCGAGGTGCTCGAGCCGACGACGTGGTATCGAGCGTGAACCGCATCCTGATCCTCGACTACGGGTCGCAATTCACCCAGCTGATCGCGCGGCGCGTGCGCGAGGCGCACGTCTACTGCGAGATCCACCCGGCGGCGCGGGGAACCGACCTCGCATTCGTGCGCGAGTTCCAGCCGAAGGGGATCATTCTGTCGGGGGGGCCGAGCTCGGTGTTTGACTCTGGCGCGCCGACGGCCGACCCCGCGCTGCTCGAGCTGGGCGTGCCCGTGCTCGGCATCTGCTACGGGATGCAGCTCGTGGCGCATCTCGCGGGCGGGCAGGTGAAGCCGTCGCACGAGCGCGAGTACGGGCGCGCCGAGGTGACGGTGCGGGAAGCCGGGGGGGGGCTGTTCGCGGGATTCGAGCCGCAGGCCTGCATCACCGTGTGGGCGAGCCACGGCGACCGCATCGAGCAGCCGCCGCCCCACTTCCGGGTGACGGCGTCGAGCGGCAACGCCCCGGTAGCGGGCTTCCAGCACGAGGCGCAGCCGATCTACGGGCTGCTGTTCCACCCCGAGGTCGCGCACACGCCGCGCGGCGGGGAGATCCTCCACAACTTCCTGTTCGCGATCTGTGGCTGCACGCCGGACTGGACGCCGGGGCACTTCATCGAGCACGAGGTGGCGCGGATCCGCGAGCTCGTGGGCCGTACGGCGCGCGCGATCTGCGGCGTGTCGGGCGGCGTGGACTCAGGGGTCGCCGCCGCGCTGGTGCACCGCGCCATGGGCGAGCGGCTCACGTGCATCTTCGTCGATCACGGCCTGTTGCGCCTGAACGAGCGGGATCAGGTGGAGCGCACGTTCCGGGCGCACCTCGGGATCGACCTGCGCGTCGTGGACGCGGGTGAGCGATTCCTCGCGGCGCTCGCGGGCGTCGAGGATCCCGAGGAAAAGCGGCGCCGCATCGGGCACACCTTCATCGACGTGTTCGAGGACGCGGCGCGGCACGTAGGGGGTGACGTAGGATTCCTCGTCCAGGGGACGCTCTATCCCGACGTGATCGAGTCGTCGTCGCCGCGCGGCGGGCCGTCGGTGACGATCAAGACGCATCACAACGTGGGCGGCCTGCGGCCCAATCTGCCCTGGAAGCTGATCGAGCCGTTGCGCGAGCTGTTCAAGGACGAGGTGCGGCAGGTGGGGCGCGAGCTGGGGCTGCCCGAGGAGATCGTGGGCCGCCATCCCTTCCCGGGGCCGGGCCTCGCGATCCGCGTGCTCGGCCCCGTCACGCCGGAGCGGCTCGATCTGCTGCGCCGGGTGGACGCCATTTACATCGACGAGATCCGCACCGCCGGGCTGTACGATCGGATCTGGCAGGCGTTCGCGGTGCTGCTGCCCATCAAGTCGGTGGGCGTGATGGGCGACGGCCGCACCTACGATCACGTGGTGGCGCTGCGGGCCGTGACGAGTCGCGACGGGATGACGGCGGATTGGTTTCATCAACGAAGTGCAGGGAGTGAATCGTGTCACGTATGACGTGAGCTCCAAGCCGCCGGCGACGATTGAGTGGGAGTAGGCGTTACCCGTTGCCGGGAGCGGCGTTGCCGGGTGAAGCGACAATCCTTCGGGCCAGTGCGATTACCAAGCGCGCGCAATGAGAGCGGCAGCGACGAAGCTCGGCGAGTCTCGTGTCCGAGAGATACCCGAGTGCTTCGGCTAGCTCGAAGAGTGCCTGGAGCTCGTCGAGCGACCCCTTCGCAATGTCGAGATAGCGTCGGAATTGCTTCGAGCTCGGCTGGCTAGCGCCCTCCGCGATGTTAAGCGCGACGCTATACGCTGCTCGACGCCATTGAGCGCCCAGCGCATAGAGTTCGGCCTGCGGTAGGGCTTGGATGGCGTCACGAGACAGGACGGCGAGTTGCTTGGCTTCTCGCCAGGCCACGAGTCTCCGGAAATCGCCCATGGCCGCCAATCTGGGGGGCAAATTCTGGCGAGTGTCGTCGTTTTCGCGCGGAGTTGAGTCAATTGGTCGCGCAGCAGCCGGGAACGCCTCCTCCGGCAACCGGCAACGCCTTTAGATGTTCTTGTCTTCCAGCAGCTTCAGAAATTCTTGCGGCGAGTTCAGCTTCGCGAGCTTCTCCGGGACGTCGGCCTCTTTCGCGAACTGCGCGATCTTGCCGAGCACCGGCAGGTACTGGTTGGAGACCTCGAGCGGCGGCGCCACGATCAAGAAGAAGTAATGCACGGGCTTGCCATCGATCGCGTTGAAATCCCGAGCGTCTCGCGGCGCTTCAGCATCTTCACGAGGGTCTGCTCGGCCTTGTCGTCGAGCTGCAGCAGGCCGACCAGCTCCTTCAGGACGTCGTCTTTGGCGGTGCTCTGCAGGTGCAGATTGATCGCGTCTTCCGAAAAGAACTCGCGTAAGCGCACGTCAGGTCTCCCCGCGTAGCGGCGGCGAAACGTAATGAGTGGTTGCTCCGTTTGCAACGCGTCATTACGTTGTCAGCCATGGACTTCCCCTATCGCACCGGGTCCGAGTGCCCGCTCTTCCTCGCCCCCATGGCGGGAGTGTCGGAGTCGCCGTTCCGGTTGCTGTGCCGGCGCTTCGGCGCCGACGTGGTCGTGTCCGAGTTCATCTCGGCGGTGGGGGTGGCGCGCGGGCTCGAGCACCTGTTCCAGGACATGCGCTTCGAGGAGGCCGAGCGGCCCATCGGCATCCAGCTGTATGGCGCGGACGCCACGGTCATGGCGCGGGCCGCCGAGATGGTCACGGCGGTCATGCGGCCCGACTTCCTCGATATCAACTTCGGCTGTCCGGTGAAGAAGGTCGTGAAGAACAACGGTGGGTCGGGCTGCCTGAAGGACCTGGACCTGGTGGAGCGCATCATCCGCGCGGTGCGCAGTGCAACGTCACTGCCCGTCACGGTGAAGATCCGCAGCGGCTGGGACGACGCCCAGCGCGATCCCGTCACGATCGCGCTGCGCTGCCGCGACGCTGGCGCGCAGGCGCTCACGCTCCACGCCCGCACCCGGACGCAGATGTTCTCGGGGAAGGCGAACTGGGACGAGATCGCGCAGCTGGTCGCGGCGCTCGACATCCCGGTGATCGGGAACGGCGACGTCACCACGCCGGAGGCCGTGGTCGCGATGCGCCGACACACGGGCTGCGCGGGCGTGATGATCGCGCGCGGGTCGTTCGGCAACCCGTGGATCTTCGCGCAGGCGCGCGATCTGCTCGCCGGCCGGCCGAAGCGACCCGACCCGACGCCCGAAGAGCGCTTCACCACGGCGCTCGAGCACGCGCGCCTGGCGCTCCGCTTCCAGGGCGACTCGCGTAAGACGGCGCTCGAGTTCCGCAAACACTTCGGGTGGTACACGAAGGGCGTCCCCGGCGCGGCGCAATTGCGCGAGCGCCTGTTCCAGATCGACTCGATGCAGCAGGCCGAAGAGATTTTCGCGGAGCAGGCGGCATGAAGCTAGACGATCTCAGCCGCTTCATCGAGCGCCTCCCCTTCGCTTCCATCGATCACCTCCGGCCCCTCACCCAAGGGCATCAGGAGGTGATCTTGTGTCAGGGGAAGACGGCGGCACAGGTCGTCGCCATCGCCGAGCGGCTCGCGGCGGCGAGCGGCAGCTTCCTCGCGACGCGCAGCGAGCCGGCGCACCGCGCCGCGCTCGCAGCGCGCTTCCCCCGGGCCGAGGTGAACGAGCTCGGCCGCACCGTGTACCTGCCGCCCGACCCCGAGCCCGCGGCGACGGGGCGGGGCACGGTCCTGATCGTCACGGCCGGCACGAGCGATCTCCCGGTCGCCGAGGAGGCGGCCGTCACGGCGCGCGCGCTCGGCAACCGGGTCGAGCGGCTGACCGACGTGGGGGTCGCCGGGATCCACCGCGTCCTCACGCAGACCGACGCGCTGCGGAGCGCCGCGGTGATCATCGTGGTCGCCGGGATGGAAGGCGCGCTGCCCAGCGTCGTGGGCGGGCTCGTCCCCGTGCCCGTGATCGCCGTGCCCACGAGCGTCGGCTACGGCGCCTCCTTCGGCGGGATCGCGGCCCTGCTCGGCATGCTCAACTCCTGCGCTGCGGGCGTCACGGTCGTCAACATCGACAACGGGTTCGGCGCCGCCGCCGCCGCGAGCCGCATCAACCACCCATGAAGCGTCCGACGCCGGGCGTGTGGGTCGGGTGGGCGCTGGCCCTGGCCGGCCTCGCCGCCGTGGTGCCGGCCGTGCTGGCGGCGAACCTGTGGGCGCTCGTCGCCGCGGTCGGCGGCTTCCTCGCCGCGACCGGGCTGGTGCTCGCGCCGCTCGTGCGCGTGTGGCTCGCCGAGCAGCCGATCACCCGGCCCTCGGACTTCGAGCACCTGCTCGATCTGTTGCGCCGGGCGCACGGCGCGCGGGCCGGGTGGCTGGTCGGGCTCGCGGCGGGCGACGTGGAAGCGGTGGGCAATGACGACGTGAGCCGGGAGGTGCGCCAGCGCGGGGCCGCGGTCGTGCAGCTCGCATCCGTGGATGGGCGCGCCCACGTCGCCAGGGAGCCTGAGGGCAGCTACGTCGCCGTCGGCGACTTCCCGTTCGGCGCCGGGTTGCTGCTGCCGGGGCCGGACGCGGAGCCGCGCGTCACCGAGGCGATCGCGAGCGAGCTGCGCCGGTTGGTGGCGGGGATGCGGGTCGCGGAGCTGCACGAACCGGACGAGCAGCCGGGCCAGCTCGTGGCGAAGCAGCTCGCGGCGATCGCGGCGGGGAGCCGGACGCTCGATGGCATCGCCAAGGCTGGAGCCGAGCTGGCGCAGCAGCTAGCACAGCGCGGCGTAGCGATCGTGCTCCACGGAGCAGGGGGTTGGGGGGGAGGAACGGCGGCGCGCGGCGCGCGCATCGTGGCCCTGTCGGGCGGCGCGGACGCGCGGCTCGAGAACCTTGCCGTGCCCGCCGACGCGCCGGTGATGCACGCCATCCAGTCCGGCGTGCCGGTCGCCGCACGGGGCGGGGAGGACGTGTTCGGGGCCGCCGGGGCCGCGATCCCCGATCGCCGCCGCAGCGAGCGCGCCGGCACGGCGTATCCGTTGCGCGATGGGCACTTCGTCATCGGCGCCCTCGTCGTCACCGGGCCTCCGATCCCCCCGGCGACACCGGTCGGCGACACGCTGCAGCGCCTCGTCAGCGAGCTCGGCTCGCGCCTCGCCGCCGCGGGCGCCGTGCACGAGGCCGAGCAACGCGCCGTGCGCGATCCGCTCACCGGCCTCTCGAACCGGCGCGAGTTCGACCGCTGGTTCGCGCTCGCCGGGGGCAAGCCGCCGCCGGCCGTGACGCTGGTGTTCGTGGACATCGATCACTTCAAGCGCCTGAACGACACGCTCGGGCACCAGGCGGGCGACGCGGCGCTGCGTCACGTCGCCGACCTGGTGCGGCAGGCGGTGCGCGACCACGACCTGGTGGCCCGTATCGGCGGGGAGGAGTTCGCGATCTGGATGCTGCACACGTCGATGGAGGCGGGTCTGGAGGTCGCCGAGCGGGTGCGGCGGGCCGTCGAGACGGGCGTGTGGCACTGGAACAGTGGGACGCATCCTTTGACCGTGTCCTGCGGCGTGGCGTCCTGCCCCGACACGGTGAAGGAGGTCGCGAACCTGAAGGGGACGGCCGACGCGGCGCTGTACCGGGCGAAGCAGGCGGGGCGGAACCGCGTGGAGCGCGCCCAGCCGGCGGCTTGATCTACGGCCGCGTCACCTCATAGACCGGATGAATCTCCCATAGCGCTCGCACGGACGTATTGCAGCGCCCGTGCTCGCCGTCGCTTTCGTCGCTCCGCCTCCCTCCGCGGCGATGCTGGCCGTCGAAGAAGGCCGCGCCCGTGATGCCGGCGCGCACCGGTCGATGGAGGGCGCCGCCCCTGCGGATCGTGCGGCCCGCGATCAGCGAGTCGAGGGTCGCTCGGGCCCGCCCATAGCGCGGGCTGTAGCGCAGCGCGGGGATCTCAACCACGATGCAGGAATCGACCGGGCTGTCGGCGCGCTCGGTCAGCTCGATGTGCCAGTCGCCATCCTCCTTTACCTTGTCCACGCGCCGGACCCAGCCGGTGACGCTGTACACCTGGAGCTCGCGGCCCGCGCGAGGCGCGCAGCGATCCTGCGCCCCGAGGTGAGGCGGCTCCCACGTGCCGAGGATCGCCACGGCCGACGCGGGTTGGGGGGCGAGGGTCGCGAGCGACGTGTCGATCTTCTGCGCCCAGCGGTAATGCGGCTGCCGGCACCGTTGCGCGCCGAGCGGCCCCGTCGGCAGCACGCCGGCGAGCGCGACGGCACCGAGCGCAACGGCCATCTCAGACCGTCGCACCGGCGGGACTCAACAGGCGCTCCTGCGAGCTGCGCCCATCCGCACCCGGCGCGAGCGTGCGGCGATGGTAGCCGCCGTCCGGATCGAGGTCCCAGGCCGTCGGGTCGGCCAGCTCGGCTTCGAGCACGGCATCCAGCCGACGGCGGCAGGCGGGGTCGCGCACGGGTGCGACGACCTCGACCCGGCGGCGCAGGTTGCGCGGGCGCCAGTCGGCGGAGCCGATGTAGTACTCGGGGTCGCCGCCGTTGGCGAAGTGGTAGATGCGGGCGTGCTCGAGGAACCGCCCCACGATGCTGACGACGCGGATCCGCGCGGACAGGCCGGGCACGCCGGGCCGCAGTGTGCAGACGCCACGCACGCTGAGGTCGACATCCACGCCAGCCTGGGAGGCGCGGTACAGCGCCGCGATGACGTCCGGGTCGGCGAGCCCGTTGAGCTTGGCCCGGATCCGGGCGCTCCCGCCCGCCCGGGCGTGCGCCGCCTCCCGATCCACGAACTCGATCACACGCTGCAGGAGGTACGTCGGAGACACCAGGATCTGGCGGAACGCCGTGCGGGGGGGCTGCGACGATCCCGAGAGCTCGTTGAACAGATCGTTCAAGTCGGCCCCGAGCGCTTCGTCCGCCGACAGGAGCCCGAGATCGGTATAGAGCGTCGCCGTCACGGCGTTGTAGTTGCCGGTCCCGATGTGCACGTAGCGCCGGATACCGCCCTGCTCGCGGCGCACGACGAGAGCCGTCTTGGCGTGGGTTTTCAGCTCGACGAGGCCGTACACGACCCTGATCCCCGCCTGCTCGAGCTTCCGGGCCCAGTCGATGTTTCGCTCCTCGTCGAACCGTGCCTTGAGCTCGACGAAGACGAACACTTCCTTGCCGCGCGCGGCAGCGCGGAGCAGCGCGTCGACGATCCCCGAGTGTCCCCCCGCACGGTACAGCGTGAGCTTGATCGCCACCACGTGGGGGTCGTCCGCCGCCTCGACGAACAACCGCTCGACGCTCGCCTCGAACGAGTCGTAGGGATGGTGCACCAGGACGTCGCGTTCGGCGAGGGCCGCGAACACCGACTGGGCGGGCGCGATGGGGACGCGACCGCGCCAGGGCGGGTAGTCCAGCTCCGGCTTGGGGAGGCGAGCGATCTCCCGCAGGGCCCCGAGGCCCAGGAGGCCCACCGCCTCGTACAGGTCGCCGCTACCGAGGGAGCCGACCGGCGTGGCGTCTTCGAACAGCAGCTCCCGTAGCAACAGCTCGCGCACCGCCAGCGGCATCTCCTGCTCCACCTCGACCCGTACGACGGCGCCGTAGGGTCGGCGCCTGGCCTCTTCCTCGATCACCTGCAGCAGGCTCGCGGCATGATGCTCGTCGAGCTCGAGGTCCGCGCCGCGGGTCACGCGGAACCCGTGCGCCTGCTCCACCACCCGGCCCGGGTAGAGCAGGCTCAGATTCGCGCGGATGACGTCCTCCACCGGCACGAACGTTTCGCCGTCCGGGAGCGCCACGAAGCGCGGCGCCGCGTCCGGCACCTTGAGGTACGCGAAATGGATCGGGCCGGCGCCGGCGTCCCGCACGACGGCGGCCAGCGACAGCTGCAGGTTGGGGATGAGAGGAAACGGGTGCCCGGGCGCGCGCGTCAGGGCCTGGGGGGTCATGATCGGGAACAGCTGCTCCACAAAGTAGCGGCGCAGCGCCTCGCGCTGCGGCTCCGCCAGCTCGGCCCAGCGCAGCACGCGGACGCCGTGGGCGGCGAGCGCGGGGAGGCAACTCTCACGGAAACAGCGGACCTGCCGCTCGACCAGCGCACGGACGCGGATGGCGATCGCGTCGAGCTGCTCGTCCGCCGAGAACCCCTCTTCGCCAGACGTCGCGGCACCGCCCGCCACGGTGCGCTTGAGAGCTGCGACGCGCACCATGAAGAACTCGTCGAGGTTCGCGCTGACGATCGACAGAAACCGCACGCGCGCGAGCAGCGGCACCGCGGGGTCTTCCGCCAGCGCCAGCACGCGGCTGTTGAATTCGACGAGGCTCAAGTCGCCGCTCAGAAAGGGCTCCGTGCCGGCGTGGCCGGCTGGCGCGACGGGAGTGCGGAGCGTGACGTCGGAGAGCCGGATCCGCCGCGCGCCCGCAGGCGGCTCCTGCGGCATGGCCGGCGGGGTCGGCGCGCTTCCGGTCCATTCGGCGAGCGCCTGGGCGCGTGACGCCACCCCCAGCGCCGCCAGCGTGCGCGGGTCCCGCAGGGTCGGCGCCCCGGCGCCCGCGAGCAGCTCGCCCAGCGGCAGCCAGTGGAGCCGCGCGCCTTCGCCGGCGTCGCGCGCGGCGGCCACGCGACGCGCCAGCCAGACCTCGAGCACGGGGCGCGTGCTGGACCCGGGGGCGGTGCCGAGGACTCTGACCTGCGCGTCGGCGCTCCCGAAATGAACGCGCAGGACGTCGCGGCACGCCTCCTCGCCGCTACCGCCCCGCACCGGGAGCGTCAGTGAGCCCTCGTCCATGAGGACCGCGACGCATCCCGACTCGACGACGATGACCGCCACCTCGCGGCCGCCCCGCGCGGCGCTCGCCAACGCGTCGCTCTCGATCTCGCGCAGCAGCCTCTCCGCGCGGTCGACTTTCCCTACGAGCAGCGGGCGTAAGGCGTACCGCTCCTGAAACGCCGCGGCCAGCGCATCCAGGCCGGGGCGCCCGGCGGCCAGTTGCCGGAGCTTCAGCTCCTGGAACGTCCGGGCGAGTCCGTGACTGCGGACGGTCACGACATCGTAGGCGACGTCGTACCGCGCCCGACGGATCCAGCCCGGCCGGGTGCGGCGCGACCGGCGCTCTGTCTCGAACTGGATACGGGGGACGAGCAGGCTCGGCTCGATGAGTGCGCGCAGCCGACGCGCCGGCTCCGAGATCCCCGTGAGCGCCGACGCGGCTTCGAGCTCCGGAACCTCCGCCTCGAAGGTCTGCGGCAGCGCCAAGGGGGCGCCGCCTTCCCACCTGCCGACGGTGCGGACGGTGAGGGTGCGGCGGTCGTCGACGCGGAAGCGGAACCGGCAAGTGACGCCCCGGCGGCGGAGCGTCCAGTCGGCCGAGTCGAAGTAGACGTCCCGCTGGAAGAACGGCTCCACCGGGCCGGAGCGCAGCCCCAACGGGAGCGCCTCGCCGACCATGCGATTCAGCAAGTCCAGCGCGGGAACGTCGCCCCTCCACTCCGCCGGCAGCATCGCTAGAACGCGAAGCCGGTCCGCGCGTACAGGCGCGTGCCCTCGACGCTGTGCGCCGCGGCCACCGACAGGATGTTCGCGCGGGAGCAAGAAGAACTTCGCGATGGATAGCCGCAGCTCCGCGTTGCCATATGCGGCTGCGTCACCCGCGAAGCGATGCTCCGGAAAGCCGCGCACCGTGCTCGACCCGCCCACGTACGCGGCTTCGTGGAGGGGATAGGGCCCCGACACCTGCTTCCCCGCCACCCGGATGGCGAGCGTCGGCCGCAGCGGGATCGCGGCCGAGAGGTACGTGGCCGCTTCGGCATGGCCCTCGCCGAACGTCGAAGTGACGTCCAGCGCGGCGGGGTACACGCTCCCGCCAACACTGAACAGGACCCCCCGGCTCGCCGCCTGGGGCCGGTCCCGTGTGTCGAAGCGCAGGCCGGCCGTCGCGCCGACCTGGCCGAAATCCCCGACGCCGTACGGCCGCCTGACCGTGACGAGTGTGCTGTCCTCGAGTCTGGTGTGCGCGAACTTGAGCACCGGGCCGAGCGTCAAAGACGCGGCGGACGAGAGCCCGAACTGTAACGCGGGAGCGAGCAGGTACTGCTGCTGCTTCACCTTGTGGAAGTCGGTCGAGCCCGTGTCCAGAGTCTGGTTGCCGAAGTCGTAGAACCGCAGCACGTCGATGCCGGAAGCGCGCAGGTGCAGGGTCACAATCGCGGGTGGTGCGATCCCGCGAAACTCTCCCGCCAGCTCGGCACGGAAGGTCGCCGCGCTGGTCGCGTATCCCGCCCGCACGCGCACGTGTGAGTTGTAGGGAAGCCGGCGGAACCCGTACCCGGTTCCAGCCGCGCCCGCCCCCACGAAGAGACCGACGTCGGGCGTGTAACCGACCCAGGTGAGCGGCACCCAGAGCGAGCCCCAGTCGCGGGGCAACCCGAGCGTCGAGGTGTCGCGCGGCGGGTCGTCATAGTGTCGTCGATCCACCGAGGTCCCGGGTCCCGTTGTGAAGCGGTTGTTCCCTCGGTCGTCGTAGAAGTGTGTCGACCCGGCACTCGCAGAGTCCGTCAGCTCGTCGTCCCCGCCGCCGCCGATCACCCGGAGCCGGGGCCCGGAGCCGTCGGAACCGCGCACGACGAGCCGGTCATCGCCCCCGTGCAGGTACACACGGACCTCTTCGGTCTCGCGCGGCTGGAACGTCCGCTGGTAGTATGGGTCCCGAGCGCCCTGGGCCGAGAGTCGCACCGCGAGCCGCCCTCCTGCGAGGCGCTCGACTTCCGCCACGTCGGCTTCGTCGGTTGCGTGAATCTCGACCACACCGGCGAGCAAGGCGTAGTACCGATCCGTGATTTGGAGCAGATGATCCCGCCGCCGGCGCAGCGCACGGCTGAGCGCCGCCCCGTTCTTCGCATAGTACTCCGGGGGCAGCCGCCGCACGGCCGCCTCGATCACCGAGTCGGGGAGACGTGCCTGGAGCACCTTCGCCACGGAGTCCCAAACGGGTCTCTCGAGATCGACGAGGAGGCGCCGGTCAGGCACTTGGCCGGCGAAGGTGAGGCGCCAGATGCTCGGGTAGTCGTCGCCAAACCCGACGACCTGCGGCTGATAGAAGCCCGTAAGCCACACCAGCACGCCGTCGAGGCGCGCGAATGCCTGGTCGCGGTCGCGCGGGATCGGCCGCCACCAATAGACGCCCGCCGAATCGAACCGCGCCCAGCGCCACTGGTCCTGATGCCTGTCCCAGTCCCCGATGAACACATCCATGAGCCGGGCGGCAAGGAACGCGCGCGAGTCGACCCGGTGGCGCGAACTATGCTCGAGGTGCTCGAATAACTTCTTGGTGTTGGCAAGGTCAGCCGCGCCGCGGACCGTGGGTTCGCCGTCCGGGCCTTCGGTCGGGCGTTCTTCGATCATCCCGAGCTCGCCGGGAAACGCGCAGACCATTCCTGTGAGACGGCGGTCGTCCGGCAGGACGAACAGTCTCGGCTCCGCGTTCAGCACACCGGCAGCGTCGAGTAGTGGCGCGACTACCAGGGGCGCGCCCGGATGAGCGGAGCTGATCTGATCCTGAATGATCTCGCGGACGAAGGTGGCGCGCAGCTCGGGAGGGAGCGCGAGTGTCGGGTCCTTGTCGACCGACCGGAATGCGTAGTCGCGGCCGTCAGCGCCCGAGAACCGGAGCACCTTCGTCTGGCGCCGGCCGCCGCAGCGGCCGGGCGTGAGCCCCACCACGTTCGCGCGGACGGGCGGCTTGGTCGCGACCGGCGCCTGCGCGGCGCAGGGCGCAGGTGCCACCGCCAGGGCGAGCCCCAGCCAGAGCCGCCGTGCTGGGTTCACTGGAGCCACAGCGCGAACGCCTCCACGCCGCCCCCCGAGCGATCCACGACCGTCACGCCCAGGCGGGCGCGGCCGTCGTGCAGGAATTCGACTCTCATGAACCCGCTGGCGCTGCGCGCGAAGCGCGT
>WNGL01020262.1_pt1 | contig 14576 bp, 13 predicted proteins | sample 5400591 | NCBI WGS metagenome assembly WNGL01 (sample SAMN13153377, study PRJNA577476) | soil metagenome | isolation source: 80 cm soil or saprolite under Garry oak tree replicate 1 | place: USA:California | collected 2016-06-15
AAGTCCATTCCCCCTCGAGGGCGCTGAAGGTGCCTTCGGTGATTCGTCTGCTGGCCTACCGGCACATCCCGCAGCAGAGCCGCGCGCTTTCGCGGAAGAACATTCTGCTGCGCGACCGCAACACCTGCCAGTTCTGCGGGCGGGGATTGCCGAGCTCCGAGCTGACTTTGGATCACGTCATGCCCCGCTCCAGAGGCGGGCGATCTTCCTGGGAAAATCTGGTGGCCTGCTGCTATCAGTGCAACAACCACAAGGGCGACCGCACTCCGGAAGAGGCCGGGCTGAAATTGCAGCGGCGCCCGCGCCCCTTCACGCTGCACACCTCACGGCAATTGATGCGTCTCATTGGTCACCGGGACGAAAAGTGGCGTAAGTACTTGTTTTATTAAGCCGATAGCCTCGCAACTGCATTTTTATTTTTTTTAGCAACCTATCAAGAAGTCGCCGCGTCTAATTTAACAAAACCACTTCGAGGACACACCCCGGGAAGCAGCGTTGGCTCTGCCAAGGCTGCTTCTCTTCTTTTAGCGGCAATTATTTTCAGGTTCCGCACAATGCGACGCGACGCCGCGGCAAACAAACCGCGGCGGCGCGCGTGGAGGGTTGCAGGGTTGTTTGCGCCGTTCAGCTTTGGCCCGCAGCTTTGGTTGCCACGGCAGCCATGCGGCGCTGCATTTCTTCCGGAGTCACATCCTCCTTGTGCGTGGCGATGCCCCAATCGTGGCCAAACGGGTCTATGATCCTTCCATAGCGATCTCCCCAGAACTGGTCCGCCAAAGGCATCTTGACGCGAGCCCCGGTTTCGACCGCGCGGTTGAAAATCTTGTCCGCGTCTTCCACGTACAGGAACAGGGAGCAGTAGCGGTTTCCGGACGAGTCGGGAGCAACCGCTCCCATTTGCGGGAACTCGTCATTCACAAAGATGACGGAGTCGCCGATCCTCAATTCGGCGTGCATAATCATTCCGCCGGGGCCCGGCATGCGCATGATTTCGACGGCGCCGAAAACTTTTTTGTAGAAGTCGATGGCGCGTGCGGCGTCGCGGCAAACCAAGCCTGGCGTGATAGAGTGAAACCCCTCGGGAATCGGTTTAACTGGATTCGACATGGTTGATCTCCTATGTGTGTTTTGAAGCTGAGTCTTTGCTGCCCGGGGCAGCCTCCTGATTGTGACCTGAAGCGTGCGTGAGATTGTGCGTTCCTGCGGCGGCAAAGTCAACCGTTGAGCGTCCCGGGCTCCGCTAGCGGAGCGTCTACTGCCGGAAGATCACGCGCAAGCCGCTGCGCCAGTTTTCCGCCAGACCCACTCGGGTGATTGCAATGTCGCGGGCGAGGAATTTCCGGAGAACGTCGGTGGCCGGATGGAATCGCAGTCCCGGGGCGACCAGGTAAAGCAGCGGCGGATTGGCCTGCAACGCAACGCCCGGAAAATAACCGTAGCGGTGGAAATCGTCCTGCTGTTGATGCCAGCGAACGCGCAGCCAATAATCGGCGGCCTGCAATAATCCCTGGGGGTCTTCATTGGCCTTCAGTTCAATAACCGCCAAACGGCGATCGCGGGTGACGCCGAGGAGGTCGAGCACGCCGCGGTCGCCGGCGGAAAGCGCCGGCACCTGCGTGTAGAGATGGCGCGGATCGAGCCGCGCATCCACGCGCGTGACGTCTTCCTGCACCAGAGTCTCCAGCCAGCGTTCGGGCTGCGCGCGATAGAGCGGGTGGTGGAGGTCGCTCGCCAGCGAATTGCGGTACACCTGCAGCTTGTGAACGAGCGCTTGTAAAGCAGGCCGATTCTCGGGAGTGAGCTGCTCGAAGTGGTCTGCCAAGCCAAACGACACGCGGCCGTCCTCCCAGCGGGCAAATTCGATGCCGCGAAACCGCAGGGCCACGTCGCGCGTGCCGGGGACGACGCCGGCGGCGATGCTTTCCGGCGCGAGGGCGCACAGCGGAGCCAAATCGGCGCGCGCGCGGTCCAGCAGCGACTCAAGCTCGCGGCGGGGCACAAGCCAGGTTTGCAGGTTGCCGGTATCGCTCGCGGGGATTCGTTCGACGGATCCGCTCGGGCAATCGGCTTCGAAAACTTCGATTCGAGTGGAGGGTTCGAGCGCGCCAAGCCGGTGCAGCGTGACGCGGCTGGCCCCTTTCGGCAAAAAGAGACGCAGACCAGAAACAGTTTGTTTGCGGGCGTGGCCGCGCACGCGGTCGAGCCACAACAGTCCGGCGACGAGAAGGTTTTCCTGGGTCTCCGCGGACTCCGCCGAAGACACTCCTACGACGGCGCAGGACTGGAGGCCGCTGCGGAGAACGCCGCGCGCGTAACAACTCGAGAGGGAATGTTCGAGGTCCTGGGCGATGCTGAGCGATTCGAGGTCTTCATCCGGAAAATGCCCGGCGAGAAGTTCGCGGAATCTGCCGAGGAATTCTTCTCGCGAGACTTGCCGCTCCGGGCGCTCCAGGTCCGCGCGAAGGAATTCGAGGCGCCCCGGCTTGCTCTGCCCGAAGCGCTGCACCTCGAGTTCGATCCGTTCCGGCGTGTTTTCCGCGACGCGCAGGACGCGCCGCACCAGATTCCCTTTGTCCGACCAGATGTGCACCAGCACACGGTCTTTCTGCGCGCGCACCTCCCATTGACCGTCCGCCAGGGTGGCAAACCAGCGGCCGTCTTCGCGGACTTCAACGGTTCCCGCGGCGGCCAGTGCGCGCAGAACTTGCTCCAACTCAGGCGAAGGTTCCACGGCGGGAATTATAAAGTAGAGACGGTCCTGCGCCCCAACTTCCTTGCGCGAAGCGGGGACTTACCGGAAGAGAAGTCCGGTGATGCGGAGAGCCGGGTCCGCCTGGTTCCAGTCTGCGGCGATATGCTCATAGGTGATTTGAATGTCGCGGCTTTCTCCGGGGGCCAGAGGCAGAGCGTGGCTGCCGAGCACGCGCACGGTGTCGCGCAGGACGACCTGGTTGAAGACGTCTTTGAATTCCAACTGCACCTGGATTTCGCGGACGGGGCGGTCGCCGTTATTAGTGACGTTGCCGAACAGAATGGTGACTTCCTGGTCCAGAAAATTGGCCGCGCGCACGCGTTTGAATCCCGTGAAATGAATCCGCGGGGCGTAGGCTTGCTCGGCGGCAGCCATGGGAAGAGGCGGCGGCGCGGAAGAGCCTGCGCTGCGGCTATGCTGCGTATACAGGTACACGCCGGCGAAAAGCAGCGCCACAATCGCCGCAGCGATGAGGAACGCGGCGGAGAATCCGGATTTTTGCTCTTCGGGCATCCGGGAAACTCAAGCGAAGGCCTGCATCGGGACCCTGCGGCTGCTGATTTAGCGGCCGAGCGAGAGCCGTTGCACCAATGGCTCCGGCAGGCCTGCCTGCCTCATCCTCTGCTGTACGGCCGGAATATTGTAGGGCACGCGCCAGAACTCCACGACGCCGTGTTCCAGATCGGCGATGGCAAATGCGGCGCGCGGATCACTGTCGCGCGGCTGGCCAACCGATCCGGGATTGAGCAGGTATTTCTTCGCGGGCTCCAGGCGCAGCGCGGCAAAACCGGCGCCGGGCTGGGCGCGAAGATTCAGGACCTCGAGTTCCGTGTCGCGGGAAGAAAAACCGCCCTGCAAGTGCGTGTGCCCGAAAAAGGTCACCGCCGCGGGCGACTCGAACAATCCTTCGAGCGCTTGCCCCGGCGCAAAGACGTATTCGTCCTCATCGTGGTAGGCGCCGTGAACCAGCACTACGCCATCGGTTTGCAGCGGGCCCCGGGGAAGTTTCTGGAGGAATTCGAAGTTCTCTTCGCGCAACTGTTCGCGCGTCCAGTCCGATGCCGCCCGCGCCACGGGATTGAAATCATCCGTGCTCACCAGACCTGTGGCGGCTTTGTCGTGGTTGCCGCGGATGACGAGGATGTTCAGCGCCCGGAGCCGGTCGGTGACTTCGTTGGGGTCTGGGCCGTAGCCGACGACGTCACCCAAACAGACGGCGCGGTCCCAGCGTCCCTCCACGGCCCGGAAAGCAGCGTCAAGAGCTTCGGCATTGGCATGAATATCGCTCAGAATCAACAGCCGCATTCCCGGAGTTCTCCGAAGACAGCGACCGATTATAGATGAAGCAGCGCGGAGTTGCACGAAAGCCGGTCTCGCAACGGCATGCGGACCGCGTTCGCCGTTTGCCTTTGCCGGGGAGATGGCTACTAACGGAATGTCCGCGAGGATCGTCTAAGAAAATGTGACGGGACTGCGGCGCCTCGAAAGCGGCGGAAATGTCGGTTGGCGGAAGCAAATCCGTGCGATTGCCGATCTATTCAGGCGCGCGTGATCACTGATTCCTGTTTCCGTGAAACATTTGCTTCGGCAGCAGCGTCTATAGCAGGTGGGGCAGAATTTAACGCTGGAAACGAATCGGGGGCTCTTGGGGGAGTAAAAAGTAGCCCCGCGGTGGCAGCCGCGGGGCCAGACACGCGATCCCTCACCGGCTGTGCGCTCAGGAAGTGATGTGTGTCTGGGGGCGAATCTACTCGCACCCACCGCGCGTGTCAATCCCTTCGCATCCAGCGAATCGGTACGGTTGTCCTGAAATGTCGAAAGGAGAATTGACACCTATGCGAAGCAAGTCGCTGTTGCAGATCGTTGCGCTGCTGGCCGTTGCCGGGCTGGCAGTTCCGCTGTTTGCAAAACCCATCAGCAAATCCATAAGCATCACGAGAGCCGCGAAGATCGGCAAGACAGACCTGTCCGCCGGTGAATACCGCTTGCTCATTGACGGAAACAAAGTGACGGTACAGAAGGGCAACAAGGCCGTCGCAGAATCCGAAGGCCGTTGGGAGGAGCGGCAAGAAAAGGCCAATGCCGATTCCATCCTGGTCGGCTCGGACGGCACGGTCCGGGAAGTGCGCTTTGCCGGCAACAACCGTGTTCTGGTGCTGAGTAACTAAGCGAGGATTCAACAGCGGCGCTTGCCGGACAGTGAACGAGGCCGTGACGCCCGCAGCCGCGGCCTCTCTTGATTCTTTTCCGCGCGATCGCGCCCTTCCCGGGCGGCGATTTTCGCCGTGTTGCCACTCAGCGGATCAGCATGCAATCGCCATAGCTGTAGAAACGGTAGTTCTGCTCGATGGCGTGACGATACGCGCGCAGGACGCGCTCCTGCCCCGCGAATGCCGCCACCATGGCCAACAGGCTCGATTTCGGTAAGTGGAAATTCGTCAGCAGGGCATCCACCACGCGAAAACGATAGCCGGGATAAATGAAGATCTCCGCCTCGGCCTTTCCTGGGGCAACGACAGTTTCCGACGCCGGACCGCGAGACGAGGCGCGCCGGGCTGCACTCTTTGCAGCCGCGTCTTCCAGAGCGCGCACGACCGTCGTCCCGACGGCCAAAACAGTTCTGCCCTTTCGGCGCGCGGCTTCGATGGCGGCCGCAGCCGGTTCCGGGATCTCGTAACTCTCCGCGTGCATTCTGTGCTGCTCGATCTCTTCGCAGCGGATGGGCTGAAAAGTGCCTAAGCCGACCTGCAGCGTGACTTCATGGATTTCGAGACCGTTTGCCCGGAGGCGGTCGAGAATTTCCCTGGTGAAATGCAGCCCGGCGGTCGGAGCGGCGACAGCGCCCGGCTGCTTTGCGAAAACAGTCTGGTAGCGCTCGCGGTCGGAGAACTCATCGAGGCGATCAATGTAAGGCGGCAGCGGCACGTGGCCCAGGCGCTCGAGCGTGGAGTAGAAGTCCTCCCGGGAATGAAAGCGGAGCGTACGCTGTCCGAATTCTCCGCGGCCGATGACTTCGGCCTCCAGTTCGCCCTCGCCAAACACCACGCGTTCGCCCGTGGGCAATTTCCGTCCCGGATGAACCAGCGCTTCCCAAATGTCAGGCTGCAATTGACGAGTCAGCAGGACCTCGACTGGAGAGCTCAGGAATTCGCGTTGCATGCGCGGCTTCTTGGCGGGCGGCTGTGCGCGAATCCCCGCGCGGCGTCCCAGCAGACGAGCCGGGATGACTCGCGCGGCATTTACGACTATCACTTCGTCGCCGCGGAGCAGGTCCGGCAAATCGCGGAATTGGCGGTCTTGCCAGGCGCCTGTTGCGCGGTCTAGAAGCAGCATGCGCGAGGCGTCGCGCTCGGGAAGCGCGCGCTGCGCAATCAGCTCGGGGGGAAGATCGTAGTCGAACGCGGACAATTTCATAACGCCGGGGAGTTTATCAGCTTCTTTCCAGGCCTCGCGATTTTGCAGCCGCCGCACAAGCCTCTGGCTGCCAAATGCTCCTGCAAGAGTCACTTAGCGCGGTGTAGATTGCGAGATTGGCAAAGGCGAAAATTGCGCGTAACTTACTGATTTCAAGAAAGATGCTATATGGTAGAAGTGGCCCAAGAAAACACTTGACAGCAGTACGCTCATATTATATTATTCGCTAGCAATCACCAATGGAGGTGAATGAAAATGAGAAGCTTGACTCGCTGGGAACCCTTCCGGGGCGTTTCCACATTGCAAGACCAAATCAACCGCGTATTCGAAGGTCTCACCACCGGCGCCGGGAACGATTCGGCACTGTCGGTCAAGGCCGACCTGCCCGATGTGGATGAGAAGGACCTCGACGTCCGCGTCGAGAACAACATCCTGAGCATTCACGGGGAGCGCAAATTCGAGAAGAAAGTGAACGAAGACAACTATCTCCGGGTGGAGCGCGCCTATGGCTCGTTCAGCCGGAGCTTCTCGCTGGCGAACACCGTGAACACCGACGCGATCAAGGCCGAGTATCGCAACGGTGTGCTGACCCTCACGATTCCAAAGCGTGAGGAAGCCAAGCCGAAGCAGATCAAGGTGAACGTCAACACTATGGCTGCGGCGGCCTCGGCGAAGTAAGAGTCCTATAGAATGGGAGGGGCTGGGATCTCACCGGCCCCTCTACTTCATAGGGGAGACAACGAACGATGGTGCGATTCGACAAACTGACCGTAAAAGCGCAGGAAGCCCTGCAAGAGGCGCAGGAAATCGCCGGGCGGCACGAGCAGCAGCAGATTGAGCCCGTGCACCTGCTCGGCGCGCTGGTGGAACAGCGTGACGGCGTTGTGCCGCCGCTGCTGGCGCGTCTCGGGGTGCGTCCCGAGGCGCTGTCCCGCGACATAGAAGCGGCACTGGGTCGCTTGCCCAAGGTCAGCGGGTTCTCCCAACAGCAGCTCGGCCAAGCCCTCAATGAAGCGATTCAACGCGCTTTTGACGAAGCCAAAAACTTCAAGGACGAGTATGTTTCGACCGAGCACGTGTTCCTGGCGCTGGCCGGGCTGGAGCGTGATCCCGCAGGCGAAATCCTGAAACGGCATGGCGCCAGCTACGACGCCATCCTGCAAGCGCTGACGTCGGTGCGCGGAACGCAGCGGGTGACCTCGCAGAATCCCGAAGCCACCTATCGGGCGCTCGAACAGTATGCGCGCGACCTGACGGAGCTGGCGCGGCGCGGCAAGCTGGACCCGGTCATTGAAGACGGCCGTGGTGGAAGGCTTGGCGCAGCGCATCGTCGCCGGGGACGTGCCGGAAGTGCTGAAGCCGAAGCGCATTGTCGCGCTGGATCTGGCGGCGCTGGTTGCCGGAGCGAAATACCGCGGCGAGTTCGAAGACCGTCTGAAGGCCGTGCTGAAGGAGATCACGGAGGCCGAGGGACAGATCATTCTCTTTATCGACGAGCTGCACACGCTGGTGGGCGCAGGCGCCGCCGAGGGCGCCATGGACGCTTCCAACATGCTGAAGCCCGCGCTGGCGCGCGGCGAGCTGCGCGCCATCGGGGCGACCACGCTCGGCGAATACAAGAAACACATCGAAAAAGATCCGGCGCTCGAGCGGCGCTTCCAGCCGGTGCTGATCAGCGAGCCATCGGTGGAAGACACCATCGCGATTCTGCGCGGCTTGAAAGACCGCTACGAGCTGCACCACGGCGTGCGCATCCAAGACGCCGCCATCCTGGCCGCGGCCACTCTTTCACACCGCTATATCTCCGACCGTTTTCTCCCCGACAAAGCCATCGACCTGATTGATGAGGCCGCCGCGAGTTTGCGGATGCAGATTGATTCCCTGCCGCTCGAGATTGACGCCATCGAGCGGCGCATCCTGCAGCTCGCGATCGAGCGCCAGGCGCTGCTGAAAGAGACCGACGCGCATTCGGCCGAGCGCCGCCAGGAAATCGAGCAGGAACTGGCAAAACTCCGCGAAGAGTCCAGCGCGCAGAAAACCCGCTGGCAGGCCGAGAAAGAAGCCATCGGAAAGATCCGCAAGCTCAAGGAGAACATCGAGCAGCTCCGGGCCGAGGAGCAGCGCTACGAGCGCGCGGGCGACCTTTCACGCGTCGCCGAAATTCGCTACGGCAAAATTGCCGCCGCCGAGCGCGAATTGCACGCGGCCGAACAGCATATGGCGGAAGTGCAGAAGCACGGCCGGATGCTGAAGGAGGAAGTGGACGAAGAGGACATCGCCAAGATCGTGAGCAAGTGGACAGGCATCCCGGTCGGCCGGCTGCTGGAAGGCGAAGCGCAGAAACTGGTGCACATGGAGGAGCGGCTCAGGCAACGCGTCGTCGGGCAGGACGATGCGCTGGCGCGCGTGGCCAATGCCGTTCGCCGGAGCCGTACGGGGCTCTCCGATGCCCGGCGGCCGCTGGGTTCATTCATTTTTCTGGGGCCCACCGGCGTGGGAAAAACAGAGCTGGCGCGCGCGCTGGCCGAATTTTTGTTCGACGACGAAAAGCTGATGATCCGCATCGACATGTCCGAGTACATGGAGAAGCACTCGGTATCGCGGCTAATCGGCGCGCCCCCGGGGTACGTGGGTTACGAGGAAGGCGGACAACTGACCGAGCAGGTGCGCCGGCACCCCTATTCGGTGGTGCTGTTCGACGAGATCGAGAAGGCGCATCCAGACGTGTTCAACGTGCTTCTGCAAATCCTCGAAGACGGGCGGCTCACCGACGGCAAGGGGCGCACCGTGGACTTCCGCAACACCGTCCTGGTGATGACCAGCAACGTGGGCTCGTCGGCCATCTTCGAGCTTGCCGGACGCGAGCCGGAGCGCGCGCGCAAAGAAGCGATGGACGCGCTGCGCGCGGCATTCCGGCCGGAATTCCTCAACCGCATTGACGAGATCGTGATCTTCAATCCGCTGGGGACGGCCCAGCTCGAGAAAATTGTGGACCTGTTGCTGGCCGGCGTGCAGAAGATGCTGGCCGAGCGGAACCTCACCATCGAGCTGACTCCGGCGGCGCGGGAACTGCTGCTGCGCGAAGGGTCCGATCCCGCCTACGGCGCGCGGCCGCTGCGGCGCACGATTCAGCGCCTGGTGCAGGACCCGCTGGCGATGCGCATTCTCGACGGGAGAATTCTGCCCGGCGACCACATCGTTGTGGACCGCGACGGCCGGTCGGAGCAAATGCGCTTCGAGCGCGCGGCAGCTCCGGAGAAAGAGCAGGCGGCGAAGAAGGCCGGGGCCCCTGCGGGGCGGCGGAAGTAATTTTTCGCGACCGCTCCGCGCGTGTCGAGGCGGCTAACTTGACGCGGGCGGAGGCGGCTTCTACACTGAATTTTCGGGGGGATGGGCCTCGGGGAAAGTTTGAGGAACGAACATGAAGATCTTTCGAACCGGGTTTCTTTTGATCGCGCTTTCGATGCTGCTGGTCTTGATTGGCGGCCGCTATGGGGGCCCCAACGGAATGACCCTAGCGCTTGTCTTTGCCGTGCTGATGAACGGCTTCGCCTATTTCTTCTCGGACAAGATCGCGCTGATGTCGAACGGCGCGCAGCCGGTAACCCGAGAGCAGATGCCGCGGCTGTATGCCGTGATGGAGCGGTTGGCGGGGAAAGCCAACTTGCCCATGCCCAAGCTGTACGTCATTCCTCAAGCTGCCCCGAACGCTTTCGCGACAGGGCGAAACCCCAGCCATGCCTCGGTGGCCGTCACGCAAGGCCTTATGCAATTAATGGACGATGAAGAGCTTGAAGGCGTGATCGCGCACGAACTCTCTCACGTGCGGAATTACGATATTCTGACGAGCTCCATTGCCGCCACGGTCGCCGGCGCAATCACCTGGATCGCCCGCATGGGATTCTGGTTCGGGGGCTCGCGGGATGACGAGCGAGGCGGGGGCATTTCTGGGTTGCTCATGCTGATCGCCGCGCCGATTGCCGCGATGCTGATTCAGCTCGGCATTTCGCGCCAGCGCGAGTATGCCGCCGACGAAACCGGCGCGCGAATGGTCGGGCATCCCTACGGACTTATACGCGCTCTCGAAAAACTTGGCGCCTATAATAAACGCATTCCCATGGACGTCTCCCCAGCGACCTCAGCGCTGTTCATTGTGAAGCCGCTTTCGGCTGGAGGGGTCTTCTCGGGCCTCTTCAGCACGCATCCGCCTCTGGAAGAGCGGATCGCAGCCCTCCGCAGCATGGCGACGAGCAGATAATCAGGGTCCCCCACCGAGCCTGGACCAACAACCGCTGCCGCGCTCGTAGACGGCATGTAAACTTTGCATTTAATTCTGCTACAGGCATACCCCGTCGGAATCGCTTCGGGCTCCTAACCTATTGATTATAAATAAAATACAGGAACATCCAGTTTTCGGAAAAAGTTGGCTTAGCAAGTGCTCTCTGTCTGTGCAAGTTTGTAGGCGGGGGTTGATTGACTGAGGGACGGAGATATGAGCTGTAGAGACGCTATCCATTTGATTTGCTGGTACTTAGAAGGGAAGCTGACGGCATCGGTTGCACGCGAGGTTGAGAATCACCTGAGCCAATGCAAGGATTGTCGCGTCGTTCTGAACGCCGCAACGACGACTCTGGATTCTTACTTCAATAGCGTGGCAGTGCCCGCAGGGCATCCAGATTCTCGCGTTGCGTAGGGCATTACTGCTGTGCAGGCTTCTAAGTCGTTGTATCGGAAGTAGTTAGGCTTGGTGTCTCTGCTTTCCCGGTGGTTTTTTCTCCCTCCACGCTTTAAAGCTTCCGCCTGACTAAAGCCTTCGGCAGCAGGAACTTAATAACGACCGAGAGCGAGTAAATTTTTCAATGCGTGGTACTTTTCTGTGCAGGCAAGTAGCTCTCGAAATATACCCCTATTCCCCTCACTTTCAACACATTGCAGGCAGGGGGGCACCCAGCAATCTTTGGCTGAAGGCGTGCACCTAACCCCCATCGCAGGGGCCTCACCCTAAAGGAGATGTAACATGAGCGAAGGTCTAGAACATGGCTTTACCCCTCAGGGGGGCGCGCCGCGTTGGCTGACAATTGCGGTGATCGTCCTTGCCGGGGTTTCCCTGGTTTCCATCGGATTGGCCTGGAGCGCATCGAGCCGGGCCAGCAGTGCACAAACAGCCGCAAGCACGACGATCAAGCAGAACCTGGATACACTGAATCAGCGGCTGGCGAAGGCCGACGAAGCCAACGCCCAGATCCAGAGCCAACTGAACGCGGTCACCAAGCAACTGAACATCAACGAGGATCACTTGGCCGCCGCGCGCAAGCAGGGCAAACAGGTCAATCCTGAGTACGTGAAGAAACTCGGCGACCTGGAGTCGTCGGTGAAGTCGCAACTGGCGACCAAAGCCAGCGCCGAGGATTTGAACAAGCTGAACAGCGACGTCACGGGAGTGAGAAGCGATCTGGACGCGACAAAAAACAGCGTGCAGATGGCGCGTGGGGAGCTGGGTACGTTGATTGCCCGGGACCACGAGGAAATTGACGTCCTCCGCCGGATGGGCCAGCGCGACTACCTCGAATTCACGCTGAATCGCAAGAGCGGCGTGCAGAAGATCGGCGACGTCCAAATGGAGCTGCGCAGCACCAACCCCAAGAGGAACCAGTTCACAATCGTGGTTCACGCCGACGACAACCGGTTCGAGAAGAAGAATCGCGCCGTGAACGAGCCGATTTACTTCTATACGAACGGCAGCCGCTCGGCGCTGGAGTTGGTCGTCAACAAGGTAACCAAGGACCGCGCCACCGGGTACTTGAGCGTTCCGAAGGCGCAAGCGCCGGCAGCTTCCGTGTCGGGAGGCTCGTCCGGGCAATAAACCGTAACTTCCAGAGACATCGCCCCCTGCCAGAGCAGTTGGGTGCGGTGAAATAAAAGGGAGGATTTCCCGCGAGGAGTCCTCCCTTCTCGCTTTTGCATTGCAACTCATCCGGAAGCGCTGTATTTTCGTAACAGAAGCTAGGGATTGGGCTTCCGGAAATCGCTATCTTGACCCTGAAACCGTAACCACCTGACCCAGCCTGGGCCCGATCACCGAACAAGATCAACAGGAGGAAAAGTGATGAAGAAGCGGATGGTGTTTGTGGCGGTACTTGCATTTGTTGGAGGCCTCGGCCTGGCGGCGATGGCTGCGTCCGAAGGCTCGTGGACCGGTCACATCAGCGATTCCATGTGTGCAGCGAAGAAAATTGACGCCGCATGCGCGAAGAAGTGTGTCGAGGAGCATGGGGCCAAGTACGTGTTCGTGAATGACGGCGACAATAAGGTCTTTAACCTGGACCCACAGGACAAGGTGGCGGCTCACGCCGGGCATCATGTCACCGTGAAGGGCACGGCGGACGGCGACACGATCAAGGTGACGGATATCAGCATGGTCCCGGAGAAAGACAAGTAAGGGAGCGATCTTAAGAATCTATGGAACGCAGCGGGCCGGACCATTGTGTCCGGCCTGTTGTTTTGTGGTGTCCGATGCCGACGAATACTGACAGGACTCAATCGGGCGGATGCAGGCGCCTGCCTTCATGGGGGACGCTGGGGGCAGCGACTCCCCGGGTCGCCACATGCAGGCGAATCAGCGAGCGCTGCAAGGCGGCGGCTGCGCGGGCCCAATCTATGCTGGCGCTGGTGCCGGACGCGAGGCGCTTCTCGGCGCGCTCCCGCGCTGCCTTGGCGCGCTGGACGTCAATCTGCCCGGCATGCTCGGCGATTTCGGCAAGAACGGAGACGCGGTCCGGCAGCACTTCGGCGAACCCGCGAATGATGGCCAGATGCCCGGTCTCCTGCCCGCCGCGATAGGTGAGCACGCCGATTCCTAATTCGGTGATCAGCGGCGCGTGCCCCGGCAGAATGCCCAGCTCTCCATCGGCACCGGGAAGCTGCACGGCGTGCACACTCTGGCTCAGGAGCTGGCGCTCCGGGGTGACGACCTCGAGTTGGATGGAGTCCGGAATCATCGCGCCTATGCCGCTGCGGCGGCCATCTGCTTCCCTTGCTCGAGGGCTTCTTCGATGGTGCCGACCATGTAGAACGCCTGCTCGGGAACATCGTCGTGTTTGCCTTCGACGATTTCCTTGAATCCGCGGACCGAATCGGCAATCTTGACGTATTTGCCTTCCTTGCCTGTGAACTGCGCGGCGACGAACATGGGCTGCGAGAGGAACCGCTCGATCTTGCGCGCACGCGACACCGTGAGCTTGTCTTCATCGGAGAGCTCTTCGATGCCGAGAATGGCGATGATGTCCTGAAGCTCTTTATAGCGCTGCAAGACGGATTTGACGGCGCGGGCCACCGTGTAGTGCTCCTGACCGACGATGCGCGGGTCAAGGATGCGCGAGTAGCTGGCCAGCGGATCCACCGCCGGATAAATGCCGCGCTCGACGATCTGCCGGCTGAGGTTCGTGGTGGCGTCGAGGTGCGCAAACGTGGCCGCGGGAGCGGGGTCGGTATAGTCGTCGGCGGGCACGAAAATCGCCTGTACGGATGTGATGGAGCCGTGCTTGGTCGAAGTGATGCGCTCCTGCAACTCGCCGATTTCGGTGTTGAGGTTTGGCTGGTAGCCGACGGCGGAAGGCATCCGTCCAAGGAGCGCGGAAACTTCCGAGCCGGCCTGGACGAAACGGAAAATATTGTCGATGAAGAGGAGGACGTCGAGATGCTCCTCGTCGCGGAAATACTCGGCGACGGTCAAGCCGGTGAGGCCGACGCGCAGGCGCGCTCCGGGCGGCTCGGTCATCTGGCCGTAAATCAGCGCGGCGCGGGATTTCTCGGAGTCGCCCGGCACAATGACACCGGATTCCGCCATTTCCAGCAGCAGGTCGTTGCCTTCCCGGGTGCGCTCGCCGACGCCCGAGAATACCGAGACGCCGCCGTGTTTCATGGCCACGTTGTGAATCAGCTCTTGAATTATGACGGTTTTGCCCACGCCCGCGCCGCCGAACAACCCGATTTTGCCGCCTTTCAAGTACGGCTCGATCAGATCCACAACCTTGATGCCCGTCTCGAACATTTCGAGCTGTGTGGATTGGTCTTCGAGAGACGGCGCGGGGCGATGAATCGGGAAGCGCGTGGTGTATTTTACGGACCCTAGGCCGTCAACGGGCTCGCCCAGGACATTCAAAACGCGGCCCAGGGTGCCTCGGCCCACGGGCACGGAAATCCCTTCGCCCAGGTCGGCGGCTTTCATGCCGCGCACCACGCCCTCCGTGGGCTTCATCGCCACGGTGCGCACGCGGCCTTCGCCGAGATGCTGCTGGACCTCGGCGACGATGTCGAGCGGTTCGGCGACGTTGTAGCCTTCGCTGGTGATGCGCACGGCGTTATAAATCGCCGGAAGATGCCCTTCTTCGAATTGCACGTCCAGGACCGG
>WNGL01017530.1_pt1 | contig 14572 bp, 14 predicted proteins | sample 5400591 | NCBI WGS metagenome assembly WNGL01 (sample SAMN13153377, study PRJNA577476) | soil metagenome | isolation source: 80 cm soil or saprolite under Garry oak tree replicate 1 | place: USA:California | collected 2016-06-15
TCGGCGAGCGCAAGCAGGATGTGGAAGACCGCTGGGGTGAGAGGCGATGGATTCCAAGACTCATTGATGTCAGAAGTCGCCATATATATCCGTGACGGATGTATTTATAAATCGTCGCAAGATCGCGGTCAAGATCTGCTTCACCTGACGGATCGTGACCTAACGACGGGGTTTCGGTAAGCGCTTGAGCCCGGGTTGAACTTTCACCTAAAATCCCGGCGTTCAGGAAAACCTCAGGTTTTCAGTCCAGCTTCTTCTCTGGCCGACAGATTCATTCGCGGGCTCCCCCGCGCGGAGGGATCGTCGATGAGCTTCGTGGCGTGGAAAATTCTGCGAAGGCTGCCAAGGCCTTTGCTGCTGGTAATTCTCCTTTTTATGTTGGTTCCGGCTGCGCGTGCCTGACTGCGATTACGGAAAATGGCTCATGATGAGCTTGAGGGTAGGTGGGCGCGACAGCGGGAACAGCTTACCCACTCGTACACTCCCTTCCGGTAACCCTTAGTAACCATACGATTCTGACTGGCCAGCCGTAGAATGACCATGTCCGAACGGCCGTCCCAGGGTTGACCAGGTGCTGCCGCCCGGATGGTCATTCGTTCTTCCGGCAACTTCGGGAGAAGCACGGAGCGGAGTCCGCAATCTTATGGCGTTTGGTTTCGGTTTCAACAAACAGAAAGTCCTCAGTGCTGCGGAGAAATGCGTCCAGCAGGGCAAGCTCCAGAACGCCATCTCTGAGTACGAAAAAGTTCTCAAAGCCGATCCTAAAGACCTGACTGTGTTGAATACGATCGGGGACTTGCACGCGCGCCTGGGAGAGAGCGATAAAGCTGGGGAGTGCTTCAAGAGCGTTGGCGACGCCTATGCTACGCAAGGATTCACCGTGAAGGCGATCGCGATGTACAAAAAGCTCAGCAAGCTCAAGGCATCGATGGAATGCGTACTGCGCTTGGCCGAGCTCTATACGCAACAGGGTTTGTTCAACGATGCGCGGGCGCAATACCTTCAAGTTGCCGAAGATTTTCTTAAGTCTGGACAGCTTGACCAGGCGGTCAGGATTTTCCAGAAGACGCTGGAGATGGATCCTGACAACGTTCCCATGCGCACGCGGCTAGCGGAGGTTTATGTTCGGCTGGGGAAAAAACCTGAAGCCTGGAAGATCCTGACCGCCGCCGCTGAAACCCTCCGGGCCAAAGGACAACTTGCTGGGGCCGAAGAAATTCTGCAGCGCATGTTAAAGCTGGAACCGGGAAACAGCTACGCGCTGGTACTGCGCGGACGCGCAGCGCTTGAAGCGGGCGACTTTGCGGCTGCCATCGAGTCACTGAGTAAAGTTTCTGACCTGGATAGCAATCCTGACGGACTCCGGGCCTTGTTCCAGGCTTACCTGCGCGCCAAGCGCTTTAATGATGCATTTACTCTGGCAACCAAGCTTGCCAATGTTCACGACGACCTTTCGGCATTAGACGAGTACACCGGCGCTTTGCTCGGAGCCGAACAATACCGCGATGTTTTGCAGGTCTACGAGCAGTTTTCTGACCGGCTACTGCGCGCGGACTCAGGAAAATTTCTGGAAAGTTTGCGATCGGTGATCCGGCATGTGCAAGACGATCCACAGGCGCTGGAGACTGTGCTTGGATTGTTCCAGAAGACCGGTGAAAACACGCACTTGACGGAAATCTATGAGCTACTGGCGCATGGATACGTTCAGTCGGGCGATCTGGAGAAGGCGCGGGAGTACTACTTAAAGCTCATGCAACTAGAGCCCGCGAACCAGATGCATGCGCAAAACTATCAGCAGGTCCTGGAAAAACAAGGGTCCCCCAATGCCCCGCGTCTTATTACGGCGGAGGAGGGTGCAGTCCTTGTGGATGAACTGGAAGCTACCGCTCCACTCATCGATCAGCGGTACGAGGATGAGGTTGCTTTGGCGGTGCGGGCCGCCCTGACCGACGCTGAGCTTTTCATCTCCTACAACATGCCAGCCAAGGCTCTTGGCCCGCTGGTTTCGGCATTGCCCAAAGCACCTCGGGACCTGCGCCTGAATCAAAAGCTTGCAGTTCTGCACACGCGGGCGGGAAGGTTTACCGAAGCCGGAGTCTGCTGCCGCACACTGGAGAGCATTTATCACGATGCCGGACATGCGGAAGAGGCTTCACGTTACGGAGATCTGGCTGCGAAATACGAGGAACGTAGCGCCGGCAGTTCGATCGGCGCTCCGTTGCAGGAAGCCCTCGCTCCTGAAATGGGGCATGCGGCTGCGGTGCAGGAATTCGAAGTTTCAACGGCTGCTGGAGAGCCTTCTGAAGAGCCCGTTCAAGAAATACCGACCCCGGAGGCGGCAACTGTAACCAGGCCAGTTGCGGCTGCATCTGGACTGTTTTTTCACGGTGCAGCGCCGTCTTCGCCGGTTTCGGAGGAAGCTGCACCGGAACTTTCAATCTCTTCGACCCAGGAGCAGGCTGCGGAAATTGATCTCTCTTCGGAGTGGGAGCAAGACCTTTCCGTCGAGACACCCGGGCGGACGGAGCAAGTTGCGCGTCCAATAGAAGAAGGTCCGAATCCTGCCGAGGTTGAAGCCTCGGCGGCAGCACCACCGAATCTCGACGAATCCATCGAAGAAATCCGGTTCTACCTGGGCCAGAGCATGACAGAGCAGGCAGAGGAGGCGCTCGCGAGAATAGAACCACTCTCGCCGGGCGACCCAGCTCTTGAGGTTCTGCGGCATGCCATTGAATCTGCGAAACAGCATGCTGTTTCTCCTGAACCTGAGCCAGAAGTTTCCGTCGTCGAGTCCCCGGCGGTAGAAGCAGACCCGGTGCCGGCGGTGGAAAACCGGCAACCTTGGCCCAGTCAGCCTCCGGTGCTGAAAGAAATTGCTTCCGAACTTGAAGCTTCGTTGGGCGATGGGTTCCTTGGCGACCCAGAGCCTGCCCAGGTGCCCGAGCAGGTCGCGGAAAACGTCAGCGCACAAGCACCCGAATTTCGCGCAGGGACTCTGGATGAATTTGTTTCAGACCTTGAGGCCTCGCTGGGGAGCGATTTCTCGCCACAGACTTCCGAAAGTGCTTCGCAAGGCGCACCCGCTGCTCACGGCGCTCGCGCTGCGGCGGCCGCTGCGACAACCAGCGGGATGACGGCCCCTTCCGCACATATGGACACGGCGAGCCCGTCCGCACATGTGGACACGGCGAGCCTTCGCACGCCAGTGGTACAGCCCTCTGCCTCGCAAAAGTTCGATTCTGGTGCAGGAGTTGATCTTTCCGATATGTTCGGGGAGCTGAAGCAGGAACTCGAAGAAGGTGGAACCAGTGCGGACGAAGATCCAGAGACGCACTACAACCTCGGGGTCGCATTCCGCGAGATGGGTTTGCTTGATGAAGCTATCGGTGAGCTGCAGAAAGTTTGCCAATCCATAGAACACGGTCACGCGTTCCCGCAAATCATGCAGACCTACACATGGCTGGCGCAGTGCTTTCTGGATAAGGGAGTGCCTGAAGCTGCAATTCGCTGGTATGAGAAGGCGCTGACGCTTCCAAGTCTGGATCAGGAAACGCGAACCGCTCTGCATTACGAGCTGGCTTCCTCCTTTGAAAATGCCGGAAATAATCCTGCGGCACTGAACAATTTTCTCCAGGTGTACGGGAGCAACATCGATTACCGCGACGTTGCCGAGCGGATTAAAGCCCTGAGGCCGTAAAATAGTCCGATGGGACTGAATCGAGCCGCCCGTACTCCGGTACGTCAGCCCGGGAGCGCGGCATGAACGTCGATCCGAAAACAGCTCCAACTATTACGCCGCGGGAGGCCGAGTCTCCAGCTTTGAGTGCGAACCCTATCAGCGCCGGTTCGGTGCGCGCGCCCGAGAAGAGCCCAGGAAGTTGGCAAGTCTGGCTGTGGCGACTCCGGGCTTTGTTGTTGGTTACCGTGTGCGCGACCTTCGGAGTTCTTCTTCTAATCCTGCCTTGGACGCCGAAATGGACGGACAATCCTCTGCTGCTGACCTCTCCGCAGTTGCGCGACATTGTTTCCAGCGGGTTCGTGCGAGGCCTTTCCAGCGGTCTGGGCGCGCTGGACCTGTGGCTGGGTTTCTGGGAAGCCATTCATTATCATGAAAGTCCAAGTTAGTATCCTCTTCATGCTGTCTTTGTCCTGAACGGTGGCGACTTGCAAAAAAAAGACGAGATGAGTTCGACGCACGGGAAGATTGCGCCGCTGGCGTACGAGAATCCGCAGTTCCTGAATAGCCCCGACGGCCGGGTACTGCGAATCATGTCGGAATATGTGGAGCCGCTAGCGCGATTCCGCCGCGAGCAGATCCAGGACACAGTGGTGTTCTTTGGTTCCGCGCGCTTTCCAAATCTTGTCGATGCCAACAAGGCGTTGGAGAGCATGACTAGCTCCTCCGAAGATGTGGAGCGCAGGCGGGTGCGGGCCGGAGTTGAGACGGCACGCTATTATGAAGATGCCCGGCGAATGGCGTTTCTGTTGAGCACGTGGGCCGCGCAAATTCCGGCCCGGCGGCGGCGCTTTGTAGTAACGACTGGCGGTGGACCGGGAATTATGGAGGCGGCCAACCGCGGTGCGCAAGAGGCGGGTTCAAAGACTATCGGCTTGAATATCCGGCTACCTTTCGAGCAGTACCCGAATCCCTACATCACGCCTTCGTTGAACTTCGAGTTCCATTATTTTTTTATGCGAAAGTTCTGGTTCGCATATCTGGCCAAGGCGCTGGTGATTTTCCCTGGCGGTTTTGGAACTCTGGATGAATTGTTCGAGATTCTCACCCTGGCACAAACCCAAAAGCTGGCGAAGAAAATTCTGGTCGTGATCTACGGTCGCGAGTACTGGAACCGACTGATCAATTTTCAAGCCATGGTGGACGCCGGAGCGGTCTCCCCGGAGGACTTGGATCTCTTCAGAATCGTTGACAGTCCTGAGGAAGGGTTTGAATTTCTGCGCGAGGGACTGACGCAATACCACCTCGGGACGGAGCGTCCGCGGCATGTGGTGGAAGTTGTACCGGAGATTGCGAAGACTAATCCGTGACCGCGTCCTAAAAGGTTAGGGAGAAGTCTCGACCGGGGGCCGCGAAAATGTTTCGATCGCGCTTTCGGCACGACTGCAAGTCATGTCCTCCAATTCAATCTCGTTTTCTCAAAATTGCTCCTCTACTACATTACGGACCGGATGCAGCTTCCCGGAGTAGAGCCGGAGCGCCGTGAACGGGTGCTACGCAAGATTGAAGAAGCTGCCCATAGTGGTGTCGATTTCGTGCAGTTGCGAGAGAAGGACCTTTCTACGCGAGAATTGGAGTCGCTGGCGGACGAGGCGATGATGAGGATTCGCGAATCCAGAGGCAGCAAAGGCAAGACGCGATTGTTGATCAATTCTCGTGCCGACGTCGCTCTCGCGGTGGGGGCTGACGGAGTGCACCTTCGATCAAAGGACATATCTCCCAAGGATGTCCGACAAATCTGGAGCGCGGCGAATGCTTCAGTGGATCCGATTGTTGCGGTCTCATGTCATAGCGATGCGGAAGTGGTGGCTGCAGAAAAGGCCGGGGCCGACTTCGTCGTATTCGGTCCCACGTTTGCGAAGAGAGGCGGTCCGGAAACGCTTGCGGGCCTGGAACTCTTGCGCGCTGTTTGTAGGCACAGAATTCCAGTCCTGGCTTTGGGTGGCGTCATGCCGGAGAACGCTCGGCTTTGCACTCAAGCCGGCGCCAAAGGCGTTGCGGGGATACGCTTGTTCCAGGAAAGCACCTTGGGAGCGAATATCGCGAAATTGCGCGGCTAGCCTCTCCATCAAACTTCAGTGGTGATGAATCTCAGCGGCGGGCCGAAAGCATACCAAGAATTTCCTGGAGTCCGTGGCGAATGCGTTTCAAGTCGGAGACCGAGTGCGCCGGGAACGGCAGTGGCGCCTGGCTTTTCTCAGTCTTAACCTCTGCGCGGAGTTGCTGCCGGGCGCCGACGATGGTGAAGCCCTCTTCGTACAACAGTTTCTTGATTCGCAGCACAGCTTCAACATCCTTGCGCCGATACATTCGCTGCCCGGTTCCGCTCTTGGTGGGCTTTAGTTGAGGGAATTCAGTTTCCCAGAAGCGAAGAACGTAGGCAGGAAGACGGCATAGCCGCGAAACTTCTCCGATCCGGAAGTAGAGCTTGTCGGGAACAATGACTTCAGTTGTCCGTGTGGGGCGAGATTTCAATTTGGCGGTGCTCATGGAAAATCCAAAAACGGGCGCGCTACTGGGTAAAATGACCCCATGGCGTTTCTAGCACGATCTCGCACGCTCCACAACCCTTTCGTGGACATAAAGCAAAAAACCTCTCGAAAAATGTTCTCCGAGAGGCCTTGAAACTCTGTCGCGAGATCACTCTCGCATTTAGTGTTTCTTCTTTTTTGCTGCCTTTTTCTTTGCTGGCATTTATTTCCTCCTGGACGATTTTCCCTTGAACATCGTTACACAGGGCCCATTTACTGCAGATGACTACCGATATTTTGTATCAGCAGCATCTCTGACTCAAGATATTGCGGTGTATTAATGCCATTGTCAACACAATTCTTGCGTTGGGAAGGGTTTAGAGTTCAGGCGCACCCGGTGTTCGGCGGTCTCTCGGTGCCTTGCAGGTGAAGCCTTTTGTCCCGAGGCTGACACGCAGAGGGGCGAGAACGCAACCTTCGCGGCAGTGCTAGAATCTGTTGGCTCTGCGGGAGGGAGTCGGATGCCAAAGACGATGCAGGCGGTCGTGAAACCCAGTCCCGCGCCGGGAGCGGAAATTCGCGAAGTAAAGATCCCGGAGTTCGGCCGCGCTGACGTCCTGGTAAAGGTCAAAGTCGCTTCCATCTGCGGCACTGATCTGCATATCTATGAATGGGACCGCTGGGCGCAAGGACGCATCCGTCCTCCGCTGATTCCTGGGCACGAGTTCTGCGGTGAAGTAGTTGCTTGCGGAAATGAAGTCACTAGCGTGAAAGAAGGTGACTTCGTTTCTGCCGAGATGCACGTGGCCTGCGGCAAGTGCCTGCAATGCCGCACCGGCGAAGCCCACATCTGCCAAAACGTAAAGATCATCGGTGTGGATGCGAACGGAGCGTTCGCGGAGTACGTGGTAATTCCGGAGTCGAATATTTGGAAGCTGGATCCGGCCATTCCGCAGGAGTACGCTTCCATCCTTGATCCGCTCGGCAATGCCGTCCATTCAGTGCTCGCGGGAGAGATTGCCGCGAAGACAGTTGCGATTACGGGGTGCGGACCGATCGGACTCTTCTCGATCGCAGTGGCCCGAGCGGTAGGGGCTGCCCAGGTGTTTGCGGTGGAAGTAAACGCACATCGCCGGAAGATTGCGGCCCAAATGAAGGCTGATCTGGTACTCGATCCGTCGGCACAGGACGCGCGTTCAGCTATTTTCGAGCGGACCGGAGGCCTGGGAGTTGATGTGGTGCTTGAGATGGCAGGGCATCCGCAGGCAATCCGCACTGCTTTCGACGTGGTGCGCCGCGGTGGGCGAATTTCGTTGCTGGGTCTGACTTCGAAGCCGATTTCACTGAATTTCTCCGAAGACATTATTTTCAAGGGCCTCACTATCCAGGGAATCAACGGCCGCCGGATGTACCAGACCTGGTATCAGATGACGGCGCTACTAAAGGCAGGGAAGCTGGATTTGCATCCTGCAATTACTGACCGCATTGCGATGAAGGATTTTTCGAGCGCGATGGAGCGGCTGAAGACCGGGGAGGCCAGCAAGATTCTGGTGTATCCGAACGGAGCAAGATAATGTGGCCATCGGTTCATCGGACGATTTGCGAAAGCGTTCCATGGCCCGATCGTAAGATCAGCGGATCATGCTCCCGCTGGCATCTTCACAATTTTTTTCTGGATAGCATAGGTTACGAGCTGCGCCTTATTGTGGATGTTCAGCTTGCGCATCAAGTTGAACTTGTGCGCTTCAACCGTCTTGACGCTGAGACTCAGGATACTGGCTATTTGCCGGAACGAGTTTTCCCAGCACCTGCGGACTGAGGTATTTTCGGCCCGCGTTTACGTCGCGAACGGCCCCGATCAGGCGCAGCGAAGGCGCATCCTTCAGGATGTAGCCGGAAGCGCCGGCATCCAAGCACTGCAATAAGTACTCTTCATCTTCATACATCGTGAGAAAGATGACGCGCCTGCCCGGCAACTCGCGGGTGATTCGCCGTGAAGCTTCGAAGCTGGAGAGACCGGGCATTCCAATGTCCATCAGCACCACGTCCGGCCTGAGCATTAGAGCTCGCTCAATGGCTTCGGCGCCGTCCCGCGCTTCGCCCACGACTTGGATATCCGGTTCGCTCTCAAGCACGCGGCGCAGACCCTCGCGAAACAGCGTGTGGTCATCAACAATGAGGCATTTGATCGCCATTGCTCACCATTCTCAGTCGCTCAGGCAGTCGCGCGGCGAAAAGACCCGCGGCCACTGCCTGCTGCGTTCTTCCGCACGCCGTATGTAAGCCAGGGAAGAAGAATGCGAATATGTGTTCCCTTGCCCCTCTCGGAATGAACTTTCATCGAGCCGCCAAGAGCCGCTGCTCTCTCACGCATCCCCGTGAGCCCGAACCCTCTTTCCGGTGCGGTCCGGGGGGAGAACCCAACACCATCATCTTCGATTTGCAAAGAGACCTTATTTCCAGTAAGTGCAAGCCGCACTGTGAAATTGCTCGCTCGGGAGTGCTTGGCCAGATTATGCAGGGCTTCCTGAACTGAGCGGTAGAGAGCCACCTCGACGTCGTGGTCTATGGGAGCGATGTCTTCCGGCAGTTCCAGGTGCGCCTTCATTCCTGTATGTTTGGCAAGAAGCAGCGCTTGCCGCCGAATCGCAGTGACCAGACCCAGCTCTTCGAGCACTCGCGGAGAAAGCCGTGCGATGGTTCGGCGCAACCCTTCTATGCTGCGATCGAGCACATCGAGGGCTTCCTGTATCTTTGCCTTCTGCTCTTCGCTGCGAGCTTCGCCGCCCAGCATTTCCAGATGAAAACGCAGCACCATAAGCGCCTGTCCGGTTTCGTCGTGCAATTCCCGGCTGATGCGCCGACGCTCTTCCTCCTGTGCTTTCAGAAGTTGCCGGGAAAGCTCGGCGGCGTCCGAAGCGGTCGTCTCGAGGACATGGGTTTTGGGCGCCGCTCTAGAAGGCACTCTTCACCTCAGGGGTACCTGGAAGCGATAACATGACGCTGTGCGGACGAAGGGAACCGAAGCTGGGGAACAGCTCTTGAAGCTGAAATTTAGCAAGCACGCCCAATCATTTCACCTCAAACACTAACCGCCAGATGTTTGATGAAGGCCGGAGTTCCGGGTTTGCCCGGCCCCTACAATCTCCATCGGATACAATCCAATATAGATGCTGAAATTCTTCACGTCAGGGGAATCCCATGGCGAGGCGCTGGTTGCGTTCCTCTCGGGCGTGCCTGCGGGACTCGAAATCGACCCGAAATTCGTGAACCGCGAGCTTTGGCGCCGTCAGCAAGGCTACGGGCGCGGCGGAAGAATGAAGATTGAGCGGGACGCCGCCCGCATTCTCTCGGGAGTGCGTCACGGACGGACGATTGCGTCTCCGATTGCTGTGCTTCTGGAAAACCGGGACTGGAAGAACTGGCAGGAACAGCTTCCGGTGGAGGAGGGAGATCCGAACCTCCACAAGCGGGTTGCATCGCCCAGGCCGGGACATGCTGATCTTGCCGGAGCTTTGAAGTACAACTTTCCCGAGGCAAGATACGTTCTGGAGCGCGCGTCGGCGCGAGAGTCGGCGGCACGCGTTGCGATTGGAGCATTGGCAAAATTGCTTCTCCGAGAGCTGGGGATTGAAGTGTTGAGTCATGTTGTCGCAGTGGGCGCCGCAAACGTTGAGCACGAAGTGCCATGGGAGAAGATTGAGGCCAGTTGCAGCCGGCAGGAAGTGCTTTTGAATTGCGCTGATCCCGAAGCCGAGCAGCGCATGAAAGAGGAAGTGGACAAGGTGCTGCGGACGGGCGATTCGGTCGGGGGTGTGTTTGAAGTGGTCGCGCATGATGTTCCTCCGGGCCTTGGTACGTACGCGCAGTGGGATGAGCGGCTGGACGCTCAGCTCGCCGGTGCAATCATGTCATTGCAGGCGGTGAAGGCAGTTGAGATTGGCGCGGGCGTGACGGCGGCTTATGCTCCGGGCTCTGCCGTGCACGACGAGATCGGATATACGGGAACTGCCGGATTTACACAGTTTTCTCGGACAAGGAACAACGCTGGTGGGATTGAAGGCGGAGTCTCCAATGGCCAGGAGATCCGTGTCCGCGGCTATTTGAAACCGATATCCACGTTGCGGCGTCCGTTACAATCGGTGGACTTTGCGACGCGAGAGCCGGTGAAGGCCGCGTACGAACGTTCCGACGTTTGTGTTGTGCCGGCGGCTGGAGTGGCAGGCGAGGCTATGGTGGCGCTTACCGTGGCCCGGTGCGCGTTGGAGAAATTCGGCGGCGACTCGATGATCGAGACGTTGCGGAACTTCAAAGGGTATCTGGAACAGTTGAAGAACTACTAAAACCCGTGGCTGAAGCCGTGTGTTTTGGGGGCTGGGGCGGCGCAGCCAAAGCCGTACCCTCCCGAAGGCCAACTACGAACGACCAATGACCGATCTCATGATCTATCCCATCGTAAAGTTTGGAAATCCTGTTCTGGAAAAGCCGGCTGAGCTGGTCACCGAATTCGGAGACGAGCTGAAGAAGCTGGTCGAAGACATGTTCGAATCCATGTACGCGGCCAAGGGTGTCGGGCTGGCGGCCCCGCAAATCGGCATCTCAAAGAGGCTGGCAGTCATTGACATTACTTTTAAGGAGGATCCAAAAGCCAGGCTGGTCCTGGCAAACCCGGTGATCATTCACAAAGAAGGCAAGCAGACGCAGAGTGAAGGCTGCCTAAGCATTCCTGAATTTCGCGAGCCGTTGACGCGGGCCAATAAAGTGACGGTTCGGGCGCAGGATGTGAATGGGAAATGGTTCGAAAAAACCGGCGAGGAATTACTTGCCCGCGCCTTCCTGCACGAGACCGATCATCTGAATGGCAAGCTCTATATCAGCCATCTGAGCGCGTTGAAGCGGGATTTGATGAAGAGAAAGATAAGGAAGTTGATGAAAGCCGGGGCATGGTAGGAGACGTAAATTCCTCTGTGACCCTCTGTGTCCTCTGTGGTAAAGATCTTAAGACCTTTAACCACAGAGGACGCAGAGGGTCACAGAGGTATGATTCAATGGCTCCATGGCGTTCGATCTGGTTTTCTGCGGCACGCCGCAGTTCGCCGTTCCCACACTTGAGAAGCTGTTCGAGACATTCAATGTGCGGTTGGTCGTAACTCAGCCCGACCGTCCAAAAGGACGCGGTCTGGAGGTAGTCGCGTCGCCAGTGAAGCAGGCTGCTGAAAAGCTGGGACTGCCAATCTACCAGCCTGAAAAAATCAAGCAGAACGAAGAGCTGTGCGCGAAACTGGAGGCAATTCATCCGGACGCGATCATCGTTGTAGGATACGGCCGCATCATTCCGTCCTGGATGCTGCAGCTGCCGGAATACGGGAACATTAATCTTCACGCCTCGCTCTTGCCGAAGTATCGCGGTGCGGCACCCATCCAGTGGGCCATTGCCAACGGAGAGACGGTCACCGGCGTGACCACGATGCGAATCGACGAAGGTCTGGATACCGGCGACATTCTTTTGCAAAAAGAAATGGCAATCGCGCCAGAGGACACAGCAGAAACTCTGGCCCCGAAGTTGGGCGCGATTGGCGCCGATTTGATGATCGAAACTCTGCGAGGACTTCAAGCCGGTGGTGTACCGCAACAAAAACAAGACAATACTCGTGCAACGCTGGCCCCGGTATTAAAGAAAGAAGACGGAAGAATTGACTTCGACCGCAGCGCACAGGAAATTTACAACCGGCTGCGCGGGTTCCAGCCCTGGCCGGGGGCATTTACCAGCTTTCGCGGACGAGGGTTGAACGTTATTACGATCAAGCTTGCCTCGGAACAAGTTCCTCAGGCGCAGCTTCTCGTAAGAAACGGCCAGTTCTTGGTGGGCTGCGGGAACGATACCGCGATTGAACTACTTGAAGTCCAGCCCGAGGGCAAGAAGCGAATGTCCGCGGGGGATTTTATTAATGGGTATCGTCCGCAGACGGGGGAGAGGCTCGGGGAGTAGCGCACCGTTGTTACTGTAATGCAATGCTCACGAAAGTGGAGGACAGCGGGACGTGTGGCTTGGTTCTCAGGATCGATAGGCCTACAATTCCTTCCATGAAACATAGCCTGCCCTTGATGCGCACTGTCGTGTCCGGATTATTTTTGTTGTGCGTAACGCAATCGTTGGCGCAGGTCGAAGTTGCCTCTGATGGATCGGATAAGCAAATTGTTTTGTCTAAGTTGTCCCCACCTGTATATCTCCGTTGGCGCGAATGTCTCGTGTTTCGGGAGATGTGGATTTAACACTCAACATCCGGCAGGACGGTACTGTTGAATCGACTGCAGTAGTTAGTGGGCACCCGCTACTGAGGCAGGCTGCACTGGACAGCGCTCAAAGGTCCGAATTTGAATGCCACCGGTGTAACGGGGCTGTCAACTCATACTCGCTTGTCTACACGTTTAACTTGACTTCGGGAGAGAAGTGCTACGCGACCGAGATCGGTTCCTCCGACGCAGAGGAACATGCGACCCAAACCTCAAGCGGAGTTATTAAATCCCAGAATCACATCACCGTACTCGCTGACCCGGTGTGTATCTGCGATCCGAGGTCTGATGTCATTAAGGTCCGTTCTGCGAAGTGCCTCTACTTACGGAGATGCGGCTCTCGCTAATGCATGCGTCCACATTGGGTCGTCCCCGGCCCGGGCCGGATACCCGATCATTCGATCACCCAATGCTTCTAAAATAGCTCCTCATGGCCGTTTCCCCTGCGCGCGCGGCGGCGTTTGAAATCCTGCTACGGATTGAGACTACCGATGCCTATGTGTCGGAGTTGCTGCATTCCTCACGTTTCGCGAAGCTTTCCCCGGCGGACCACGGATTGTTGACCGAATTGGTTATGGGAATGCTGCGCTGGCGAGGCTTGCTGGATCAGAAGATCGCGGAGCATTACGGGCGGCCGTCGAAGGATGGGGTCCATACAGATCGAATGGGCACTTCCCCACTTCTCCCAAAAGCAGGGAGAAGCGGGGCACCCCTGTCAAGAAAAATCCCCGCCCTAGTCGCAACCAGCGCGACTAGAACGGGGCACGCAGATCGGACTCTCGGGAAATTGGATTTGGAAGTGCTCACGGCATTGCGACTGGGGGCCTATCAAATTCTTTTTCTCGACCGGGTTCCCAGGCATGCTGCCGTTAATGAGAGCGTGGAACTGGTCAAGAGCGCGCACAAGCGGTCGGCGGCGGGGCTGGTCAATGCGGTGCTGCGCAAGATTGAGAGAGCACCTTCTGATCTGGATGGCTCGTCAACACACCCGGATTGGCTGGTTGAGCGCTGGACCCGAATCTATGGTTCGGACGCCGCGCGCAAGATTTGTGAGTACAACAATACCGCTCCGGAGCAAGCCATTCGTATCGCCGGTGGGGAACGAGTCGAGCCCGGGTCTGCCCCGACATGGTTTGTGGATGAGCTCCGGGATGAGGGGATTCAGTTCGAACCCGGGAAGCTGCTTGCTGCCGCCTTCGCGGTGAAATCTGGCGACATCACAGGTGCAAGAGCCTTTCGCGAAAGACGATTGATGATTCAGGATGAGGGCTCGCAGCTGGTCGCGCTTCTGGTTGGACGCAGCAAGAACATTCTTGATTGCTGCTCCGCACCTGGCGGGAAAACGCGAATCGTGGCGGAACGGAATCCGGAAGCGATGGTTGTGGCCATGGACCTGCATCCGCAACGGGCAGCCTTGTTACGAAAACTTGTTGTTGCTGGAAACGTGCGCATCGTCGCCGCGGATGCCCGGAAGATGCCGTTCCGTAGAAAATTTGATCGAGTTTTGGTGGACGCGCCGTGCTCAGGTACGGGAACTCTGGCGCGAAATCCGGAGATCAAGTGGCGGCTGAGTCCAGAGAATTTGCCGAGATTGCAGGAGTATCAAACGGAAATTCTGCTCGCCGCGATGAAGCAGGTCGCGCGCGGAGGAAGGCTTGTCTATTCCACCTGCTCGCTCGAGCCTGAGGAGAACTCAGAGGTAGTGGAGCGGGCGCTAGAGACAGATGCTTTGTTTCGGCTGGTCGATTGTCGCAATGAACTTGAAGAACTTCGCGCAAGCGGCGAACTCGTGTGTGAGGACGTTGAATCGCTCGTGAGTGGGCCTTATCTGCGAACGATTCCTGGCGTGCATCGGTGTGACGGGTTCTTTGCGGCGATTCTTGAGAAGACGTGACCAGCAAAGGTCTTCGGATTTGATTTGCCCTCTCACGACTAGTGTAGTGTCCCATAAATAACTAGCATAAGTAAGAGGCTTGAGATAAGCTCCGAATATGCACGGGACGCCCCAAGCCCTCCCTCACTCTTGCCCCGGATGAACAGACGCAACTGCGCAACCTGGCGGCTTCCCGCA
>WNGL01019873.1_pt1 | contig 14569 bp, 15 predicted proteins | sample 5400591 | NCBI WGS metagenome assembly WNGL01 (sample SAMN13153377, study PRJNA577476) | soil metagenome | isolation source: 80 cm soil or saprolite under Garry oak tree replicate 1 | place: USA:California | collected 2016-06-15
CGCCCCAACCGAGACGCGTCATAATTCTGGTAGTAGTTCGTTTATTCATTTTGAGTAGTTGGGGGATTTAGGAAGCGCACCGCCGTTCTTAGAAAAAATGCGGAATCGCGCCGAAACAGAAATGACATTCATACGAATGTCAAAAGTCTCTCGCATCGGCCCCGCGCCTTCTCAACATCCTTCAACGGAAACTGCCGGGCGAAGTTGTGGAAAAGTTTCGAATATTTTCAGACACGACCGCGGATTATGCGCGCTTTCGACTTTTGGGGGAGCGCAGGCTGCCAGCCTGCATTTGTCGGCAGTTTGCCGACAACACGTTAGCGTAGCGAGCCCCAAATCACGCTCCGGCTGTCTCGCGTGGTGTTGCTCAATTGTCAGTTGAGCGGTGGGGCAGACTCCACGACACGAAAATCTGGATTTAATGTACCGGTTGCGAATCCTCCGAAAAACATCTTTTTCCGCGGCACGCGCTTGATATGATTGTTTCTGTGAGCGGCCTCGAATTCAAATCACACAAAGAACCGATCATGACCTCATTTATTCTCCCTAATCACGACCTCATCCGGCGGCTCTCAAGGTCTGCGAAGCTCCTGCTGGTGATCACAGTCGTGACATTAACCGCGACGAGCAAAATCAAGGCATCTTCACAGGACGACGCGGGGACCGTGGCCGCCTTAGATATCAAATATCAAGCGGCAGTAAAAGACAATGATGCTACCACGATGGGTCAGATTTTAGCCGATGATTTCATTTTGGTAACCGGACGTGGTCATGTCTATAGCAAAGCCGAACTAATCGAGCAGGCGCGAAAGAAGGAAGTTACCTATGAGCACCAAGAAGAGGAAGTCGGATCACAGAAGGTTCGGATCTGGGGTGATACAGCCGTCGTGACGGCGCTTTTGTGGGTCAAGGCCGTGCAGGAAGGCAAACCGGTCGATTACAAGCTCTGGTTCAGCGATACTTATGTTCGCACTCCGACAGGCTGGCGATATGTATTTGGCCAGGCTTCGCTGCCGCTGCCTAAAGCAGACTGAAAATAAATCAAACGCCCGAAAGTCGAGCCAGCATGTTCGCCTGTTGTGCCGTGGCGGCGGCCGCACCGGTGCGTCTGTGTCAATTGTGGGAGCGGCCTTAGCACCGCGATGATTCAACTGATTTAATCTGCCTTATGAGACGATTCGTCCTTATACTCTTTGCGATAGTGCTCCTGCCGTATGCAGCGCCTGCCAAACGCACCGCACCAGCAAAAGTAGAGCCGGTGATTTATCAGGGCGTCCGGTACGTCGCGCCGAACGATGATGGTCGCCGCGCATACATCGAGGCATGGGATGTCGCAACCAACAAGACGCTTTGGGAGTTGACGGTCTTCACGAACCACATCGATCCCAAGTTAGAGGAAGACGTTCAGTTGGTTTTCATCAAAGCGCTGACCGTTCGAGATGGCACGCTTATGGTGACATCCGAGCGCGGCACGACGTACCGCGTTGATTTAAAGAGCAAAGCAGTGGCGCAATCCGATCTCGCGTGGTTGCAAGCGCCGGACGCGGCTGCACAGCGCAATAACATTCCTGAGACCATCGAGAGAGCGATCTCGAAAGGGCCGCTCGCGAAGGATTACGAGGTCTCCTTTCACCTGAACCCGTTCTATCTACGTGGGGACTTCAATGGTGATGGTAAGGTTGACGTTGCTGTTCTCGTGAAGCAACGCTCGACCGGAAAACTCGGGATTGCGATCATTCCTGGTGGGGCGAGCAAGGCAGCAATTCTCGGTGCGGGCGCTCCCCTCGGAAATGGCGGCGATGACTTCGATTGGATGGACAACTGGCAGGTCTATCCGAAAGGCCGCGTGGGTCGAGGGACAGGGGAACCGGGTGTCCACCGGCTTCATGGGGACGCGCTCCTCGTAGGCAAGAGTGAGGCAGCTAGCGGGCTAATTCACTGGGATGGCAAACACTACGTTTGGTTCCAGCAGGGTGACTAGTTGTGCTCGATACCGTCGTCACCTAACCCCGATCCAAGGCGCAGGCGTGGCGGAAACGCTTCCGTAGGATTTGGGATTAACATCTCAGTGCGTAATGAGAACGTAACCCACTCCTGGTTTGTTCTTCTTCTCCTTTGATTTCAGTTGAGAGAGGGCCGCATCTCGGAGCTTGCGCATCAAAGCGGCTGCGTCTTCAGTTGGCGCCACCAACGCATCGAGATTCCCGAGATTCCATTCGACGACCGCGCGATGCAGTTTGATGAAATGCGTTTTCCGCAAATAGAGAAGCAGTCCTTCATCCTTGGTGAAAAGCGCTTCGTAACGCCAATGATGCACCGCTGCCTCATGGCGAACCTCGCGCCCGAAAATGACGAGAGCGTCGCGATGATCACGATATCCGGAGATGACCTTCGAAATTGTGTAACCACTTGTAAACAAGATCGACACAAGCAGTGCGACTGCGCTCCATCGATAAAGACGCGTGCACAATTGTTCCTCCACTGCGGCTTTTCCGATCTGCGCCGCCAGCATCAAACAGAGCGCTGGCACAATCGGAAAAATCCGGTCAACGCGTTTCGATGGAATCAGCGACATAACTAACAGACCCCCAAAAACCCAGCAAATTAGCCAGAACGTCTCCGGTGATATTTTGCGAAATGCATTGCGAATCCCGAGCCCTGTTGGTCGAAGACTCAGAAAGGCTATGAGGATCATTAGCACGCTCCACGGAGCAAATTTATGTAGCAGTTGCGGCAGATAAAAATAAAGCGGTTGTGCCCGATGGGTCGTTTCGCCAAATCGCCCTATGAATTCGCGGACGATAACTTGATCGAAAAACCCGGGCACAAACAGAATGCCGCCGATCACCCAAAGAAGAAAGACACCGAGGGAAGCAAGCCACGGCCACCAACCCGACCACGCCGAGACTGCATTGCTCTTGCGTCGCCACCACTCGAATATGCCAATTCCGGGAAGTAAGAACGCGTAAACGATGGGTCCTTTGATCAACATCACAACGGTGAGCAAAGCAAAGAGGTAGATTCGATCTCGCGGTCTCCACTCCTGTTCCCGGACTTTTTGCCAAATCAACAGGCCGATAAGAAAAATTACGAACGCCAATGGCATATCGGTGCGCACGAACGTCGCCAGGCGTGGACTCAACAGATTTAATCCAAACGCGCTGAGCGCGATTAAGGCGGCAATGGATCCGTACGCTGAATTCGCCGCGCGATACAACAAGATCGACAACGCGATCGCAGCGACAAATGACGGCAACCGCCACGACACATCCCAGGATCTCGTTAATGCAAAAAGACCAGCTGAAACCCATCCTACCAGCGGCGGCTTTGTCGCCACCCGTTCCTGCGGCGTCTGCTGATAGAACCAGTGTCCCTCCTTGATCATTTCGAAGGAGGTAAATGCCTGCTTCGCCTGGTCGTAATCGTCGAGCTGCCAAGGCAAATTCGTGACGAGAAATAAAAGGACCGCGAGCGCGCCAACGATCCAGACGGTGCGCTTGTTCTGAGGGAAATTCTCCAGCCAAGAAAGCTCCATGTTCCGCGATGGAAGTTAGTCGCGCCAGAGCACTGCGCGCATTGGTGCGCCATCGCCGCCCGCGATTTTTAGAGGCAACGCCGCAAAGTTATAAATGCCGGCTCCGACGCCACTCAGATCCAGAGACTCAACAATCGCGACGCCGGCCTGCGCGAGCGCGTGATGATTTTGCAAAGATTTCGAATCAATTTCATCCACGGATGGCACATCCAATCCCAACAACTTGACTCCATTCTTCTGCAACCATGACGGGACATCTGCTGCAATCACCGGAATTTGATTTGGAAAAACTGCCGAGTTGCTCCATCGACCAATCTTTACGAGAAGCCGCGAACTCTCCGCGATTTCTTCAGCGTGCGGTTGAAGATCTTCAATCGTGATCAGGTGTTTTTCTTTCGACTGTAAAAAAGCTTCCGTAAGATCGAGAACAACCGCCCGACCCAAATAAATGTCGAGTGGCGCTTTCTCGATCGATTCGGCTTTGGTGTCGAAATGGAATCGCGCATCGGCATGCGTGCCGTTATGTACGCTTGTTTTGATCGCACCAAGATTTACCGAATTGCCCTCTGCGATCGTCCCGGTGAGCGCAAATTGAAACGGCGTATCTCCCGGCCACGGCGCGAGATCGTTCGAGAGCGTCCGTGAAATATCCCAGATTCTCATGCCGCGATCACCTTTGGCTCGATCAAGAGTTTATTTCGCGGGGGCCTGTTATTTGGCTGAGCGGTTGATACAGCCGCCACTGCAACTGTCGTAATTGTTTTCATGTCCATCTAATCCTCGCCAATTTCTTCGATAATTGCTTGTGCGGCTTTTTCGCTCGCTCCGCTTTCGCCCAGTTTGCCGATGATTGCATCGAACTCAGAGAGCATCCGATCGCGCGCGGTTGTGTTATCCATTAGTTGCAGAACTGCCTTGGCGATCGCCTCTGGTTTTGCCCGGTGCTGAATGAATTCGGGCACCACTTCTCTATCCGCGAGAACGTTGGGCATGCCGAGATATTTCACGTTTACGACGAGTCGTGCCGCGAGATATGTCGGCCACGCCACCTTGTAAATCAGCACAAATGGCAACCGGAAATACGCGGCCTCAAGTGTCGCGCTCCCTGAAGCAACAATCCCGGCGAATGCGCGTTGCATTGTTGCGGCTGCTTCGCCAGTGACGACGCGAAAGACCCCTTCTCTCATGCGAGCTTCCGTTAAAGCATGAGAAATCTCAGCCGCGAGCGCCTCCGATGCCGCCGCAATTTCGAAGCGCAAATTTGGTTGTCGTCGCAGAAGCAAACGCGTTGCTTCAAGCAACACCGGGAAAATTTTCCGCACTTCGCGCGAACGACTGCCCGGAAAGAGGCCGATTGAATGGGGATCACGTTCAGTTTTTAGCTTGGTGGCGCGTAGTCTCTCGATCATCGGATGACCGACAAATACCGCGCGCAGGCCAGATTTGGTGTAGAGGTTCGTCTCGAAAGGAAAGATGCAGAGCATAAGATCGAGAAAACGCGCCATCTTTTTGATTCGGCCACGATTCCAAGCCCATACTTGCGGGCTGATGTAGTAAATTATTTTTGGTTTCGGCGATTGCTTCCGCAATGCCCGGGCGAGGCGCAAGTTGAAACCGGGATAATCGATCAACACGACAGCGTCGGGTTTGTTGTTTTCAATTTCGTCGAGTGTTTCACGAAACTGTCCTCGAAAATAACCATACTTCTTGATCACCTCCCACAAACCAAGGACAGCTGCATCGTCGATCCAATTTTTGAATTGGGCGCCGGCGATCGTCCGCATTTGTGGACCGCCGCGTCCAACAAACTTGAGATCGACCCCCGACTCGCACAGGGAACGCATCAACGCGGCCCCGTGATTGTCAGCGCTCGCTTCGCCGGCGACAAAATAGATCGTCTGAGATTTCATTTGTTGCTTCAGGTTGTAGCCACGGCTTGGCGAGCCGTGTGCACGCGCCTCACCGAGGCGCGGCTACAACACCTTGCGCTAGAATACATCAGCGAGCTTCAGATACTCGAGGCGATCCGCTTTGTAATTTTAACCGCCAACTCGAGCGCCGCCGTCCCCTGAACTCCCGAAACGCGTGGCTCGCGTCCGGTGCTTGCGCATTCGATGAACGAGATGAGTTGACGTTTGAGCGGTTCTTCGCGTTCGATCTCGACTTTATCGCGCGCAATCCGTCCTCCGGCGCGGCGATAGATCTCACCGCCCTGATTTTGATAATCGAGCGAAAGATACGCGTCCTCTTGAAAGACCCGAATCTTGCGCATGCGCTCGGGACTGATGCGGCTCGAAGTAACGTTTGCCACGCAGCCATTCTCGAAGCGCAACCGCGCGTTCGCGATGTCTTCACCGCGGCTCAAAACCGGCACGCCCACCGCATCGATCTTTTTCACGGGCGAACGCACGAAATGCAAAATGATTTCGAGATCATGGATCATAAGATCGAGAACCACACCGATATCGGTATTGCGATCCGGATAGGGCGAAAGCCGGTGCGCCTCAATGAAACGCGGATGGGTCAGATATTTTTCGAGTGTGCTCAAAACTGGATTGAAACGCTCGACGTGGCCAACTTGAAGAATAAGGCCGTTGCCCGCCGCCAACTGCGCCAGTTTGTCTGCATGCGCGGTCTTGTCGGTAATTGGTTTCTCGACTAGCAGATGTTTGCCGCGTGCAAGCAGAGACCGCGCAACCTCGTAGTGCGTGTTCGTCGGCGTCGCAATCGACGCCGCGTCAATCATCTCAATAAACTCATCGAGCGATTTTGCCGACGTCGCTCCGAATTTTTTCCCGATGGCGTCCCCCTTGGGGAGATCGACGTCGTAGACCGCTGTAAAATCTGTTGACGGAATCTCCGCGTACAGCCGCGCGTGGTTGCTTCCAATATGACCAACACCAACGACGCCAACACGCAATTTTTTCATGAATGAATCGCAGTCAACCCCGAAAGCTTTCGGGGTCAACCGCAACCAAGAATCAAACACAAACGAATTAGGGGACCCGCGCTACCGAATTCCGGAAATTCATTGGGCGCTATGGCGCGGGGCCCCTCCAAGGCAAGAACCTCATCTCGCGCTGGTCTTTAGGAACCAATCGTAGGTTTGCGCGATGCCGTCGCGGAGAGGAATCGTCGCGTGCCAACCGAGATTACGCAGCTTGGTCACATCGAGAAGTTTTCGCAGTGTGCCATCCGGTTTGGTCGCGTCCCAAATCAATTCGCCATCGAAACCGACGACATCACAAATCAACTCCGCGAGTTCGCGGATCGGGATGTCTTTCCCCCAACCCACGTTGATAATCTCCGGTGAATCATAATGTTCGAGCAGAAAGAGGCATGCCGACGCGAGATCATCCGCGTGCAAAAATTCCCGACGCGGTTTGCCTGATCCCCATACAACAAGCTCACGCGCGCCGCTTGTTTTCGCTTCATGTGCCTTCCGCAAAAGCGCAGCCAGCACGTGCGATGTCTCCAGATCGAAGTTGTCGTTCGGACCGTAAAGATTCGTTGGCATCGCCGAAATAAAGTTCGCCCCATATTCGCGAGAAAATGCCTGACAAAGCTTGATGCCGGCGATCTTGGCGATTGCGTAAGCTTCATTGGTTGGCTCGAGAGGACCGCTTAGCAAAGCTGTTTCTGGAATGGGCTGCGGTGCGAGCTTGGGGTAAATGCAAGAGCTGCCAAGAAACAGAAGCTTGCGCGCGCCAGCTTCGTGGGCGACGCGAATGATGTTGTTCTGAATCCGCAAATTATCGAGCAGAAACTCGACTGGAAAATCGCTGTTCGCCTTGATGCCGCCGACCTTTGCTGCGGCGAAAATCACAACCGCCGGCTTTTCCTTTCGAAAAAATTCTGCGACGGCCGATTCGTTCACGAAATCGAGCTGCGTTGTCCATCATTAGTTGCCCAAGGTGTCGTTTAGCATTTTCTTTTTTCCGTCTTAGCGCAATCCTCACTTGTGCGAAAGCAGGCTTCCCTCCGTGCTTCCACTGCTTGAGCGTGCGGTCACAGTCGAATGAAGCGGATGATCCAATCGAGAATTAAGAGAGCTCTTCCGAAGTCCCTTGCCTGGCTTGGAATGGCTGTTTTGATCGCGGCGTTGCCCGCACCGGCAACGCATGCTCAGAAGGAACTGCCATCCCTACACAGAGACACCGCGTCCACTCAGATTATTGATTCGTTGATCCCCTGGTTGCTCAACGAAAATCAACAATTACGCGGCATTCCATTCGCCGAAGTGATTCTAGACACGACGGGCAAACATGTTCTGCGCGTCGATCCCAAAAACGAAACTGACCAGCGCGTGATCAAGCAGATCAGTGCGACCCTCGATGACGTGATGAAGCGAGCAAACAGATCGGACAGTCCAATTCAGAGCATTGGGCGCATCAACGAAGTAAGCAGTCATTTTGAGGATTGGCTGCACGCATTGCTTAACTCAACACCTAGCTTGAACTGCGATTTAGCCGCGACAGTAGTTTTCGCGCATTTTATTTCGAGCCGAAAATTGCGACCAATAAGATTCATCATGACGCCGTCCATCTTCTCCGGCTTCGAGCACGAACCGCGGAAAGCAGGTCATTGGAACTTTACGCGCTGGGACCTCGTCGATCTTGCGCACTTCAACGTGAAATTGAAAGCCGAGTTTCAAGGAAGCAATCGCGATAGGTATCGGCGGGAGGCAATCGTCGCGACAAGCGCGAAGTGATTGTTGTAGATACAGTCCAATCTCCCGCGGCGAAGTGAATTGGCATTGCCGAGAGCGACGCGGGACGTAATGGTATCGGAGGATGATTATCGAGGCGGAACGAACGTTTCAGTTCGACACGATTGACGACGTGGTGAACGACGTCGCACGAGGACGGATCGTGATTGTGACCGACGATGCCGACCGCGAAAATGAAGGGGACCTCGTCATGGCGGCGGAAAAGGTGACGCCGGCCGCAGTCAATTTCATGGCAAAACACGGGCGCGGCTTGATTTGCGCGCCTATTTCCAATGAGCGCGCCGAGCAGCTCGGCTTGCAGCGAATGGTCGCGCAGAATCGCGAAATGTACCGTACGGATTTTACCGTATCGGTAGATGCGGCTCGCGGCGTCACAACGGGAATCAGCGCGCACGACCGTGCGACGACAATTCAGGCAATCGCAGATACTAAATCATCGCCTGATGATCTCGTCCAACCGGGACACGTTTTCCCGTTACGGGCCAAAGATGGCGGCGTGTTGCGGCGCGCCGGGCATACCGAGGCCGCTGTTGATCTTGCGCGCATGGCGGGCTTGCAACCGGCGGGCGTGCTTTGCGAGATTTTGCACGATGACGGCACAATGGCTCGTTTGCCAGAGTTACTGGAGTTTCGCAAAAAGCACGGGCTGCGCATTTGCACAATCCAGAGTCTGATCGCTCATCGCCGCATCCGCGAAAAACTGGTGGAGCTGGAGCAGATCGTAAAAATGCCCACCGAGTATGGCGATTTCGATTTGCACCTATATCGATCGAAGCTAGACGGCAGGCACCATCTCGCGCTCGTGAAGGGTAAGATCGACAAGGAGAAACCGACACTGGTGCGCGTGCACAGCCAATGTCTCACTGGCGACGTCTTCGGTTCGCGTCGATGCGATTGCGGAAATCAATTGCACGCAGCGCTTCGGCAAATCCAAGAGGAAGGCAACGGCGTTTTGGTTTACATGCGGCAGGAAGGGCGTGGCATCGGGCTGGCAGCAAAAATTCATGCCTATAGATTACAGGAGGAAGGGCTCGACACGGTGGAGGCCAACGCCAAGCTCGGTTACCCAACCGATTTGCGCGATTACGGGCTCGGCGCGCAAATTCTTTTCGATCTGGGCGTTCGCCAGTTCCGTTTTCTGACGAATAACCCAAAGAAAGTGGTCGGCCTCGAAGGTTACGGTCTCGAGATGGTAGAACAGGTGCCCATTCGGAGCGAAGCCAATCCGCATAATGTTAAGTATCTCGAGACCAAAAAAGTCAAGATGGGACACCTGTTGTAGGATACTGACCGACTATGTCGATTTTGCACTTGGCAGCGCAATCCCACGAATTTGCCTTCCGGCAAATGACGCAGTCCGAATGACGAATGTCGAAGGAATGGAAGAAATGTCGAAATCAAAACTGCGGCCTTTCATCATTCGAACTCCGTCACTGATTCGCGCTTCGTCATTCGTGCTTCGTCATTCTTAAAATGTCGAAGATCGTCCCGCCTCGTCCCCGCGTTGTGCACGGGAGACGCACGTTCATCATCGTCGCGAGCCGATTCAATACGCGCTATGTGCAGAGCCTCGTCGATCACGCCAAGGAAGAATTGCATGTCCTTGCACCAGACGTGACGATTTCTCTCGAGCGAGTGCCTGGGGCATTCGAAATTCCTGTCGTTGTGCACGAATTGGCGGCGCAAAAAAAAGCAGATGTAATCATTGCCGTTGGAGTCATTCTGCAAGGAAAGACGGACCATGCGCGAAATTTGAGCCAGTCCGTCACTGATGCGCTCCAACGCATCGCGGTTGATCATGGCGTGCCCGTCATCAATGTCGTGCTCAGTTTCGATAACGAAACGCAAGCGCGCGAGCGCTGCCTGGAAAACAAAATCAACCGCGGGACGGAAGCCGCTCGCGCCGCCGTGGGAATCGCCCGCGTCATGTCAAAGCTTCGCGAAAAATAAGTCTTATGGGAAAGCGGCGAAGAGCGCGAGAAGCGGCCATCCAATATCATTTCTGGCGTGATCTCCAGCACGGCGAAGGGCCGGAGGAAATCGGGGATTTCTGGGAATTCTGCCCGGCCACGCCGCGCGTGCGCGACTTTGCGCAGCCGCTCATCGAAGGAATGGTTGCGCATCTCCCTGAAATCGACGAACGCATTCGGCGCTACTGCGAGAATTACGAATTTCATCGTATCTCGCCCGTCGATCGCAATGTCCTGCGGCTTGCAATTTACGAAATGCTTTATCGCGACGACATCCCGCCGGTCGTCTCCATCAATGAGGCAATCGAACTGGCAAAAACTTTCGGGGGCGCGGAATCCGGCCGTTTCGTCAACGGCATTCTCGATCGCGTGAAGAACGATTTGACACGCCCGCTGCGCGAGGCCGCACCCTCAGCAGAAAAAAGCGAAAATCGTTGAACCGTTGAGATCGTCAGAAATAACCGATGTAACGGTTTAACGATTCAACGATTCCCGCCTCATAAATGAAATTTCTCCAATCGCTGGTTGACACGTTTGCCGGTAAACCGATCGATTGGGACGAACTTGAAGAGTCGCTCATCCGCGCAGATCTGGGCGTGCCAATGACAACTCGAATCATTAAGGCATTGCAAGAACGCGAAGCTTGGTCGCTAATGGGCATAAACGATGTCGTAAGAGTCGTGCGCGAGGAAATTGCTCGTATTCTCCCGAGCAATCCGGCTCCCATGCGGACGCTGGCCGCCAAACCAAAGGTAATTTTGCTCCTTGGTGTAAACGGCACTGGAAAGACAACATCGACGGCGAAACTCGCTCGTCATCTTCAGCAAGATCGACATCGTGTTTTGCTGGCGGCGGCCGACACTTTTCGCGCTGCTGCTATTGAACAGCTTGGTGTTTGGGCCGAACGACTCGGCGTTGAAATGATCCGCGGACAATACAATGCTGATCCAGCTGCACTTTGTTACGAAGCGTATCAGGCGGCTGCAAGACGCAAGATCGACTTTCTTGTGTGCGATACCGCCGGCCGGATGCATACAAAAGCGAACCTGATGGCTGAGCTGCAAAAGGTGAAACGCACTCTTGGCAAACACGATCCTGACGCGCCCCATGAGACGCTGCTGGTAATCGATGCAACGACGGGCGGCAACGCGCTGAGTCAGGCGCGCGAATTCCAAAGCGCGATCGGACTCACCGGTCTTATCGTCACCAAACTCGACGGGAGCGGCAAAGGCGGCATCGTCGTCGCAATTCAAGATGAATTTGGAATTCCAACGCGCTTCGTCGGCACAGGCGAACAACTCGACGATTTCGCAGCGTTCGATCGTCAAACCTACATCGATAATCTGCTGTAGGGCGTTTCTGTGAAACGCCGTTCGAACTGGCGTCTGACACAGACGCCCTACAAATTGCCCTAACCTAACGCTGCAAGTCTTCAACGATTCCCATGTTCCGCTTCATCGCGCGCCGCCTCTTGCAAATGGTGCCCGTGCTGTTTGTAATCGCGACGCTTACCTTCTTCATGATCCGTCTCGCGCCAGGCGGCCCGTTCGATACGGAGAGGAACACGACACCTGAAATTCAACAGAGTCTTGATCGCTATTACGGGTTTAATCTGCCAATCTACCAACAGTATTTCCGCTGGTTAGGCAACGCCTTGCACGGCGACCTGGGACCATCGTATCGCTATGCGAACCGCACCGTTAACGAACTGATCGCAGAATCATTTCCAATTTCTGCCGAACTGGCTTTTTGGTCGTTACTGATCGCTTTGGCACTCGGCCTCACTGCCGGCATTATCGCTTCGTTGCGGCCAAATAGTGCGACTGATTACATTGCCAGTTCGTTTGCCATGGTGGGAATCTCTGTGCCCAACTTTGTGCTGGGCCCACTGCTTGTTTTAATCTTTGCACTAAAGCTCAACTGGTTGCACGTCTCGGGTTGGGAACATCCGATCGATCGCATCCTGCCTTCTCTCACCCTCGGAGCTTTGTATGCCGCCTATATTGCTCGGCTGACCCGCGGCGGGATGCTCGAAATTCTGTCGCAGGATTTCATTCGTACGGCTCGGGCGAAAGGCGCGTCCAATTTGCGCGTGATTCTCAAACACGCGTTGCGGGGCGGATTGTTGCCAGTCGTGAATTATTTGGGGCCAACGGCTGCCGCACTTGTCACGGGATCGTTTGCGGTCGAAACAATTTTCCAAATTCCGGGACTCGGACGCTATTTTGTAAACGCAGCGTTCAATCGCGATTACACGATGGTGCTGGGCGCGGTGCTTTTCTATGCCTGGCTCATCGTCATCTTTAATTTGATTGTCGATGTTGTGCTGGTTTGGATGGATCCGAAGCAGAAATTCGAATGAACGCCGTCGGCGAGACCACTGGAACCGAGCAAGCACTCGAGGAAGCCGAGCGCGGGACCTCGCTTTGGCGCGACGCATGTCAGCGTCTCGGCAAAAATAAAATGGCCGTGATCAGCGCCGTCATTCTAATCCTGATTGTGCTCGCCTCATTTATTGGACCATTTTTTCTGAAGCTATCGTATGAGACTCAAAACCTTCAGCTCGGTGCTGTCCCGCCAGGTGTACGGCATTGGCTCGGAACAGACACCCTCGGCCGAGATTTGTTTGTGAGGATTTTGTATGGCGGCCGAGTTTCCATGTCGGTCGGCTTTTGCGCGACCGCGGTCGCCTTGACCATCGGGGTTTTCTACGGAGCGATCTCGGGCTTCCTTGGCGGAAAGATCGATATGCTGATGATGCGCATCGTCGACATCATTTTCGCGCTGCCTTTCACCGTTTTTGTCATCCTGCTCATGGTGTTCTTTGGTCGAAAATTCGTGCTCCTTTTCGTGGCGATTGGCGCGGTGCAATGGCTGACGATGGCCCGGATCGTTCGCGGCCAGGTCCTGTCGCTACGGCATCAGGAGTTCATCGAGGCCGCGGAAGCACTCGGGCTTTCCAGGCCGCGGATCATCTTTCGACACATGATTCCAAACGCGCTTGGGCCGATAATCGTCTACGCCACGCTCACGGTGCCGGCGGTGATGTTGCTCGAAGCCTTCTTGAGCTTCCTCGGCCTCGGTGTTGAACCGCCGATGAGTTCGTGGGGCGTGCTCATTAAAGAAGGTGCGGAAGTGATGGAAGAATTCCCGTGGCTCCTGATTTATCCCGGATTAATTCTTGCCCTTACGCTTTTCTCCCTCAATTTTCTCGGCGACGGATTGCGTGACGCGCTCGATCCACATCATTATTCATTTCGTGTCCACGCTGCTTGCCAATCGAGAGCATGTAGGGTCCTTGGGATTGTCTCGTCGTTGAACACATAAAGCTGGTATTCGCCGGCAGCGGACGCGCCTTCGAAGCTCAGCGCGGGAAGTTGATTATCGTAAAATTGAGCGGGTACTGATGCTGGCGCGATATCGGCGGGCCGGAGCGCGCCGGATTAAAATCCTTCTCGAGATAGGAGACGGTGAAATCGCCTAACTGCTCCGCCGGGATTTGGCCGGCGAGCTCGAAACGGTCAATGGCGTAGGACAGACCGTTGGAGCCGAAGATGGCCGACCCACTCATGATGTGGAAGTGCAGATGCGGGGACGACGTGTTGCCCGAGTTGCCGACCTTGCCTAGCACCTGTCCGCGCTTGACCTGGTCGCCTGGCTTGACCGCTACGGATCCCTTCTGCATGTGCGCGTAGAACGCGAAGTGGCCGCCGATGTCGAGGACGACGTGGTTGCCGAGGGCATTCTGCAAGGTGATCGTGCTCGGGTCCGGCGAGTTGGGCGGCTTCGCGTTCTCCATGTCGTTGAGCGTCTCAACGACGGTGCCGTCGGCGACGGCCAGGATGGGGTCGCCGTACCCGCTGTAACTGTGCACGTCAGTCGGGTCGCCGTGCAGGTAGTGGCCGTTGTCGTCGAGGCGGACCCAATCTATCGCGTATCGCTGGGAGATGTAGAGTTTGTCGTTGACTGGTTCCACCGCCCCCCGGTGCGCGCCTTTCGACGTGTCGCAGGAGTCCCCGGCCACCCAGCCCTTCCCGGCCAGCGGCGGACCGATGACCGCCAGGTCGGTAGTGATCTCAAAGGGCGCCGCCGTATAGGTCATCTGTGGCGGGAGCAGCTTCGCGGCTTCCTTTAATTCCAGGTGCAGCGTGAGGCGGTGCAGCAGAAAGCGGGGGACTTTGGCGCGCGAGCCGAAGACGAGATCAAGAAAGACCAATCGTGCGCTTCCCGGTTCGATCTTCAGGTCGGTCGCGGGCTGATTGAGCAACACCCTCAGCCGCGACACCAGATCGCCGCCTTGGAACGCGGCGAGGGCGCGGGAGGGACTACCGGCAT
>WNGL01017101.1_pt1 | contig 14567 bp, 12 predicted proteins | sample 5400591 | NCBI WGS metagenome assembly WNGL01 (sample SAMN13153377, study PRJNA577476) | soil metagenome | isolation source: 80 cm soil or saprolite under Garry oak tree replicate 1 | place: USA:California | collected 2016-06-15
GCAAGATCGATCGCGAGAAAACCCATCGGCAGGAAATCCCTGGGGGTGTCCTCATAGGCCGCTTTCGCCGACGGGCTGGTCTTGCTCTCCTTCGATATGGTCGAAAAGCCGTGATCAGCCGCGATCATGACGTTGGTGGTGGCAGAGAGACCGAGATCGTCGAGCGCCTTGCGCAATTGCGCCAGATTGTTGTCGGCATTCTTGATGCCGGCCAGCGAAGTGGGACCGTTGATGCCAGGCGTCACGGTGTTGAGGCTGTCACCGGTGTTGTGCTGGCTGCCGTCGGGGTCGCGCGACCAGAATACCAGCACGAACGGTTTCGCACGCTCCTTGAACATCGGCAGCACGATTTTGCTGGCGACGTCGGCGAAATAGGCCTGCTGCGCGGTATTGGGCACCACGGTGCCCGGCGTCCTGGCGTCGCCGGCCTTGCCGTTGTCGCCGCGGGACGGTGTCGCGAGCGGAAGATCGGCCTTGGTCAGCGCGGCCTTCATGTCATCTGAAAGCGGCACGCCCGTTTTGCCGCCGGTGGAATCGTCGATCACGATCGAATGCAGGCCGGGACGGTCGGCGCGGTCAGTATGGTCGAACAGAAGTGTCGGACCGACTTTGCCGATCGCCGCCGTGCTGAAGCCCTGCGCGCGCGCCATTTTCAATATTGTTTCTTCGTTCAGATAATCGCCGCCGAAGTGCTCATCGACATCGCCCAATACCGCATCGTTCTCGATGAAGGGAACGACGGTATCGCCGGCGGGCGCGGACGGATAACCGGTATAGATCGTGTTGCTGAAGGTTCCGGTATCGCCGAGGTAATGCCCGGTCGCCATGGTCGATCCGTTCGCCATGGTGAAGGTCGGAAACAGCGAGTGTGGATTTTTGAAATTGACGCCTTTGTCGCGGACTGCCGCCATCGCCGGCGCGGTCTCGGGGGTGACAATCCGCCCGCGTAATCCGTCCGGCACGAACAGGATCAGATTGCGGGGCGTGCTGTTCTGCGCAGAAGCCGTAACCGCGGACAGAATAGCGAAGCTGGCGGACAGGATCGCGGTCTTCAAGCGCATGGATAGTCTCCCAAGGGCAAATTTCGACTCAAACAGCCGTTGCCTCTGTTTAGTTTTGCTGTACGACGGATTTGTTACATCGTCCCCGTCCGTACCCTCCCGTCCATACCCCGTCCCGCGGGGCTGGACCCCGCCCTTCGGTTACAAGTAAATAGCTCATGTTCAAGCGAATTCTGATCGCCAACCGCGGCGAGATCGCCTGCCGGGTCATCAAGACCGCCCGTCGGATGGGTATAGAGACCGTGGCCGTCTATTCCGAGGCCGACCGGGATGCGCTCCACGTCGAAATGGCCGACGAGGCGGTTCTGATCGGGCCGCCGGCGGCGGCCGAAAGCTATCTGGCGATGGAGAAGATCGTCGAGGCTTGCCGCAAGACCGGCGCCGAGGCGGTGCATCCCGGCTACGGATTTCTGTCCGAGCGCGAAGCCTTTCCGCGTGCGCTCGCCAAGGCCGGGATCGTCTTCATTGGCCCCAATCCTGGCGCCATCGCCGCCATGGGCGACAAGATCGAGTCCAAGAAGGCCGCCGCGAAGGCCGATGTCTCGACCGTGCCGGGCTACCTTGGCGTCATCACCGATGAAAAGCACGCGGTGAAGATTGCCGACGGCATCGGTTATCCCGTCATGATAAAGGCCTCCGCAGGCGGCGGCGGCAAGGGGATGCGGATTGCGCATTCGACCTCGGAAGTCGCCGAAGGCTTTGGTCTTGCCAAGGCCGAAGCCAAGGCGTCGTTCGGCGACGACCGGGTTTTCATCGAGAAGTTCATCGTCGATCCCCGCCACATCGAAATTCAGGTGCTCGGCGACAAGCATGGCAACGTGATTTATCTCGGCGAGCGCGAATGTTCGATCCAGCGCCGCAATCAGAAGGTGATCGAGGAAGCGCCGTCGCCGCTGCTCGACGAGACCACCCGCCGCAAGATGGGCGAACAGGCGGTCGCACTCGCCAAGGCCGTGAACTACGATTCCGCCGGCACGGTCGAATTTGTTGCAGGGCAGGACAAAAGCTTCTTCTTCCTGGAGATGAACACGCGGCTGCAGGTCGAGCATCCCGTGACCGAATTGATCACCGGCATCGATCTCGTCGAGCAGATGATCCGCGTTGCGGCCGGCGAGAGGCTATCGCTGGCGCAGAAGGACGTCACGCTGACCGGATGGGCGGTGGAGACGCGGGTCTATGCCGAAGACCCGTTCCGGAACTTCCTGCCCTCGATCGGGCGGCTGGTAAAATATCGCCCGCCGGTCGAGAGCCGGATCGACGGCATCACCGTTCGCAACGATACCGGCGTGCAGGAAGGTGGCGAGATTTCAATCTATTACGACCCGATGATCGCCAAGCTTGTGACCCACGCGCCGTCGCGGGCCGCCGCGATCGAGGCGCAGGCGACCGCGCTCGATTCGTTCTACATCGACGGCATCCGCCACAACATTCCGTTCCTGTCGGCCTTGATGTTTCATCCGCGCTGGCGCGAGGGCAACCTTTCCACCGGCTTCATCGCGGAGGAGTTCCCAAAGGGGTTCGCGGTTCGGGTGCCGGAAGGCGAGGTCGCACGCCGGTTAGCTGCGGTCGCGGCTGCGATCGATCACGTGCTCGGCGAACGCAAGCGGCAGATTTCCGGCCAGTTGACCGGCCGCCTGGTGCAGCGCGAGCGCCGCCGCGCGGTGTGGCTGGACCGTAACGAAATCGGGCTCGACGTCGTGCGGGAAGATGATTTTATCACCGTGCGTTTCGTCAGCGCCGACAGCACGCTTGGCCTTCCGCATCAGCTGGTCTCGCCATGGGTGCCGGGCGATCCGGTCTGGCAGGGCAGCATCGACGGCCATCCGGTGGCCATGCAGGTACGCCCGATTCCCAACGGCTTCCGTCTCGGGCATCAGGGATTTGAGGTCGCGGTCAATGTCTTCACCGAATCCGAGGCCACAGCCGCGCGGCTGATGCCGATTGCGGCCGCGGCCGATACCGGCAAGAAACTGCTGTGTCCGATGCCCGGGCTTGTGGTTTCGATCGCGGTTGCCGAAGGCCAGGAAGTCAAATCAGGCGAGACGCTGGCGGTGGTCGAGGCGATGAAGATGCAGAACGTGCTGCGCGCCGAACGCGACGGCACGGTCAAGAAAATTCACGCTGCCGCCGGCGCGACGCTGGCGGTGGATGCGCTCATTCTCGAATTTGCCTGAGGCTCCTGAGATGGCTTTCCGAAAGCGCCGGGATGTGTTGCGTTCGATCCTGTCGGGATCGGCGTGCATTCGTTCGGGGTCGGTCTATGACGCGATTTCGATCCGCATTGCCGAGGATCTCGGTTTCGAGGTCGGCATGTTCGGCGGATCGGTGGCTTCGCTCGCGGTGCTCGGAGATCCCGATATCGCGCTGATTACGCTGACCGAACTCGCCGAACAGATGCGCCGGATGTCGCGTGCTGCCGCGTTGCCGGTATTGGTCGATGCCGATCATGGCTATGGCAATGCGCTCAATGTCCGCCGCACGGTGCAGGAACTGGAGACGGCCGGCGCCGCCGGCCTCACCATCGAGGACACCCTGCTGCCGCAGGCTTTCGGGCAGACGAAAACGCAGCTGATTTCGCTCGAGGAAGGGGTCGGCAAGATGAAGGCCGCGCTGGACGGGCGCGGCGATCCATCGCTTGTCATCGTGGGCCGCACGGGGGCTGCGTCCGTCTCCGGAATCGAGGACGCGATCGCGCGCGCCCGGGCTTATGAGGCCGCCGGCGTCGATGCGTTGTTCTTCACCGGCCTGAAAACCCGCGCGGAACTGGAAGCCATCGCCGCCGCGACGACACTGCCGATCGTGCTCGGAGGCTTCCCTGAGGAATTGATCGACCCGAACGCCCTCGCCAGCCAGCGGGTGCGGATCGCGTTGCAGGGTCACGCCCCGTTCGCAGCGGCGACGCAGGCGGTCTACGCGACGCTGAAGGCGTTGCGTGACGGCGAGCTTCCGAAGAATTTGAAGGGTGTTGCGTCATCCGAACTGACCGGCCGCGTCACGCGCGATGCCGACATGAAGACGCGCAGCGCCGAATTTCTGGGGCTCAAGCGATAGATGAGCGTCGCGATCCGTCAGGTGACGATCCGGGGCCGGGTGCAGGGCGTCGGCTATCGGTACTGGGTCGAGCAGCAGGCAACGGCGCACGCTGTTGAGGGATGGGTGCGCAACCGCCGCGACGGCAGCGTCGAGGCGCTGTTTGCCGGACCGGAGGATGTCGTGTCGAACATGGTCGCGTCGTGCCGGCGCGGCCCGTCATCGGCGCGCGTTGACGCCGTCGACGAATGCCCCGGCAGTGCCGATGCACTGAATTTGCGGCGGGCAGGGGAGCGGTTTTCGATGCTGCCGACGATCTAGCCGCGACGGCTCTCCGGCGGCGTCCCGGGGCGCGGGGTATATCATTTGCTGCCGCAACAGGCCCTTGATGGCTCGGCGGCTTGGTTGGAGATGACAATGACCGCGACACCAAAGATGTTATTGGCTGTACGCTTTGGCCAGCCCATCAAAACGCGACCGAGCTGTTGGTTCGCTCGACTCGGCCCGACGGTGGTGTTCGCGCTCCTGTTCGGTTTCGCGGCGGCACGCGCCCAGGCGCCTTCGGTCCCGGTTTCAGGCGTCGATGCCGCCTTGATCGAAGATATCGTGACTGGCAGCCGCGTCCTCGCCGACTTTGGCGTTCTCGACGGCTTCGGCCACGTCAGCGCGCGTCATCCGACCAATCCCAATCGCTTTCTCATGTCGCGGTCGCTCGCGCCGGCGCTGGTCACCGCCGCCGACATCATGGAGTTCGATCTCGATGGCAACGCCGTGGGCAACAGTGGTCGATCGGTGTTTCTGGAGCGCTTCATTCATAGCGAAATTTACAAGGCGCGGCCGGACGTGATGTCGGTGGTTCATACGCATTCTCCCGGCGTCATTCCATTCACGGTGAGCCAGGCGCCTTTACGGCCGATGTATCACAACGCCGCCTTCCTGGCGGCCGGCGCCCCCGTATGGGACATTCGAAAGGATTTTGGCGAAACAGACATGCTGGTCCGCGATCCGTCGCTGGGCAAATCGCTGGCGCAAACGCTCGGCGACAAGTCGGTGGTCCTGATGCGCGGCCACGGCGACGTGACCGTGGGGCCATCCGTCAAAGTGGCTGTTTTCCGTGCCTATTACACCGACGTCAACGCCCGCCTGCAGTCGCAAGCCATCGCGCTGGGTGGCGACATCAACTATCTGACGCCGGGAGAGGGCGCGAAAGCCGACACGGTCAACCTGGCAGTGCTCGACCGTATCTGGAACCTGTGGAGGATGCGCATCGCTCCCAGCCTTGCGAAGTAGCCCGCACCGCGAAGCATGGTCAGATCGTCGCCTCCGGCAGGCGCGCTTGCACGGCGCCAAACACCTCCTCAAACGCCCGCCGGAGCGCGATATCGACATCCGCCATGGTCGCGGGATGGCCGAGATCGACGAGGCTGGTGACGCCATAGCGCGGCTCCACCACGCCGCAGGGCACGATCGCTGCGAAGTGCGTCAGATCGGGCTCCACATTGATGGAGATGCCGTGAAACGACACCCAGCGCCGCAGCCGCACACCGAGGGCTGCAACCTTGTCTTCGAACCCCGTGCCCTTGTCAGGCCGTTTCACCCAGACACCGACCCGATCCTCGCGCCGCTCGCCCCGCACATTGAAGGCTTCCAGGGTGCGGATGATCCACTCCTCGAGACCCGCGACATAGGCCCGCACGTCCGGCCGCCGACGCTTCAGATCGAGCATCACATAGGCCACCCGCTGGCCAGGGCCGTGATAGGTGAGCTGCCCGCCGCGCCCCGTCGCAAACATCGGGAAGCGGGGGTCGAGCAGGTCACCGGCCTTGCCGCTGGTCCCCGAGGTATAGAGCGGGGGGTGTTCCAGCAGCCACACCAGTTCGGGCGCTTCATGGGCCGCTATCGCCGCGACACGCGCCTCCATGGCCGCCACGGCGTCGAGATAGGGCACCGGCGCGTCGGAAACCCGCCATTCGACCGCGCCACCGCCGGCAGGGCTGGCGAAGGTCGTCAAATCGAGGCTTTGGCGGTCGTTAACCATTGGCTAACCATAACGTGTTGATCTCAAACCACGCAATTTCGCAGTCGTCCGTACGGGTCGCTTCACCAGTGCCAACCCTCGATAAAGTCACCGTCGATCTCATGGTGGTCCTCGGTACCACTTCGATGCCCATTCATCAGGTAATGCGCCTGAGCCGTGGCGCCATCATCGAACTCGATGCCACCGAGGCAGACGAGGTCAAAATCCTTGCCAACAACCTTCCGATCGCCAGCGGCGTGGTCCTTGTCGACCGCAACCGTATCGCGGTCGAAGTCAAGCAAATGCTGCCACGACCCATGGGATCCCGTTGAAAACCAGCACGCTCGCAGGCCTTGTCCCTCCATCGTTGATTTGTTACATCGGCGCCGTTGATCGGGTCTCGATCCGGTCTTGATGCGGTGTGGCGCAATCTTGTGCCGATCCTAAAAAAAGCGCTCGTGGCGGAATTGGTAGACGCACGCGCTGCCTTGAGGTGGCAGTGAGTAAAATCGTGGGGGTTCGAGTCCCTCCGAGCGCACCATAAACCCACGTTTAGCGTTGAAATCCTTACGTTTTTTTGACGAAGTTACCCGGGAATGTTACCACTCCGTTCCCGGTTGACGTTCGCACCCTGTTCGCCCCTCGCGCCGGCATGACATCGTCCGGCGACTGGCTCTGATCGAACGCCACGATCTTGTCCATGCCGCTCATGCCGAGCTTCTCCCGGTTCGCCTTGGCGATGTAGTGCGCCGGCATCTTCGGGTCGGTCCAGCCGAACATGGCCATCATCTGGCTCTCGGTGCAGTCGGCATAAGCCGCGACCTCGGCGCGGGCCTTGCGCACGCCATGGCAGCTTTTCTTCGGCTCGTTGACGCCGGCCAGGACGGCGTACTTCTTGAACTTCGCCGCCCAGGCCTTCTTGTTCATCGGCAGCACGCGGCCCTTCACCATCTTGCCGGTAAAGACGGCCGCGCCGATAATCCCAGCCGCGCGTGCCACCCGCAGGCTCTCCGCGAACTCCGGATGCACCGGCACGGTGACGGTGGTGTTGCCCCGGCTTTTCTCGGTCGCAATCTGCACCGCCATTTTGCGCACGATCTGGCGCAGATGCGGCGGGCCGAAGCGATAGGCGTCGCCCAGCCGCAGGAAGGTGTAGTGCAGGATGTCGAACATCAGCCGCGCCTCGGTGCCGAGCGGCCATTTCATCCGATAGAGCGCCATGTCGTCCTCGCTCCAGGGGACGAACCCGCCGCTCTCGCGGCTTGCCTTCGCCTTGCCGGACCGCAGGCCGATGGTCGGATCGTCGTCTTCGTCAAGGTGGCCGTCGTCGATCATCCAGCGGATCATGCCGCGCAGCGCCGACAACAGGTTGCCCCCCTGCGACGGGGTGCGCGCCTTCATCTCCGCCTTGATGACCTTGCGCGTCAGCACCGCAAATGGCTTCTCGCCATTCTCGGGCAGCAGTGACAGAATAAGTCCGGTGCGCTGGAGCTGGGTCGAATCCGAAAGGCCTTCATGGCCGACGCTGAGATTGCCGAGCCAGTGGTCGCTCTGCTTATAGCCGCTCCAATACCAGCGTAGCGTGCCCGGCTGCGGCAGCGTCGCAGGCAAAGCGGGGCGGGCCTCATTGCGTTGCTTTTGCGCGTTGATGAAGTCGCCGCGGTCACCATAAAGTCCGATCTGTTCGGCGACCGCTTTGTCAACTTCGGCCTCGAACTCCGGCGTGCCGAACTCGCACCTGATCCGGATCTTCGGCAGCTTGTTACGTAGTTGCACATAGTAGCGTACCTGTCCGCGCTGGCTGACATCGACGCACAGATAGCGGCGCTCCGGCTGGTCCGGCTTCACCGTGGTTTTGACGCGACGCATGCGCATCACTCCTCCCAGCGCTGCGACGGCTGCTTCGTAGGCGGCGTCGAACGTTGGCGTTCCGTATTCCTCACTGATCCCGATCCGGCGACCCTTGCGGCTCACCTTCACGTACCAGCGTAGCGAGCCGGACTCGGAATAGTTGAAGTAGAGATACATTCGCCGATCCCCGGGCGCGCGGGGATCGCGTTGTTCTGACTCAAGCATTGGCTTTCTCCGTGAACCAATGCTTAGAGTCTAGCGATGCGGCGACTCCGCATCAATTGCGTAAGGTGCCTTTCAACCGCTTTCGGTGCGTTTGAGGTAACGCTGCAATGCCTCTGACGGCACCCATATCTCGTCGAGATCATTTGCGCCCTTGATCGGTGCGGCGCTTGCCGTAAGCGCAATCCGAATGACGCCCTCGGCATCGACCGCGACCGAGCTTGCGCCAGCTTGTCTGGCAGCGCGGATCGCGCGAGCGATATCAGCCTGCGTGACCCTGGCGGCACGGCGCGGCATTACGCTTCTCCTATCGAAACTGAATTTAGCGCCAAAGCATCTTTCTGGTCACAACAACCGCCAAGCCGTTCGCTTGGAAATGCTGCTTCGGATAGAACTCGCTTGACTGGCACTTGGGCACACGCCTCACCGAAGCTGGATCATCGGCATCAAAAGCCGAGAAAGCCAGAGAGAAAAGAGCAAAAGGATAAGCGTCGGGCATTCGGCGGGATTGGCGTGCAAATCGGACGGCTTCTAGGTGTCGGCGAGATCGGTTCCTGGCTCAGTACGGATCGATAGCGCTCGATCCGCCGAGCTTTCCGCTCCGCGCCCCCTTGCGAGGCGAGCTGGGTTTTCCAAATCTCGGCGCGAGCAAGTCGCATAACGCGCCCCTTGCGAAAGCCCGAGGGAAGGCGGATGAATGCGAATACCGTCAATGAAGGCGTTCTGATCCTGCCAAGCGGGCACGACGGGCAATGCCGGCCACTTCTTCGTGCCGGATAGCCTGGCTCAGGCGATCACGCCGTGGAAGAACGACGAGGATCTCGTCGAGCCGCAAACGCGAAGCGGGCTATGCGCTGCGCCCTGATGCGAATCCGCGACGACTTGAAGACACAGCGGCGGCTCGGATGGACTGCCATCACCACGGCTCTTCCAGGTCCGGTTGGACTTGTCAGAACGGCCAGACTCACCATAATCACAGGGTATCGGAGTCACGTTTCCCGAGCGGGGCAAATGACGCGCCATCCAGTGCTTCCACCAGAAACCGGCTATGCTCTTGAGGTTGATGGCCGCATCAAGACCGAATTCAGCACGAGGGAAGGGGCCGAACGCGGCGCCGTCGAGCTCAAACAGCGTTTTCCGATGCTGCAGATTCGGGTGTATGACGCCGCCGCGCGATCTCGCCATGAGATCTAGGATTCTTGTCTGGGGATCTATGCGACGTATCGCGCATGGAGACTGACGATCCTGAACCCGTGTCGCCTCGCCGACCGCCTCAACGAAGGCCGAGATAGGTCCGCCAGCGGTTGTCTCCAATGTGGAGGCACCCGCGTCGGCCAGGACACGGACGTACCGGCCGGTGTCGAGGGGACGCGATCGAACACTGCATCGACCATTCTCCGGTGAGGGGCCGGCGCGTCGTCGCTGGCAGGATGTCGTGCCTAACGCTGTCAGTGCCGTAGGCGTCCAACCTTCAAATCCCGTCGGCAACTGACTATTGACTCAAGATCGGCTGACGCGGCGCTCACCGGCTGAGGCGAGATGTCGTGGGCGTTTATCTGTACCCCCGGCAATACTACGCCATGCTACGCAATGACGCGATGACATCGATGGACCGATTGCAACCCGGTTTGTTTTTCTGTCTCTGCATCCGACCACGCAAATTCGGGACGGAGGCGAGAAGCGATGCCGTATGTCGAAGCCACAGGAGCCAAGCTCTATTTCGAAGAGAGTGGCTACGGTCATCCGATCATCTTCATCCATGAATTCGCATCGGACATCCGTGGGTGGGAGTCCCAACTTCGCCATTTTTCCCGCGGTTACCGCTGCATCGCCTACAATGCCCGAGGCTACCCACCCAGTGATGTCCCCGAAGACGCATCTTTGTACCGCTGGCAGTTCGCGGTCGACGACATCGCCGCTGTCATGCGGGATCTTAAGATCGAACGCACCCATTTAGTCGGCTTGAGCATGGGCGGATATGCTGCCCTGCAGTTTGGGGTGCGGTATCCCGAGAAAACCAGCGCGATAGTCGCGGCAAGCGTAGGGTCCGGCTCTCATCCCTCCCACCGCGACGCCTGGTTGAGGGAGACGTCGCTTCTCGCGCGGATCTTTATCGAGCACGGAATGGTCTCGATGTCGGAAAGAATGGCACGCGGTCCGGCTCGCATCCAGCTCAAGTACAAGGACCAGAAGAGTTGGCGCGAATTCGTAGTCCGTCTGCGGCAACATTCGGCATTGGGAATGTCGAACACGATGGCACGCTGCCAGGCCTTGCGGCCATTATTGCACGATTTGCGCGATCAATTGTCTGACATGGTGGTTCCGATATTGCTCGCTGTGGGTGACGAGGATGTCCGCTGCCTCGAGACCAACCTGATGCTCAAATCCGCGCTTCCCAACGCTGGTCTCTGGATCTGTCCCAATACGGGCCACGCGATCAATCTGGAAGAGCCGGCGGCATTCAATGTTCAAGTCGAAAGCTTCCTGGGCGCTGTCGACCGTGGCAGCTGGCGTCACGGATTTCCGGGGAGCGAGATTGATTCAAACCTTGGATTGTATCGACGCGGATGTCGAGACCATTCACTCGTCCAGATCGATCAGGAAACAGGTGCAGACGTGGTTCGTTTGCACCACGGATGACGGCCTTGAGTTGCGTTCAAGCGAGATCCCCCATGAAACCCAGAGTTGGCGTTTATCTCTCCGAGCAGATGGCCGCGCGGCTGGCGGAAGCGGCCAAACGTCCAGGCGCCACGAAGTCCGGGCTCGTGGAAGCAGCGCTCGATCGTTTTCTCGGCTCTGACGACGACGTCGGCGATACCGCGACCGTGGCGCGCCGCCTCACGGGATTGAGCCTTCAGCTCGAGCAGCTCGATCGCAATCTCAGAATCGCGAATGAGACGGCTGCTCTTCATGCGCGGTTTCATCTCGCCGTAACCCCGCTATTGCCGGCAGCCGCGCAGGGTGCCGCATGCGCGCTCGGGGCAGGGCGATTCGAAGAATTTGCTGCGCAAGTAGGAAGGCGCGTCGATCTCGGAGTTCCCCTCATACGGGAGACGATTGATAGGGTCAGCGCGCCGAGGGCGGACGCGCTTGGGCCCGATCCTGCGGACGGGGATCCGCCAGGCACTGGATCAACGGTTTACGAGCAGGGTGTTCGGGCACCGACATTGGTTGACGACTCGTCTGCAAATATTGCTGCCGTCCGGGAGGACGGCAGCAACGGTGGCTTTCGAGGCCGTACAGGCAGCGCTCTTCACTGATGCCCGTACCTGCCGTGGGATCGAGAAAGGTGAGTGGGCGGTCCCATCGCGACGGTCTGTACCAACCCGGCTAACGGCACCGAGACAGGTGGCGAAGGACCAGGTCGAAAACAGGTCTCCGGTTCTGCGTGTCTTCCTGCCGTTCGTCTTCGGCTATTACATCGCCTATCTGTTCCGGACGATCAATGCGGTCATGGCGGCTCCGCTGGCGACGGAGTTGGGGCTCGGTGCCGACGATCTTGGCTTGCTTACCTCAGTTTACTTCCTGACATTCGCCGCTGCCCAGATACCAATCGGTATCCTCCTCGACCGATATGGTCCACGGCGGGTCCAGAGCGTACTGTTGGTGATCGCGGCGGTCGGCTCTACGTTGTTCGCGGTGTCGGACCATTTTCTGATGCTCCTGATAGGCCGGGCGTTGATAGGTCTGGGTGTTGCCTCCGCCATGACCGCGGGATTGAAGGCGCTCGTTCTCTGGTTTCCCGGGGAGCGCGTGCCGCTCCTGAACGGCTTGATGGTCATGCTTGGCGCGCTGGGGGCGGTGACGGCCACATTACCAGCCGACCTGTTGCTCGATTGGATCGGCTGGCGTGAACTGTTTGGTCTGTTCGCTGTGCTGACTGCCGCCAGTGCGGTACTAATCTATCTTATCGTGCCCGAGGCTACACCGACCGCAACCGGCGCGGTCTCGGCTGGCTTGAAAAAGGTCTATGCCGATCCGCGCTTCTGGCGCCTTGCACCACTCTCGGCATCCTGCATTGGAACGGCTTGGGCTCTACAAGGGCTCTGGGCGGCGCAGTGGCTCAAGGACGTGGAGGGCCTCGATCGCGCCGGCGTGGTATTTCATTTGTTTGCCATGGCGGTCGCTCTTAGTTTAGGTGCCATTCTGCTTGGGGTCGCTGCCGATCGGCTGCGCAGGCGCGGTGTTGGACCAGAGGTACTCCTGGGGCTTGTTGCAGTCGTATTCATTGCAACTCAGTTCGCGTTGATCCTGCGCTTGCCCTTACCATCATATTTGCAATGGGCCGTTGTGGCGGCGGTCGGCGCGGCTACCGTGCTCAGCTTTGCGATTTTGGCCGAATATTTTCCGAAACAGCTCGCCGGACGGGCCAACGGAGCGCTGAATCTGTTCCACATCGCCGCAGCATTCGCTGTGCAATACACGACCGGTGTCGTGCTTCAGCATTGGACGCCTGAAGCCGGGCATTATCCCGAAATCGCCTACCAGACAGCCTTTGCTCTCAATCTCGCCCTCCAGATCGTGGCATGGATCTGGTTTGCGCTGCCGTGGGCTTTCCTCCGACCTTCGGCGACATACCGCCCGCGTCCGTCCGAATCATAGCCCGCCGCCGCGCCCGCTGGCGGTCTGGCTCCCGTCGGCGGGAATACGTCGATCCGAATCCCTGCGTCCGCGACGGTGCTGCTCCGCTCCACGCCGAGATCGACTGGGATCAAACGGCGGCAATAAGTCGAAGAAAAGAGTTGTCGAGCATGCATGCGGTCATTGGGTGGCAATAGTGTGGAAATGGGATAGCAGAAATGACCGCACGCCATAGGCCCGCTGAATGCTCGTCCTCATCGAGAATCGTGGGAACGCTGACTGCCGCTGCCGCGTTGATATGCAGGCGACTTTCCCGCGCGTTCCATCCACGTCTTAAGCTCTTTCCAATCCCGCAATCCAAAATTGGGGATCGTTGAGAACATCGCAACTGAATATTCAAGAGCTGCTACGTCGTCGGGCGTAAAGTCGGGCGTTCCGAACAACTTGGCCAGCATGTTGCGCAGCCGCGGCGGCAGCTGAAGCGGATTTGGCTGCTGGGGGAGGCGGGCGGCTTCCTCAAGCTCTTGGGCACGCTGCTCGCGGCGTTCCTCGCGCTCGACGATCTGGCGCACGCGTTCGCGCGAGATTCCCAACGCGGTGCCGATGGCGCTGAAGCTTTCACCTGAACGGCGACGCTCAATTATTTGCCGATTGCGGTCGCTTACCATGGCGCACTATCAATTCTCATTGGTGCCTCGACGCGATCAGCGTTCTCCATCTTGCGCCTGGCGCCATCGAACTATTACACGCAGCCAAGAGCTCTTTGTGTTGAAATCATGTCGCTCCGCCGGCACATCGTCTCACCCCGGGGTCGCAATGCTACTCACTGGAAAAGGTTGGTGAACTCCTTCTGCGAGCGCGAAGGCTCTTACAAATATGCAAGCCGCTCAGCAAGGACACCCCACATAAAATTATTAGCAGTGGCGCGTGTGGCTCCGCCGCACCGGGCTTTCGTGAACCGAGCCGCAATGCGTCTCGGCCTTCGGCTTCAATCCCTCGCGCGATACTGTGTCGCTCGCCGGAGGCACTCGGTCCCGGGTCCCGCCAAGAGGCGGCGCTATGCTGACCCTCCTGCGGGTGCCTTTTTAACCGGTCTCGCGACTGCCGACTGGCCTTCGCTTCGCTGCGGCACAGACGCCCCTTTTTGTTTGGATCGCTAATGGCTCCGCCCTCGCGCGGGCAAGGGTGAAGTCCCGGAAGATCCGGGACCGGCCGGGGCGGTCTCCCCGACCTTCCGCGCGGACCGCCAGGTACGAAAGCCCTCACAAGTGAAATCCGCTTGTGCAGGCCGGGTGATCCCCCTCCGCCCCGGCCGCCCTTGCCCTTGCTACCCCGGTCTCGCCGACGGGCAGGGGTCCAGGCGCGAGGTGCGCTCTGCACCCAAGCCCTAAAAGGAGAATGATCATGTCTGCCAAGCATGTTGAAACAATTGTCGAGAGCGGAACCGAGCGTTTCATTCCGCTCAACAAGCTCAAGAAGTCCCCGAAGAATGCCCGCAAGACGCCGCACAGCGAGGCGTCTATCGAGGCCTATGCCGCCAGCATCGCCGCCAAAGGCATCCTGCAAAATCTTGTCGTCGAGCCGGAACTGGATACGGATGGCGCGGCAACCGGGTTCTATTTTGTCACCATCGGCGAAGGCCGCAGGCTGGCGCAGCTTTTGCGCGTCAAGCGCAAGGAGATCAAAAAGACCGAACCGATCCGCTGCATCATCGACACCGCGAACGATCCCCACGAAATCAGTCTCGATGAAAATGTCACGCGCGAGAACATGCATCCCGCCGACCAGTTTGAGGCCTTCAAGAG
>WNGL01005863.1_pt1 | contig 14566 bp, 8 predicted proteins | sample 5400591 | NCBI WGS metagenome assembly WNGL01 (sample SAMN13153377, study PRJNA577476) | soil metagenome | isolation source: 80 cm soil or saprolite under Garry oak tree replicate 1 | place: USA:California | collected 2016-06-15
TCATCGTCGGCTTCGTCATCGGCGGGATCGCGCTGTGCGTCGGCCCGTCCTGGGTGCTGTTCTGGGTCGGCACCGCGATCGTGGTCATCGGCGGCATCTACGCGCTGTCCGTGCGCATCCTGGACGACTGGTACTAAAAGGGACTAATTATCCCGAACGGGCTGGGTTTCTCCTCTCGCTCCCGCCTCCTCGCGTGTACGGCTTGGTCGTGAAACCCCGCGTTCAGCGCGTTCCGCCGCGGTGAGACCCGCTTTCATGTCGTTGCCGGAGTGGCGCGGCGGGGCCGCTGCCGGGTGGGGTGCACGTCAATTTCGTAGGGGTCCTTGGTTGTAACTGGTTGCCGGCATAATCTGAGTGTTATAAACACTCAGATTGGAGGCGACGGTGCCAGGAGAGCCCGATGAGCTGGCGGAGCTGGAGCACCGGCGGGAGGAGCTGTACCGGCAGCTGGGCCGGGTCGGGGATTTCCGCCGGGGTTCGCTGAACGAGGTGCGGCGCAAGTGCGGGAAGCCGAACTGCGCGTGCGCGCAGCCGGGGCATCCCGGGCACGGGCCGCAGTACAACCTGACGCGAACGGTGGAGGGCCGGACGCGGGCGCGGCACCTGAGGCCGGGGCCTGAGCTGGAGAAGGTGCGGCGGGAGGTGGCCGAGCATGAGCGGTTCCGGGACCTGGTTGGGCAGGTCACGGAGGTGAACGAGGCGATCTGCGAGGCGCGCCCGGCCGCGCCGCCCGGCACCGCCGATGATGCCGCCTCTCCGCCGGGAGGGGAAAAAGGGGGCTCATCGAGGCGCTCAGGGCGGAGAAGTCCGCCGAGATAGGGCGGCTGGCGGCGGAAGCGGCGCGGTCGCTGGGCTGCGGCGATGCCGGCCTGGAGGCCGCCGGGACCGTGATCCGTGCCGGGATGCTGCAACTGGGCTGCGGCATGCTGGAGCAGCTGCTGGCCGCAGACCCGGGCTACCGGGGCCCTCGCGCGGACTGCGGGAACGGGCACCAGGCCGAATTCGTCGCCTACCGGGACAAGGTGTTCGACACGGTGCTCGGGCCGGTCACGCTCGCGCGCGCGTGGTATCACTGCGCGGCCTGCGGTCACGGGTTCGCCCCGCGGGACGCGGAGCTCGGCGTGGCCGGGGAGACCATGTCGCCGGGCCTGCGGGCGATGAACGACCAAGCCGCAGCTGCCGGGCCGTTCGCGAAGGCGTCCCGGCTGCTGGAAGGCCTGGCCGGGGTGCGGCTGACCGCCAAGCGCGTCGAGCGGGCCGCCGAGGCCAGCGGCGCCGCGCAGGCCGCCGCCGTCCGGGACCGCGCTGCCATGATCACCGCCAGGAAAGTGGTACCGCTGCCGCCGTCCGCGCTGCCGGACAAGCTGTACGCGGTGATCGACGGCACCGGCGTGCCCGTGACCGCGAAGGAGACCGCCGGGCGGGACGGCAAGGGCGAAGACGGCCGCGCCCGCACCCGCGAGGTCAAGCTCGCCGTCTTCTTCACCCAGGACAAGACCGACGACGAGGGATACCCGCTCCGGGACCGCGATTCCTCCAGCTACATCGCCACGTTCGAGCCGGCCGGCACCTTCGCGGACTTCGTGAAGGCCGAGGGCATCCGCCGCGGAGCCGGTCACGTCCGCCAGCTCACCATCCTCGGCGACGGCGCGGCCTGGATCTGGAACATCGCGAACGCCAAGTTCCCCGAGGCCACCCAGATCGTGGACCTCTACCACGCCCGCGAGCACCTCACCGGCCTCGCCCGCCTCCTGGAGTTCATGCTCCTGGACCAGAAGGACGACTGGCTCGCCGCCCGCATGGAAGACCTCGACTACGGCGACATCGACGGCATCTGCAAGGCCGCCCGCGCCTACCCCCTCACCGGCGTGAAGAAAGACGAGCTGGACACGGCCCTGGGCTACTTCGAGAACAACGCCCACCGGATGCGCTACAAATGGTTCCGCTCCCGCGGGCTATTCGTCGGCTCCGGTGTCGTGGAAGCCGGATGCAAGTCCGTCATCGGCCAGCGCCTCAAGCAGTCCGGCATGCACTGGACCGTCACCGGCGCCGACGCCATCATCGCCCTGCGCTGCCGCGAGGCCAGCAGCCAGTGGGAAGCCATCTGCAACACGCCACGCACTCAGACGAGAACCGCCTGACCGGCCCTATCCCGAAGATGATCTCGGTTACCTACAAAATTGACGCGCACCCACATGCGCGCAAGATCCGCCGGATTGTCAGAGGGTGCGTCTAGAGTCGGGACGCAGAAGGGAGGCGGCGAGTCATGGCGACGCCCGACGTCGACGCGTGGGAACTCGCGGGGTTCCCGGGGCGCCTCGACGTCGCCGCTTACCTCACGGCGGATCAGCACGCGGCGCAGTACCGCGTCCTGGTTGACGTCCTGCTCGACGCGCAAGAGCATTCGCTCACCGGGGTCGGCCGCGATGAGCTGCTGACGAGCGTGCGGGACCGGATCGCGGCCGCGGCGGGCCCGGCTGCGGCGGAGCGCCTCACCGCGCCGGACTCCCTCGACATCGACGCCCGGATGAAGGCCCTGCAGCACTGGGGCGCCGTCATCCGCTGGCAGGACAAGGCCAAGACCGAAGCGGACTTCGTCCGCGCCCGCGACCGCTACCAGCTGACCAGCGAGGCCGCCGACCTGCACCGCTGGCTTCGGCGGAAGATCGACGAGGACGCCGTCGCGACCAGCGCCGCCGCCTTCGCGCCCGCGGTGATCGCGGACCGGCTCGATGACACCCTGCTGGCCCTGGCCGAGCGGGACCATACCGGCGCCGGGCGGGCGTGGGCGCAGGTCCGCACCACGCTGAAGGACATGGCCGAGGCCGCCTCGATCTGGCAGTCGCGGATGGCATCCGCGCTGGCCGGATCGCCGGACGAGGACAAGATGCGCCGGCTGCGGGAAACCCTCATGGCCTACGTCACGGTCTGGGGCGCCGGGGTGGATACCTACAGCCCGAGAATCCGGGACGCGGTCGGCAAGCTCACCCAGACCACCGACGACGACTGGCGCGCGATCGCCCTGGCCGGCGTGGATCCCGACGCGGCAGAGGAGATCGTGCGGGCCATCACGCAGGGGCACAAGGACGCCGCGCAGACCCTGGACGCCTGGTTCCGGCCCGGTTCCGGTCAGGCGCCGCGGCTGCGCCGGCAGGTCCGGGACGCGGTCACGCCGCTGCTGCGCGGATCCCGGGCCCTGCTGGCCACCGGCGGCCGGGTGACGCGCCGCGCCGAGCTGCTGCGCATCGCCGCCGCGATCGAGTCGGCCGGCAGCGACTGCGATGCCTGGCGGGTGTGGTGCGCGGCCACCGGCCTGTGGGGTGCCCGCCACCTGTCCGGCACGCCGACCGAGCCGGATGCGCCGGCCCGCACGTCGTTCTGGGAGGCGCCAGCGGTACCCGTCGATGTGACCTTGCGCAAGCGCGGCACCCAGTCGGTGAAGGGGCGCCCCGCCCACGTGCCGAACCATCGCGCGGCACGCCAGGCCGCACGGCAGGCCGCCGAGGCCCAGCGGGCCGCGGCGGAGCGCGCCGAGCAGGTCATCGCCAGCCGGTCCGGCGCCTACCTGGCCGAGTGGCCGGAGATCGCCAGCGGCGCGGAAGCCGCCATCGTCTGGGACCTGCTGTCTGCCGTGCTGCGCACGGCCTCCGATGCCAGCGGGGTCCGGGCCGCGCTCACCGGAGACGACCGGTGGATCGTGCTGGCCCACCCCGCTCCGTCCGCCCGGCCGTCGGCGCTGCTGGTCATGCCCGACGGATTCCTGGCCTGCGAGAACTGGCGGATCGAGGTCAGCCGGGCATGACCACCATCGGGCGCGACAGCGCGCGGGCGCAGGCGCAGGAGGCATTCGTCGGCCTGCTCGGCACGCCGCTGCTCGCCGCCCGCATCCAGCCGGCGCTGTTCGCCGGCGTCCTCCGGCACCGCGCTCTCGTGAGCGACTGGGCGGCCAGGCTCGGATACCGTCTGGTCATCGCGGGCAGTGTCGCCCGGCTGCACCGCGACCCGGCCGGTCCCGCCCGCACCGCGGCGCCGCCGCCATGGGATCCGCCCGCCCGCCGGGACCTGGTCCTGCTGGCGCTGGCCGCCGCCGCATGCGAGGACACCGACTCCAGCACGACCGTGCAGGAGCTCTCCGACGAGGTCCGGGCGCTGTCGGCGGGCAGCCGCGTCACCGCCTATGATCCTGACCGCAGGGCCGAACGGCAGGCCTTCGTGCGCGCCCTGGACCGGCTCGCCGGGCTCGGCATCCTCATCCGCCGCACCTCCGATGACACCCTGCTGCGGCAGTGGGAGGAGGAAGGCACCGGCGTGGGAGCCGGCTTCGAAGTCGACCGGGACGCGCTGCTGCAGTTCACCGACCCCTACACGGTGGAACTGGCGCTCGCGCCCGGCGCGGGCAGCCCCGGTGAAGGCGACGAGGACGAGAGTTCCCGGATTCACACCCGCAGCCAGCGACTGCTCCGCGTCCTGGTGGAGGACACCGCGCTGCTCTACGCCGACCTGCATCCGCTCGACGCCGAGTACGCCCGGGGGCAGCGCTCCTGGCTGGCCGGGCAGGCCGCGGACATGACCGGCGGGATCGTGGAGATCCGGGCCGAGGGCATGCTGCTGCGGCTGCCCGAAGACAGGCTGACGACCTCCGCCGTGACGCCGACGTTCCCGGCCGCGACCGCCGGGCGCTGGTTCGCCCTCAAGGTTCTCGACGCCTGCGCCGCCGAAGGCGGCCCGGACGAGTCCGGCCGGATCACGATCAGCAGCGCGCAGGTCGACCGGGTTACCGAACGCGTCTACACCGCCAACTTCCGGGCGCTGACCATGGAAGTGAAGGAATCCCCGGCCCGGCTGCGGTCAGTCGTGGGGCGCATCCTGGCCGGGCTGGGGCTGATCAGGACGAGCGGCGACGGCTGGATCATCCTGCCGGTGGCCGGCCGCTACCGCGATCCGAAGGCGGTATGGGAACCGGCGCTGGAGGGCGTCCCGTGACCGCGGCGTTCGACCTCACATCCTGGCGGGACACGATCATACGGGGCGGCCTGCCCGCTCCCGCCAGGACCGAACGGTGGCAGCCGCTGCGGGCCGGCGTGGTCAACCTGTGGGAGTATGACGCCGCCGAGGTCTGGTACGCCGACGGGCGGCTGCAGCTCCAGGGCGCGAACGAGTCGGGCAAGTCGACCCTGATGACGTTGACGACCCTGCTGCTGATAGCGGGCGACATCTCCAGCCACAACATCGACACGCTCGGCCAGAGCGAGAAGCGATTCCGCTACTACGTGGAACCCACCGGTCACGCGCTGGACCGGCGCGACGCGGCCCAGGCGAAGAACCGCGGCTGGGCGTGGCTGGAGTTCGGCAGTGCCGGCGGCGGCGGGGCCGGGGGCGGCGGTCCCGCCGAGTACTTCACCCTCCTGCTGTTCGCCGAGTCCCGCCGGGCCGATGGCGTGCTGAAGGTGCAGTGGTGCACCGCGCACGGCCCGGCGCGGGTCCGCGACGGGCTCGCGCTGGCCAGGGCCGGGGTGGTGGCCGAGCCCGGGCAGTTCCGCGACGTGCCGGGATTCAGCGTGCACCGCTCGGGCACCGCCTACCGCGAGGACATCGCCCGCACGCTGTACTGCAGCAGCGTCGCCTGGCTGGATCAGGTCATCCGCATCCTGCGGGTGGTACGGACCCCGCAGATCGGCCACCGCCTCGACCTGAGGTTCCTGACCGACGCGTTCCGGGTGGCCCTGCCGCCGATCGCCGAGGACGAGATCAACCAGCTTGCCGACGGGTGGGAGCAGCTGCAGCGGCTGCGCGACGAGCGTGACACCACCGAGCAGGCGCTCGCCGCCGTCACCGAGTTCACCCGGCAGCGTTGGCGGCCGTGGGCTGACTCCGTCGTCCGCGCGGCTGCCGACCCGGTGGCGGCCGTGACGAGCAGGCTGACCCAGATCACCCGCGAGTCCAAGAGCGCCGCCGACGCCGTGCGGGAGCTCGACGGCGAGGTCACGGCCCTGCAGGAGCGCATCGAGGGCGTAGAGAGGGCCAGCGCGCTGGCCGCGGCCCAGCGCGAGGCGCTGCGCGACAGCCAGTCCTACCAGGACGCCGTTTCCGCCAGCCTGAATGCGCAGCAGCTCGCCGAGCGTGCCGATGCCGCCGAGACGACCGCCCAGCGGTCCCGCCGACGGGCCGACGAGGCGCAGGAGGCCATCGAACCGGCCGAGGCCCGCTTGGCCGCGGCCGGGGAAAATCTGGATAATGCCGAACGCGCCGTGGTGACTGCCGCTGGCAACGTGGCACGACACGCGGACGACGCGGGCCTGGTGGAGGTCACCGCGCGATTCCTGCCGGACCGTGACACGGAACGGCTGCGGCAGGCCGCGCGGCTCCGCGGCACGGCCGCGGACGAGGCACGGCGGAGGATCGCGGTACACGCCAAGGCCCTGGCGGACCACGACACGGCGGCGACCAGGGCCCGCGAGGCCCGCGATCTGGCCGCCAAGGCCCAGCGCGTGGCCGAGGAGCGCGAGCGTGCCGTGGAAGACGCCATCACCGCGGTCGCAGAGCTGCTTTCCGACTGGGCCCGGACCCTCGATGAGCGGATACGCCCCGCCGCCGAGTTCCTCGAAGCCTGGACCCGGCGGGTGTCTGACTTGATTGCCGTGGATAAGCCCGCGCCGGTACTCGCGACAGCGGTCAGCCGCGATCACCTGCGGCCGACCCGGCGGCCCCTCGACCAGCGACACGCCGAGGTGCAACGCGCCCTGCGGGACAACGCGGAAGATCATGCGGACGCCGAGGCGGCACTGGCGGCGGTGGAGGCCGAACGGGACCCCAGGCCTCGCGACCCGGAATTCTGGCAGCGGCGGGAACGGCCCGAGGGGGTCAGCGCGGACGGCGCGCCGCTGTGGAGGCTGGTCGAGAAGGTCGAGCCGGATGCGCCGATCGAGCAGCTCGAGGCCGCCCTGGACGCCGCCGGCCTGCTGCAGGCCTGGGTCACCCCGGACGGGGCCTATGTGGCCGGCCGCGACGGAGGCGATGTCATCTGGACTGCGCCGTCCGGCCTTGACCCGACCGGTGCTGCTCCGCCGGGCGCGGCGGTCTCCGGGTTCTCGGGGCCCTCGGGGGCCTTGGGGGCCTTGGGGTCGCGGTCGCTGCAGGCCGTCCTGCGCCCCGCCGATGACGCGGGTGCGCTCGCCGGAGTCGTGGCCGGGCTGCTCGCCTCGGTCAGCTACGGCGACGACCTCGCCGCCGAGGGCACGGCGATCAGCAACGACGGCCAGTGGCGCCATGGCGGGCTCACCGGAGCGGCTGCGCCGCGGCCGGAGGGGGCGCGCCTGCTCGGGGCGGCGGCACGAGCGGCCGACCGGGCCCGCCGTATCGCTGACCTGCGTGCGCGCCTCGGCGAGCTAACCGCCGGACGCGACCGCCTCACCGCCGAGCTGGCCGGGCTTGACGAACTGCTCGGCGCGCTCGACGCGGCCGCGGAACGGCTTCCCGGCGACTCGGAAGTGGTCTCGGCGGTACTCCGGGCCCGAGACGCCGCCGAGGCCGCCGAGCAGGGCGCCGGCCAGGCCGGGGTGGCCGCCCGGGCCGAGGATAAAGCCAGATCAGCTGCTGACGCAGCCGCCACGGACGTCGCCCGCCACTGCGCCGAACATGACCTGCCGCGAGCTTCCGGGGACGTCGAGCTGGTCCTGAGAGCGCTGGCCGAGTACCAGTCCGCAATCAGCGGCCTGGTCGGCGCGATGAGCCTGGTTCCGCCGCTGCGCACTGCAGCCGGGCAGGCGGCCGAGGTTGCCGCGCAATGCCGCGCCACGTACGAGCGCGCCGAGGAAGACGCGGCCAGCGACGGCGAGGCGGCCCTCAGCCTGCGCGCCAAGGCAGATGCCGCGCGGGCCGCGCTCACCAAGGAGGCACAGGAGATCATCGAGGAGGTCGGGCGGCTTGGGCGGCGGATACGCGACGCCCAGGAGTCGCTGAAGGTGCTGGCTAAGGATCAGGCCGGCCTGACCGGCCGCAAGTCCAAGGCCGAGGCGACCCTGGAGCAGGTCGAGGAGCGGCGTGAGCAGGCCGAGGCAGACCGCAAGCGTTGCGTGGACCGGTGGCTCGGCTGCGTCGACTCGGGCCTGCCCCGGTTGCGCGGGCTCGATGACCCCCCGGCCCGGCACGTCACGGCCGCGCTCGAATCCGTCCGGGCCGCCCGCGCGAAGATCAGCATCCGTGACTGGCCGGATGATCCCGACGCAGCGGCCCACCGGGTCCAGGGCCAGTGGGTCCGGATGACCGAAGCGGTGGCCATGCTCCGTTCCCGGCTGGAGACCCTGGCCGGCCGGACCATCCGTACGGTCACTCCCGGCGACGGTGACGAGGATTTCCCTGGCGCCGTGGAGGTCGTGGTCGACGCCACCGGAGCCGCGCTGGCTCCGCCGACCGCGGTGGAGACGCTGTCGGCACTGCTCCGGCGGCTGCAGACCGATTACGACGAGGAGCTCACGAAGACTATCAACGAACTTCTGGGCAGCACCTTCATCGAGCATCTGCGTGACCGGCTGGCCGAAGCGGAGCGGCTGCGATCGGACATCAACGCCAAGCTCGCACAGAATCCCACGTCGGTCTCGGGTCTTACCCTACGGCTCATCCGGGTGCCGGTATCCACCGAACGCGCGGCCAATGACGTGCTCGCCGCGCTGGAACGCGACTTCAGCCTGCTGCCCGGATCGACTCAGGAGCAGCTGCGAGGTTTCCTGGCCGGCCGGGTCAGCGACGCGCAGGAGAAGGCGCGGGCCGCGGGGGATCCCGACTGGAGATCCGGGCTCGCGGAGATACTCGACTACCGCCGCTGGTTCGAGCTGCGGATGGAGTACCGCACGCCACGTTCGGGCCTGGAGGACAGATCCGCGGGCGGCTGGCGCGCGCTCGACCGCGGAGACCACGGCCTGCTGTCCGGCGGCGCCAAGGTCGTCACCCTGATGCAGCCGTTCATCGCGGCGCTGCACGCCATGTACGACCAGTCAGGCATCGGGCCGCGGATGATCTGGCTCGACGAGGCATTCGGAGGCGTGGACTCGGCGAACAAGGCCGCCATGTTCCGGCTGCTGACGTCCTGCGACCTGGACTGGCTGATCGCGGGCCCGGCCATCATCGCCAACTCCTCCACCGTTCCCCTGGCCTCGATTTACGAGGTACGCCGCGCGCCTCAGCCGCTGCCCGGGGTCTCGCTGGAACTCGCGGTCTGGACCGGGAACGAGCTCACCCATATCGCCACCCCGGACCCCGCGGACCTGCCTGACCTCGCGGCCGATGCACCCTCAGAAGCCGCCGACGACCTGTTCTCCGCGCTGTGACCGATCCTCGTCTGCTGGAGTGGGCCCGCTTGCCCGGGCCGTCGAAGGTAGTCGCGGCGGCCAGGCATCGGATCGAAGCCGGGCACAGCATGGCCGGCCGTCCGCTGCGGGTATCGCTGACAACAGAGGAACGCGACCAGGTAGGGAAGCTGCTCGGCACCCAATGGGTACTGTCCGGGCGCCAAGTCGGCGCAAAAGCCCTAGCCGAAGCAGTCCGGAGCCTCGGCGCCGACCTGGAGACGCTGCTGACCTCGTCCGGCGGCCCGCTCCGCAACCGGCCCGCGGAAAGAGCGGCCTCGCTTCGCGGCGCCGAACAGGAGCGGGCACGTGCCACGGACGTCCTGGCGGCCGCCGGGGTGCCGTCCCAGTCGGCCGCAGCCTGGGTGGCCCGGCGCGGGCTGCCGCGGGCCGGGACCGGGCAGCTGCTCGAACTCGCGACGCGGTGCGCTCGGGTTTGGCGGAGGCTTCCAGGCCCGACCGTTCTGCTCGCCGTGCTCGCGGCGGAAGCGCTCGGCGATCCGCACGCCCTGGACCGGGGAAGCCCTGTCGCGGCCGGCGTCCTGCGGCTGCTGGGGTACGACGTGCCCGCCGCCGCCGAGTCCTGGCGCGCCACCTGGGATGAGATCGGTGTCGTCTGCGACCCGGTTTCTTCCCGGGTGCTCGTCCTGAACCTGGTCCTGCGCGGCGACGCTGCGGCTGGCCGGCTGACCGGCGCGGCGGGCGCGGAACCGCTGTGGCTGACCTGGCGGTCGCTCACAGGTGCGTTTGCCTCGGATGCCCCGGACGTCTACGCGTGCGAGAACCCGTCCGTGCTCATCGCCGCGGCTGACCGGCTCGGGTCACGGTGTCTGCCGTTGGTGTGCACGAACGGCCGTCCATCGGCGGCGGCGCGGCGGCTCCTCGCGGGCCTGGCGCGCGGTGGCGCGGTCCTGCACGTCCGCGCCGACGATGACGCCGCGGGCCGTGAGATCGTGTCCGGGCTGAACGCCGCGATGCCGGGGATGCGCTTGTGGCGCTACTCCCTTGAGCCCTCCCCGCGCCCGAGGTACGAGGAACAGGACCTGGAACTCCTCTTGCACGACCTGGACCGCGCGGCCGAAGCTGGGTGACGGGCCGTTGACAGGCCGCCCAGACGGCGAGGACGCGGGCGACAGCGATGGCGTGCCATGTCAACTCACCTCCCGATCGTAACCATCGTGCGCCGGGTTCGGCGAGTACCTCGGCCAGCGTGACCTTGCCCTCGTCGGCGTGCCCGAGGTCGGAGTCAGGTGTTCCGTAGTCCCGCCGGGGCGTGCTGAACACGTGCATGTGCCCGTCCTCCCAGCCCATGGCCTGCTGGATGACCTCGTGCAGCAGGTCGAGCGTCAGGGCCGCCGGGACGGCGATCCGTCGCCAGATGGGAGGCTTGGAAACGCCGCGCAAGGTGATCTTGAGCTGGTAGACGTCTCCGCCGGGGAGGACGGCGGGCCGCGCCGGACGGACGGCGGGCGACCGCATTCCGGTAACCGCCGTGACGGACTCGATGAACTGCGCCGCGGCGGGGTGACCAGAGCCGCTCAGCAGCGACAGCGCCTCGGCCGTCTCGTCGGCGTCCGCGTTCCCGAGCGCCGCGGCGAACACCAGCGGCGTGAGTTCCGGGGGAATCGCGGCACCGGCGGCGCTGAGCGCCTCGACCGTCAGCCAGGCTTGATCTCCGGGGTGTTCGGCCACATCCTCACCCTGCTCGGCGAGCCACATCCGCGCGTAGGCGCCGAAGCCGGGCCGGTCCGCCCACTCCCGCCAGGCCGGCGCGCCCTCGTGTCCGACGCCCGTGGCGAAGGCTATCGCGGTCATGCGCTGAGCGGGGTCGGCATGCTCGGCGTAGGCCAGCAGTTCCCTGACCGCCGCGACCGGGGAGCGCGCCGCCAGCCAGGTCGCCGCCATCTGCGCGGCGATCTTCGGCGGCACGGTGCCGAGCACGTCCGTCAGCGTGGCGGCGTCCGCGTCGGCCGACGGGGCACAGCCTGCGAAGACCGATTCGGCCAGCATCCGGCCGAGCGGCGTGAGCCGGACCCTGGCCTCGCCGGAGGCGCCCGGGGCCGCGACCGCCAGGGCCCTGACCGCGCCGTAGCTCACCAGGCAGGCGACCGTGTTCTCCGCGTGCTCCAGGCTGTCGCCGAGTTCCTCGTCTTCGTCGTAGCCGACCATGGGGTGACAGTGGAAGGCCGGGGGATCATGTCATCCCACGCTACTCGCGTCTGGCGCCCGGCTGAAACGGTTCCAGGCCGACCGACCCGGCGCAGTGCCGGGTGCGGGAAGCATTCCCGCCGACCATTCCGCCGGCCACTCCCCCGGCGGGCCTCGACCGCTTCCCGGCCGAGCTCACGGCCATCTGGCGAATTCCGGCGAGTCTGGCAACGGAACCGGTATCGTACGGTGCCGTGCTGGACGGCGAGCTAATCTTCGTACCGGGCGAGATTCCCCGGCGTGGCGTGTTCGTGCACTGGGGTCGCGGCACCGGGTCCGCCAAACTAGAGCTGGTCTTCCCCGGTGGCACGTACGGCATACGCAAGCGCCTGGTCTCCGCGGATCTCATCCCGGTCGCCGAGGCGCTGCCTGCGCTGCTCGCCGCAGCCGCCGGCGACCGGATGCGGCTGAGCGGCCAGGCCTGGGCCGCGGCCGCGACGGCGGGCGTGGGACTCATCGCCCGGGGCCGCCTCCTGCCGACCGTCGGGGCCGACGGCACGGACGTCTGGCGGGCGGGGCCGCTCGATCCGGCCGACCTCAGCTGGATGCGTCAGCTCGCCGCGGCCTTCCCGCCGACCGCGCACGCACTGGCGGTTCCCGGCTCGCGCCCGATGCGGCTCCGGTCGCCCGAGGCGCTGATCCGCGATCTCTGGGACGCGATCGCCGACCTGCTCGCGCGCTCGCCCGCCGCGCCGCGGACGACCGCGTCGCCCGCGTTCGCCGCGGCCGACCCGACGCCGGTCGGCGATCTGGCCGAATGGCTGGCCGACACCACCGATGGCCTGGCCGCCGGAGCGCGTCTCGGGCTGCGGATCGAGGCTGTCCAGTCGCCGGCTATAGACGTCGGCGACGTCATGGACGACGAGGACGAGGCGGATGGGTTCGAGCCTGCCTTCCGGCTGGTGCTGCAGCTGCGCAGCAACGGCGATCCGAGCCTGATCGTCGACGCCGCGGCACTGTGGAGCCAGCCCGAGACGGTACTGTCCAGGTTCGGCGCGCAGGCGGAGACAGACCTGCTGCTGGCACTGCGGCGCGGAGCGCCGATATGGCCCCCGCTGGCTGAGGTGCTGAGGCAGGCTAGCCCGTCGGTGATCGACCTGGATGATGACGCGCTCACCAGCCTGCTCGGCCCGGCGGCCGAGGAACTGGCCGGCGCCGGCATCGAGGTGCTGTGGCCTTCCAGCCTGCTCGGTGACGGCCTGGAGCTGCGAGCCGTAGCCACGCCTGCGCCGGAGAAGCTGACAGAGGCCGGCTTCGGGCTCGAGGCGCTACTGGACTTCCGCTGGCAGCTTACGCTCGCCGGCGCGCTGCTCGACGCCGACGAGATCGCCGCCCTGGCCGAGGCCAAGCGACCGCTGATCAGGCTGCGGGGCCGCTGGGTGATCCTCGACCCGGCGCTGCTCGAGCGGCTGCGCCGCCCGCCCAGGACACGGATGCGCACGTCCGAGGCGCTCGGCGCCGTGCTGGCGGGTTCGGCGGAAATCGACGGCGAAACGGTCCCGGTGGTCGCGGAAGGCCCGCTCGCCGACCTGGCCGCGCGGGTGGCCGGCATCGCCTCCGCCCCGGCGCCGGTCGGGCCGCCGCCGGGGCTCGAGGCGGCGCTGCGGCCGTACCAGCAGCGCGGCCTGGCCTGGCTGGCCGAGATGTGCGACGCCGGGCTCGGCGGCTGCCTGGCCGACGACATGGGACTCGGCAAGACGATCCAGGTGATCGCGCTGCACCTGCACCGGCGGGAGGCGAAATCCGGTCCCACGCTGGTGGTGTGCCCGGCGTCGCTGCTCGGCACCTGGGAGCACGAGGTGCGCAGGTTCGCCCCGGAGATCCCGGTCCGCCGGTATCACGGGGGCGGGCGGCACCTGGAGGACCTGGCCGTCGATGAGATCGTCCTGGTCACCTACGGTGTAGTGCTGCGCGACGCCGCGCGGCTCGCCGGGGCCGGCTGGGGCCTGGTCGTCGCCGACGAGGCCCAGCACGCGAAGAACCCGCTGTCGCGGACGGCCCGGGAGCTGCGTGCGCTGCCGGCATCGGCCAGGATCGCGCTGACCGGAACGCCGGTGGAGAACCGCCTGTCGGACCTGTGGGCGATCCTCGACTGGACGACACCGGGGCTGCTCGGGCACCTGGAAACGTTCACCAGCCGGGTGGCGATGCCGGTCGAGCGGTACCGCGACGCCGGGGCAACCGCCAGGTTCGCCGCCCTGATCCGGCCGTTCCTGCTGCGGCGGAAGAAGACCGACCCAGGCATCGCACCCGAACTGCCGCCCAAGACCGAAACGGACCTGTTCGTGCCGCTGACCGCCGAACAGGTCACCCTGTACGAGGCGATCGTGCGGGAGACGATGGAGGCGATCGCCACGAGACAGGGCATCGAGCGGGCAGGCCTGGTGTTCAAGCTGCTCACTGCGCTGAAGCAGATCTGCAACCACCCGGCCCAGTACCTCAAGCAGGCCGGGCCGCTGGCCGGCCGGTCCGGCAAGCTGGCTGCCTTCGAGGAGCTGACCGACCTGATCATGGCCGGCGGGGAATCGATGCTCGTCTTCACCCAGTACACGCAGATGGCGACCTTGCTGCAGCAGCATCTCGACGCCCGCGGGATCGGCTCAGTGTTCCTGCACGGCGGGGTGCCCGTACCACGCCGGGAGGAGATGGTGGCCAGGTTCCAGGCCGGCGAGGTGCCGGTGTTCCTGCTCTCGCTCAAGGCGGGCGGCACCGGCCTGACGCTGACGCGGGCCACGCACGTGCTGCACTACGACCGCTGGTGGAACCCGGCCGTGGAGGATCAGGCGAGCGACCGGGCGTACCGGATCGGCCAGGACCGCCCCGTGCAGGTGCACCGGCTGATCGCCGAGGGGACGCTCGAGGACCGCATCGCGGCCCTGCTGGAGACCAAGCGCGAGCTCGCCGACGCCGTGATCGGCTCCGGTGAGGGCTGGATCGCCGAGCTGTCCGACGCCGAACTCGCCGAGCTCGTCAGCCTGCGAGCGGCCTCGTGAGCGGCCCCTCGAACGTGACCGGCC
>WNGL01013120.1_pt1 | contig 14563 bp, 9 predicted proteins | sample 5400591 | NCBI WGS metagenome assembly WNGL01 (sample SAMN13153377, study PRJNA577476) | soil metagenome | isolation source: 80 cm soil or saprolite under Garry oak tree replicate 1 | place: USA:California | collected 2016-06-15
GTCGCACGTAACCGTGGGCTAGAACCGAGAACGAACTCGCAACCAAGATGGACAAGGTAATCACCGCAACGCGCGAAGCAGAGATTTTCGATCCGACAAATGCGCAAGCTGCGCCGGCAAACGCGGCTGCAATCGGCACCAGCGGGAGCTGATACCAGGGATGGCGATTGCCATAGCCCACTATGATGATGAAGAGAATCATCGCAGCTAGCCACCAATGAAAAAAGTACGCCTGTTTCCCGCGAGGCGCTACGAACAGACCAATAACCGCAATGATCGAAAGAATCGGAGTCAAGCTTGATGTCGCGGTTAGTCGCGCAATCTTCCAGTACCACGCGAAATCTTCGATCCGAAATCCGCCCGCGCCGAAAAAATGATGGGGATAATATCTCTCGGCGATTTGATGTGCGTGCCAGTACCAGGCGAGTGAAGGTAAAATCGTCATCGCCGTAAAAAGCCAGAGCACCCGTTGCCGAAGGAAATTCCAGCGCCATTTTTGCCAGACGAGAAACAGAAGTGGCGCGCCAATAATCGCAGTCGGCAACTTGATAAGCAGCGCCAATGAAATGGCGACGGCGCTGGCGAAAAACGGAACATAGGCTTGTAGCCTGTGCGGCCACCGGACATTTTGTCCGGTGTTTGTCCACTCCCGAAAGCTTTCGGGACTGGGCCCACAGAGCAAAGCCCCACGCTCCATCCAATGCAGGAAAAAATATAACCCGATGATCGCGAGACTAAGCGACGGAACGTCCGGCATGAATGAGCGACCAGCGAAGATATTCAGCGGCGCGAAGCTGTAGAAAAACGTTGCCCAAGTAGCTGCCATGCCGCCGAAAATTTCGCGCACGAGTAAAAAGAAAAATGGTAGCGAAAGAGCAAAAAAGATTACAGCCTGGCTGCGTCCGATCCACTCGTGAACGCCCAAGACTTTGTAACAGAGCGCCGCTAGAAACGGCAAAATCGGAAATTCCGTGCCGACAAAGCCCGGCGCGTCGCCTGCCCAATCAATCTGCGGGTAAGCAAAATGAAAACCGTTCTTCTCAAAGTTTCGCGCAATGGCCGCAACGTCGCTTTGTCGCCAGCTCGAACTGTCGATGTAAGGTTGATCAATCAAAACCAACCGGGCGGCCACGGCGAAGATCGACAAAGTTATCGCCAGTTTGCTCATTCGCGTCATGCAACCGCGTCTTGACAAACAGCCTCGGCAAAGTCAATCGAGTACGGTAATCTGAGGTGGCGGTGAAGGCACTTCAATGAAACCAACGGCTCTCGTTTATCGGCAGCAACCTCGCTCTCCCGCGCAGGCTGGATTTCTTACGGTCGCGTTGCTCATTGCCTTCGCTATTCCCCCATCGCACGCGCAAAACGAGCCGATCCTCGTGCCCGATGTCGTCGATTATCAGAAATTGCTTCCCATTTTGCCAGAAGCACCGCAAGGCTGGACTGCCGATAAACCGGAAGGCTCGACCGAGGATGTTGGCGGATTCAGAATTACCAATGTCCATCGCGATTACCGAAAAGGTGAAGGCGACAAAGCCCCGACCGCGGCGGTTAGCATTCTCGATTCCGTCGCGAATCCAGATTACGTAAGCGCCACGACGGCCGCATGGAATAACAACAGCGAAACCAGCGAAGGTTACAGCAAATCAGTCACGATCGACGGCAATCCCGGCTTCGAGGCGTTCGAAAATGAAGGCAAACACGCCACGCTTTGGGTCATGGTCGCCAATCGCTATTTTCTTCAGATCGAATTGCAGAACCAAGACGCAAAAGAGCTGCAGGGATGGGTCAAGCGCGTTGATCTAAAGAAGCTCGCGGACATTAAGTGACAAGCCAACGGCTCGTCGGTGGATCGACCGGTTCGTCGGGCGATGCTAAATACTTGGCGGCTTCGCCGCCACTTTGAGCATCGAGCAAGGGACTGCTCGATCCACCTATTTTCGCTCGCTCGCCTCCCCCGCCATCGGCACGAAACGCACCGGTAACACAGCGCTTTCTTTCAGCTGACCGTTTTTCTTTTCGAGAAGGTACAGCTCCTGAGCGAATCGATTACCGACGGGAATGATCATGCGTCCGCCGTCTTTGAGTTGATCGGTGAGCGGTCGAGGAACGCGGTCAGGCGCGCAGGTCACAATGATGGCGTCGAACGGCGCGTTTTCCGGCCAGCCCTTGTAACCATCGCCTACTTTCACATGAAGGTTTTTGTAACCAAGACGCGCGAGAGTCGCCTCCGCGTTTCTCGCCAGCGGCTCAACGAGTTCAATCGTGTAAACTTCAGCCACTAACTCTGCTAAAATCGCCGCCTGATAACCGGAGCCGGTACCAATTTCCAAAACGCGATCGCTCGGTTTCGGGTGCAACTGCTCCGTCATAAAAGCAACAATATACGGCTGCGAGATCGTCTGATCATAACCAATCGGCAATGGATGGTCGGTATAAGCAGCAGCGCGCTCGTCCGCCGGGACAAACTCTTCCCGTGGCACTTTTGCCATCGCTGCAAGCACGCGCTCGTCGTGAATGCCGCGCCCCATGAGCTGCTGCTGAACCATGAGCTGGCGCTCGGTTGGGAACTCCGAAGGCGGCGCCGCCTTTTGGCCACAGCCGCTTGCTGCAATCGCGGCGAGAATCAGAAATTGCGCAATTCGTCGCACCCGACAAAATAATGCATATTGCTCCTCATTCCGAGCGAATATGCCAGCCCGGCTCGGACCGAGGAATCTCTCAATAGAATGTCCGAAGACCGCAAAAGTTTAGAGGAACGCACACAAATGACCGACCTCGAACGTCTTCGTCACTTGGTGTCGCATGTCCTGGCGACGGCGATCCTGCGCCTGTGAGCGCGTGCCATTTGAAGCAAAACAAAAAGCCGCCACGCGGTGAAGCGTGACGGCTGATTGGGAAATATAGGTAGGGGCGGCTCACCGAACCGCCCGGGCGATTGAGCAATCGCATCTACCAGCTTTACAGATTGTTGATGACCATTTGCGGTGCGGGTTTACTCACTTCAAGCTGGGCGCTCACCTTTTGGATTTGCGATGCCTGCTCTTTCAGCCTCGCGGTGAGAGCTTGAATTTCCATCTGCTGTTGCGCGACGTTCGGGAAAATCGAGGTAGATTCTTGAATACGCGCTGGCCACGGCTCTGTGAGCCGTGGCTCAATTCGCGTACCAAGGTTCGTCGGATCTAAACAAAAGTGTAGCGACCAAGATCCTTTAATATCGACCTTTTACTAAACGTAAATAACCCATGTCATTGGTGAATAAACCCTGTCATTGCTTCGGTATTAGGCGGCATCGTAAGTGACCCATTCCCGTTAAGGTTCGCATAAGCACCTGTGCCACTTACAATCTCCCACCTTCCCCTAGGTGGGGAAGTGGCAAATTGACATTGCTGATCAATAATGATGGTTCCGTTTGGTGCTAGCAACGTAACCACGCAATGAGCTGGCTGAGCTGGCGTACCATTATTAACAAGGTCAACGTGCATTGTAGCAGGCCCTGAAATTGTAAGGGCCCCGCTTGTGGTAAAGGTTCCCGTTACATCGGGAAACGTCGAAAAATCAAATACCGCAGTGATGGTAACCGGTGTAGGCGTGGCCGACGCGGATGGCACCGAGCCCATCGTGAAGAAGGCAACCATACACAGCGCGATTGCGGCAGAAACAATTTTGCTGTGCCGCATAATTAATATCCTTTTTTTAATGGTGAATTGATGTTTCATAATTTTAACTTCCTTTTGTTGCTTTGGCCTTCTTTGACATCCCGTCATGGGAAGTCATTTCTGGCCGTTCACTGCTGTACAGCCGGAAATTCGGCATGAGGTTACGCGGAAAATGCAGGGAATTTATCAATTCGCCCTCTGACAGGGACGATTGACTCAATCGCCTTCAGGGCTGCCGGGCGCAGACCAATGGCGGTTGAGGTCGACCGCCTTTACCTGAAACGCGTCGACGCAGCCGCGCGGCTACAGCGAAGCGCTACGACCCAAGGCGATTGGGGTCAATCGCCCCTACCTGTTTGCTATTTCTTTCGGTGCGAGCGAGGCGAGGATTTTCTCGAAACGCGGATCGCCGCGCAAAGGATCCCATATCGGATCACGCAAGAGATAGCCGTAAGCAACATAGTCGGGAAAACGCACAAGTTTTTCCAGTACTTCCATCGCGCGCTCCTTTTCCCCCGTCCAAACATAAACCTGGGCCAATCCCTGAAGCACAAGCGGGCCATCATAGGCATCTTTCGAGATGGGCATCAGATCAACCGCGCGGCGGCCTTCGCTGATCGCTTGTTCTTTGCGCCCGAGGCCGGCATCGATTTGTGCCAGCACCGCGAGAGTGCGCGGATCATCGTGATGAGCCTGCGGTTTTACTTCCAAGGCCTGGCGCGCCGCCGTCCAGGCCTCGCGCGCCTTCAGTTCATCGCCTTCGGCTCGCGCGATCTGTGCTTCGTACCAAGCGCGCGGATAATAAAACGTGTAGTCGATGTCTTGGAATTGTGAAAGCGGCGATGCGGTGAGAACACGCCGGGCCTCGGAATAATCGTGCTCCGTCAGCTCGATGAGCACGCGCACAGAAGTAATTGCGGCCGCGGGATTGATTTCGAGCGGGAGGGCCTGCAGGGCTGCGCGAAACTTTGTTGTGTGGCCGGTTGCAGAAAAGTCCATCCACGCCGCGAAAGCTTCAAAAAGGCGGGCGTGAGGCGCAAACTGCCGTGCTTGCTTCAGCCACCAGCGCCGGGCTTGATCAAAGCGCCGCAGTTGCCGGTAGTGATCACCAAGAAAATTCACCGCATTCAAACTTCGAGGATCCAAGTCGGCGGCCTTTTCGAACTCGCCGGTGGCGTCATCCCAGCGCCCTCGGCGGCGGTCAATATAACCGGCCAGCATGAAGAATGACGCACTATTGGGCAGGCCGGGCCGGGCCCTCGCCAATTCATCCGAGGCGCGCTCGTAATCGCGATAGCAACGAAAATAGCAGTCTGCTTTGGCAAGGTGAGCTTCGCTTAAATCGGGGCTCAAACGCAGAGCGGAATTGACTGCCTGTTCTGCCAAAGCGCTGCGCGCTGGAGTGGAATCGAAACCCAAAAAAAACATGAGCGCGTGCGCTCGGGCGCAATAGCAGTAGGCCAGGGCGAACCCGGGATCACGTCCTGTAGCATCACTGAGCAGATCGATCGCCTCAATCAGCGAGCGGCGCTGGTCGTCCCGGTCAGCGTAGCTTTCGACGGCGTCCTTGGCTTTAATGTAAGACTCGTAGGCGAGAACATCTCCCGTTGGTTTTTGATTGATTGCTTTTTTTTCCAGAACCGAAAGGTTGGCCTGGAGGTGCTCAGCGACTTTTTGAGCGATCTCGCTCTGAATTGCAAAGACTTCATTTAAATCGCCATCGTATTGCTCGGCCCAGACGTGGGCGTTGCTGCGCGTGTCGATCAACTGAGCGTTCATATGAAACCGGGTTCCGGTTTTACGCACGCTACCTTCCAGCACGTGAGACACCCGAAGCGCATTTCCGATCTGGCGCGTATTGCGCTCGCCGCGATATTGCATGACACTGGTGCGGCTGATCACCTTGAGGTGGGCTATCTTCGCCAGCTTGGTCAAAACGTCGTCCTGAACACCATCGGCGAGAAATGCGTTCTCCTTATCTTGACTCAAGTTTTCAAATGGAAGGACGGCGATTCCGGCCGGCATCGGACGGCGAACTAATTCGCTCTTCCAAATCATCAGGCCCACGGCCGCTGCCAGGGCAACCAACGACGCTACTAAGAGCGCAGTCGTTGGATTCCGCCGCACCCATTTCTTTCCCCGCGTTAAAACTCCAATGCGTCGGGACCGAATCGGTTCGTGCTTTAGCCAGCGTTCAAGATCTTCGGCCAGCGCGAGGGCCGAAGAGTAACGGCACTGCGGATCTTTCTCGAGGCATTTTAAGCAGATCGTTGCAAGGTCGCGATCTATTTTCGGATTCCAGAGGCGCGGTTGTCGCGGCTCGCTGTCCAAAACCAGCCGGATTGTTTCAAAGGTCGTCCCTCCAGCAAAAGGCGGATGGCCAGTGAGCAGTTGGTAAAGTACTGCGCCGAGTCCGTAGGTATCCGTGGCGCTACTGACACCCGCATTATTTCCTACCGCTTGTTCCGGCGCCATGTAGCTGGGAGTGCCTAAAACTTCCATCGTGCGCGTGACGGTACTCTCTGTCTCGACCAGCCGTGCCAGCCCGAAATCGGTAAGATGCGGTTCGCCTTTTTCATCGAGCAGAATATTTCCGGGTTTGATGTCTCGATGAAGGATGCCGTGTTCATGCGCATAGGAAACGGTGCGGGCCAGCTTGGCGATCAGTTCCACTGCGTGACGGATCGGTATCAGTTCGCGCTTGGCGATGGCGTCAAGTTGACCGCCCTCCACCAGTCCCATGCTGAAGTAACAGGCGCCGTCGCGCTCTCCGACTTCGTAAATCGGGACGATGTACGGATGGTTCAGGCTGGCAGCGGCTTCTGCTTCGAGACGAAAGCGCTTTACGTGTGCTTCTGTCGCCCAGTGAGAGAGACCAATCACTTTGAGCGCCACAATCCGGTTCAGACTTTTTTGTCGTGCCCGATAAACGACGCCCTGGCCACCGCGTCCGATTTCTTCGAGTAATTCGTAGTCGCCAAAATCTTTCAACATCCGCGCAACCGTCGGTTCAAACGCCTCGTCATCTTTGTTGTCGAGCGAGGCGAGACCAGTCCGAAACAGGCAGACGCTGCAAACTCCCTCCGGCGCATCCGCGAACACAGTGGCGCCGCATTCTGCGCAAAGTCTGCTGGCATTTGTCATCCTGTTTTCCGGGCGATTTATCGTCTCCAATTGTACTGCCCGAAATTCTTTCACAGGTTACGTTTGCAATACGGCGATGAAATGTCGCAGCTCATCCTCGACGTCCTCCGGCGCCGCGACCGTGTGGGCAATCTCTTCGTGCAACAACTGCCGATAGCGATAGCGCAAGCGGTGAAACGCTTGTTTCACGGCGTTATCAGTCATTTGCATTTCGGCGGCTATCTCAGCCTGCGAAGGCTGGCCGGATTCCCTGGCGAGCAATTCTTTCAAGCGATCGAATAGCGGCAGTTTGCCAGCGGCTTCATATTCGGCTCTGAGCCGGGTGAGCACTTGCTCCAATAATGTTAATGCCCAACGACGCTCGTAAATGCGATCAGCGCTCAATTTGTGCGCCGGTTCCTGGTCGGTGCGCTCGCGCGCGAGCAAATCGTCCAGCGAAACTAGAGGCCGGCCTTCCCCTCGTTTGACCGTCAGTTCGCGATCGCGCGCCTTGGAGAGAAAATTCTTGATCGACGCCAGCAGATAAGAACGCAAACGTCCCCTTTCCTGCCTTACAGTTTCGAGGTCCTTCCGTTCGAGCAGCCGCGCAAAAAAAGCTTGAGTGAGATCCTGCGCATCCTCCGGTTTATAGCCTTCGCGTCTGACGGAGCCGTACAATGGCCACCAGTAAGTGCGGCAAAGCTTTTCCAGCGCCGCCTTAGCCTCGGTCGATTCGCCTTGCGCTGCCAGCACCACGCTCCAATGCGTGGTGGCAAATGCAACGGCGCCGCTTTGGGTGATTTGACCAATCGCACTCCCCGACGCCCCGTTATCAACGGCAGGCACCCCACGATCTAAGTAAAAAGTCGCGCCGAAATCAAGCCCGCAAGTTTGGCGGGCGCGACCAAGGAGCGACGCACCAGCGCTCGCCGCCGCCTTATGGGCGGCACATACCACGGGCAGGCTTGTCACCCCGGCGCGGCGCTCGCCGCGGCGAAGGGCTACGACAAATTCTTCGTGTCCTTCGTGAGCTTCGTGGTTAATTTCACCGCCCGTTGATGAAGGAAGAACGCAAAAACTTGGAAGAGCGCACGATGATGACCGATCTAGAGCGTTTGCGTCATTCGGCGTCTCACGTACTGGCGACGGCAATCTTGAAAATCTGGCCGGAAGCGCAATTCGCCGCCGGGCCGCCCGTCGAGAACGGTTTTTATTACGATGTCGATCTTCCACACCGCATCTCGCCAGACGATTTCGAAAAGATCGAAGCGGAGATGAAAAAGGAGATCAAAGCGAATCATCCATTCGAGCGCATGGAGGTTTCACGCGATGAAGCCCTGGAGCTTGGAAAAAAAGGGCGTCTCGCTGCGCTAAGTGATCGACCTGAACCAAGCAAATACAAGATCGACATCATCGAAAATATTCCGTCGCACGAGAAAATCTCTCTCTATCGTAGCGGGGACTTCATCGATCTTTGCGCCGGTCCGCACGTCATGCGCACGGGAAACATCGGCGCGTTCAAGCTCACGAACGTGGCGAGCGCTTACTACAAAGGCGATGAAAAGAACCCGCAGTTACAGCGCGTTTATGGGACTGCGTTCAAAACCAAAAAAGAACTCGATGATTACTTCGCCATGCTCGAGGAAGCGAAGAAGCGCGACCATCGGAAACTCGGCAAGGAACTCGAGCTGTTCGTCTTCGACGACGATGTCGGCCCGGGCCTACCAATGTTTTTGCCGCGTGGCGCAGTCATCGCCGATGAACTAGAAAAACTTGCGAAAGAAACCGAATTCGCCGCTGGTTATCAGCGAGTCCGCACTCCGCACATCGCGCGCGAGAGCATGTACAAAAAGAGCGGTCACCTCCCCTACTATGCCGAGTCGATGTTCCCGCCGATGACTCTCCGTGCAGAAGGGGGCAAAAAACTTGATGTCGAGGCCCAAGCTCGCTCAATCGAACAATCAGATCAGCTTTTGCGAGAGAGCCTGGAAAAAATATTCCCGCGTCTCAAAGATTCGGATTATTTGCTAGAGGAATTCGAAAAAGATTTCTGGCAGCAACCGAAACAAAGCCAAATTCTCCTCGAAAAGTCAGCGATCGCTTCAATTTTTTCGAAGAGTAAATGGGCACAGTTACCGGAGCCGGATCGCTACTACCTCAAAGCGATGAACTGTCCGCATCATCACAAGTTGTTTGCGGCGGTGCCGCGAAGTTATCGCGATCTGCCGCTGCGGCTGGCTGAGTACGGGACCTGTTATCGCTACGAGCAGAGCGGCGAGTTATTCGGGCTTATGCGAGTTCGCTCGATGCAGATGAACGACGCGCACATCTACATGACGCCGGAACAGTTCGAAGCGGAGTTCAACGCCGTGAACCAGATGTATCTGAAATATTTCAAGCTCTTCGGGATCGAGAAATATCTGATGCGTTTCTCGACGCACGATCCAACGAAGCTTGGACAAAAATTTGTGAATGAACCAGAGCTTTGGAAACAAACCGAAGTGATGACGAGACGCGTGCTGAAAGATTCCGGAATCGATTATATCGAAGTGCCAAACGAAGCCGCGTTCTACGGACCGAAGATCGACGTGCAAGCTTGGAGCGCGATCGGGCGCGAATTCTCCATATCGAAGTGCCAAACGAAGCCGCGTTCTACGGACCGAAGATCGACGTGCAAGCTTGGAGCGCGATCGGGCGCGAATTCTCCATCGCAACTAACCAGGTCGATTTCGCCCAGCCGCGAAGATTCGATCTTCGCTACAAAGATCGCGATAACGTCGACAAAATTCCGTTGTGCATTCATCGCGCCCCGCTCGGCACGCATGAACGTTTCATCGGCTTTCTCATCGAACATTACGCAGGTAATTTCCCGCTCTGGTTGTCTCCCGAACAAGTGCGCATCTTGCCGATCGGCGATGATGCGAAGGTGCTCGATTATTCCATGTCGATCTTAAACGAACTGCGCGCGCACCAAGTGCGGGCCGAGATCGACAAGAGGACCGACAACATTAACGGAAAGATCCAGCGGGCCGAGCAGATGAAAGTCCACACCATGTTCGTTATCGGAAAACGCGACATGGACGCCGACGCCGTCAGCGTCCGCGTTCACGGCAAAGGCAATCTGGGCGCTAAGCCGCGCAGCGAGGTGATTGTCGATCTTTTAGCCGCGATCAAAGAGCGGCGGTCGTAAAGATCCAATTCGAATCGCAAACACGCGCTCTGAAGACGATTCTCGATCTTACAACGTGAATTCTGCCCAAACGGCAGCATGATCGCTGGCCGCGTTGGAGTCGCCGGTCACCGTCGACAGTGGCGGATATTTCTCGCGCACTTTTTTGGTTTTTGACCAAATGCCGCGCCGCTCAATCCCGACTTGTTGCAAGTGCGGCCAGAGCGAATCGGAGACGAGCAGGTAATCGATCTGATTGTTTTTGCTCGGTGTCGCGTCGTCACGATGCGTCCAGCGATCCTCGCCGGCGGGCAACTTTTCAAAGGCGTTGCGCAAACCGGGGCGCTGTAAGAGCGGCTTAAGTGAGTCGGACGGTGGCAACTCATTGAAATCGCCCGCCACGATGACCCACGCGTCCGAGAGATTGAAGCGATTGAGAATCGCCGAGACGCGCTCGGTCTGCCGGCGGCGCTTGCGATCATTATCTGCTTTATTGCCGTAGCCGCGGCTCTTGAAATGATTGCAGAGTATCCAGAGGTTCTTGTTTCCCGGTAGATCGATTTTGAATTCGGCGCAATCACGGCTGAAAACCGGCTTGCCCGTATCAGGATCGGGATCGTCGACGTGACTGCGCATATCGGTGACGGGAAAACGGCTAAGCAATCCCACATCGATCCCGCGCTCGTCATTGCCATCGATCAACATGGCGTGGGGATAAGCGAACGCGTCCAGGACGGTATCATTGAAACGCCGGAGGACCGGCCGGCTCTCTACCTCAATCATGCAAAGCACGTCGCCTTTTATTTCGGACACAATCCGGCCGGTATTTTGAATGGCGGGATTCTCGATCAGCGTGCGCCGCCACTCGATCCAACCCACCCAATTGCCGCGTCCGTCTGCGACTATCTTTCCTTTCCAGACCAAACGTTTGCGGGTCTCCTGGAGAAAAATTGGCCCTTCGACACCAAGTGCCTTCTGCTTTTTGAGCAACTTCAGCATTTTGGTCTTGTCCGCCACGCTGTAAGTGGGCTGTTCGATCAATCTCTGCAGCTCCATTACATCCTCCAGCACCTCCTTGGATTTGGCGGGATCGTCCGTAGCCATCGCCTTGACGCGGCTGAAAAGGTTCTCAACGTTGTAAGTGGCGACGCGCATGGATTGAAGTTGGCTTAGTGAGATTGCTCGGGGCGGCGCTCTTCCAGCGAAGCTTCCGTGCTCGCCTTCACGTCGCGCTCCACACGTTTCAGTCCATATTGTTCAGATATAGAAATCAAGACTAATCACTCATCGAGCGTTCCGGGTTAATCTTGGAAACCAGGGCAATGTGATTGTCGATCTTTTGGCGTTCAAAGGCCGCCGTATTTAATTCGGCTGTCGAAATTCGCTCCAGTGAGCTAAAAAGGCTGAATGGATTTAGCTGGCGCACTGAAGAAATATTTCGGGTACGATGAATTTCGGCCGTTGCAGGAAGAGATCGTGACGGACGCGCTGGCCGGCCGCGATGTTTTTGCGTTGATGCCGACTGGCGGCGGCAAATCGCTCTGTTTTCAACTGCCAGCATTGCTGCGCGATGGGCTAACGATCGTGGTGTCCCCGCTGATTTCGTTGATGAAAGACCAGGTCGATGCGCTGCAAACGAGCGGGATCGCAGCGACGTTTCTGAATTCAGCGCTCAACGCGACGGAGGCCCGGACGCGGTTGCGCGGACTTCATCGCAGCGAATACCGGCTGCTTTACGTCGCGCCGGAGCGGTTGATGCTTGAACATTTTCTCGAGAACGCCAAACGCTGGAACACCGTCCAGATCGCCATCGATGAGGCGCATTGTATCAGCGAATGGGGCCACGATTTTCGGCCGGAGTATCGGGAGTTGGCGAAATTGCGCACGTTTTCCCCGCGCGTTCCGATCATGGCGTTAACTGCGACAGCAACTGAGCGCGTCCGCAAGGATATTGTGCAACAATTGGAACTACGCGATGCGCGTTGCTACGTCGCCAGCTTTAATCGGCCGAATCTCGCTTATCGCGTGATTCCAAAATCGGCGCCCTACGAACAGGTGCTTGCCTTTATCCGCGGGCGGCCTAACGAAAGCGGTATCGTTTATTGCGCGAGCAGAAAGAGCGCGGACTCGCTCGCCGCGCGACTGAATGAAGATGGTGTAAGCGCGAAGCCATATCACGCAGGTCTCACCGCCGCCGAGCGCACGAAGAACCAGGAACTTTTTCTGCGCGACGATGTGCGCGTGATCACCGCAACCATCGCGTTCGGCATGGGCATCAATAAGCCGAATGTGCGTTTTGTCGTCCACCGCGATCTGCCGAAGAATATCGAGAGCTACTATCAAGAAACGGGGCGCGCGGGACGCGATGGATTGCCGAGCGAATGTGTGCTGCTTTTTAGCGCGAGCGACGTCGTCAAGCAAATTCATTTCATCGATGAGAAGAGCGAAAACGAACAGCGGATCGCACGCGAACAGCTCCGGCAGATGGTGCATTACGCTGAAGCGCGCGAATGCCGGCGCGCGACGTTGTTGAAATATTTCGGAGAGGAATGGCCCGCGAATTCTGCAGCGATCGGCGGTCATAGACAGGTTTCGTGCGACGGCTGTGATAATTGCCTTACTCCGCGCGAGATCTTCGACGGCACCGTGCCGGCGCAGAAATTTCTCTCGTGTATTCACCGGATCCACGCGAAAAGCGGATTCGGCTTTGGCTTAAATCATGTGGTCGAGGTGCTCACCGGCGCGGACACGGAAGCAATCCGGCAGCGACGTCACAACGAATTGTCCACCTACGGCATTGGCCGGGAATTAAGACGCGATGCATGGCAGGCGATCGGTCGTGAACTGTTGCGTCTGGGACTCATCGAATGCGCACCCGGCAAGTTTGCAACGTTGAAACTCACGCAAACTGGTCTGGATGCTTTACGGCAGCGAACGCCCATCACGCTCACAAAGCAGCTCGATGTTGCAGCGAGCATCGGAAGAGCTCGGGCCGGCGCGATTGAATGCGACGAACTGCTGTTTGAGCGTTTGCGCGCGCTGCGTCGCAAACTAGCAGACCAACGCAATGTGCCCGCTTACGTCATTTTCTCGGATGTATCGCTCCGAGAAATGGCGCGCGCTTATCCGACAACAGCGAGTGAGTTCCGGCGAGTTCCAGGTGTCGGCGAGCAAAAACTAAAAGATTTCGCGGAACCGTTTCTTGCCGGAATCGCAGAGTATCTCGCGACAAATCCACGGCAGACGTTTGCCGGCGCTCCAGCACGCAAGCGTCGTCGCTCTGCGTTAAATGACAGCGAATCGGAGACCCTGCGCCGTTTCCGTAAAGGCGAATCAGTCGATGAAATCGCACGTGCGCGCGGATTCGTGCGCAGCACGATTTACGGACATCTTGTCGCTGCCGTCGAGTCTGGCCAGCCCATCGAGCGAGATCGATTCTTCTCCACGGCGCAGCAGATGGAAATCGCGGCCGCGTTCCGCCAGATCAGCGATGGAAGACTGACCGATGTCAGCGCGCTGCTCGATGGCAAATACAATATCGGCGAGCTACGCATGTTCCGCGCGTTTGCGGCGCATTCGTAGTTCGATTCATCTCCGCCGCCAAAACGCGGAGTCGAAGGTCATCGTGATATTTTGTTGTCGAATCAAGGAGCCATGAGTTTACTTGCGCTTGTGGTCTCGTTCGAGTTCCGAAACTAACCGGCTTTTCAGAAAATAAGGCTTATGCAATTCATCCTTTATTTGCCGGTAGCGGTTTCGTTTTTGATTGTCTCAGCTATTACCACTTCAGTTGCATTCGCCGGACTTCGTTTTGTGCGGAGGACATATCCCGCGGAGGTGTTAAAAGAGAACCACGAAGTAGCCGCCATCATCTTTAATGCATTCGGGCTGCTTTATGGAGTGGTCGTCGCTTTCGTCGTATTTGTTACGTGGAGTGGATATGACGACGCTAAGAAAAACCTGGAAATGGAAGGCAACGAGGCTGATGACATTTTTCACATTACGAAAACATTCCCAGATCCGGCGAGGGGAATGATACAGCAAGAACTAATGGATTACGTCGCTTCGGTTTATAATGATGAACTGAAAAGAATGTCACAGGGCGAGATAAACCTCCATTCCAACCGAGCAATGGCAAGGCTTATAACACTGTTCTATCAGATAGACGAGAAATCGGTTCCCAACAGAGAGCTGTACGGCGAATCATTAAAGCGGTTAAGTAACCTAGCTGAGTACCGTCGACTCAGAATATTTGCGGGGAACGACACGGTGCCATTGGCTGTCTGGTTAGTCTTGCTGATCGGCGGGATGATCACAGTTTCGTATACGTATTTCTTCGGAATGAAGAACATTAGGTCACAGTACCTCATGACAGCTGCGCTCACGGTAACCCTAACGTTGATTTTGGTTTTAATATATATCCTCGACCATCCGTTTACGGGGACAAGCAGAGTTAGCGCCGAACCCTTAAAACAGGTGATGGACATCCTGCAGAGAGAACACACGGACGTTACTGAGCCGAGGTGAGCGTCACTACCTACGACAACTCGTTATACCTCGCACAACGATTGCTTCGACTGGCGCGGGCAGACGACTTAGATACACGCTTGTC
>WNGL01012480.1_pt1 | contig 14561 bp, 13 predicted proteins | sample 5400591 | NCBI WGS metagenome assembly WNGL01 (sample SAMN13153377, study PRJNA577476) | soil metagenome | isolation source: 80 cm soil or saprolite under Garry oak tree replicate 1 | place: USA:California | collected 2016-06-15
GCGCGGCACCGCCAGCAAGCAGCCGTCGGCAATCGACGCAATCGCCTCATCAAGCGAGCGGGTGATCCGAGCCATTTAACCAAACTACTCCCAGTTCCCGCGCCCGGTGAGAGGCCTCTTCGCTTTACGACAGTGCCGCTTTCACATAGTCCGGCGAGAACGGCACCCGCCGGATGCGAACGCCGGTGGCATCGAACACCGCATTGGCGATTGCCGCGGCGACCGGCCGCGTCGCCGGTTCGCCGGCGCCGGTAGGCGCAATCTCCGGCCGGTCGATCAGAACCACGTCGATCGTTTCCGGGGTTTGGGTAATGTCGAGGATCGGATAGGACAGCCAATCGACGCTGGTAACGTTTTTGTTGTTGAACCTGACTTCTTCCCAAAGCGTGCGGCTGACCGCCTGCACGACATTGCCTTCGATCGTGTGCAGCAATCCATCCGGATTGATGATCTGGCCGCAATCGTGCGCGACCGTGAACTTGCGCGCCCAGATCTTACCGCTGGACCGATCGATTTCGACTTCGGCGACGATGGCGACGCGAGTCGGATGGCGCTGGACATAGGCGAATCCGCGTCCGGAGACCGTGTTGCCGCTCTGATCCTTGCGCGGTGAAGGACGGGACTGCCAGCCAGCTTTCTCCGCCGCCGCTTTGATCACGGCGACGTCGCGCGGATCGGTGACATATTGCAGCCGAAACGCGACCGGATCGAGCTTAAGCGCGGTGGCGACTTCGTCCATGAACGATTCGCTGGCGAAATGGATTTGCGGTCCCACCGGGTCCCGCATATGGGACGTCCGCAACGGCGAACCGCGGTCCAAAAGCGGCGCGATCGTTTCCCAGGAAGTCCGTTTGTTGGCAAAACCATAAGAGTCCTCAGGCACGCCGAAACCATCGCCGGATTGCAACGCCACGCCGGTCAACTGCCCCGCGAGCGTGTCGTGAGGTTTGCTTTCGTTGGAATTCACGTCGACGCGGGGGAATGCCTTGCTTGTGAATTCGTAGGCGATCACTTTGCCGGCGGCATCGATCGCGGCGCGCGCGCGATGGATCGAAGCCGGTGCTTTCGGATCCCACCCGGTCGCCTGATCGCGCGTGTATTGCAGCCGAACCGGCTTGCCGACCGCTTTGGCCAACAGCGCGGCGTCCATGGCGGCATCGCCGGCGTCGTTGCGGCCATACGAGCCCGGGCCCGGAACCCAGATGGCGCGCACTTTCTCCGGCGGCAGGCCGAGAATGCCGGCGACGCCGTCACGGGTGAAATGCGGCTTTTGCGAACCGGTCCACAGCGTGACCTGATCGTTTTTGATCTCGACCACGGCGCAGGCGGGACCCATGCTGGCATGAGACTGGAATGGCCATTCGTACTCGGCCTCGATGACACGGGCCGCGCCTTTGAACGCTTCATCGACATTGCCAGTCTGCGGGCCAGGGATTTCCTGCTTGCGCACCGGAGCCTTTCGGATGTGATCGTAGAGCGAAGCCTGATCCGGAAATGGCGGCGCCGCATTCGACCACGTCACCTTGAGCTGCTGCGCGGCCTTGATCGCGTCCCACTCCTTGTCGGCCACGACGCCGAGAAAACCTTGGTTCCAAACCACTCGCGCGCCGGGAATATCCTTGATTGAGCTTTCGTCGACGCTGACCGGCATAGCGCCCGCGATCGCGGGGCGAATCATGCGGCCGTGAACCATGCCGGGCACTTTGACGTCGGTGCAGAAGTTGAATTGTGCGAAGACCCGCGGCGCCACGTCTTCGCGTTTGATCGGCTGGCCGACGATTTTGTAATCCTTCGGATCTTTCGGCCGCGCCTTGCCGGGCGCGTAAAGCGGATTGCCGATTTTCCCATTCCAAGCCAGCGTCACGTTGAAATAGCGCCCGCCGATCAATCCGCCATAACTGACAGACTTCGCCATTTCCGTGTCGGTATGAACGATGCCGCCATTAACCGAAAGCCTTTCGGCCGGCACGCCAAGTTTTTCGGCAGCGAGAGCGATCAAGATGCGGCGCGCCTCGGCGGCGGCAACGCGCAACTGCTTGCCGCCATCCTGGATGCCGGTCGCGCCTGAAGCGCCGCCCTGGTTGACGCTGGTGGCCGTGTCGCCCATGACGACTTTGACGGCGTTGAACGGCACGTCGAGCTCCTCCGCCACCATCTGCGCGATGGCGACGGCAAGCCCGTGACCCATGTCTATTTTGCCGAAGAAGGCCGAAACGGTGCCGTCGGCATTGACGGCGATGTAGGACGATAGACGATCGGGCGTCAGCGGCGGCTGCATGCCGGCGACAAGCGCCTCCTCGGCCGCGCGGGCAAAATCGAACGGTACCTCCGCGCCAATGGAAACCACCAGCGCCCCGCCAGTCTTGAGCAGGGCGCGTCGCGAAGGACCACCAAGCTTCGTTATTTGGTTCATGGCGGTGCTCCTTTAGCCCATCGTCGCGGCGGCGCGCTTGACGGCGCGGAGGATGCTCAAATGCGTGCCGCAGCGGCATTTCAGGCCTTCGAGCGCGGAGCGAATTTGCGCGTCAGTCGGTTTTTTGTTGTCGCGCAGGAATGCGGCGGCGGTCATGAGCCAACCGTCGATGCAATAGCCGCATTGCGGAACCTGTTCCTCGATATAGGCGGTCTGCAGCGGATGCGGCTTCTCCGGCGTGCCCAAACCGGCGAGCGTGACGATCTTGGCATCGCCGACCGCCGAGATCGGCGTGATGCAGGAGCGGATCGGCTGACCATCGAGATGCACCGTGCAGGCGCCGCATTGCGCTAGGCCGCAGCCGAAATGGGGATTATTCAATCCGAGATCATCGCGCAGCACATAAAGGAGCGGAGTGTCAGGATCGGCGACGAGGGCGTGGCTCTTGCCATCCACGTTCAACGAAAATTTTTCATTCATCGTAGCGCGTCCTCCTGGCGCGGTGGGAGCTTAGCTGTTGGCACGTCCCGCCACTTTTTGATTGTCGCAAACTATTCTCAAACTAGGCGTTTGGGAACACGACTGCGATAATCGAATTCCTGCCATGCTCAGATGGCTGCCCGCTAAACGCCATTCGCGAGCCGCTCCACCGACGCAAATAGATCGCGCACCTGAGATTCCGCAATATTGCGGGTGATGGAAACGATCCGGCTGTTGCGATTTTGGTCCGGCCACGATTGCAGTTCGACCGGCGGATGGGCGAGATGCTGCACATATTGTACGACCACGGGGCCGCGACAGCCGGCGACATTGAGAATGCCTTTGACGCGCAAAAGATCGCCGCCGCGCAGCGCGATCAGCGTCTCCATGGCGCGCGTAAAGGCCGGCCATTGCATCGGCTTTTGCCACTCCAGCACAAAGCTTGAGATGCCGTCGCTGTGCTCGGCTTCGGCAATAAAACTGCTGCGCTCCGCCGTCGCTGGCGCAATGAACTGATCCGGATCGAGCGCACCGGCGACCGCGACATCGATCGCCGCGCGCGGATTGAGTTCTTGCAAGTGCCGGACCAGTAGTTCGACCTCAGCCGCGCCGGCGAGATCGCTTTTCGAAATCACCAGGCGGTCCGCCAGGATTACTTGCTTGCGCGCCTCGGCAGTGGTTTTGAGGTTTGCTTCCCCGTTCACCGCATCGACCACCGCGAGCAACACATCGATGTGGAATTCGCCGCCGAGCGCGCGGTCGGTCGAGAATGTCTGCAGGATCGGCGCCGGATCGGCGAGCCCGGAGGTCTCAATGACGATCCGCACAAAACCCGGCACCAAGCCGCGTTCGCGATCGATCAAAAGCTGACGCAATGCCAATTGCAAATCGCTCCGCGTGATGCAGCAGACGCAGCCGTTGCCGAGCAGCACAGTCTGCTCGGCGCTGTCGCGCACCAAAGCATCGTCAATGCCGACGGCGCCGAATTCATTGACGATCACCGCCGTTCCCTGCCCCTCGGGCGAGTCGAGAAACCGCCGGATCAGCGTCGTCTTACCGGCGCCGAGAAAACCGGTCATCACGGTGACCGGAATTCGCGCACCGCGCTCGCGTTTGAGCCTGCGCCCGAACAAGCCTGCTTCGCGCGACGGGAAAAGATCGAGCATTCTGCGAATCTACCACATCGTCATGACGGGACTTGGTCGGGTTCGCCCCGGCGATCCACGTCTTTCCCAAGCCTATAAATTGAAGACGTGGAGGCCCGGCGCAAGGTTTACACTTGGGCCGGCCGAAGGCCGGACCCAAGTGCCGGGCCTAACGCTTAAGAATCAAAAATCCATCTCCAGGATATAGAGCCCGCCGACGTGACGATCGACGGTGTAGACGATGCCGCGCTCGTCGACGAACACGTCGTTCATCTGAATTGTGCCGGTCGGCGCGCCGGCAGGCGCCGGCGGCATGAAAATGCCGACCTCTTTCGGCTGGTAAGGATTGGCAATGTCGTAGGCGCGCAAGCCGCCATTAAAGAAGGTGCCGAGCACAATCTGATCGGACTGCCACGCGGTCGGCAGCGGCACATTCTCGTGGATATTGTGGGCGCCGAACCGTCCGGCCTGCGCGTAAATGCGGTGGTCGGGCATCGGGCACGTCGCGATCGGCACGAGATTGGTCTCGTCGCGCGCATCTAGAACCCAGATCAGTTTCGGCCAGTCCTTGCAATTGTTCTCAGTCGACTCGTCAGTCACCAGCATTAGCCCGCGATCGAACAGCGGCACCACCGTATGCATGAAGCCGGTGTAAGGCGGCGAATTGGTCCAATGTGAAATTTTCTTCGGATTGGCCTTGTCGGAAATGTCCAGCACGAACATGCCGCCGTCGATATAGGCGAGGTAGCAGCGGTCAGCCCGCTGCGGATAGACGTTGGTGTTGTGAGCGCGGTAGCCCTTGTCGATCGGGTGCCGTGGCGGCGGCATCACGTTGTCGCCTTGCCGCGTGCCCGGCATCCACCAGCGGCCGATTTCGACCGGCTTCGACGGATTGCGCACGTCAACGCTGCGATAGAACTGATCGTCGTTCGCATTGGTTGGAACGAAATCGCGCGAACCGGAGGCGCAATGCACGAATTCGCCGTCGCAAAACCAAAGCTGATGCACGCCACGCGAATGCGGCCCCGAGCAATCGAAGAAGGAAATCGATTTTGGGTTTTCCGGTTTGGAAATATCGAACAGTTCGAAGCCGGCGGGCTTTAAATCCTTTTTCGATGTCTGATACGCCACCGCCATCATGTTCCCGCTGGTTTCCAGCGAGTTCGAGCGCATATTGGCGTGCGGCAGATCGGTCTGGCACACCACTTTAGGTTTGCGCGGATCCGAGACATCGACGGCGGTGAAATTCTTCGGCGCGCTCTCATGCGCCAGCCAGATGATGCGTCGGCCATCCGGCGCGATCTGCACTGACATGCCTTCGCCCATGCCGCCGAACCCGCCGAGCATGTCATGCGCCAGCAGCTTGAAATTCCAGATGATGGGTTGATAGCCCTTGGTCAGCGGGCTTTCCTCTTTACTCAGCATCAGTCAAATCTCCTGTGGGGTATAAATTAAGTTGCGATGGGCGCCGTCCCTTACGATCCGGCGCGCGCGCGTTCCATGAAATCCGGGCGCAGCGCCGTCTTCCAATCGGGAATGGCGCTGATCTTCTTGTCCGCCAACAGGATCTCGGCCTGCTGCTGCATGTAAGGCTGCAGGTCGCGGGGAAAACCGGGATTAACTTCGACGCGCGACAGCGCCCTGGCGAACGTGTCGAGCGACATGTTGTAACCCTTGTCCGTATAAAACTTGTAGATGACGTCGGCGACTTTTTGCGGAGCATTCTTGAAATCGCCGGCGACATCGAGCCAGGCCTTCAGATAAGCGATGACAGTGTCCGGCTTTGTTTGCACAAAATCAGGCGTTGCGGCCATGAAGACCGGCATCGGATCGAAGCTGGAGAAGTCCACCAAATCATCGCCAATGCCGTCAGCGACGGCAATCACGTTATAGGGCTCGACGTTGACCATTGCGTCCACGGTCTTGGCGGCAAGCGCGGCGATCATGTTGTTCACGTCCATGCGAACTTCAACGTAATCGCCTTTGTTGAGGCCGTGCTGCGGCATGACCGTATCGACAAAAACATTGCCGACGGAGGAGCCGGTCTGGTTGGCGATCCGGCGGCCGCGTAACTCTTCCACTTTGATGATGTTCAAATCCTTGCGCGTGGTGATCCGCGCCGTTTTACCGACATGTTCGATCAGCGCGATCGCTACCAGGCTGCCTTTGGCATTGCCAATGACGAACGACTGGGCGGCATAGGTGCCGAGATCGACCTGCCGCGCCACCATCTGTTGCATGGTCAAGTTGCCCGACGGGACGGCGAATTCCTCCACCGCAATCCCGTGCTTCTCGAGATAACCCGACTTCAACAGGTAGTAGGTCGGCATGCCCCAGATATTGGTTTGATAGCCTTGGCGGATGGTTGCTGCGGCGGCGTCCGCACGGCTCGCAGCCAAGCCAAGCACCAACGCGCCTGCGCCAGTCGCGGCGAGGCACTGACGTCGCGTAAGAGCCGATTGTGGTTTGGTCCACTGCACTTTCATCGTATTTCCTCCGGCTTTTTTGTTTTTCTGGTTCTCATTTTTTCAATTCGTCCGTTGCATGGATTTGATCCGGCAGCCCGTCACGTTCGTTGCTATCACGTTCGTTGCTCCTGCCCGAGCAGATGCAGCAGCTGTTTCTGGTAGTCGAGAAATTCCACGCTGAGCGGGTCGCGTGGCCGCACCAGCCGGATCGGCACTTCGGTTTTGACCGTTCCAGGATGTGGCGTCATGACCAGCACGCGATCGGCCAGAAACACCGCCTCGGCGACATTATGGGTCACATAGATCACGGTCTTGCGCGTTGTCCGCCAAACTTCGGCGAGCAGCCGCTGCATCTCGTCGCGCGTTAAGGCGTCAAGCGCCGCGAACGGCTCATCCATTAACAATACCGCGGGATTGTAAGCGAGCGCACGAGCGATCGCGACCCGTTGCTGCATGCCGCCGGACAGATGATGCGGATAGGAGCGGGCAAAATTTTCAAGCTTGACGAGCCGAAGCTGTTCCAGCGCAATCGCGTCGCGTTCCGCCTTGGGCAGGCCTTTCATTTCAAGCCCGAACGCGACATTGCCGAGCGCCGTACGCCATGGAAATAACTGAGCGAAATCCTGGAATACGACGCCGCGATCCATGCCGTAGCCCCGCACTGGCGCACCACCGATCCGGATTTCACCGCCAGTCGGGGTCAAGAAGCCTGCCATGATGTTCAAAAGCGTCGACTTGCCGCACCCGCTCGGCCCGACGATGCAGAGAAATTCTGAGGTCTCGATACCGAAGCTGACGCCGTGAACGGCCGGGACCGCTCCGTTCGGCGTCTGGTAGGTAAGCGTGATGTCGCGCGCCTCGATATGGACCATCGCCCGCTTCCCACCGCTTCCCGACTTGGCGTCTTCACCCTAACATGCAGGCTTCTGTTTCGAGCCGCGCTTTGTGCCAGAAGGCTTGTGCCAGAAGGCTTGTGCCAGAAGGCTTGTGCCAGAAGGCTTGGCCGACGGCCAGACGCAAAAGGATCGCCGTGATGAATTCGATGCCGGTTAAGCGTGCCGCTGCGGCAATCGCGTTTGCAATCGGCCTCGCGGTGACGGCACCGGCCTGGCCGGACGCATTTCCCAGCCGGCCCATTCATCTCATCGTCAACTTCGCGCCGGGCGGCACCGGCGACATCGTCGCACGGCTGGTCGGCAACCGGTTATCCAGCGTGCTCGGGCAATCGGTCGTGGTCGAGAACCGGCCCGGCGCCGGCGGCACATTAGGCGCGCGCGACGTGGTTGGCGCCGAACCGGACGGCTACACGCTCACCGTCGCACAGACGCCCGAAATCGCGATCAATCCGTTTTTCATGAAAGGCGCCGGCTACGACCCGCGTAAGGACTTGCGAGCCATTGCGCTTGCCGGCGTCGTGCCGCTGGCGCTGGTCGTTCCTGCGAATGCGCCTTATGCGACCATGGCGGAGTTCGTGAAGTTCCTGCGCACCACGGATGGGTCGGTGACCTTCGCCTCTGCCGGCATCGGCACGCCCGGCCACCTCGCCGGCGAGTTATTGAAGCTCAAACTCAACAACAAACTGACGCATGTGCCGTATAAGGGCGCCGCGCCGGCCTTGAACGACGTGGTGGGCGGGCATGTCGATTTCTATTTTCCGGGATTTCCCGCCGCCGTGCCGCTGATGCAAGGCGGCAAGATCAAACTGCTCGCGGTTTCGTCAGGCAAGCGCTCAAGCGCAGCGCCGGAGATTCCGACCGTCGCCGAAGCGACCGGAATTGCGGATTTCGATTTCAGCCTTTGGGTCGGATTCCTTGGGCCGCGCGCCTTGCCGACGGACGTTGCGCAGCAGTTGAACAAAGCAATCAACGGCATTCTACTTGAACCCGATATGAAGTCGCGCTTGCAAAACGACGGCATGGAGATTTCGACGTTGTCGATGGATGAATTTGCCGGCTTCGTTCGCGCTGAGATCGCCAAATATCAAGCCATCATCACGGCCGCGGATATCAAAGCCGAGTAACTACAGGAGCGTTTTCCGGAAACACCATCTTTTCGAAAACCGCTTTCCAGTTTTCAGGGTCACGCTCTAGCCTCGCGCGGATTGCGCCATGCCCCAGCGGTAGATCGTCGCGCGCTCGACCGAGCCGAATACCAGGCGCTCGGTCGCAAAGCCGATACCGCCGATGACGAGAAGCGATGCCAGCATCATATCGGTATCGAGAAATTGCTTGGCGTCGAAGATCACCCAGCCCAGTCCCCAATCCGAACCCGCCAGCATTTCGGCGCCGATCACTGCGATCCAGGAGCGCAGGAACGATTGGCGCAGGCCGGCAATGATGAACGGCGACGCGCCGGGAATAATGACCTTCCAGAATAGCGCGCGTTCGTTGGCGCCCATGGCGCCCGCGGCGCGCAGCCAGATCGGGTTGACCGAACGCACGCCGGACCAGGTATTGAGCAGCATCGGAAACAGCGCAGCATAAAACACAATGAGCACGCTCACGGTATTGCCGAGACCGAACCAGAGGATGAAAATCGGTACCCAGGCAAGCGACGGAATCGGCATCAGCGCGCTGGTGAGCGGCAGGACGAAATTTTCCACCGGCCGGAAACGGCCCATCATCACGCCCAAAGGCAGGCCGATGGCGACCGCACAGCCAAAACCGACCACCACCCGATAGAGCGTCGCCGCCGCATGAAAGAGCATGGTGCCGTCGAGCAACGAAGCAAACAGTGTGTGTGCGATTGTGCCAAGTGTCGGTGTCAATGCCGGCGGGAAATAACCGCTGCGTGCGAGCGCTTCATAGAGCACGGCGGCCACAACGAGGGTCAGCGCGCCGCGTCGCAACGATCCCAACCGGCCCGGCGATGCACGTTTGTCCGTCATGTCATCATGCCCCATCGCACCACGGTGAAATTCTCCAGGGGCGCAAACACGAATTTCTCCAGCGCGAGTCCGATGAGCGCGATTACCGTGATCCCGGCCAACATCACATCGGTGTTGAGGAATTCCTGCGCGCCGAAAATCAGCCAACCCAATCCCCACGGAACGGCGGCGAGCATTTCGACTGCGACCAGAATGCGCCACGCCTGCGCCAAGCCGAGCCGGAGGCCGGTGACAATGTATGGCAGCGCGCCGGGCAGAACGACGTGGCGAAAGACGACGTGCCGAAACAGCCGGCGATCGTCCGCGCCCATGGCCTGCGCCGAACGCAGCCAGATCTCCTTGACCGCTTTTACGCCGGTCCAGGAATTGTAGATGATCGGAAAAGCGGAAACGAAAGCGACCAGCGCAACGGCGGGAACGTTGCCAGCTCCGAACCACAGCAGGAAGAGCGGAGCGTAAGCGAGACCCGGAATCGGCGCGCCGATGCTCACCAGCGGCAGCAAAATATCTTCAGCCCGGCGCGAACGGCCCATGAGGACGCCCGCTGCAATTCCAACACAGGCCGCCAGCGTAAAACCCACGATCAGCCGCGCGAGCGTGTCCAAGGCGTGATGTGGCAGAACGCCATTCGCGGTCAGCCGCGCAAAAGTCGCGGCGATCGCCTCCAAAGGTGGGAAGAACTGAACGGGCAAAAGTCCGAGATGCGCGATGGCCTCCCACAATGCGCCGACCACGACGAACGGATAGGCGTTGCGCCAGACGCGCCAGAAAGGATTACGGTCGCCGATCGCCGGAGCGGCGCCGATTTTTCCATGTTCGACGACATCGTGCATCGCGTTCACAGGATAATGTGAGCCTGGACCGGCGGACAAGCATTCTTCCGCTGCCGCCGTTGCAGCAGTTGCGCGCTGTGCTAGGACATCATGGAACGTGAAGGAGTTGGCGATGGCACCGAGTAACGCGCAGAAAATCGGCTGGATCGGCATGGGCCGCATGGGCTTTCCCATGGCCGAACGGCTGATCAAAGCGGGCCACGATGTGTCGATCTGGAATCGCACCCGTGCCAAGGCGGAGCCGCTTGCCAAGATCGGCGGCAAGGTCGTCGATCGCCTATCGGATTTGAAATCGGTCGACGTGCTGTTCTCGATCGTCGCCACCGGCAATGACGTGCAGGACGTGCTGTACGGCGAGCACGGCGTGGCCGCCGGCGGCGGCAAAATGCCACCGGTGGTCGTCGATTGCTCGACCATTGCGGTCGAGGAATCCGCGGCAATCCGTCAACGGCTCAAGGCACTCGGCGCCGATTTCGTTGCTGCGCCGGTGAGCGGCAACGCCAAGGTGATCAAAGCCGGCCAGCTCTCGGCCGTAGTCTCGGGCGTCGAAGCGGCCTGCAAGATCGCTATGCCCCTGATCGAGGTGTTCGCCCCGCGCGGCGTGTCATATGTGGGTGAAGGCGAACTGGCGCGTGTCTGCAAGATCGCGCACAACGTGATGCTCGGGGTGGTAATGGAGAACCTGATCGAGATCACGCTACTCACCAACAAGATGGGCGTGCCGCGCCACGCCTTCCTTGCGTTCCTCAATAATGGCGTGATGGGCTCGATGTTCACCCGTTACAAATCGCCGGCCCTGGTCAATCTCGACTGGACGACAACGTTCACGCCGGAGCTCCTGCGCAAGGATCTCGATCTCGGGCTGGAACTCGGCCGCGACATGGACGTGCCGATGCCGGTTACGGCGGCAGCGCGGGAAGTGTTGCAGAGCCACTTCGGCGCCGCGATGCTGCAAAAGGACCCGCAAGACTATCTGCAGAAGGATTTCGCTGCGCTTGCCGAAACCATGGCGCTTGCGGCCGGCATGAAGCTCACAAGTGAAAACAAAAACGTGCCGACCGGATTGGAAAACTGAGGGCGAAGCAAAAAAGTAAATTGCGAAGCGGAGGAGAGCAAACCGTGAAATTGCGCCGGTTTTTTGCATTTGGTTCCAGTGTCGTCCTCTTGGCCGCGCTGATGCTTGGCGCGCCGCTTTTGTCCTCCATGGCGTCAGCGGATCAGGCGTGGCCGACGCGACCGGTGAAATTCATCCTGACGCTCGGCCCGGGCAGCGGCGCCGATATCGGCGCCCGCCTCTTCGCGGATCGCCTCGCACAGCGCTGGGGGCAGCCGGTCGTAGTGGAGAATCGGCCGGGCGGGGATGGCATTGTCGCCATCAATGCATTCGTCGGCGCGCATGACGATCATGAATTGTTGTTTTCGCCGACCTCCTCTTTCACGGCCCATCCGTTCCTGCACGATCACTTGCCGTACCGGACGACCGATTTGCTGCCGATCGCGCGCATCTCCAACACCATAATCGCGATTTCCGCGCCGGCGAGCTTGAACGTCAATTCGCTCGATCAATTGATTGCGCTCGCCCGCGCGCAACCGGGCAAGCTGAACTGGGCTGGCGTCACTGGCGCGCTTGATTTCATCTTCGGCGGATGGCTCAAGCGCGAAGGACTGGACATCGCGAAGGTCGCTTACAAAAACCCGGTCGATGCCGCCAACGACCTCGCCGAGGGCCGCGTGCAGGTCTATGAATCGGCGCTGGCGATTGTGCGGCCGCAGCTGCAGTCCGGCAAGATCAAGCTGCTTTGCGTAACCAATACCGTGCGCGCACCGAGCGAACCCAATGTGCCGACGGTGCAGGAAGCCGGCCAACCGGCGCTTACGATCGACGGCCTGGTCGGCTTGTTTGGACCGAACGGCATGCCGCTCGCGCTGCGTCAGCGGATCGCCGCCGACATCCGCGCGGTCGCCGATGACACGATCAAACAGCGCTTGATCACGTCCGGGCAGATTCTCAATGTCGGCGGGCCGGAAGAATTTGCCAAATCGACCGAAGAGCAACGCGCTCAAGTTGCGGCATTCGCGAAAGAGCTCGGCGTTGCCGAGCTGCCGCAGGACTAGGGCTGGATATCAGTCTGCACGCTGATCGCCATCAACCATTGACCGTTGCGCCTCACCCATACTCGCGCCGCGCGATAAGGCGGGCGCGAATTGTCCGGAACCATTTCAGTTGCGATCATCGCCGCCGCATCGCCATAGACTGCAAGGCGCACGGCCTGAAGTTCACCGACTATCACCGGACTTCCGGACTCTTTCTGCCGCTCGATCGTCGCAATGCGCGCCATCTTGCTGATCGGAGACTGGCCGGACCGGTAGAGCACGAATTCGTCGGCCACGTGCTTTGACCATTCCTGTGCATCGTGGGCAATGCTCGCCTTTTCAATTGCGAGAAACGAATTGAGGACCTCTTGCTCGGCCGGCGAGCGCACCCGATAGGGCAGGGTTTGACACGGGTTCTTGCATTCGCTGGGCTTAATTTCTTCGCCACGAGCGGCCGACGCGGCGGGTGCGCTAGCCTCGGCGAGCACGACATTCTGCATCGCCAGGGCGCGCCAAGCACCCTTCTGCTTGACCCAGATATCCAGGAAGAAACTCGGGTTGCGATCGCCCGTAACCGCCGCAACCAGACCGTACATCGCCACCTTTCGGTCGCTCGCCGGCGCAGCCGATAGGTTTTTTAGGTCAGCGAGAAAGTCTTTTCGCGAATAGGCCCTGCCGCCTTCATCGGTGTAGGTGAATTGCAGTGAGAGCAGCCGACGCGCGGTGGATCTATCGGCGCCCCGCATCGCATCGTTGAGCGCTGTATCGGCGGCCAGTAACGCGGGGTCCTCGCCGGCGGCGGGTTGCGCCCGCGTTTCGACAAGAGCCACGATCGCCAGGGTCACCGCCAGGACCGCCAAGGCGAGACATCGCACAGCTCGCTGGCTGCCGAACCGCCTGGCCCGACGCATGTCCTCACCCCGCGAATTGCCGATCTGCGCCGGCCGCCTGCACCTCGGCGGCACAATGGCACTTTCCGGCGCGGCCGCTCAAGCGGCCGCTTTCAATCGCGACGCCCGGTCGCAGGCGCGGCAAAACGCACCACTGTTGAGCGGCGGTCAGTGGCAGTGGCGGCAATGGCGATAGTGGTGGTAATGGCCGCGATGGTGACGCACCCGCGTGGTCCCTTTCTCGCCGCGCATTGCCAGACGGCAAGCCTCGCTGACCTGAGACGATTTCGCCTTCATGCAAGCGGTAATCTTCGGCACGTCCGGAATTACATCGGAACAAAGCCGCATGGCGTCCGGGGTGCATGCCTGGCGGACAGCATCACTGGCCTGGGCGGCCGCACCGTCGACACGACTAAGGAGGACGGCCGCGAGCAAGATAAGCGTGCAGGCCAAGTAAACGATCCGCATGATGATCCCTCAGGTTAAGGCTCAGTGGGTGACTCAGTTGGCGACTGTTCGGCCGACAACGAATGGTGCTGGCGAAATCACCACCGGTAGATGCATTTAAGCTCCGGCGGAAGCACTGCACCAACACCTGCTTGGTCAAGGTGGCGAAAGTACGATTTCGCCATCAGGAACCGGTTCGTGTGCTATTTTTCTGGAACCGAGGCCAGCGCATCGCCTAGCGCGTTCGTTCATGAGAACTCAGGTCGTCATTATTGGCGCCGGTCCTGCCGGGCTGTTGCTGGGGCAGCTGCTGCACAAACACGGCATTGCCACCATCATTCTTGAACGGCAGACCGCGGAGCACGTCCTCGGCCGCGTGCGCGCCCCTGTTCCGCTCGAAAGCGGCAGCGACCGCGTTTGCCGAAAATTACGTCGGCCGGCCATATTAACGAGGTTGCTCAACGCTGCACGCTTACGCGACCGCGCTGATCTCGTCGCTTGGCGATCACGCGGCAATGCGCCGCCGCATCATTCCCAGCAAGCCGCGCGGAAAAAACAGCACGACCAGAATGAAGATCACGCCAACGAACGACATCCAGTTCACCGTCATGGATGAGATGTAGTCCTGCAGCATCACGAACACCGCCGCTCCAAGGAGCGGGCCCCAGAATGTGCGCATACCGCCAATGACGGTCATCACGACGAAATAGCCCGACAACGAGTAGTGCAGCGTCAGCGGATCCGCGAAGTTGTTGATGAGCGCATAAAGCGTGCCGGCAAGCGCGGTGAAGAAACAGGAGATCGAGAACGATAGCCAGATATGGCGCTCGACCGGAATGCCCAGAAAGCGTGCGCGACGCTCATTCTCGCGGATCGCCAAGAGAGTCCGTCCGAACGGCGAGCG
>WNGL01005868.1_pt1 | contig 14560 bp, 8 predicted proteins | sample 5400591 | NCBI WGS metagenome assembly WNGL01 (sample SAMN13153377, study PRJNA577476) | soil metagenome | isolation source: 80 cm soil or saprolite under Garry oak tree replicate 1 | place: USA:California | collected 2016-06-15
TGGGCTACTCGGCGGTACCACTTGGGACGTTTCAACAAAAAGGTAAACCAAAGGTTGTCTAGAGGCCCGTTAAGCTCCTGCCCCAGATAGTAACCCAGGTCTGTGAGAATCTGTGCAATGACTCGCGTTCCGCTGCCTCCAACCCCGCCGACGACGACCGGACCGGAACCGCATGGCCAGGGAGATGAAGCGCGTTTCATTACACTACACATGGTGACATCCACATTGCGGGGGTTGCCGAGGTGCGGGCGGCCGGAAGCCGCCGGAACCGTCAGGCTGGAAGCCTGACCCACATCCGCAGCGCATGACCGGCGCGTCATCGCATCTGGGTGCCCAGTCCCTCCAGACCTTCTGCTTTCATGTCTGTTAGCTCGGGGACCGCAGATGGTTGTTCTGCCAGAGTCGCTCTTTCGGAGTACCAGCCGCCGACCGCAAATCCAGCGGCGGCGACCGACCAGAAAAGGTAATCCAGTTGGCTGGTGTAAATCAGCACGTTTGAGCGCATGAACAGCATAACCGCCAACGACGCCAGAACACAGGCCAGCAAGTCCTTTTCCGGCTGCGCTGTCTGCCGCCACCGCGAGAGAACGCCCGCGGCCACTCCGCCGTACAATATAAAGGTCGCCAACAACCCCGCAAACCCAGTTTGAAACAGGTCGTAAGCATACTGGTTATCCCAACTATGGATAGACTTGTCACGACCGCTGTCACGATAGGACAAATCCCAATCGAATTGCATCACACTTCCGGCGCCCGGCCCATATCCGAAGAGCGTGCGCCAGGGTGATTTGAGAATCTCGTGCGCCGCTATCTTCCACAACTCCAATCGGTACATAAAGGTCCCGCCTTTCGCGGAGTCGGCATCCATCGTTTGTTGGGCCCTGCCGAGGAGGCCCTCGCGAACGCCGGGACGAGCCAGCAGCACCAGCACAGCAAGGCATCCGACCCATACCAATGGCTTGCGCAGACCCTTGGAGCCAAACCAAACCAGAATGGTCCCCGCTCCGGCCGCCGCCAACCACGGCCCCCGGCTCATCGAGAAGTAACAACCTGCCAGCAAGATGCCGATGGTGAGCCTGCTCAGCCTTCTGTCCTTGCCTTGTCCCGATAAGACTGCCGCAACTGCCAGCGGCCAACCCATGGCCAGGGCCGTCCCGAGCAGGATGCGATGGGGAAACGTGGCTACCACGTCGTTCACATAACCGCCGGAGAGCGCGTAAGCCGGGAAAATTCGGCTTAGCGCACGAAAGCCTGTGTAGTGCTCAAAGACCGCCAACATGCCCACCAGACACGTGGCCAGCCAAGCCGCCCGCAGCAGGCGAAGCCCATCCTCCCGCCGACGCACGAAGGTGGTTACCACCAAAAAATACGCCGCGACTTCAAACACGGTGTCCAGGAAGTTCTTGATGGCAACCCCGTAATCAACCGCTCCCAGCAGCGAGATGCTCCCGGCCAGGATGTACATCAAGAAATTTTTCCGACAGGGCATCCCCGCGGACGTTCCTTGGCGTACGCGTTCTTTGAGCCAGAAAGCCAAAAGTACCAGCAGCAGCGCCCGTTGGATGGTGATTTCCGGCAGGCCCCCCAGGGTTTCAATCCGCAGGTAACGAGGCATCGCGATGCACAGAAACAGCGCGTAGCACAAGCCCTTGATCCGATCCCGCGCCAACAAAGGCCAGAGCGGCAACGCCAGCCCGATCACCCAAAGGGCGTTTAGCCAGTCGCTCATTGCGCGGTCTCCAGGCTGAGCTTGGGCCAGATGAACTCCCGCAGCGGTCTGTGCCGGATTGCGAGCAAAGCGACCGCAGCGTAGATCGCACCGCTCAAGGCTGCTCCAAAAGCTGTCGTTGTCAAAGATTGCCCATCCTTGGCCAACGACCGGGCACCGACCCAAGCCACGAGGACGGGTAACGAAAACAGAAGTGCGCGCGGCACGATCGCCAGGTACTTGCGCACATCAAGTCCGGTCAGAGAACGGACACGAGCCACTTGAAAGCCAAACGAGACCGCCAAGGCCACTGCGGGAGTCAAGGCTGCACCCAACAAACCTACGTACTTGACTGCGGGATAAATGAGCAGCAACACCAGCAGCGCACGAATAAAGGCGGCGCGTCGGAGCAAAGCCGGCTGGCCAATCGCCAAATACAGTGCGACCACCGGCACGTTGCATACCGCCAGAACGTCGTTGGCAAAAAGCGCGGCAAACGGGCCGGCCGCCGCGGTGTAGTGATCGCCGTAGGCCAGCGCCAGGATGTTGGCCGCATAAAGGCCCATGAATACGGCAGCCGGGATGCCCAAGCCGATGATCCCCGAAGTAATGCGCATCAAGTAGCGGTTCAGCCGTTGGGCATCAGACTGTATTTCCGCGAAAGCAGGGAGCAGGACTGATCGGATGATGTCCGCCAGCATACCACTGCCCATGGTGGCTAGAGTAACCACCATCGCATACCGGCCCAGTTCTTGTTTTGGACAAAGTTTTCCGACGACAATGATGCTGGCGTTCGAATAAATGGACGTCAGAATCGGCATGCCGAACATTCCACGGGTATAATGCCAGAGGCCTCGAAGATGCTCGCGAGCGAAATGCAGTCCCGGCCAAAACGGACAGACACACATGGAGAGCACCAGGCGGGCGACCGATTCCATGACGTAGCCAATGGCCAGCGCCCAAACCCCTTTCACGACAAACGCCAGCGTGATCGTCATCAGGACCCCTAGTATGCCGCCGCCATGCTGAATCAATGCCCACTTGAAATAGTTTGCTTGTTTTAGCGCAACGTACACCCGAGGGCTGACCGCGCCCTGCGCCAGAAAGGCCACGAAGGCCAGCCGCAACAGAGCGGACAGCCCCGGTTCCTGGTAAAACGCCTCGATCCACGGGGCCGCCACGAACGCCACCACGTAAATCAGAAGCGACCTGGCCATCGAAAGATACCAGACGCCATTCAGGTAGGTCCTTTCGGCGGCATGAGGACTTTGAATCACTGCTTCCTTCACCCCGAGTCCGGTCAAAACTTGCGCCAGCGAACAACAGGTCAAAACGATGGCCATGACTCCAAAAGCTTCGGGCGCCAGGAGCCGCGCCAGGATCAGATTGCGCAAGAAACGAAACCCTTGTTCGCTGGCGGAGCCGGCCCCCAGCCATGCGCCGCCTCGGACGCCCCGTCCCAGCAGCGTCGTGCCGTCTCTAATTCGATCGAGAATGCTCAATGGATTTTATGCGCGGGAAATGGGAACGAAGGAAAAGCGCACCGAGTCGTCACAGCTTATCGGGCGGTGAACTGAGGCGACGCTAACCCCGTTTTTTCCGCAAAGGTAGCGGGGCCTCGCCTTCCGCATCGGGCGACTCGCCCGATGCTATTTCTTCAAGCGATAGAATTTCGCATTCCCGGAAGGTGAGTTCGTAACTTGAAGCCAGAGGCCGTTGGTCGCTGGTGCGGTTGGCACAACGCCCCACTGATTCGTTCCGGTCAAAGTACCAGCAGATTCAAGCACGAAGCCTGGTGAAGACAACGGCCAAGAAATCACCACTTGACTGCCGGAAGTCGTTATCGCGAGGCTGGGCGGCGCGAATTCGTAGAAACGCATCGCATCAATAGTTACGGTTGCGTTACTTGAACTGCCACCCACCAAACCAAGAAAGAGTTCAATGGTCTTGCCAGCCCATCCAACCACTGGAATCGAACCGCTGTTGAGCTTCTGATTCTGCGGGATGAATTCTGCTTCCAAAGCAAAGACGTTCGTTCCGTCAATGTTGGCGGTAAGCACGTCACTGCCGGGGCTGCCGGTGAAGGTGAAATCGAACGCCAGAACCACAGCATTCGATGGCACGGCAATTGGCAGCCAGACACAGGGCGATTCGATCCCAGAACCAGCATCAAGTGGCGTTGGACCGCCGCGCAGTGCAAGTTGACTTTGGCTGCTTGATGAACTGTTCAACACGGCTCGCAGCGAGTAGAAAAAGTCTGAGACAATACTGGATGAAGTGCTGGAAACGGCCGGCGCTGCCGACACTTGGACATCAACGTAAGTGTCGCCCGTTTTCTGTCCAGTTCCATTCAGAACATTAACGCCGGACATCCTGCCGTAAGTGGTAAACATTGCGATGTTCCGTATAACCATCAGGTCAAATTCCAACAATGAAGGTTCGTGTAGCGCATATTGGCCAAGCGGGTACGTGTCTTGCACAAACAATGAGGCCGGTGGATAAGGGCACGCTTGTCCAGGCTGGGTGCTGAAGCCGAGCCGCTCGAACGAATAGCGATTTCCAAGAATGCTGATGCTGGGTTGAAATGTCGTGTCCGCATACCATTTGTATGCGTAACCATGAGCATCTTGGAGGAATTGAATTGGATTGCTACGGTCGGCACGATCAATTCCCTGATTGAGCCAGACATTTACCGTGGTCGTGCGCGGGAATCCGACAAGGCTCATGTAGCTATCAATCCAAGTCGAGTGGTTTGGAATCGGAGAGACCCATCCAATAGTTGGTGTTCCGCTTTGGTCAAAGAGACTTTCCAACCCTGGAATGGTTTGTCCTACCCTCACGAACGCCCCACCGACTTCGGCGATTTCCGCATCGTCCAGCAAAGTCATGTGTGTCTTTTGCCAATCGAAAGCACCGCCCGTTCTTTCGTGCAGGTAGTTGGCTGCGGTTGCATTGACGAGCGTGCCAAGACTATGGCCGATGAAGTGAATTGGCTTTCCATAGCTTGATCCAAGAGCATTTGCGAGCGCCTGTCCGAGCAGTTGTCCCTCGGCGGGAGTGCGAGAAGATGGGCGAAACGGATCTATTGAAGCAGCGTTGCTGCGCCAATCCCACGCGACAAAGTTTGCGTTCGCAACGGCGCTCGCAGCCATGTTCGACGCCATTGCTTTTGCCCACACATCAGGGTTGCTATTCCATCCGTGAGTAAGAACAACCGTCATCTTGGTCAGGTCAATCGTTCCATTCGTCACGAACACACCATTTGAAAAGACCTTTAGTTGCGTGCTCCTGATCGGAATCAGATTTGGATTTTCCGGGGAGCGGTTCGTTTGAACCACCACCGGGGTTGGCGGTGGTGAGTTCGTCGGCGTTGAGTAAACTGCCAACCATGCAGTAGCGCTGGTCGCTTTTCCAAAGAAGTTGGTAACAATCACAGAGTAACCATCGGAATCGAGTGTCCCGACTAAATTCAAGGTCAGCAATGCACTTGTTTTACCCGACATCGCCACGCCATTTCGCAACCATTGATAACTCAGTGGCGTCGTGCCGGTGACGCCCACAGTGAAAGTGACGTTGACTCCTGCTTGCACCGTCAGGCTTTGTGGCTGCGTGACAATCGTTGGGGGCGTTGAGCCGGAAGCAGCGGCGGTGAAGAAGTTGCTGTCGAGGCCGGAGCTCGTGCCCGAAGAATTTGAAGCAACAATGCGATAGTGATAAGTCGTGCTCGGCAGTAGTCCGCTGACGTTGTAGCCTATGTTCTGCGGTGTCGTCCCGAAATTCCCGGACGGCGTCGCGCTGCCGTAGCCGGTTGTTGTTCCATATTGGAAATCCGCAGTGGTAGTCAGTCCGTTTGGGCTTAGGTAGCCGTTCAATTGCGCAGAAGTTCCCGTAAGGGCACTCGCAGCCAGCGTTTGAACAGTCGGCCCGCTCTGCACCGAACTTGTCGTGAACGAAATATCCCCGCCATAGGTCGTTCCATTGCTGTTGTAGGCGACAATGCGGTAGTGGTAAGTCGTGTTCGCGACGACTCCACTGATCGTTGTTCCGAGATTCAGGTTTTGCGTTCCAATACTGCCCGATGTGGTTGTGCTTCCGTAACTGGCAGTAGTTCCGTATTGGAAATAAACCGTCGTGCCTGCGCCGTTGGCGTTGACGGTTGCGTTCAGTTGCGCGGAGCTTGAAGTAACGGAACTTGCCGCCAACGTTTGAACGATTGGCCCAGGCTGCACAGTGGCGGTGGTCGTGAATGTGCTATCGCCCCCGTAACTCGTGCCACCGCTATTGTAGGCGACAATGCGGAAATGAAAAGTTGTGCTGGGCGAAAGTCCGCTGATTGTCGTGCCAAGATTCAAATTCTGCGTTCCAATACTTCCTCCCGTTGTTGTGCTTCCGTAGCTGGCGGTAGTTCCGTACTGGAAATAAACGGTCGTGTTTGCGCCGTTGGCATTGACGGTCGCATTCAGTTGCGCGGAGGTGTTGGTGACAAGACTCGCTGCCACGGTCTGAACCGTCGGGGCAGGTTGCGCGGACGTTGTTAAAGTCAGGTCGCTTCCGTAACTTGTTCCGCCGCTGTTGTAAGCAACGATGCGGAAATGATAAGTTGTGCTGGGCGAAAGTCCGCTGATTGTCGTGCCAAGATTCAAATTCTGCGTTCCGATACTTCCTCCCGCTGTTGTGCTGCCGTAACTGGCGGTAGTTCCGTATTGGAAATAAACAGTCGTGCTTGAACCGTTGGGATAGACAGTCGCGTTGAGTTGCGCAGAATTCACGGTAATGGAACTAGCTGCCACGCTCTGAACCGTCGGGGCAGGTTGCGCGGACGTTGTTAAAGTCAGGTCGCTTCCGTAACTTGTCCCGGTGCTGTTGTAAGCAACGATGCGGAAATGATAAGTTGTGCTGGGCGAAAGTGCGCTGATTGTCGTGCCAAGATTCAAATTCTGCGTTCCAATACTTCCTCCCGTTGTTGTGCTTCCGTAGCTGGCGGTGGTTCCGTATTGAAAATAAACAGTCGTGGTTGAACCGTTGGGATAGACAGTCGCGTTGAGTTGCGCAGAATTCACTGTAATGGAACTAGCGGCGACGGTCTGAACCGTGGGCGGCGCTGAAATCAATCCAATATCGGCAACCCATCCGTCTGTGCCCGAATCAAAATTTATGTTATACCAAGTGTAGGAAGTCCCATTCAAGGTCGCGACTGTCGGCCCGCCAGTCACCGCCCCCTGACTTCCTGAACTTTGAAGGCCAGAAACTGGCGTGCCTGCCGGACTTGGCCTGACATTCACTGTGCCATTCGCTTGAACTCTGTCGCCGATGTTGAAAGCGAACATCTGCCATTGGCTCAACCAAAGCGCCAGACAGCACAAAACGATGCCGGAATATCTGCTTACTGCTCCTTGGGTTGTTTTCATATCGGTGCTAATCCCTGCTTCCAGGCCGCAAGCCGATTCAAGGGGCGGGTGATCCGCAGCAGTTTGGGCCGTTTCTCCGCGTAACTCGCCCAAAAAGCCTCATAACCGGTTTGCCCCAAAGGGTGAGAAAGTCGCTGCAGCTTTGTTTCAAACCGTCTCCGAGCGCTGCCCAAATAGGGCTTAAGCACGTAGCCGTTGCCCCAACGCCCACCGATGACCTCCACTTGGGGAGCGAGTTCTTCCTCAATGGTGCAACGTGCCAAAGCGAACTCTTGGCTTTTGGCTTTCAGATAACGCGTTCGCCCGTCGCGCATTCGGAATGGGGGCAGAAACAGATGTCCCAGACTGTAAAAGATGTGTCCGCCCTGGTAGTGCTCCGAACCCTGAACCAGGTGAGGATGATGGCCCACGACAAAGTTGGCCCCGGCTTCGATCAAGATCCTGGCCAGAGTTACCTGGGAATCGCTAGGGTACTCGAAGTACTCGCGCCCCCAGTGCAAACTAACGATCACAACGTCGTTTTCGCGCCGGAGTTGTTTTAATCGTCTTTTGAGCGCTTCCAATCTCGCCCAACTGGCGCATCCCGCGATTGTCTGGCTGCTGATGGTCGAGCCGACGTCGGGTTCATCGGTTGTAAAGGCAAGGCAGGCGACCCTCCAGCCGTTGCAACACAGCAGCACTTCACGTTCGGCTTCTGAAGCATCCTGCCCAGCGCCATTGAAATGAATGCCGTTCGCGCGGAGGATGTCCTGGGTTTGGCGCAGCCCTCGGACTCCGTAATCCATGATGTGATTATTTGCCAGGCTGCACACGCACGCGGGGACTTTTTTGAACAAATCCACCACGCTGGCGTGGCTGGACAGGATTGCGGACTTTTGGGCCGGGGCCTCGTCGCCGTTCACGATGGGCCCCTCCAGGTTCACCAGCAGCAGATCCAATTCATTCAGCAGCGGAATCACATGGCGAAACGGCTCAAGCGGGTCGAGCCGTCGTTGACGCGCATAGTCCAGGAAGTGCCCTCCTAACATGAGGTCGCCGACAAAACCGATACGGAACGGGCGCCGGCTGTCAGCGGCAAGCTGCGGCATCCGACGCCGCTCCTTGGGCGATGGGGAAGTCGGTGGTTGCGGGATGCGTTGCATGGCTTCGCCGCGACCAAGGATCGCTCTGCCCAGCCATTGAAGTGAGGCCAAGTGTTGCTCCAACTTGTCTCGCCACTGACGTTTCCTGGGCACATCAAACCAGGCGCGCAGTTCGCAGTGGCCAGCGCGTAAGACGTGACGAAGGATGCAGATCAATAAGTAAGCGGCTGTTCCCAACCTGCCGTTATATTTCTGCCAAAGCTGAAGCGAAGCACGCTGTAACTCGAGGTTAAACCGGTCAGGAGCGGTGTCTGAGCTGGCGTTGCCGAAATGAACCGCGCGCGCGTGGGGATGGAAGCACACGCTCCATCCTGCCTGGTGAAACCGCTTGCACCAATCTATGTCCTCAGCATAGAAGAAGAACCGTTCATCAAGCAAACCCACTTGAGCGACGGCTTCACGACGGGCAACCCAAAACGATCCCGCCAGCAGTTCCACTTCCGCCGAAGAGTCGCTTTTGTAATTCCGATCCGCCAGCGAGGTATTGATGAATAGCGCCCTGGCCAACTGATTTCCAAGCCTTGGCATTTCGCGGCAGGAGGTCTGGTAATTCCCGTTGCCATTGAGTAGCCTCGGTCCAGCCAGGCCGATTGCGGGATCGGTTTCCATAAAGGAAAGCATCTCTCGGAGGCACCCGGGCAGGACGACTACGTCCGAGTTGATCAGGCAATAGTAACGACCGGAACCCAGTTTGATGCCAATGTTATTGCCCTTGGCGAAGCCCAGGTTCGCATCGGTCTCGACCAGGCGAACGTTTCGGAAACCGCCTTGACGGACCGCCTCCGGGCTGCCGTCCGATGAGGCGTTGTCCACCACGATCACCTCATAAGCCAGCCCGCTCCCGGTGTCTTCGATGGATTTCAGGCAATTGACCAGGTGCGACCGAGCGTTCCAACTGACGATGACTATGGACAGATCGGGCCGGGTGATCGAAAAGCCTTCTCCATTCTCCATCGCGGGTTCCGCCCTCGGACCCAATCTTGATGTGCGCCAATCTGGCATGTGCTTGCTTAACGAAACGGTGGGCTACGCCATTACCCCCTCTCCCATCCGACTCGCCGCGCTGACGCGCCGTCGCAGCGGGTGGGAGAGGGCCAGGGTGAGGGCTCCTTCATTCAGAAATGGATTGGCTTTCCTCGCTTTGCTGCCCCCGGTTTTTCCGGCATCGTTCGACCGCCAGCCGGGCCCCGCGGACAGTCTTCCTTGCCCACCTCCCAGCTTGGTATGCCAATCGGCTCACCGCGTTCTCACAGAGATCGAATTCGCCTAGCAGTGAGGCTTCCATTCCGTGTCCCTTGGCCAAGCCGGCTTTGAAGGTATAGCTTCCGGGATTGCGCTCCGGCGCGATGCCGGCCAGGTCGCAGTAACGGTAGCCGCGCTCCTTGAACCACTGAATCATCCGCCAGAACATCAGGTGGCTGGCGTGGATTTCCAAGCCCTTCTTGCGGGTTGCGCCAAGCAAGGGCAGACCGATCTCCCCGAAAACCGACCAGGCCAACGCGGAGACAGTCTCGCCTTCATGCTCGCACAGAACAATCCACATCTTGAGCGCGTCGGGCAACTGCTCCTGCATGACCCGGAACTCCTCCATGTTCACGAACTCGGCATACTGTTTCCTCTGGTGCATTTCTCGATGCACCGCCAGCGCCCTGTCGTACAAAGCCACGTCCCTGCCCTCGACCATCTTAAGGCCGGCACTCTCAGCTTTTCTCAGGCATTTCCGCCAACTCTGCCGCAGGCCAGTCCGCAGTTCTTCGAGGCTTGGACTCAGGTCTATCAACAGCGTCCGGTAGCGGCTGGGACTCCAGCGGTACCCGCAGTCCTCCAGCATCTGCATCGCAGGGTGCGTGTTGGTGGCGAAAAGGTTGGGTGCCAACTTGAGATAAAGTCCCCGGCGCTCTGCATATTCGGCGCGCAGAGCAATGACCACCTGACGTAAATTTTCCAGGATCGGCGCCTCCCCTTTCCGCTGCCAGACGGGCCCGCGTGAAACGTAAGCCACGCCGCCGCCCCCTAGCGGCAATTGCACGATTCGCACTTGAGCCAACCCTATAACGCGCTCATCTCTCGATACCAAAAGGTGGCTGGTCTTGCCCTGGCCGTTGTGAGCCATGCTGTAGGACCAGGTCTGATAGATGCTGGCATCGGCAAAGTCCGACAGCAGAAACTCCCACTCGTCCTTTTGGACCTGGTCAACACAGACGGAGTACTCGGGCTCTCGACTCGCAATGTTTGGAGGTGCAATCACTTTCATTTGTCCCTGTCAACCGGCGTTCGAGCCGGCGATTTCGGGCCTCACGGGACCGGCGCATTCAGGGCGTGGCTCGGTCCCTGCGTTCTGCACCTGGCGCCAACGGCCGACCATTGCGCCCCAGCGATAGGCGCCGAGGAGTTTCAACCGAAATTCCAGCCGCCAATCGTCCGGATCCACTGCAACCCGGCCAGTGACGAACTCATCGGCCCAACTCAGCGCCAGGGCCGGTTGGATCGTGAACACGCGCTTGTAACCGGCAGCCTTCGCTAGCTGGATTAAGCGCGCGTCGCATTTGCCATGCGGAAAACTGAACTCCGTAATCTGCTTGCCCAGAATTCTTTCCAAATCACTCCTGGATTGCCGTAGTTCACGCACGCATGCGTCGTCCCGAAGCTCGGAAAGTCTCGGGTGGGACACCGAATGTGAGCCTACGGTTAGCAGCGGATGGTCTTTCAGCGACGCCAACTGCTCTTCGGTCAAGATCCGCTCCTGCCAGCCCGGTGATTCGGCGTTCGTTAGCCACGGTGGCCTTCTCCCAAGACAGCCGCTGGGGATGAACCACGTCGCCGGAATACGACGCTGCTCCAATTCAGGCAGTGCGTTCTTCAAGACGCTGAGAAAACCGTCATCGAAGGTCACCGCCGAATAGCGTCGTCCTGGCTTGAGAGTATCGCGGTAACCGGCTCGAAGTGGCAGGGTAAGACGAAGTAATTCGTCCATTTGCCGTGCGAATCGCTCGCGTTGGCCGGGCCGAATCCCGTGGTAGTAGAGAACAACACAACTCGAAGGCGGCTGCCGTCCGATAAGCCAAAGCAGGCCAATACGGGAGACGTCCCAGCCGCGGACGGCCAAACTGAGCAGGAGCTTGAGAACACGTCTCATTACTCCCTCTCCCATCCGATGGGAGTGGGTCAGGGTGAGGGTTTTCATGTTCCTAGCCTCCTTACTGGCCCCGCTGGTCGAACCACAGTTTCAAAGTGAGAAGCTGAAGAAAAATCCCCAGGCGCCGGCCCCGGTAAGTAGCGATGTCTTTGCTGAACTCATCCTTACCAAGGACCTGGCGGAAGACCACCTCGGCATCGGCATTGGCTGATTCCCAAAGCGCGCGGACTTTCTTACTGTGGTTGATATAGAACGCCCAGTTCACCCAGGAGCCGGTGGCGCTGTTTGAGGATAGCAACTTCCGATAAACTTCTTCCAAGCGACGCAGGTGACCAGATAGGGCCTGGCGGAACCTCGAGGCATTGACTGGCGCGCCGGTGTTCGCATCGGGGAGTTCGGAGATTTTTTCACCGCAGACTCTCTCGACCATTCTCCCGAACAGCCGCCGGTTCAGCTTCATCGCGCATGACATCTTCAGGTGCACCTCCATCAGTTCGTTGTCGGCAATGGGCACATACCAGCCCATCGTCCGCTGAGGAATTGTGCGTTCCGCGTTGTCCTCTTCATAGCAGAGCGGAAACAGCCGCCGCTGCTCGACACCCAAAACTGCCCGCGTGCTGTCATACCGGCGAAGGTCAGAGGGAAAAAGCTCCTCTAGCCGCTGTCGCACCGCAGACCCTGATTCCGTATCCGACCTGAAGTGCGCGGCGTAGTAGGAAAAATCGTAGCGGCCGAGGCGCTCCCGGATCGTCAACCGGTTCACTCGCTTATTCAATGCCAGACCTTTGAACAAGTAGTCGCAGTAGCAGCCGGTCAGAAGGTTGTTGATGCCAAGGTCTTGGAGTTGTCGTCGAAAGCCCAGGAAGTGGTTGCTGGCGATGCAGCCCATGCCGGCCGAGATTTTGACGCCCAATGCCGCGTGGTCGGCGTAGTAATCGAATGTCCGCTTGAGGGGAATGAACTTTACTCCGGCTTCGTCCGCGATGGCTCTGGCGATGCGGAATTCAGGAGTCTCCTCGTCGTACAACGAGAAAGCCAGAACATCCTCGCGGTTGGGGCAGGCGCACAGGATCGTTCGCGAATCCAGGCCGCCACTTAGCCCAATTGCCGATTGCCCGAGCAGCGGCAGTGTCCTTTTCGCGGCTGCCTGCTTGAAGGCCGTCGCAAATTGCTCTACCAACTCATCCAACTTGTCCTCTGGCTGCGGCTGGGCATCAAACTGAAAGTAACTCCGAGTCTCTTCGACAGGTTCTGGATTTGCTCCCAACGAAATCGAGACCGTGCTGGCAACCGGCAGCGCCCTGATTTGCTGGTAATAGGTGTAGGGCGCCGAGAGCCTGCCTGTCAGAATGAACTCCGCGAAGGACGTCGGGTCCCAATTTCGACCCTCCCCAACGGCGTCGGCCAGCGCGTCCGGATGCGAGCAATAGACCCGGTGCCTTCCTCCCCTGTCGAATCTGAATGCAGGAAGCAGGCCCCAGCGGTCGGTGACAACGAAAAGCCTTCGCGCGCTCCGGTCGTAGAGCACGACTACGAAATTCCCACTGAGGCCCTCGATCCCGCCGAGCCCCACCTGGAGGTAGGTCTTGTAAATGAATTTGCAGGCAAGCCCGCCGGGACCTTCCACAGTCGCGGCCTCATCCCACTGTTTTTGATCGAGAGCAATCCGGCCGCATAGGCCCACCAGCAAGGAGCCGTCAGGCGGCGCGTATGATCCCCAGAGTTTTGGGTCGTCCGCAGAGGTCAGCAACAGAGCGAATCCAGGATGCTCGAAGACCTCTACCCGCATGTCCGGGTAAAACTTTAGATAAGCGGCCGCCTGGATGAGACGACGCTCCTCGGCCATTCTGAGATCGAGCAGGAAATCGCCCATGTCAAAAGGTGCATAAGATCGATCCGAGGGGTCGGACGGATCTGACAAGGGATTCAACCCCAGAGACTGGCTCTGAAAAGCAGCCGATTGATTTGTTGGCGGCGCAGATACGCTATCAGGCGACGGTCATTGACTTGAGGCACACCCTTTAGATAGCCGCCCAGAAATCCGCTCAGCAACCCTAACGCCGCCATCCCGTAGGGTTTCTCGACCAGCCTTTTCATGCATTTGAGCACCATGAAAACCGGATGGTATCCTGTGACATAATTGGCGCGGCCATTCTTGACCCAATTCTTCCAAACCCCGTCAGCATTCCCAGTGCAGCGGAAATGGGTCAGCTTGAGTGCCGGGAACCTGTAGGTCTTCCAACCGAGCATGTTCGCCTTTACCTCATCCAAGGTGTCCCAGCCCGGGGCTTTGATGAGGCCGCCGATCGCCTCCCAGCAGGCGCGGCGGTAGATCTTGCTCGCGCCGCGAACGTGGAACGGGGGATCGCCTTTGGACTCCTCAGTGAGAACGCCCTTGACTTGGCTGCATACGGTGCCGCCGCCAATCCCAAGTTTAGGATCTGTGGCAAAGTGTTGGATGCTCGAAGCAAAATAGCAGCGATCAAAAGACAGGTCTCCATCCAGCTTCACCAGGTAGTCCCATGGCCCTTTGCCGATCAAATCAAAGCCCTCGTAGAACGCTTCGATCACTCCGCCGCCCGGCTTGCGAAATCCGCGGTCGCGACGGTGGGCTGCCTTAATCCAGGGGTAACGCCTCGCCGCGGCGTCAATGATCAGCCCGGTCTGGTCGGTCGAGCCATCGTTGATGATGATCCATTGTCGCGGTCTGACTGTTTGCGCCGCGACCGCCTCGATGGTCTTCGGAAGGTAATGCCCCTCGTTCCGGGCGGGCGTAATGATGACGTAACTGTATGCGGTCATGGCCTGCCGAGGTTAGTGGAAGCCCAACGCCTGGACTCTTTGATTATCCGCTGCGGCAGCCCCAGCCAATCGTAGGCCCCATCAAGTTTGGCCCCGAACAGCGCCGGGTCATCCAAAGTGTTGGCAGGCAGCCGCCTCAAGCGGTAAACGTCGTCACCAGGCTGGACCCTCCCCACTTCAGTCGTGGCACAGCAGCCGTAGCCTTCCGCTGCCAGCAGGCCCTCGAACGTCTGCACAAATTTCCGGTTCCCCCGCGGAAACGCGAACGGATAGGCGAAAGTAGTTATGGGTTGGCCGAGGCGCTGTTGGAGCTCATTTTTCGAGTCGCGCAATTCGTGTTCGATTTCCTTCCTCGAAAGCTTGG